>Ga0247842_10003461_pt1 | contig 21185 bp, 22 predicted proteins | sample LaCruzMarch2015__3_FD_192411 | JGI IMG/M metagenome (GOLD analysis project Ga0247842, IMG submission 192411) | Freshwater microbial communities from meromictic Lake La Cruz, Castile-La Mancha, Spain - LaCruzMarch2015_19m | ecosystem: Environmental > Aquatic > Freshwater > Lake | place: Spain...
AGTTACCTCTAAGTCCCTGTATGCTGCTATTTGTACAAATATACTAGCCATTAATCTCCCCAGATCGCATGGACGCATGTTCTGCAGAAGTTCTCAAATGACTTTACTGTCATTAACTTATGCTCTATGCTCATCCATATATCACTAATTGGTTTGTCGTTAATATTTCCAAATACCGTTTCAAAATCGTAGTCATTGCAACAGATGAAAGTATCTCCATTAGCAGCAACATGTAGCCATCCATTTGGTCTTCCACCAACTTCTTTGCCATTGCCACAGCCAATTACTCTTTCCTTGCCTTTTTTCTCTTTGCTTTCAATAGCAGCCTTGTTTGTAATAATCTGATGAGTATCTAAATGACCATTTCTGTCAACAAGATAAGGCATTTCATATACTTGAAGGTCTGGAAACTTTTCTTTCCACCCATTAGCCATTGTTGCAAGTGTTCCAGTTGTGGGATCCATGTCCATTTCTGGAGCATCCTTTAGTTGCTGAATCCAGCCACCATACTCTACAAGAGAGTTCTTGTTAATACCGTTTACCTGGATAGACATAGCCTTGTTTGCAACCATGTCTGGCAGTTGTTCAACAGCATAAGTTACTTGTTCCATTAACTTATCAAACATTTTTACTGGCTTGCCTGTTGCTTTTGCCCACTCTTCTGGCTCTGATGCAGGAATATTAAAGCAGATGCCGTATACAACATCTTGGTATTCTCTAATTAAGTCTGTTCTTGCTTTTGTTAGTGGCGTTCCATTAGTCAAAACAATAGTTCTGATCTTATTCTTTCTTAAAACTTCCAGCATTTCTGGGAAGTGCTTGTAAAGTAATACTTCGTTGTAGTGGGCTGTGTAAATAAAGTCAAAGTTATCAGCAACATATGTACCTCTGCCTGCGACTAATTGATTAATAATACTTTCAAATGTTTCAATAGGCATATTTGTTCTTTGTGCCAAAGGGTTCTCAGCATATCTTACAGGGCAAAACCAGCATCCAACATTACAAAGTCCGTTTGGATCTATTTGGGCCATAGATATTTTGTATTGATATTTCATACTACCACTTTCCAATTGGACATTTGGCAGCCTCATACTTAGTTTTTGCTGTCATAAAACATCCACACTTCTTGCATTGAGTAGTTAGTTGTAGTAACTCAGGACAACCCTTGCATATACTAAGTCTGTGTTCTGATAGTTCTTCATCCACCTTTTTGGTTTGTGGATTTAAAAGATCTAATGGTGTTATTCCATTTTTTTCTTTATATCTTTCCCATGCTGATTTAGTCATTTTTTCCCCATTCCATATCTTTAAATATTATCAAAATAGCCTGCTGGAGCATATGGACTTCCCACATTCCAAGCAAGATATCCTGAAAGATCTCTATCTTTAATTATAAACTTTTCACCATCAAATGTTGCGTCTGGAGAAATAACATATTTACCATATGGATATTTTGCCAGATCCTCAATTTGTGGATTACTTAGTAGTATACTACCAAAATATTCTGATGTTTGGAAGTCTTCTACAACTTCGCTATTTTTAACAAATCTAACAGTAATACCGTCATGATCTGGATATTCTTCAGATACATCTAATACTTCATCAGACTCTGTAAACATTGCAACATACTCTTTAAGTACTGGAAGGTCATACAAACATTCTCCGTCAATTATCCAAACAATGGCGTTTCCGCCAGAACCATAGATGTTGTCGTCATTTATCATTATTTCTCCTCTATATTCATTAGCAACCAGATCCTGGGCTGAAGTCAATTATTGGTGTACATGATGATCCAGAACCAAATCCAGAAGTACATGCTCCAACGAATGGTGCACTAACGCAACAGCCAACAGCAATATCAAGAGATGTACATCTTGTTCCTGAAGGACCTGCAGTTGTAGTAGTTGCTGATGTAGTCGTTGTTGTAGTTGCTGATGTAGTAGTGGTTGTAGTTCCAGATGTTGTGGTAGTTGGAGCAGCAGTTGTAGTTGTTCCTGAAGTTGTAGTTGTAGGTGCTGCAGTTGTTGTAGTACCTGGTGTTGTAGTTGTTGTAGCAGGTGTAGTTGTTGTAGTAGTTGGTGCTGGTGTAGTAGTAGTTGTTGTAGGTGCAGGCGTAGTTGTAGTAGTTGTAGGCGCAGGAGTTGTCGTTGTAGTTGTAGGCGCAGGAGTTGTCGTTGTAGTTGTAGGCGCAGGAGTTGTCGTTGTAGTTGTAGGCGCAGGAGTTGTCGTTGTAGTCGTTGGTGCAGGTGTGGTAGTAGTTGTAGTTGGAGCAGGTGTAGTCACTGCTGCCAAAAATACACCTATACCACTTGGGTTACGAAATAACGGACTCACGGTTCTCCTTTTTAAATATTAAGCAAATCTAGATTGTGAAGCAATAACTGTAAATGTTGCTGCTGCTGTTTTTCTAATTTGGAACATATAAACATCTGTTGAATTGATATTTCCTGAAGAAGGTGCTGTTCCACCTAGCCATTTAGGAACTACTGCAGATCCATCAATATTAAATGCTGTTGCATAGTATGCTGTAGCACCATTTGGTGACTCAAAAGTAATTGTTATAGACTGTCCAGTAGACATAACTGAGTCTAGTGTTGTTACTGCATTGCCTCTAATATTTAACTGATAGTTTGCAGTAGCGTTGGAGGTACGAATATTAACACCAGCCACCATAGCATCAATATCAATTGCTCCATTAGCAGCAGTTGCTGAAGTTAGCGTTTGCTCTTTAGGTGCAACTAGTAATGCATTGTCTGATACAGAAATTGTTGGTACAGGTCCTGTTGGGTTTAGAATTGTTATTCCTGTACCCGCAGTCAGACCAGTCACATCGCCACTACCAAATGAGTTCCAAGAGGTACCATTATAAAATGTTGTAGCATCAGTGTCAGCAAGATAGGCAAACATACCTTCTTGCACAACGCCTACTGTCAAGGCAGCGTCTCTTGCTGCAGCGTTAGCAAAGTACATGATTGATTGATTCTGCAGGTTAAATTGAACCTGTGCTGCAGTTAGAACATCACCTGTAGTAAACAGACGATATCCAGCGTTTGGACTACCTATTGGCATCTTTTTTCTCCTTTAGTATGATAGTGCATTGGTATTTTGTGGAACTGTGTCTCCTAGTATACCTTGATTTGGTGAATCAAGTATAAAGGCCTGGATTATTGGCTCTGCTGTTAGCAGTTTTACAACCCATTTAGAGGGACTTATGTCTTGCTGAACACCTTGGATAAATAGTTCTCTTACGATAGAACTACCACCAGGCATTTGCTTTTCTGCTAGAATAAGGTTATAAATATCTGATGTTAAATTAACAAGAGTATTTAGTTCGCTTATGTCTGCATTAAGATTTAGTGTAATTGAGTCAATTCTTAGGTCTGCGTCTTTACGAGCATCAAGAAGTGTGTTTGCTTGATCTAATGATTCTTGATCTGACTGAATAAGAAGGTTACTTCTTTGTCCTGATTTAACAAAAAATCTATCAATACTGTCTTGATCTGTTACAGTTTGAGGAAGTGCAGGTCCAATACCATCGTTATATCTTGTGACTGTAATATCATTTAAGATAAGTTGATCATCAAAAGCAAAGTCAATTGACTCATATGGAAAGGTTCCAGGTGTTCCTAAGTCTGTATATGTTCTTGGCACCACATCTGCTCTTTTAGCAACATCATCACGATCAAGAAATAGTGTTTTACCAGATCTTTGCATAAAGAATGCACCAAACTCAGATTGCTCAACTGTTTGAATAGCAGCCAAAATTGATCTGTCTCCACCAGGATCTGCCTGCATTGTAGAATTACCTGGGCTAGTAGTTCTCATGGAATCTGGAAAACCAGCAAAAGTTAATATACTGTCTACTCTGGTACCAGATAACTGACCTGCTGTACAGCCAGGAATTGGGCTTAAGCCTGTAGAAACATTGTTAAGAAGTCTAAAGCCATCAACACATTGTAATACTACTGTAGAGGTTGCATTTGTACCTTCATAAAATCCTGTGTCGTATGATGTTATATATCCAGAAAATATGTTAACTTCTACTACATCTCCAGCAAACTCAGTTTGTGCATAGATTCTTATCTTGCGTAATGGAATTAATTTACCAAAGTATGGTCCTGATACATTCTGAGGATTAAAGTCTGAATTAGGATCATTTAATGTTACCGTCGCAGTTCCAGCCTCAAAGTTAGAAAGAATACGGTTACGGCCTCTACGAGTAGAACACTTTAATACCTGGGCTGAAACATCAACAAGGTCTGCTGGTACATCTCCTAATGTATTTGTATCTAAAATACCAAATACAGCACTGTCAAGAATAAGAGGATATCCAAATGATGGACCAGACGCAAAGTCAATTTCTACTTTTAATACTGGTAAAGTCATTTTATATCGCCTGCAATGTTATGCTGTTACCGTTATATTGAGCACTTAGAAGTCCATTTCTGACTGTTTGAACTAAGTCCTGCTCAGATGTTACAGATCCTTGTACAGTTATATTAATAGTTGGAGAACTTGTAGCCGTTCCACTACCAACAATGCTACTAGCATTATCCATAGTTGAAGACCTGAATCTGAATCTTTCATCATAGTCACGATCTGCTGCCTCAGCCCTTGCTATTGCTGAATCTGCTGCTTCCTTAGCCTTAAACGCTGCCAAGGATGATGCTATTCTAACTGCTTCATCTGCTGCTGCTAACTGTGCTGCGATTGAGGCTGCACCTATTGCTCCAGATTCTGCTGATGCAAGTCCACTTGGACCAACTCCTGCTGCAGCGATTGCTGCCTTTGCTGTATCTCCTGCTGCTTTTGCAACTGCGTATGCATTTGCTGCTGCTGCTGACGCTGCTGAGTCTGTCTTACTGCCACCAAGACCTGAAGAATCAGTAGATGATCCTCTAGGCTTGATATCTGCTGCTGTTGCTACGCACTCACCTGTGTAATAGTTATAGTAAGGTCTTGCAGTTCCACAAGGGCCTTGAGGAGTTACTACTGGAGGAACTACTACTGGAGGAACTACTGTTGGAGGAACAACTACAGTCCCAGTGCCAGCCTTAAGAAGTGCTAAATATCTTTCTAATGCTGCTGTAGCACTTAGCCATCCAATTTCTGCTGCTCTGGCAGGATCAATTAGGCTACCTGAATAAGAAACTGGAGAACCAATCTTCTTAATGTATTCAACTACTTGATCAGTGGTTAACTTCCACTTCTCTTGAATCTTAATAATTTCAGCATCAGTTAACTTACCGTCATTGACTATGCCAACAAAATCAGCGTACATGCGTACTTGATCTTCAGTTAAACTCCACTTAGCCTTAAGTTTCTCAATTTCAGCATCGCTTAAGATACCGTCATTTAATGCCTGGAAGAAATCAAGATACTGTGCTGCTTGAGCCTGAGTGCTACCCCAAGACTTAGCAAGGGCAATGACTTCATCATCTGAGATTGTGCCATCTTCAATAACCTTTAGTTGTAGCAAGTATGCATCTACTGCTTCAGTAGCCACACCCCACTTGAGGGCAAGAATCTGTACTTCTTGTGTAGTTATCTTGTTATCTGCTAATGCCTTGAGAATGTCATCGTATCTTGAAGCCAAGTCATTTCTAACCTTGAGAAGAAGAACTTCTTCCTTCATTCTTTCAAGTCTTGCCTTATCAATAGCATTGATATTCTTTTGTCTTTCTAAAAGAGCAATTGCTGCATTTAATTGCTTAGGATCTTCTTCATCTACAGTACCCTTGACACCAAGATCTTTTATCTTCTTTTTCTGTGCTGCAAGTAGTTTTTGTGCCTTTAATTCTAGGGCATCTCTTATTGCTTGCTTTCTTGCAGCCTCTGCTGCTGCTTTATCTTGTGCTATTTGAAACTTTAAATCATTAGCAGCAATAATTTTATCTAGTCTTGCTTGTTCTTCTGCAGCCTTTTTTGCTTCAAAATCTTTCTTTATTTGTGCGTTCATCTGTGCAAGCAACTCAGTATCGCTTGGTCCAGTCACTGTTTTTACAATGCCATAAAGAGCACCAATAAGAGCAAGACCCTTTAAGATTATTCCTACTCTGCCCTTAATTAAATCTAAGCCTTTAGTAACAAGGCTCGTAGACTTTGTTGCTCCAGCCACTGGAAAGCCCTTACCAACTTTGGCTGCTTCTCTTGCTGCAGCAGCAGCCTTTTTAGTCATAACATCAAATCGTTTACCATTTTTAACAATTTCAAAACCAAGGCCACCAAGTGTTTTGCTAAGTGTTCTGAAAATAAAAGTAGCAGCACCAGCAATAAAGAATACCTCACCCCATTTAATAAGACCAAGAATAGAAGTATTTAAAAATGAAGAAATGCTTACTAGAACAGTTAATAGGCTTGTTAGATTGTCGCCATTATCTATTAATAGTTTAACTACTGATGAAACACCCTTGAGGCTTTCTTGTAGTTCTTTTTCATTCTTATATATCCACTCATCAAGAGCCTCAATTAGACCACCTGGGCCTGTTAGATAGTCAACAAAATCTAAGATATATGGAAGTAAAATATATCCTAGTTTATCTATTACCTGATTGTAAGATAATGCTAATACTTTTAGTCTACCAGCAGTTGTATTGGCTGCTGCATATGCTGCTCCCTTGCTTATTTTGGCATAATCAGTTAATATCTTATTAAGATCTTTTTGCTTAAGAGCAACTTCATCAATAGGTAGTCCTAATTTTGTAAGTGCACCAAATTGTCCGTTTATTGCTTTGGAAATTGCTGCTGAAACAGTTCCTAAATCTTTTCCTGCTAAAACTGCAATATCTGTAGAAAGAACCAAAAGGTTCTGGGCTTGTGTGAGATCTCCTGTTGCAGTCACCAGTCTTTGCAGTGCTGGCATAAGTTCATCATTATCAACTGCAACCTGTAGTTCAAGAGAATCTAAAAATTTACTATTTGCAGCAATGGCTTCTTCTGTTGCTGCAGTTGTATTGCGAATTGTTAGTGCTAGAGCAGTCTGTGCTTTTTCATCTGCTACTGCACCCTTTACAGCATCTACACCAATTTTAACTGCAAATGCTCCTGCAGCAGCACCTGCTACTGCAAAGTTTCTTAATGCTTTCTTGCCAAATGCATCAATCTTCTTTTGGAGTTTGGCTATGTCCTTTTGAGCCTCTTTAGAACCCTTGTCAGAATACTGGGTCAGGATTCGTGCTACTACTGCACCTACTGCCATATTAGCCACGCTCCTTTTCTAGATTGCTTTGTAACTGTGATTTAACTTGGTTGAAGGCTTTCTCAACATTGTTAACAATTCTATCTTTATTCTTATCTACTGACTTCCATACTAAACGAGAAGCCTGTGATTCTTTCTTCTCAAGGTTGCTGATAAATGTACCAGTTCCTCTATTTGATCTACCTGCTAATTCATAGATTACACCTGCTGCAGATCTGTTCTTTAATGCTCCTGCTGATGTAGTATAGTCTCTTCGTACTTTACCCTCAGCCTTTGAAGATGAAATTCCTGCCTTGATAACACTCTGGTCCCATGCAGGCCATCCAGCACCACCACGAGAACGAGGGTTGCGAGCAGGTTGAGTAGACCATCCACTTAGTGGTGCGTCTGCTTTGACAAAGCCTTGTGCATCTTTTTTAGCATTTCTCAGTTCAGAATTAATAATCTTATTAAAACTCTTAACTGCATCTTTGTCAAACTTTTCCAATGCTTGTAGTGTCTCCTTTACTCCAGTTAACACTACTACATCTTTACTCATTACCTGCTCGCTTCCTTTGATCGTTCTTTGAGATAAATAACGATTGACTCAAGGACACCATCTGGTGCCTCAAGCAAATCTACTGGAGATATGCCTGTCTCCACAGAAATCATTGCTACCGTATAGGTTAGGCTGTTTCTGTGGACTCTGAATTTGGGTCTGACTCTAGTTCTACACTATCAAGTGTATCTAAGAAGGCTTCTCCAAAAGGCTTTACAGTCTTTCCAGCATCCTTCATGGCTCCCCAAGCCAAAAAGTAGATGTGTTCCATCTTCTGATCTTCTGTAAGCAACTTAGCAAAACCCTTGTTAAACTTTTGTTCAAAAGCAACAAGAGTCTTTGGACGCAAAGGATATACTCCTTCTACGCCATCGCTAGTCTTTACTTTTATACTTAATCCATCCATTTTGATTCCCCTTTCAAGGTATAGTTTGTATTATGGAGTTATGTCTTTTATTATTTCTCCAGAGATAGGCCAGTTCACCGTGATAGTACTTAATGATCCAACGCTTGCATTTATTGGAGTCCATTCAGTTACTAACGCTTCAAACTGATATTCTGGATTTGTAGCAGACTTTACTGTATTTATTGGTCTTACTACACATGAAACTTTTGTTCCTACACGATTTGGCTCTGAGGAGTACGGAGGTACGCCACCAAAAAACTCTTCTACAGAGTTATTAGCAAAATCTTGATAGAACTCAAAAGAAACTGAGTTAGTTCCAACACCTGCAATGACCTCTTTATAAATGATTCCAGACTGAACTGGAGTCACATCTAAAACATCATGCACAGTGCTTATTGTTATACTTGAAATATGGTCACTAAAATCATAGGTACCTTCAAATACAACATATGCGTTAGTTAGAACTATTTTTGCCATGATTAAGGAGTTACATCCTTAACGATTGCACCTGTGATTGGCCATGTAACAGAAGCAGTTGCTAATTCGCCAACTGCACCATTTAATGGTGTCCACTCTGAAACCAACGCTGTAAAATCATAGCGAGGGTTATCTACTGCATCTGGTGCAGATGTGTTAGGCTTTACAGTCATAGCAACTGTTCCACCCAAAAGTGGATAGACTGTTGCTTCTACTTCGCCTGCTGCGAAGTCTTGATGGAATTCAAGAGTAACTGAGTTATCAACAAGTCCTGCTTGTCTTGTCTTTGCTGCTGCTGGAACATTTCCGCCTGCGAATGCAGTTGTCTCAATAACATCATATGTTGAAGAAAGTGTTACTGAAGCAACATGATCGCTGAGATCAACTGCGCCAAGTTTTACTTCCACATTTGTTAATACTATTCTAGCCATTGTTATTTTCTCCTTGTTCGTTATTTACTGAGTTAAAAACAGGAAATTTTGTTTCCTGCTGTGTTGCTTGTGGTACTACTGGTGTTACTTTTACTGCATTTGCGGATACAATATGACCTGCTGCAAGAAGATGTTCAACACTTCCACCTGCACTAAGTATATCATCTTTGGTAAGTTTCTCATCTTTTACCTTACCGCAAACTTTCTTGTTTGAGATTACTGTATATTCCATTTGCTCTCCTTAGCCCCAGATTGTGAGGTTATAGCGATATGATAAGAAAGATTGCTCACCAGAAGTATATGTACCACTTTCTGCACTTATAACTCTGAGTGTATCAACAAGGCCACCTAGTGATCTGTCTGACTCTAAAGCAGTTTTGATTGATCCATTACCACTTCCAGCCAGGAAATTATCAAGTTTGTCTTGTCCTGTTCTTTCTGATATTCTTTGAACAATCACAAATACATCAACAGATGCTTGGTCTAAACCACGCATATTGTCAACATCAAATTGAAAGTCCAATTGTCCTACTACTGCACATGGCGGAACAATAACATCTGGAATCAAATCATAGACTCTTAAGTTTGATATTGTCTGTAGATTTGCTTTTAATGCATCTCTTACGCCATTTATATTGGAAATTGCCATCTTAGAATGCCAACCCAAAGTTTCTACGATATGTTTTTAGAAGCATCTCAACATCTGGATCTAGACGAGAGTTCAAGCGAACTGTTCCTAGTTCTACAGATCCTGCAATACCAAATGGAGATTGCTTTCTAACAAATAATCTTGATGCCTGAATCTTACAGGCTAATTCTACTTCGTAAGGTATTGCTTTGAAACCCCAGACTCCAGTTATCTTAACTGTCTGAGGAAAGAAGTAAGGAAAGACATATGTCTGTATTGCTAATAGTCTTGTTATTGGCATACCTACTTCTGGATTATTAACAGGCTCATACATTAGGTCTGTGTCTAAGTTCCATATTTGTGTAAATGGTCCAGATTGATTTGCTCTTGATCTTACTTCTGTTGGTTCAATAAGGTCGTCAATCTCTAAATACCACGGACTTAGTGGTGTGTAATATTTAGTTACAGGTGCTGCTAATGTACCCTCTTGATAGAAAGATCTCTGGCAATACTCGTCAATCATACGGCTTGCAGCAAGAATCGCTGCTTGGATATCATTATCATCCAGGCTGTCTTCAATCTGCAGTGCATTTCTCACATCTGCCAATGTCGTATAGACATTATTAGGCTGTGAACTCTGTGCAAGCGTAGGTCTACTCATTTATTCCTCTTTTCCAGTTTAGGCAACATAGCCTTCTCCGTCTTAGGAGTAGCACTTGCTGTCTCTTTCTTAATCTTAAAGATATTTTTAATTCTTTTCATAACTTCCTTTTTTTAAAAAGAGTGGGCCATTGATGGGGATTTCTCTGACCCACTCCTCCTTAGATTTCTCTAAGTATTACATAGATAAACTATGTAAACTTTAGAATGTTGGTGCTACTAGACCAGTACCCTCAACGATTGAGAATGCTCCTGGATAGCGACCTGCAGTTGCTGCAGCATAGCCGTATACAACTGACTTGATTGTGAGTGAGCCTGCACCAGTTGCATCAAAGTTCAATGCGAATGGTGATCCTGCTTGCTCCCATAGGTGGAATTCTGGTGCTGTTACGCAATAGATACGATCTTCGTTTCCACCTGCTCCAGCGTTTGTACGAACATTTGCATCAGCAACGATTGGTAGACCCATCATTGAGTAACCTGAGTTACCGTAGTATGCCTGTCCTGCACCTGTTGCGACTGAGTTCATTGGTCCGTTTAGTGTTGGAACAACAAGTGGACGACCTGAATTGTCTACTGCTGCAAGCAAGAATGCCAGACGGCGTGGGTGCATTACCCAGTGTGTTGGGTTCATGAACGCATCTGTCTGTACTTGCTGGTAAGCATCTGCCAACTTTGGATATAGTAATTCAACTGTTGGTGATGCTTCTGTAAATGTTACAACATTAGTTCCTGGTGTTGCATCAAGACCTAGGATAGAACCTGATGTTCCGTCACCGTTAAGGATCTGGTTGTCAAGTGTTGTGTGCCATCCACGGATAAGATCCTGAATGATAAACTGGTCAATACCTGTACCACGCTCAATAGCCTGCTTTGAGATATCCTGTTGACCTGCAATTGTACGAACATTCACAGTAAGTAGTGTATCGTCAGCATTTGTATTTGAGACAGCATCGTTTTCAGCAGCCTGAATTGCTGTTGATGTACCAGTTGTCATGCGTGAGATATTTAGTGTCATACCTGCTGCTGGAAGTAGCATCTTGTTTGTTGCAAAGTCTGCTGTTGGGCGACCTGCACGAGCAAGTGGTGCTGCTAGATCAACTAGGTATTGTGGAATTACGAGACCAGCAAAGTTGCCAGTTCCTACTGAGCGACGCTCAACTTCCTCTTCACGAGTGTGACGAGCAAGACGCTCTTGTGCTGCATAGTCATTGCTGAACTTAGCAGTAAATGCATCCTTTACGAATGAAGCATCTGTGTCTGCAGAATATGTACGGGCTTCACGAGTTACCTTTGCTCCGCCAACCTTTGGCATTGCAACTTCAGCAACTGATGATCGTGCTTCTGCAGCCTTTGTGTCTGCTGCTGCCTGAGCAGTCAACTTTTCAATCTTTGAATCTAGTGAGCGTGACTCTTCAACAAGGGTATCAACCTTTGCTGATTCATCTTCTGTAAGGTCTGTACGATTTTCTGAAGCAACTGCCTCAAGAATAGCATCCATTTCAACCTTAACTGCATCACGGCGTTCAATTACTTTGTCTAAATAAGACATTTATTGTTCTCCTTTGTGAGTTTGTTAGTTTGAGGTGGTGGTTATGGATTTCACGACGCTTACGGGTGTGAACCTAACTCCGACTTCTACCTATCTTGTTAGATAGGAATATTATTTTATTGTGTTTCTCTTTGCTTGTGCTAAGCGTAGAGACATTGATCTTGGCATGTTATCTGGAAGGAAATTAAGAACTGAAGGAAAATCTCCAACAATCTTTCCACCTTGTCCAGGAACATCTACAACATTTAGAACATTAGCAGCCTCTTCTTGTGCTTCTGGAAGTGGATCAATGTATGTTAGTTCAGACATTTTGTGTCCAACAAGAGTCTCAGTTGCTTCCCAGCCACTTTCTACTTCTCTGTATACACGAATAAGAACTGCTGGATCTCCTTCTTCTGCTGTAATGCTGAAATCTGAGTTAGGAACATTAATAGATCCTTCTCTCTTAATTTCTACAATACGGCCTCTTGCAAGACCACCAGATGAATTCCAACGAACAAAATCTCCTACCTTTTCACGGCTTTCTGATTCCATTTCATCTTCTTCAACTTGTTCTAATGGAGACATAGAATCATCTTCCATCTCACCTTCACCAAACAGCATAGCCATTACTTCTACTGCCTTCATGATATATTCATGGCCTTCAGATAGGTCTCCAAAGATTTGTTTTAATACTAGTAGGGATTCGCCTGTTATTTCTCTGCCTGCCTTTATTTCATGCATGGCTCTTTTAATTAATTCTCTAGCCTCTACAGAAGTTGCTGTATATGCAGGATATGTGACGATTGATACATCTCCATCAGAAAGGCTTACCTCAGTAAGGGTTCTTTCTGAACGATCCTTGCTCCAGTTCTGGCGAATTACTCTGAATGCAAATGACATTTGATCAACATCTCCACGCTCAACAAGAGTATAGAGGTCTCTTGCTTCTTGTGTGTTTGCTAATTCTGCTTCAAAGAATAGTCCTTTTTCATCTTCAGACAATCTCATTGTACCGTTTTTGGTTCTGGCCATAGGTAATCCTTCGTGGTTAACCAATAAACGAACATCTGGTGTCTCAGATAGTGTTTTTCTAAATGCACCTGGTGCAATCTTCTCAATGAATGGCAAAGGAACAGATGCTTCGTTAAACACAGCAGCATAACCTGCCATACGCATAGTACCGTCTTCTGCCTGTCTTGCCTCTATGTCTCTGACCGTAAAGGTACGGCGTTCTGTCTTCTTCATCTTGCTCCTTGCTTTATTAGTTTCATTATCTAATTTATCAATTTGGCGTTGTGCCCAATCCTGAGCAGCATCATCAAAGTCTGCGTTGCCACCCCAAAGTAGCCAAGCAACTAATCCTGCACCAGGATATCCTGGATCTGAGGAATCTTTATTCTGTGGTGCTTGTCCATCTGCCTTGTGTCTTGCGAACCAAGGTGCCATCTTTCTTACTTTATCATCAGAGATACGACCTGCTGCCATCTCTCTTGCTGCTCTCTTGGTACCTTCAGTTAAACCGTCGCCACCAAAACCTTCTGCCAAATAATCCAGGCCTCTTTGTGCATTGTTCTTTATGAACTCTGGAACATTTTCTACTGGCATGTTAGTCCTTAACCTCATCACTATAAGCAGCCTTTGGATCTGTTGGATCAACTAAGGATACCTGCTGTAGTTGTGCTGAAGGAAGTCCTGTGTGATTTAGATCTGTCATATCTAGCATCTTAGCCACATCATCTGGATTGTATCCAACTTGTACAAGTATAGAAGCAATCTCAGCCTTCATCTTATCTCCAACAAGTGGTGCCTGGTTAGCATCAATGTTCTGTAGAGGAAGTCTGTATTGATCTCCAGATTCTCCAAGTGATGATAAGTCTTCGTAGTTGCGTACATCATTTAGTGACAAGAAGCCTTCTCTTAGTCCCTTTGTATATGCATCAAAACGCTCAATTGTAGTACCACGCAAAAGTGCATCCAGATTAAAGCGAATAAATCCATCTGACTCAGGAAGTAGTGGAGATAGTGCTTGTTCCAAACGCTCTAGCAATGGACGCAATGAGTGTTGTACAAATGAAAGGTTCTGTGCTTCTACAGATGAGTAAGACATTGAACCTGCTACTGGGTGTCCTAGTAGTGTCAATGGGACACGGAAGATTCTCGCAATGTCTTCCACATTGAATTTTCTTACTTCAATTAGTTGTGCGTCAGCAGCGTTTAGTGATAGAGGCTTAAATGCTGCACCACCAGAAAGAATACCAACTTTACCAGACATGTATGGGCCTGAGTGTGATTCTTGCCAGTTAGTAGCAATGTCTCTTGCTTGCTCTGCGTTTAATTCTCCTGCAACTTCAATAACTCCACCAGGATTTGATGCGTTACCAAAATATGATGCAGCATATGTATCAGAAGCCTGTGCAATACCAACAGACATACGGCAAGCACCAATTGGGCTTAATCCATAATATGATCCTGGTAATCTAAATAGTGGGATATGAAGAACTTCTTTGCTTGTCAGAATTTGATCATATAGATTGTTGTCTATATCTTTAACTCTGTATACAAGTGGTTCTCCTGGAATAGGTCTTTCAATTCTTACTTCATTTGGGTTTAATACATATAATTCTGTTACTTCATCATTATCATCTCGTACCGTCAAAATAAATGCATTACCATGTAGGTGTAGAGAAGTAATTACTTGCTCAATAAATTCTAGTCTTGTTGATTCTGGGTTTGGCTTATTTACCCATTCTGGTGTGTAGCCATAAACAGTTGTATATGCAAGACGATTGCGACCTCTGCGTACATATGCACCCATTGGTAATGAAGAAATAGTATCTCCAAGCAGTCTTACGCAAGAATAAACGGTAGATGTACGAATAGCAGATTCTGTATCAACATATGTACCTGTATTGGCTACACCAAATAAAGGACGAGGTGGAATCAATGGAAGTATATATTGACTATTCATATCTCTGGCTTCTTCTGATGCCTTTAGTCTTTTAGATAGACTCATTTGATTACCCTTTTCCCTTAGTTAATTTTACCATGTGCTGATTGCTACTCGCTTCCAAGTATCAGTTGCTGTACATATGTATATGTAGTCTGTGTCATATGTAATTGTTCCTACGGTTCCCGTCGCAGCAGCAGTGGCTGGAGTCTTTGTAGTTAATTGCAAATCACCATAAATTCTTACAGATCCAAGATTTCCACCAGCAGAGTCAAACTTACCCTTGATCAAAGGTGTTGATGTATTTGAGTTAGATATATATAGATTATCAGATGATGTTTCATTTATTCCTGCCTCATATCCAAGGAATAGGTTACGGCTACCAGTTGTATTGAGACCACCTGCTCTATATCCAAGGGCTGTGTTAAATGTACCTGTATTTACAGTTGAAATAGGTATGCTAAATCCAGCACCAGTTAATAATCCTGCTGGTGGTGTTGTAGTTACAGTATTTATAGTAAGAGTTGCTCCTACTACCATTCCAATTCCAGGATTAGCAAGTGTAACTACTGTCACAACTCCACCAGAAACTGTTATGTCTGCAGTTGGAAAAACCCAATAAGAGTTATTATTAGGAAATAAAGATACACCTAAATAAGTTCCATCAGTATAACCAGAACCTGGTGTAATTGCTCCAAGTGTGGCTATAATAGATGTAGTATCTCTAAGTGCTTCTCTACCAATTGCTGTTTGGCCATTTCCTATAACAACTGATCTTAATGTTTGAGATCCCATTGCTGTATTTTGTGAACTAGTTCTACTTGACAACAAAGTGTTTTGTCCATTAGCAACATTACCATTACCAGTTGTATGATTAACCATAGAACCAAGACCAATAGCGTTATTACCAATAGCAGTAGTTGCAAGTTGAAGAACAGATGCTCCAATAGCAATATTAGAGGAACCAGTAGTGTTTAAAGAAAGTGCTGATTGACCAATAGCAACATTAGCCGTTCCTGTTGTATTTGCACCCAAAGCATTTTGTCCAATTGCTGTAATACTACCTGTTGTATTGCTCTGTCCAGCATTAGCACCAATTGCAAGGTTAGCATTTTGTGTATTTGCGGCTAGTGCATTAAATCCAATTGCAACATTTGATGCACCAGTAACATTGCTTCCAAGTGCTTGACTACCAATAGCAACATTGTAACTAGCAGTAGTATTTGCATCAAGTGCATTATTACCAATAGCAATATTCTCACCACCAGTTGTATTTGCAACTAGTGCTGATGAACCAATTGCAGTATTGTTTACACCAGTAGTATTAACATAAAGTGCTCTAAAGCCAATTGCCAATTGATCGCTAACTGTATTAACATTGAGTGCTTGACCACCAATTGCTATAGACCTTGATCCCGTAATATTTGCATTAAGTGCTTGACCACCAAAGGCAATATTGTTACCACCAGTAGTGTTTGCAAGAAGGGTTCCTGAACCATAAGCAAGATTTTGATTACCAGTTGTATTTGCTTCAAGTGCACCATTACCAACTGCCATATTTCCTTGACCAGTTGTATTTGCAGCCAAAGCATTTAAACCAATTGCTACTTGTTGTGACACTGTTGTATTTGCAGCCAAAGTATTTCCACCAATAGCAACATTTCCAGTACCAGTTGTATTATTTTGAAGTGCATTTAATCCAATTGCAAGATTGTTATTAGCAGTTGTGTTGTTAGTAAGTGTATTGTTTCCAATTGCAACATTTCCTGCACCTGTTGTATTATCAAATAATGCTGCTCCACCTATTGCTGTGTTGTTACTTGCAGTTGTTAAAGAACCTAAAGCACCAGCACCAATAGCAGTATTATTATTACCTGATGTTTGAGCACCAAGAGCAAAGTTTCCAATAGCAACATTATCATCACCAGTAACATTAAATCGCATAACATCTGCACCAATACTAAGATTGTTTCTTCCAGTTGTTGTGTCTACCTGTCCTCTTGAACCAATTGCTGTATTTTGATCACCAGTAGTTAAATTTGAAAGGTTTCCAGAATTACCAATAGCAATGTTACCAAATCCACTACCAGTTCCGTTATTAATATCAATTCCATCAATAGTCATTCCACTTGATACCGTTGGATTTCCAGCACTCATTACAAATGTATCACCTGTACCTGTTTGTGAATTAATACTTGATGTTCCTGAGACTGATCTTATTGGTCCTGCTGTTAAGTCAGATCCTCCAGGTCCCGTCGCACCTGTGGCACCTGTTGTGCCTACACCTGTAGGTCCTGTAGCACCCGTTACTCCTGTATCTCCAGTAACTCCTGTAGGTCCTGTAGGACCAGTGTCTCCAGTTACTCCTGTTGGACCTGTAGGTCCTGTATCTCCAGTAACGCCAGTAGGACCAATGTCGCCAGTCACACCTGTTACGCCTGTAGGACCTGTTACTCCAATTGGACCTGTAACTCCTGTAGGACCAGTATTACCTGTAACTCCTTGAGGCCCAGTCATTCCAGTTGGACCAATGTCTCCTGTAACTCCTGTAGGGCCTGTATCTCCAGTTACTCCAACGGGTCCTGTAGGACCTGTCGCACCTGTTGCTCCTGCAATACCAACGGCACCTGCAAGGTTAACTGACCAAGATGAGTATGTTCCAGTACCTGTAAATGAAGTTACTGTAAAAATTAATGTTCCTGTACCAGGTGTATATGAAGTTACATCACCAATCATCAGGTTTCCTGCATCAAATGCAACTACAACTGTCTGTCCAATTGAATAGTCAACATCTGTGTCTACTAAAATAAATGTTTTTGAACCAGCACCAATTGCTACTGTGCTTAGAGATGTTGTTGCATATGTATCTCCGTCTGCTCCTGATACTCCAGTTGCTCCAGTGGGTCCCGTTTGACCAGTGACACCAATTGGACCTGTGGTTCCTACAGGGCCAGTGGCACCTGTTGGTCCTACATCTCCTGTAACACCAGTTAATCCTTGAGGTCCAGTTACGCCAGTGGGTCCAACATCTCCTGTTACACCTACTGGTCCTGTTACGCCTGTTGGTCCAGTTGGACCTACATCACCAGTTACACCTGTAGGACCTGTTGGCCCTGTGCTTCCAGTTGTTCCTGTACTTCCTGTTGCTCCTGTTGATCCAGTAGGTCCTGTTGAGCCTGTGGCTCCTGTTGGACCAGTTGCACCAGTAACGCCTGCTCCTGTTGGACCAGTTGCTCCTGTAACTCCTGTTGGACCAGTAGGGCCAGTGGCTCCTGTGATTCCAGGTGCTCCTGCAGGTCCTGGTGCAGATACTGTTACAATGTTGTTTGTTTCATTAACAACTACTTGATTTGAAATTGAAGTCATTATCTTGTAACCTCTCCGCTAACTGTGACTTGGCCTTGAATTAAACGAGTTCTAACTCCACCAATACTTAGTTCTAAGTCATAAACATAGAATCCTGGTTCAATGGCTGCTTGCTCGTCTGTTGCTATTAAATTTAATGTTCCTGTTAATGGAACGATTGTGATTCCGCCGTTTGATGTTGATAGAGTCAATACAGGAGTATCAGAATCAAACTTACGACGAATCTGCATCTCTGCTGTGTAGCCAGTTAAATTAACTGGATTGCCGTTTGAATCCTCATATACTACTTGTAGTGTCCATGTAGAACCTTGATCAAGAGTAAAATTATAAATACCTGAAATAGCCATGTTATTCGCCCTTCTCAACAGCCCAAATTAAGAATGAGCCTAGTGTTATAAAAGCCAAAGGAGGAAAGATTAAGAAAACTCCATATGATAAAAGTCCTAGTCCTACAACTTCTGTTGTTGTGGACCAGTCTATTCTGACTTTAGGCAGTTTGAACTTCATATTGCTCCTTATTGTTTTTAGTTATATTGCACATTGACCATGTCTTCATTAGAACCCATAGAATCTAGCCACTGGCTTGACAGGAACTGGAACTGTAGCACGATCATAAGAAAAGATTGCTGCTACGATAGCATCAATCTTCTTTTTAGAGTTTGCTTTTTGAATCATTAGTCCTCTTGATGAGGTCTTTGTAGTAGCATTTGCTACATGTCTATTTAGTGCTTCATTTCCTGAGTGAGTAAACGAACTATTCATAACTGCCTCGTAAAACTTTGCAGTACTTGGGACCATACGCTCACTTGTATTGGGATAACTCACTACTGGCATATTGTCCTCATCAAATAACATAAAAGTTCTAGAATACCTTGCAGGATCAAAGACAATTTCTCTGACACTGTAATTAGGATTTCTGTATGCATCTATTATACACGATTCTACCTCAGCAACTGGAATCCACCAGTTCTGATCTGCATGATCTGGTCTTTCCCAAATTCCAAGAATGTCTAAATGAGGCTTTTCTCCGCCAAGGAACCAGGCAACAACTACTGTGCTATCGCCTGAAAATGATCCATCAAATCCTATAACTACATCTTCTCCAGGAATCTGCTCTCTATCTTTAAGAGTCAAAGAATCCCATGCGTCACTTGGAATCCAAGTCTGTCCTGAATCTGTCCATAGGTTAAGTCTTTTTGTACGAAACTCTGCTTCTGGTGTCAATAGGGATGCTGACTTCATATCTTCCGCAGATAAAATGTCGCCGTAAGAAGGATTTGCCTGTCTCCAGTTGCTTTCATCCTTGTAATTGAGTTTTTCATCACCTTGCCACCACGCAAAAAAGAAGGAAGGATCTTCAACTTCTCCTTTTGCTAACTGTACACCTCTTTGGTACATCTGATAACACAAAGATTCTTTTCCAGAAGAGTCGTATTTCGTTCCAGCAGTGGTTATACCCACAAGCATTGGCTCTAAACGAGCACCCATAGACAGAGACATTGTGTCGTAAAGTTCTCTATTTGGTTGGCTATGAACCTCGTCAAAGGCCACAAATGTAGAGTTCAGACCCTCTTTGGTGAATGCTTCTGAAGAAAGTGCTCTATAAACAGTACCTGAGCCAGGATTATAAATAACATCTCTATAAACTTGCAATACGGCTGCTAGTTCTGGTTCAAGTTCAACCATTCTCTTTACCGTTTTAAAAATAATCTTAGCCTGCTCTTTATCTGCAGCACAAGAATAAATCTGACCACCGTTTACGCCAAGCAATAACTGCTCAAGCACAAGTGTGGAAAGAAGTGCAGACTTACCTGCTTTGCGAGGAATCCCAATCAAGGCACGACGGTGCTTTAGAAGGCCAGACTCATCTTCTGCATATAAATTGATAAGCAGTTCTTTCTGCCATGGGCGTAAGACAAGTTTTTCACCTACATTACCTGCAATTGAGTCCTCTGTAATACGGCATAATGTCTCAGCAAAATCAATAACATCATAACCACGGCTATTGGCTAACTCAAGATCAGATACTGGAGACAGATATGATGGAGGCCAAGATTGTATTTTAGTCTCCATGTCTATCCCTTAAATGCTAACGAGAGCCTATCCTTATCAAAATCAATTTCTATAATTTCTACATTTACATCATGACCAATAGTAAATTGCTCAGGAGTGTACTTACCCATCTTAGATTTGTGTACCAAACCAGAAAGAAGGCCAATAGAAATAAAGACACCAAAGTTATTAATGCCTGAGACTCTGCCCTCATATGATTGGCCAACTTCTAATTGGCTAAACTGCATCATCCTGTCTTCTTTTTGCTCTTGCTCAATAAGGGCTTTTCGTGAGATAACCACATTGCCCTTTTCTTTATCAAACTGGATTATCTTAGCCTCAATTGTTTGGCCAACATAACGAGAGAAGTCTTCTGATCTATCAATGAAAGATTGTGAAGAAGGTAAGAATGCTCTTATTCCAATATCTACAATCATGCCACCTTTGACCAATTTAGTGATCTCGCCAGAGACTACATTATTGTCAGAATTAAATATGGCTTCTATTTGATTCCAAATAGCCTCAACTTCTGCTTCCTTCATAGAAAGAATATACTGGCCTTCTTGGTCAATGCTTATAATACTGGCATCAACAGATTGGCCAATTGAGACAACCTCATGAATATCAATATTGCGTCTGGCAGATACTTCCTTTTTTGGAATAAAGGCTTCAGTCTTACAGCCAATATCTAGAAGGACTCCTTCACGATCAATCTGTACTACTGTTCCTTTGACTGCATCCCCAACATTATATGTCTTCATGGATTCGTCAATTGCCTTTAGAAAGTCCTCTAAAGACATGTCGTTAATTGATATTTGGTTCATTGTATATCATTTCCCCTTGTGGTATGTCGTCTTCTTCAAATATTAGTTTAGCACGATTCTGTCGTTTTTCTAATAACTTATCAATAGATGTTGCGACTCTTACTTCTGCAACTACTAAACGAGA
>Ga0247842_10003465_pt1 | contig 21177 bp, 19 predicted proteins | sample LaCruzMarch2015__3_FD_192411 | JGI IMG/M metagenome (GOLD analysis project Ga0247842, IMG submission 192411) | Freshwater microbial communities from meromictic Lake La Cruz, Castile-La Mancha, Spain - LaCruzMarch2015_19m | ecosystem: Environmental > Aquatic > Freshwater > Lake | place: Spain...
GCATGGAAGACTTGGCTACCGAAAAGCATGGATTCCCATTACGCAAACGAGGCAAGGTTGATCTCTATCTTGACGCTCACGGAAAAGCGTATACCGTTAATCGTCCAGCCACGATCAAACAAGTTATCGACGAGGATACGGTTTCGATTCTTTATCACCCAGACGGCGGAAATAAGGGCATGGCGGTTATCGAGAACGTTCCTATCAGCCGGATAGTGCAGACAAGGCAAGCTTCTGGCGCAAGCAACTATCATGGACAAATGAACCTTCTTGACCCAGTTGTCAGAAAAGAAGCAAAGGCGAAGCTTGCCGAAATCAAGATGTTGATCGACCAGACGGAAGAATTGCGAATTGAAGGTTTTGAAAAAGCCATTGAACACGAGATCAACGGAACCGTTCGCGGAGCCAAAAAAGGTGAGTATCTACGGACGAGACTAAACAATCTCGCCGACATACTGGGAGTGGAAGATTTTGACGTGACAGACTACGGACAGAGGGCCGATCTGCTCGAACCGTTCAAGAAGTGGCTTGAGGATAATCCAAAGGGGCTTTCTGGCAAACGCATTGTGTCGGAAGTGAAAGCGGCTGAACCAACACAGATGGACGGCGGACAGTTGCGTCACAGCGACCTTGTTCATGTAGACGGTGAATGGTTCAAAGTGGATCGTATTGATGATACTTCTTTCTTGCAGGACGGCGTTACCATTCCAGTTGAGGATAGCGACACCATCGAGGTAAACGGCGTGATCTCGGATACCGATGCAGGATATGCAGAGGCGATGAAGGAATACCAGAAGCAAGAACGTGAGAACCGTGACGCGAAACGGAAGGCCAAAGCGCAAGATTCCAGCTTCAACCCGTCAGAGTTTGACGCGGAGATGGCGAAGGAAGAGGCACAATCATTCGGCCTGGAGTCCGCAACTCCCAATGAGATCGAGTCCGAGAAAAAGAAGGCATCCGAAAAAGATCAGATTAAACGAAGGATCGAGAAAGTCCAGACGGATAACCAGACGGCGGCGAAACTTGACGCTCCACAGCTTGACCTTGGCGGCGACGCGGCACCTACAGACTTGTTTGGGGCGGCCAATGTGGTTGTGCAAAAGAACAAGGAAGCGGAAAAGCCAGTTGCCAAACAACCTACAATCGGCGTGGCGGAATACGGGATAGACCCCAAGGCTGACGTTAAACAGTTGCGCTTGCTACAATCCGCGTTTATGAACTCGGCGGATACCAAACGAAACAACGAGTTGAAAGCGGAGATCAAGAAGATTGCTCTTGCGTGGCCTGAATGGAAAGGGAGCGAGTTTAGCGACTTCTTTGATACATGGCTTGCCAAGCAGAAACCGAAAACAGCCGAAAAGACTACTACTCCTAAACAAGAAGCACCTCCTACACCTACGGCACCGCGCGCAGAGGTAAAGGCACCAATTGACAATGTTTCCGACGCTAAGAAGGCGCGACTTGCAGCGATCCAAGCAGAACTTAAATCAATGCTCGGACGGACAAGCGCAGGCATCGACCCTAAGTTTCTGACGCTAGCCGTTGAGATGGCTTCAATCTATGTCGAGGGCGGAGTAAAGACCTTCTCGCAGTTCGCACAAGCAGTTAAGCAGGACATGGCCGAGGTATGGGATAAGATCAAGAACGAGCTTTCTACCGTATGGTATCGCACGGCGCAGGAAAACGACTCGTTGGAAGAAGTCACAGGCAAACAGGCCAAGGCTATAATTGATGCCATTGACGCGGAAGCGCAAAAGGAGTATCTTAATAAACAGAAGGAGCAAGACAATGTACCAAGTACCCCAGACAGTGTGGAACAAGATAGCCCGTTTACAGTCCCTGCGGACGAAGTGGGCGAAAGTGATGTTCAACCTCAATCAGGACGAGGCTCTTCGGGTTCTGGACGCGGTAAGTCAATCGCTGAAATCCAAGGGGAACTCGCCCAAGACAATTTTGGCTTATTTGACAGTCCTCCCGCTCCTAGTCGAAAGGGAAGCGATACAGGAGTACGTGGAAGTAACGCCGGACTCAATGACGGCGTTCCCGGAAGTGCTGAACAGACGGGAGGCGGCAATACTGATGACCAAGGACCTAATGATGTCGGAGAAGGAGACAGCACAGCTATTGACGCTTCTACCGAAGGAAACGAATCAGATAGCGAGTCTGTGGCAAGAGCCCATCAATCAATCCTTGGGCGCATAGAGAAGCAGAAGAAGGCGGACACTGTACCCGTAAAGATCGGGAACCGCCAAAATATATCCGAAACATTGCCATTGCTTTTTGAAGGCCAGCAAGATGATGTAGCCTTCACAGAAGAGCGCTTTTCAAAGGAAGATGGCTACGGTGTCATGTTCGCCAACGGAACAGGCACAGGCAAGACCTACACAGGCATGGGCGTTATTAAGCGTATGCTCCGATCCGGCAAGAAGAACATTCTCGTCGTCGCCCCAAACCAAGGTGTAATAGACGCATGGCAAGCGGCAGGAAAAGACCTTGGAATCACAATCAACAGAATCCCAGACACCTCGACGGCTGGGCAAGGCGTGTGCATCACGACATATAAGGGGCTTTCCGACAACGACAAGCTGGCTGATACGCAATGGGATTTAATCGTTCCTGACGAGTCCCACAACTTAATGAGCAACCAAAACGGCAAGATGACAAGCTACGCCCATAATCTTCGGGCGATCAGCTATCATCCAGAGGGCATCTACAGCCGGATGTATATGAAGCATCGGGCCCTACACGACCGTATTTTGTCGGCGCGGCGCAACGGACAACACTTACTTGAAGATTCATTGCTGGCACAGTGGCACGAAAAAGAAGCCGAAATGAAGGCCGAATTTGTAGCCAAGCAGGGCAAGGATAGAACCCGTGTCATGTTCCTTTCTGCTACCCCGTTCGCATACCAAGCTAACATCGAGTACGCCGAGGGCTATCTGTTCGACTACGGGACTAAGAAAGAGAAGGAAGCTGGCTCACGCTATAACGAGGGATCAGCACGAGAAAAGTTCTTCATGCAGCATTTTGGAATGACGATGCGGACTAACAAGCTGACTCGTGCAGGTGCAGGGGTTGACAACGACATCATGCAGAGGCAGTTCAATGAGTGGCTACGCAAGCAGGGTGTTCTTTCTCGCCGTATGCTGGATGTCGAGGCGGACTACCAGAGGAAGTTTGCGACCGTTGAAGACATGATCGGGAAGAAGATTGACGAAGGAATCGAGTATTTGAGTGAGGGCGAAGGCGGAAGATACCGCGCCATATCCGAGTACATCAGCAAGAAGTTTGACTATCTAAACCGTATGTTCCTGTTGGAGGCAATCAAGGCTAAACACGCCGTGCCTCTCATTAAGGAAATGATGGCCAACGGGCGCAAGGTTGTACTGTTCCATGACCTTAACGTCGGCGGCGGGTTCAATCCGTTCGATCTAAGCGGTATGGACAAAAACACGGAAGTCCGCGTCGGAAAGGACTCGCAGGGAGAAGCGATTTACGCAAAGACAAGCGACCTGATTGAAGAGGTAATCGCCAAACGTCCCGACATCTTCCGTATGGACTTCTCTTCTCTCCGCGAGCCAATCGTGGCCATGAAGATGGCTTTCCCGAACGCACTGTTCATCAACGGGAACGTATCAAAGGGAAATCGCAAAGAGGCGTTGCGCAAGTTCAATGACGACGCGAGCGGTCCGCAGTTGCTTGTCATCCAGAGCGATGCAGGACGCGAAGGAATCAGCGCCCACGACATCAGCGGAAAGTACCGCCGCAACATCCTTAACCTTGGCTTGCCTATCAAGCCCACGTCGTCCATACAGCAGGAAGGCCGTATCTATCGCACTGGACAGCACCCGGAGTCTCACGCCGCGTTCATCTACATGAACACCGGTACGAATTTCGAGCGGTTCACATTCGCGCAAAAGGTGTTTGAACGGTCTGCCACGGCTGAAAACCTCGCAATGGGTAATGATGCCCGTTCGCTTCGCCAGTCATTCGTTGAAGCGTTCGAGAATGCCGACACATACGCGCTGGACGAAACGGAAGGCAGAGGCGGAAAGCAGAAGGACAAGGCCAACCAAAAGGAACTGACTGACTTCGAGAAGGCCAAGACGTTCTATTTCTCCAACCAGAAACGCACGTCAAGAAACAAGTCGGAAGAAGGGCAGGACTATTTCGCTACGCCCGAACCGCTTGGACAAAAGATGGTGGAGTGGCTTCATCTCCGTCCAAACGAAGGCGTGCTAGAACCGTCCGCAGGGCACGGCGCAATTTCTCGCTGGTTCCCAGAGTTCACAAGAAACACGATTATTGAACCGTCCACCACGTTGCTTTCAAAGGCGATGCTTTCAGTGAATGCTCGCGCAGAGCAAAAACGGTTTGAGGATTTCGACATTGGCAACAAGTACATGGGCATCGCGATGAACCCTCCGTTTGGAACGGCTGGGCGCACGGCGGTTGACCATATCGCCAAGGCGTTTGACCACTTGCGTGACGATGGCCGTATCGCCGCCATCATGCCGGAAGGCTCGGCGCTGGACAAGTTCAACAAGTGGTATGAAGACACGCCGGAAGCAAGGCTTGTAAAGGTCATATCGTTGCCGTCAGTCGTGTTCAATCGTGCAGGGACGAGCGTTAAGACTCGCGTTGTCATTATCGACAAGGTTGATGACGAGGCGCGGCGTAACGACAACTACAGCCAGATCGAGATTGAAGCGAATGACATTGGAGAGTTCTTTGACAAGATCGAGAACATCAGCGTTCAGAACAGGACGGAGGCAAAGCCGCTGTTTCCGACAAAGAAGACCAATCCGCTTGGCAGCCGTTATAGCATCCTGCCCGTCAGCGTACAGGTGGAAACAAAAGCGGAGAGCATCGACGATCCTGTTGGCTCGCTTCCAATCGAGAAGATTTACCACACGAAGAGAGAGCAAGACATTTACATTGTGAAGCCATCTATTCGCCTTCCGACAAACGAATACAACCGCATCAGCAATTCCGCCAAGTATAAGGGCGGATGGTATTCACGAGCCTGGGGCAACGCTCCTGCCGGATTCGCTTTTGAGACAGTAGAGAAAGCAGAGGCTTTCGCAAAGGAATATCCGAAGGTGTTTAAGCGTGAGTCATCCCCAGAAGGCGTAGACGGATACAACTCTGTCGAGCCAGCAGCGAACTCAACGGAATCCGATATTCGGTTCAGCATTGACCAGTCGGGAAAACAGTACTACAATGTTGATGCTAACTTAGAACCAGAAACGGAGGTGTCGGATGTACTCATTAGTCGTATCGCAGGAATCAGAAGACAACTGGTTGAAAACAAAAAGCCTGGAAGAGATACACCAACATTGCGACTTGTTAAACCTCTGCATGACAATGAGGCTTCAAATGTCGTGCAGATGGAAAGAGCTGCAATCAAAGAAATTGAACGAATCTTTGATAAAAAAATAGTATTTGTTGACGGTGGAACTTCTTTTGGTGCGCTATTCAGCCACATGAATAGCGATATAATAGTTGTCAACGCAAGGTCAAAACGTCCGTATCTTCAACTTATCGGGCACGAAATTTCTCACGCAATCCAGTTAGAAAACAAGCCTCTTTTTGACGAGATGACGCTAGCCTTGTCTCCGTTGTTTTTCGGATCACAAAAAACGATTGATATTGTAAATGAAAAGTATGGTCGCAAATTAAACAGAGACGAGGTTGAAGACTTAGCTCGTGAAGTTTTTGCAGACGCTCTTGGAGAGAACTTTACCAACCAATCATTTTGGGATGCAGTGGCGGAGAAAAACCCGTCTTTGTTTAAGAGGTTGGCCGACTTCATATCTAACTGGGTTGACAAAGTTTTATCCGCTTGGAATGGGCCTAAGTACGAAACGACACCATTTTTCTCTGACGCAAATAAGGTTACTGAAATCCTTTCCAACACGATTGTGAAGTACGGAGAACAAACACAAGCGTTTAATTCAATCATGTTCCGCAAGCCTCGTCCCAATCCGAAGGTTGACGCGGAGAACCGTTACGTCCGCGCTGCACCGTCCACCGACCCGCTGGCTCGCGCTATGCAGGCCGAGACGGAAGTGTCATACGCCTACAACCTCACGCCCACGACGGTACAGCAGGCGCAGGACGCGGCGCGTGGCATCTACGACAATGACCGCCTGTTGGCTCAATCCGACTTGCTGGCAGGCCGTCAGGACAGGGGAGACGTGAACACCGACGCGCAGCGCATGGCCGTTGACAAGATCGCTGTTGACGACTTGACTGTTTCGGCGGTGTCCGACCCATCCGACAACAACAAGGTCGCTACTGCGATGCTGGCGATATGGCGTTGGTACGAGCGTGGCACAGACGTTGCTCGCGCAATGCAGTTACGTTTCGACCCATGCAATACGCCGGAAGGCCGTCGCGCTTGGATTCTTCGCACTATCCTTGCACCGTCAAAGGTTGAAGCCGAGATCATCAAAAAGGCGCAGGATACGAACGAGGCCATTACAAAGCTGATGGTTCGGGCTAAGCTGGCGCGTTCGGTTCTTGATATGCTCAAGCGCAAGGGGAAAGACGTTTCAACCCTCACGTCGGCGCAACTCATGGATGACGTGTTTGTCGCCCAGTTGCTTCAAGACATCGCGGTTGCTCGTTCCGGCTGGGGCGACATGGTTCATGAGTGGTGGCGCAACGCCATCCTGTCCGCGCCGACGACGAACATTGTCAACGCCGTTGGCAACGCAGGACACGCGGCACTTGAAGCATTCGTACAGCGTCCAGTAGAGGCGTTGATGAACGTGATCGCCAAGAACCCCGACGCGGCTACCTTCGTATCAAACAAGGCAATGTATAAGGCAATCATGCCGTCCCTGTCGAACGCGAACAAAGCGTTCCTCATGGCGTGGAAGACCGAGAAGAACGTGACGGGCCCCGGATCATCTAAGCTGGAAGAGTCTGACGCTGCAATCGCCGGTACGCCTGGCAAGACCATCCGCATACCGCAACGCTTGATGTCCGCTACAGATGAATGGTTCAAGACGGTGTTCATGGCGATGCTTACGGCTGATTACGCAACCCGTGAGTTTGACAGGCTTGTGAAGGAAGGCAAGAAGGCAGAGGCAGACCGCGACGCATACGTTTCCGCGCAGGTCAGCCCGAAGTCTGGGGCCTACGTAAAGGCATGGGCCGAAACGCTACGCTGGTCATTCCAGCAGAAGCCTGGGCGCATGGCAGCGTCAATCATGCACTGGCGTAACGATCCCCAATTTGGATTCTTGCTCAAGTTCATCTTCCCGTTTGTGAAGACTCCGGCCAACATCATCGCTACAGGCATCCGCAAGACTCCTATCAACGCACTGCCTTACATGTACAACCTGATGAAGGGCAACTACAAGAGCGGTGAAGCCATGCGCCTTGGCGCTGAACAGGCCGTTGGATTCGTTCTTATGATGTCCCTATACGCCATGATGAAGGGCGACGATGACGACGAGCTTAACCGCCCGCGGATCACCGGCAACCGGAAGTCCAGCGCGTTTTCTCCAAAGGGATCGAAAGAGTCCGAAATGCAAAACTCGCCTCCGATGTCAATCCGCGTCGGCGACAAGTGGATCTCATACGCACGGCTTGAGCCGATGGCGACGATGGTATCCACGATGGTTGACGCGCTGACGGCATGGGATCAGGCGAAGGATGGAAAGTACGCCGACATCCCAGCGACGCTGTTTGCGTCAATCCGTGGAAACTTGGCAGATAAGACATTCTTGCAGGGCGTTGGGAACCTCGTCAGCATCGTCGAGGGTGACGAGTTCGCAATGCAGAAGGCCGTTACGTCCACGCTCGCAGGATTCAACCCTAACCTCATACGCTCTACTGCAAGGGCTTTCGACCCGTACATCCGCGATATGAAGAACCGCGACAAGGGCACAGGATACGTGAAGACTGTAGCGGAACGGTTCGGCCAGACGGTTATGCCGGCGGAGGCCAACGCGCCGATACCGAAGCTGGACAAGGCCGGCCAGCCAATCGAGCGCGAAGGCGGAGGACTTTATAACGCCGTCGTCCCGTTCAAGGTGCAGGATGCGACGAAGACAACCAAGATAGATGCCATGGTGAAACGCTGGAATGCAAACGCGGACTCTGGTGATCGTTGGTGGCCGTCCACTCCTGAACCTGAAAAGGCGAAGGTTGGCCGTGAAGAGATCGCCATGACTCCAGGGGAGTACGTCGAGTACCAGAAGATTGCCGGAACGTTCGCAGAGAAGGTGCTTGCAAACCAATCGTTCAACTACGACAACCCGACAGAACGCGACATCCTCAAGCTCAAGAAGATTTACGAGGAAGCGCGAAGGGTTGGACGCGAACGCATACGGCCCCAGATGGTCAGGCGTTGGAGGTCTGAAAAAAGGGGATTGCAAAAATAAGACAGCGTTGATAACATGTCCCCGTCGCTGAATAGCCAGCGGCGGGGATTTTCTTTTAAAATAAAAGATATATCATTTTAATTTCTTTTAATTTACCCCTTGCGTTTTCCGCCTGTTTCCGCCATAATAAAGACATCTTTTAGGTTAATTGCAGGTACTTACGTATGCAATTCGCACAAGAGACGAGAAGGCGAGAAAGTCACAACTAGTTGATTTTAAGGGATTTAAAATGGTGTAAATACACTTTTTGGAGCTGGGTTCGACCCCCTCCGCGCCCACCATTTTTTACATCAATCCCGACCAATAGAATCAATGCTTTTGTGAGTTTCGGAAAAATAATGCAAATCGTTCCGCCCGATTTCCGCCACGAAAAAAGGAGCCACAAATGCACATTAGAGACAAGAAGGACGTACTCGCCAACATCGTTACGCGCAATCACAAACGATGCGTAAAGGGCGAACTCAAGACATATTCAGAGTTTCAAGCGTACCTTGGAATATCTGAAGGCGGAAGAAAATTACGCCTCGGAGCAACCTCGCTGGACGAACTCAAAAAGAAGGTGGACGCATACTATGCCGCCAGCCGGACGGCAAGCGTAGGAATCTTCGAGTTGAAGCCTGGGGAGGTCTACGACTGCAAGACCGCGCTTAGCATGTTGCGAGACAAGTCGGTTACGATCACGCTGACGGAACTAGCGCGCCGGTTCCTCGACACGATGGTTGACTCCGTGAACCCCATGCCGATGTCGGCGGCGTTCGCTGAATACCTCGAAGGAATACCAGAGATTCAAGAACACCAGCGCAAGGCCGTAGTGAGCCGCGTCAAAAAGATGTGTATGACTATCGGATGGGATCGCAACTGCTCGGACGTGACGGCCAAGGAGGTACACGCCTATTTCAAAGAGCTTGGGACGGAATCGGCCAAGACGTTCAATAATCACTCTTCCTATTGCAAAACCTTCTTCGAGTGGTGCGCCAAGAAGTCAAGGCGGTACGTGGCGGAAAACCCCATGTCAGACTTCGAGTATCAGAAGGTTGTCCACGAGCGGCCCGACTACATGAAGCACGAGGACGTTGCCAAGCTGTTCATGGCGCTGGAAGAATATGGACGTAAAGACTTGATCGCCATCGCTTCGCTTTCGTTCTTCTGCGGAATCAGGACGGACGAGATTGAACGGCTCGCGCAAACGCCGGAGGACGTGCGTGTAAGCGAGGGGAGTATTATCATAGCCAAACCCAAGGGGTACACCCAAGGACGCGGCCAGCGCGTTATTAACATGACTCCCAACGCCGTCGCATGGCTTGCAGCCGGAAGCCTTGACGGTATGATGGACGGATATAGCTCGATCATGCAGGCGCAACGGGCAATATTCCGCATCGGGGAGAAATCCGGAGTCAGTCTTTGCGTGAACGCTGGACGGCACAGCTTCATCACGCATCACTCTTCGGCGTTCGGAGATCCAGGGAAGACGGCGGCGCAATGCGGAACGAGCTTGAAGATGGTGAGAGATCACTACAACGGTTTGGAAAGCAAGGCGAACGGCGAGGCTTATTTCGCAATCGTTCCAAAAGGAAACGAGGTGGCGAAATGAACTACGTCAGTTACAATCCAACCGTAGGAAGGATACCAAGTTTGCCGTTAATAGGTTTGGCTCACGTCCCAAAGGAAGTAAAAGAGCGGATGTTCAAGGAAAATGAGTACGACAAGGTTTGGACAGACGAGGCCATGGACTCAACGCCAGTAATGAAGGTAATGGATTTGATTACAAAAATTGCAATTGCAGAAATGGAGATATTGGTTGAAGGTAAACGGCCATCCCATATCTATCTAGGTCAGTCAAAGAAAAACGCTCTTCTAACGGAAAAAGGAACAACGTACAGACAAGGAGACGAGAAGAAAACGCAGAAACAAAAAACAAGCCAGCTTTGCGGAATGGAGTTGCACTTTGTTGAGGACGAGACTTATTTCAAGATATTCTAGTCCATAATGACAACAAACAAGAAGAGCCAGCCACCGTTAAAGTGACTGGCTCTTTCGCGTTCAAGGGATACTAGCAACCCTTCTTTCCGCCTTTACATGCGCTACCCTTCCTACCGCCCTTCGGCGTTGGTTTGCAAGCCATCGTACTCACCTCCTTTCCTGTTGTACTCGTTTACGATCTTGTCCCGGTTCTCAACTCCGATTGCGCCGGTGCTGACGACTGGGATGTCCAGCTTTTCGCATAGAAGGCTCTCGGTGCGCGAACCTTTCGACTTGAACCACTGTGGTAGCACGATTGCCATCAGATCAGGCGTACCGTCAATCACAAGCTGGCAGATGTGCGAAAGAGACTCCTGCATATACTCGGCTTCCGTCCGTCCGCCTACGTGGTCGCGCATGGGGTTGTGGACGACGAGATGATTGGTCTCGATGCAGAGGCGTTCAGCCAGGGCGAACACTCGCTTGGCGCGGTTGATGTCGCCGGACACTGGGCCGATAAGGATTACGTTCAGACACCACCTCCTGCGCCAGCATTCGACGGGCACTCTTTTCTGTACATATTCCAAAGCCTGTCAATCTCGCAGTCTCGCCAAGCCAGTTCTGCGGCGATAGCATCTTTATCGACAAGATTTTCATCTGTAAGAGCTTCCATGTGTTTCGAGAAATATCCGCCTTTCTTGTCCAATTCTATAACGTCGCGCTGTCCGTATTGATTGATCCTGAAAAACTTTTTCTTGAGCAACTGCGGTATCATGCTAGCTGGCGGGAGCTTGTGGCCGAGAATACGCTCCACGTCCCCTACCGTTGTCCGAGGTACGTTCATTCCATCGCTCATTTCCGCACCCCGCTTTCTGTGTTGACTCGGATAGACTCGCGTATCCCATCTCGAAACAGTGTGTTTGGACATCCTCCATCGCACTTGTCGCATGGGCCACAATCTTCAATAGCCTGTTCAACAACTTGCAATGCCATGTTTTCAAGCTGGATGACGTACTCCGCAGGAACGACGTAACCGTTCACTGTTCCGCCCATCCATATTGACCTGCCTTTGTTCTGCTCTTCTCCACTCATTTCTTTGTTTCCTTCCCTGCCAGCGCCATCACGCGGTCGGCGTAGTCCTTGCATTGTTTCGTCTTGCGGTTCTTCCATCCGCCGTTGTAGGTGGCGATGGCAGTCTTTAAATCACACTTGCGCTTTTCCATAATCATCAAAAGCCCAAGCAGACATACTCTCTCTGCAATGCCGTCCTCATACTGTACTCGAAACGTGCTGTACTTCTTCCCGAAATACTTATTCACGTCACTCAAGAAGGCCGCGCTTATCTGATACTTGCCGTAAGAGTACCGTCCGTTGTCTTCCTTCTTCGCCTGTCCAGTCGTGCCGCCCTCGACTTGTCCGATGGCCTGCACTACCTTGTTGGGAATCTCGATGCCGTTGACGATCACGGAGAAACGGGTAACTGCGAATATGATTGCGCTCTTCATGTTGGAATTCCTTTCGTTAGAGTATCCCATGCGAGTTTAACCACTGCTGGAACTTGTCCGTTTCCAATGGCTTTAAGTCTGTCCACCCGAGAGGCCACCCCATGAGCCACTCGACCCACGTCGGGTTCAACTGCCCACCATTGCCTGATCTCATTGAGCGTCGTTCCTCGTCCGTTATTAAGCCCATCTCGTGAAGCTTGTTCGACTTCTCGCAGTTCCCCGATCCGTTGCTCATCCCCGTCGTTCCTGGTGTCGGGAAGAAGTGTTCCCTGTAATCCACTGCGCTTTCCAGATAGCTCATTGCCATTTCGTGACCCTTCCGCTTCGCTCTCGTCTCGTAACATTCCTGTCCGCCAACTCTCGGCGTTGGCCGCATCGGCTGTCCAATCGCTTCTTTCCGAGCCAGGGCCCCTAGTGATTTGCTCTGCTGTGAGTTTCCGTTCAATCGGTAGCTGTCCTCGTTCGATGTTGGAGTATGCAAGTATCCAGATTCGATCCCTCTTGTGAGGTGCGCCGGCATCGACAGCTCCCAGCACACACCAGTCCGCATCATACCCCATCTCGGCCAAGTCCCCGAGAACAGTTCCAAGTCCCCGAAGAGTGAGCATTGGGGAGTTTTCCACGAGCACGTAACGGGGTCGTACTTCGCCAATGATTCTTGCAAACTCCTTCCACAGTCCGCTTCGCTCTCCTGTGATCCCTGCGCCTTTTCCTGCTGCGCTGATGTCTTGGCATGGGAAACCTCCGCAAATGATAGCAACGTGTCCTCTCCATGGGTTTCCGTCAAAGGTTGTAACATCATCCCACACTGGGAACCGTGGCAGGATTCCGTCCCTCTGGCGTTGCATAAGGACTTTTCTGGGGTAAGGTTCAATCTCGACAGCACAGACGCAGGTATGTCCGCAAAGCATTCCGCCGAGGATTCCGCCCCCTGCTCCAGCAAATAGGTGTAGCTCATTCATTCACGTCCTTTCTAGCCGACTGTAAACGCTCACGGACTGCTTCAAGTGCTTCCTCGGCGCGGTGACAAGCTAAGCGCAAACGCTGCGTGTCCTTGTCTCGCGTCTTGCTGGCGATCTTGCGCGAACCAGCGACCAGCATTTCAGCCTGTCGGCGCGTAAGCGTGACCTGCGCGACACCCGTTGCGAGTATCTTCTCGACTATTGAGAAAATCTTATTCACGGCCCCACCTTCTTTCCGTCTCGCAGTTCGTGGTACTCGACAAGGCACATAGCGCGGTCAAGCTTGCTTTGAGCCTCTTCAAGCAACTCGCGAACATCTCTTGACTCGAACGCTCCGACAATGCAGGCCAGCTTGTCGATGATTATTTGAAGATCGTCTTTCATTCAACCACCTCAATTTTCTTTTGGCAGTGAGGACAGAACTCAAACTTGTGCTTTGGGCCGTAAGCAATATTGTTGTGAGGGTTGATAGCCCAGTTCACGTAACGATGCTTCCATTTGCAAGTTTCTGTCGTTGCAACCTTCTTGAACGCCTCAAGCGTTTCAAGTCTTACCTTTTCTAACACCTTCAATGACTGCTCAAAATCCTCGTCTCGAACTACAACGACTTCATAGCCTGCGTCGGCAATCTTCTTTAGCGAACCGCAGTCATCGTTAATTGCCGCGCTCGCGGTCATCAAAGCAACAGGTGGACGTTTTCTTTCTTCGCTCATATCGCTTTCCCCCATCCGTGATCGTTGAGTTTAACCAGCCCGTCGCGTTCAAGGGCCCGCATGTAGTAGCTTGCCGCAGACGTGACGTGCGCCTTGCCGTTTAGGGCGAACACGGCCACGTATGACGGCGGCATGAACACGCCCTTTCGCTCCTGCATCACGGCGAGCACGGAGGCTTTCTGTTTGTCTGTCTTGTTCACCGTTCCCCCTTGTCGAACTTGGCGCGAACGTCGTCATAGAACTTTGGCGTAGGCGTGAATGTTCCGCAGCCCTTGCGCGTACCTTTGCATCTGCAAGTGCAGTCGGCGCATGTTGCATCCGCGCACTGCTTGCGTAGGAACGGCTTGAACTCGTTTGCTGTGTCTTCGTGTTTCATCGTGATACTTTCTTTTGTTTTTGTTAGTGAAAAGTTGCCAGCCGTGTTTTTGAAATTTTTGATTGTTGCCAATCTCACGGCTGACTCTGGGACACTTGCCCAGAAATCGTTAAAATGGTGGAGTGTGCGCCTTGTAGATAACCAAGTCCGCTATCTCACGTGAATAGTCGGGAAGCTCGATCACGTTATGGCCCTCTTCCGTGAGGTGGACAATAGCGCGTCTAACATTCGTGCCGTGTGCGATGTACTTCTCTGAACGCATGATGAACTCGTAAAGGGATAGCTGTAGGCCGTACTTCACGGCTTCGCAGTCGTCCAGGTGCTCGATGGGCTTGAGCATCTTCTTTCCCCATGCGTTTGTAAGCGTAATCTCCTTGTTGGTCTTCCAGTCCATGATCCATATCGTGCCGTCCGCGTCCATCAAGCAGAAGTCAATCGTTCCGGCAATCCTCGCGTCCATGTGAAATATGATCTGCTCGGTACACGTTACGCGCATCATGGATTGGAACTTTGTAGCCGCGTCCCAAGCGACTCGGAATGTCTTTTTCTCTTTGTCGTGGGCTGGCATGAAGCGCGGAGCCTTGCCGTTCAAGCAGTCCTCGGCAATGGCGTGTACTCTCGTACCGAAGGCGCAAGCGGTGTCTCGGTTGTGCGCCCACTCGCGAAGGATGAAATCAACCTCAACTCCGCGCTTCTCGGCAGTCTTAGCCGCCATTGTCGCCTCGTCGAACGGTGGCGAAAACTGCTTTAAGAACGTGGTGGCGCTGATAAATCCAATCTCTACGTTCTGGTTAAGCTCGTCCTTCAGCGGCAGAACCGTCCAATAACGGTGGTCTTGCTCGGTGAAGTTGATTACCGTTCCGCTCGGATTGGTTGCTGTCTTTTTGAAGAAGCTCATGGCATTTCCATTTCCGCTTGCGAAGGCTCTGCTTGTGGTGCGATCACGACTGTTGGCTCTACGGTCGTTCCGCTGCTGTAGAGGCGAGTCAATACGCATGGCTTCGAGTCCGGCCCTAGTCCTATGATGTCGATCACGTCATGCACGTTGCGCTCGCCAATCCACATTACGCCACTTCCGCGCCACTTGTTTTGCTTAACGTCAGGGAAAACCCGTTTCGTCTTGTCAACGCAAGGAAGCATCCCGCATTTAGAGTGTGTGCGGATGTCCTGCGTCTTGATCTTCTTTTCCTTGAACCAGTAGTCGATTACCTCTGTACGGACAAACGCCTTACGCTCGTCTGGGTCGATGGAGAAGTCGCGCAGGCGGTAACGTATGGTTTCGTCAATGTGTCTGGCCTCGTCCTCGTCCAAGTTAGCCTCTGACTTCGTTTTCTCGATTGCCTTGCAAACCGCGTCGTACATCTCCACGCCGCCACACATAGGCTGTACAATATCAACCTCGAATTCAGGTACGCGTGTCACCGGTGCCCTGTCGTATGGGACGTGGGTGGAAAGGATGTCGATGATGTCCGCGAAGATGTTGAGCCGATACGTATTGATGAAGTTCATTATCTCGCCTTTCCAGTTCTTTCCGACTTTCGGACGCTTCACATAGATGAAGAATGAACGGCTGGCGATGTCGTTGTTCACGCTTGCGCTGTTCGATGTGATGGTATACGTCAGATTGTTCGGGCGGTTCTCTTCGCCGCGTCCATACGGGCGTTTACCGCTGATACTCCACGCCGTTGAAAGCTGGGCGAATGTCGCGCTCTTGAAGTCGCCTGTAACGTTGTCCAGAAGGAAGATACGGCTTTTGCGCCCGTCCGCAGACACTACGCGCTTCACCACCTCTTGATAGTTCTGCTCGATCTCGTACTTTGTCGTAGCGATGGGCTCGCAATCGTAAAGCAATGCAAGAAGGTAGATCAGAGTTGACTTGCCTGTCCCCTGCCCGTCCGCACTATCGATCACCCAGCAAGGACGTGGAACGCCATACTTATAGGTCAACGGGGCGGCGAACATGGAACGTGTCAGCAACCTTGAAACGTCGTCGTGCAGTTCAAAGAAGTCAATCAAGCGATTGAAATAGTCGTGATTCTCCGTGGGTGGCGGAAGCTTGCCATAGGTATAGTAGATGTCTTTTCTGTCTGGGTAGTCTGGAACAAACGAGAATCCTTCATACTTAATCGCGTGTTGGACAAGCGCAGCGTAAAACTCTTCTTTCGAGACGGCACCTTTAAGCTGGCTATTCCAGTGTATGACCTGGTTGGACTTCGACCCGATCCACGCAATGACATCGTTCTTTGTGTCCAGCATGTCAATCTTGTGCGTCGTTCGGTTGTGGTCGAATAGCTGGCCGTCACCGATGCGACGGGGGAACCCCAAGAAACGGATGTGCGTATCGCGCACAAGATCAAGCACCGACATTGGCCGCTCTACGTTTTTTTTCTTCTCTCCGTCAATCTCGACCATCTTTTCAACCGTTGTGTTGGAAAACGGCTTTTTGTTTGCCTCTTTAGCCTCGATCACAAGCAACTCTTCTTCGCTCTTTTCGGCTTCGTCCGGGGTGATGATACGCGCCGACTTCATCATTTCGATGAAGCGGTCATACGTTCCGCCCTCTTTGTCGCGCCAGTCTGTTACGTCACCTTTTGGCAATGCGCTGGGGCAGATAACAAACATCTTGCGAGCGTGTCGGGCCAAGTTGCGCAGCACGATGAACGAATGGGCCTTGCCTGCATCGTCGTTGTCACGGCAGATCAGCACGTCTTTACCGTCAAACTGCTCGTTGTACTGCTCAAGCCACTTCTTCGAGCCGCCGGCATTGGTGGTGGACGGTATTCCCCACGCCTTGAGCGTGTCCGCGTCCTTTTCTCCCTCTACGATTACAACCCAACTCGAATCGCGCCACGCAGCGCGGTTGTAAAGCACCGGCACAACATCGCCCAAGCCCCAGCGTTGCGATGTGCGTTGAAGAAACTCCTTATTCTTGGACGGGTGGGACATCTTTACGACCATGTGAAGGACATTGCCGTTTTCGTCATGGTAGAAGTATCTGGCTACTTCGCTGTATCCCTCTGCGAGAAGACGCTTGTAACGGCATTCTTCCGGCTCGCTCTTGCGAGTCATCTGCTTGGGGTGCAACTGTAGCCACTCGCCAAGGAACTCTTGGGCCTGCTGGATGTTGGAGTTTGACACGCCGCCAAACTTGGCGATCTGGCAAAGCTCGATGATTCCGCCACCTACCTTATGCGAATGGTCAAACCACTTATCTTCTGCAACTTCTACAGATGCCTCGTTCTGTCCTCCGCGCCATACTGCTTGGCACCGTCCATCAGAACGAACCTTTACGCCTATGATCTCTTCAATGAACCGGCGACACGATCCGAGTTTACGGATTTCTTCAAACGAATAGAATTTCACTTGATATTAGCTCCTTTGGATAGTTCTTGAATCACAGTCTCTTTTGTCCGCACTGTGCGGATACCTTCTGCCAAAGCTCTTGGCTCGCCCAAAACAGCACACTCTTTACGGGCGCGCGTCACGGCTGTATAAATCATCGACCTGTCAAGCAATCGCGCTTGATCTCGCGCAAGGCATACGAAATAGACGTTGCGGTATTGGCTCCCCTGGGACTTGTGTACCGTCAGCGCGTAAGCCAGCTTTAAATGTTTCCGGTGGTCGCGTGTAACAAGCACGTCGTTGATATAGACGGTGTTTTCAGGCGTGGAGCGCACAAAGTCAACAATCGGGTAATCAAGCGTCATCCAAATGCCGCCGCCGTGGTCTACCTCTTTAACGCTTCCAGTCGTTCCATTCCAAATATCCAACTCGGCGTTGTTTTTGGTGTTGATGATCCTGTCCCCCTTGGCAATGGGAGTATCCGTAGGGTTCACGATTGCCTTGATGTCCTCGTTCATGCTTTCAACGCTGGATTTTTGGACTTCCTTGTCTCCGTTCCGGCAACAGAGAATAACGTCTTGCGAAAAGTCAATTTTGCCATCACGAACGCCCTGCAATATGACTTCGTGCGTTGCGTCAGCGCCGCCAGTGGCGTAGAAGCCCCACGTTTCGCCCTCGGTCTTGTCGGAGGGTAAAGGCATCTCCCCGTTGCGGATCGCTGTAGCGGCCTTAAAGATGGCTTCCGTGTTGCGGTAGCAAGTTGTCAATGTGGACACCTTTGCCGGCATAAGCTTGATGATGTCGTGAAACGGCTGCCCTTTTCCGACTGGTGCAAGCTGGGCTTCGTCGCCAACGAGTATCAACCTGGCTGGATCGCGCTTGGTGATCTCCGCCATAAGGTCGCTGGACACCATTGAAGCCTCGTCAATGATAACCGTCGTGCCTCGAAGGGTTGAGAGAGTGAATCCGCAATCCTCGCCGGAGTACTCAAGCATACGGTGAATGGTTGTGGCGTTATGGCCCGTCGCCTCTTTGAGACGTGCAGCGGCCTTTCCAGCGAAAGCGCACATAGCGAAGGGCTCTTTCTTGCTTTTAAGGTGATCGGCAATCGCTTTGATGATGGTTGTCTTTCCCGAACCCGCGCCACCGTTGATAATGCAAAACCGCGAAGTCTTTGCAAGCTCGATAGCGTCTAGTTGTGATTGGTCGAATGTCATTGATTAAATTCCTTGCGTCGATTAGTAGTAGTAATATCCACGCCACTGCTGTGATTTGAAAAACTTGCTGTAGGATGTCGTTGAAACGACTGGCCGATTGTCGTCCCATTTGTTCGGCATAAATACCTCCGTGTTATTCCTTGTTTGCAAACTTCCAAATCGTTTCTTCGTCCGTGTAGTCTTTGAGCAGTGACAACTTCATGCTGTCTTTAAACCCGACAAGTATCCCGTCAGTCATCATCTCCGCGACTGCCTTGCTCAACTCCACTGGGGGAAGGTTGCGAAGGTGAAACAGAATCTTGTCGCGCAAAGCCCACCACGAGACAACCGTTGGCCCGTCGTCGGTGAGCAGGCCCATGTAATACTTGATTGCCGCCTTGACACGCCTTGTGTCGGTGTCGCCAATGCCGAACCGGATACGGACACCGTTGTCAACATCTGTAAACCCGTAGAAAGGCAACTCAGCGAGGATAAAGGGATCTTCCTTCACGAGTCCGATGGTGTTCTTCTTCCACTTCAGCCACGCCTTTTCAGCCATGTTGCGTGTCCCGCCGATGGAGATCAGCCAGCTAACGGCCTCCGTTTTGTCCTTCTCGATGCCAAGCTTTTGAATCACGTCACGAAACTCATTAAGCACAGAACCGCGCAGCTTGGGTATGTAATCGCATTTCAGATCGCGCCAGTTGTCGCCGTACTTCTCCCAAATCGTTTTCTCCATTGCCGGCCCGATGCCGCTTGTCAGCTCGCAAGCGTAGTGGAGCAATGCCTGCGGGTCTTCGGGTATGTCGTGCCAGACCTCCTTAAATGAGAACTGCAACGCGCCCTTGTACGTTTCCCACGCTCCAAGCATCCCAAGCTTCGCGCCAATGTCCGGCCTCCATTTCATCGTACCTTTGCACGTTCCGCAATCGCAAGCGATGATAAAGAACTCTCCAGGCTGTCCATCCTTTGGGAAAAGAATACGCTCAACCCTTGTGTGTATGGTTTCTTGCTTAGCCATTATTGTATGCTCCTGCAGAAGCCAGCCGACACAACAACAACATCATTGCAGTTATGAATACGTGCAACCTCGCGATGGTGCAGGATGTCGCCAAATACGATTCCCAATTCAAGCCCTTGTTTTCTAACGATGATGTATTTCATTTGATTTCGTCCTTGTGTAAAATTTCAAACCGTTCGCGAAAAATTGCGAGCGCCAGCCTTGAGGCATAGTCTGGGTGTTCCGCAAATAGAACCTCGCACCCCATGAGCGTTAATTCGGCTATGCGCTTAACCACGAAAGAAGGCTGTAAGCATGGGTGGTTGTGCTGGGGATATATTATGTTTCCGTCGTTGTCTTCTCGAAAACAGACAGACGAGAAACTACCCTCTACGATGATCGGGAAAGCCGGAAACTGCGACTCCTTGGCCCGATATACCTCTTTGCAAAACCGCGCCCATCCGCTTGAGATCGTCCCAAGAAAGTCGTTTAGGCTTTTACGCTCTATCGCAAAACCGTTGTCACCATCAAGCGCATAGTCCCCGGTCTTTAGCGTCCCGATACGACTGACGGCCATTGATTCGTCAAACGACCACGGCGTTTGCTCTCTTGTGTCAATTATTATTGTCAGTCTGCTATCCATAAAAATCCATCCCTGTGACTGGTAAGGGGCAGGGCCTCCCACATTACGTCGCGCCAGTCTCGCGTTTTTGATGTTAGTTGCCGAACGGATTGCTCGGACGGGCAGGCACAAAAGCCCCCTGTTGCTGCATAGGCATTCCGCCCATAGGCTGACCAACGGGCATCATCTGCTGTTGAGGCTGTGGCTGCTGCGGATAGAACCCTGGTGCCTGCTGCATAGGCTGCGGTTGCATAGCAGGCGCGAACTGCTGTTGCGGTTGAGCAACCTGCTGGGGCTGGTACGGCTGCTGAACCTGCATAGGCTGTTGCCCTGTCAACTGGGCGACCTTGGCGGCGACTTCCTGCGGTGTCAGCTTGCGAGCTTCCATACCGCCGGAGATGTACGCATTGAAGTATCCCTTGTCGTTCTTCTTGCTGTAAACGCTGAAAGCACGTCCCTTCATAACTTCGATACGTGAGAAGTCAACGCCACCCTGCCATCCAATCGAGCAAAGTTCTTCCATGCTGCGCTGGAAGCGAGTCTTTTGGGCGTGTGCGCCCTTCCCGACTGAACGGCTTGAGAACTCCAAATAGATTTCGCCCGTTTCGCCATCCTGCGTAACAAAGTCAATCTTGATCTCGAATCCGTCTGCCGGTGTTTCCTCGAAACGAGGTGCCGTAAGCGCGATGTCATTGATCTGCGCTGTGTATGTTCCTTCTTTGGTCATGGACATTTTTCAATGTTCCTTTCTTTGGTTGTTTTTAGTCTTTCGACATGAAAATTACTTCCATCTTTGACGAGAAGTAATAAATTGCGTCACCGTCTTGCTTTACGGCTTCCAGACATACGGCCTCGGACTGCTCCTTGACGTACATCAATGCGTAACCGTTGCGCTTTACGGCTTCCAGACATACGGCCTCGGACTGCTCCTTGACGTACCTCAATGCGTCACCGTTTTGCTTTACGGCTTCCAGACATACGGCATCGGACTGCTCCTTGACGTACCTCAATGCGTCACCGTTGCGCTTTACGGCTTCCAGACATACGGCATCGGACTGCTCCTTGACGTACATCAATGCGTCACCGTCTTGCTTTACGGCTTC
>Ga0247842_10003467_pt1 | contig 21175 bp, 17 predicted proteins | sample LaCruzMarch2015__3_FD_192411 | JGI IMG/M metagenome (GOLD analysis project Ga0247842, IMG submission 192411) | Freshwater microbial communities from meromictic Lake La Cruz, Castile-La Mancha, Spain - LaCruzMarch2015_19m | ecosystem: Environmental > Aquatic > Freshwater > Lake | place: Spain...
CCGACGCCTACACCGACGAGAACCAGTTCATCGCCGACAAGATGGAGGAGGCGGAGAGCGTCTCGGCCCGCAAGGCGACGCTACTCGATCCGACCGAGGAGGACGAGACGGTCAAGATCCTCCGCCGCCGGCTCTTCACCCGGATCGACGACGCCGGGCCGCGGCCGTCATCGCGTCCTACCGCCAACTCTGGGAGCAACATCGGGACCAACTGCCGCCGGCCGGCAGCGGTGATTCCCGGCTTGAATCCTTCGCGGCAGGTTACCCTCTGCACCCGGAGCTGATCGACACCCTGCGCGAGAAGCTGTCCACTCTGGGCAATTTCCAACGGGTGCGAGGTATGCTCAGGTTGCTCGCCAGGAGCGTGGCCAGGGTGTGGGAGCAGCGCCCCGCGGACGCCTACGCCATTCACCTGCACCACCTGGATTTGGGTTTCGAGCCCATCCGCCAGGCGATCGTCACCCGTCTGGGCCAGCGCCAGTTCGTGCCGGCCATCAAATCGGACGTGGCCGCCGTGGATGGGGATCAGAGCGCCCTGGCCCAACAGCTCGATGCCGAACATTACCAAGGGCTCGTCCCCTACGGCTCCTACCTGGGCCGGGCGATCCTGTTCCACACCCGGAACTGGTGGGCCGCATCTACGAGTACAAGGACGTGGCGGGGGCTTGCGGAAAAACCGCAACAACCTGATCTTCCTGCTGGCCGATCAGGCCCGCAAGGAGGAGATGAAGCACAAGATGGTCCGGCGCCTGGCACTGAACGAGCTGCGCCGCCCGGAACGCCTCAACGAATTCCCGGACCACCAGCAAGACCGCATCAGGGAATGGTACCAACGCTCCGAGCAGGAACTGGCCCTGGCCATCCAGCAGTGCTACCGACACGTGTTCTATGCCTCCAAGCACCGCATCGACGGGGCCAACCTGGACCTGGCCCACACCGCCATTGACGTTCAGGGTGCCTCCGAGAAGCCCGGCCTGGGCCAAAAGCAGGTGATCGAGGTGCTGCGCGCCAACAACAAGCTGCGCCTGCCCGAGGACGAGCCGGATTCGCCGACCTATATCCGCGACCGCACCCCGCTTAAGAAAGGCACCATCACCACCGCCGCCCTGCGCGCCGAGTTCCGGCGGGACCCGGCGCTGCCCATCCTGGTCGGCGACGACTGCTTCGTGAAAGGTATCCGCCGCGGCATCGAGCTGGGCGAGTACGTCTACCAAAGCGGCAAACTCACCTGCGGCATGGGCGATCCTTGGGCCAGCATCCATATCGACGAGCAGTCCTTCGTCCATACCTCCGCCTACGCCAAGACCAACGGCATCTGGCCCAAGGTGGCCGAGCCACCTCCGCCACCCCCGCCGCCGCCGCCGCCGGATGGGACACTGACCGAGGAAGGCGTCCTCAAGGAGGCCCTCACCAAACTCTGGGAGCGGGCGCGGGCGCGCAAGTTCACCCACATCCGCGCCATCGAGTTGCGGCTCTTCGACGCCACCGACGCCTTCCGCCTCCTGGGTCTGGTCGCGGCCATCCAGGGCGCCGCGAAGCAGGTCGCCTTGAGCGGCGGCTATGTGACCACGGACGGCGGCAGCCTGGAGTTCGACTTCACCGGCCCGCCCGCGGACGCGCAACCGATCAAGGACTTCCTGGACCCCCAGCTGCGTGCGGCCAAGGAAAAGGACATCTCCGCCCGCTTTGACATCCGATTCGACGATGCTGGACTGGCTCTCGCGGGCGATACCGCGGAGAAGCTCGCCGAGCGCCTGACCCGTTTCGGCACCGGGGCGGCCTATGTATCCATCACCGCCGAGGGCAGTGCATGAGCGCCTTGCCCTCTCGATTGCCCGATGAGCGGCCGGCTGCCACCATGCCCAGATATGAGTTGTGGGTCCGCTCCCACGGGTCGGATCACCTGGAGATGGAGGTCTGGCAGGTACCGGCCCGGCCACCCCCCACATCAAGACCCCGGTGCGCATCGCCGGGTTGCGCGGGCGCAACCTCGCCCTGGTGGAGAATCGCGTGCTGCGGCGCCTGACCAAGGCCCGGATCAAGCTCGGCGGCGGCCTGGTCGGCGAACGCCAAACCTTCCCCTTGGATGAGGACTTCGCGCTCAACCTGGGGCTCCTGTTCCGCATCCTCGCCCCCATGCGCAATCGTGAATACATGCGCGCCTGCGCCGAAGGCATCGAAGAGATGGGCCGCGAGGAGGCCGCCTACTGGCTCGGCATGGCCATGCACCGCAAATACCCCCGGCGCGTGCTCATGGCGCTGCGCTTCCTGCTGATCGATCCCAAAGGCTGAGCCCCGAACGGCGCGGATGGAGTTCGGTGCTAACAGCAACTCAAGCCGGCTCGTACATCCCGGATGCAGCGCTCCTGCTGCCGGGTTGTATCGTCAGCATTGGCGACGCAATCCAGCGCGGGGCAGAGCAACGCGAGCGGCAAGGTGGCAATCGGCTGAATCAGACCGCCCTGCACGCCAGTCGAAAAGGCCGGGCAGTCGAAATCGTCGGCCTGTTGGAGATCGAGCCAACTGTCGGCGGTCAACGGACCGCCAAGGAGTCCGAGGTAGAAACCGGGGTAGGGCAGCCCTTGATAACAAGGCGGTTGCCTGGGCCGGCCATGCGGCCGGCTGGTGAGTAGGCGATAGATGACGTCGCCGCTTGGAGCACCCGCCAGGATCAGCAGGTACTTGCTCTTCGGCTCGCCCTCGGGGGTGCGGTAGTAGCAGACGTGACGGCAAGTCTGGCCGGGCACAATCCCCGCGGGCAAGACGCCGGGCATGTCAGGGGTGAGATCGGTAGGTTTGCCGGATCGCCGCTTGCTCGCGCGCAATCTCCAGAACGGAGTCGCGCAATGGGCTGTCCGGTTCCAATCCCAGTTCGTACGGGATTTCTTGGCTCATGCCACTGCCGTCCTTCCACACAGTGGCCCAAGCCCCATTCTCCGCATGCGTGACATCAATCATCCCCGGGGAGCGCGTATCGCGATGGCGCTCCGCCAACTCGCACATGATGCGCAGCTGGCGCTTGGTGAAGTGGCTGTCGTTAAACGGAACCAGGGGTACGACGGTCTCGCGAACGTAGTCGATCACCTTTTCCGGCTGGATGGTGATTGCGGCAGCCAGGTCGGGCTCCGGAGCTTCCCACTCCTGCATCACCTCAAGCGGCACCGGACCGAACTTCCAGGCTTGGTAGTCTAGACCGGTCACACTGCGCCCGGTCTGCCGGAAGTGCTCGAAGTCGAGCAGGAAGAGGAGCTTGAAAAGCTTGATCTTACCCAGGTACTTTGTCGTGTGGGCAAAGTACAGGATCGCGTTGATCAGCTTTTCGCGTTCGTGGGTAACGAGCATCGGGATTTGCGGCAAAATACGCTTGGGGAAATGTGGGACGGGAGGCGGGATCAGGGGCGGGGCCTCGCCCCGATCCAAGCCGGTTGCTGCTGAGCCAGATCCCGACCTCGCAACCGACCGTGACGCTGCCAGTCTAGGCCAAGACGCCCGCGGCGGCAATCCGCGCTGCGCTTGTCTTGCCGGGTTTGATTGAGGGCAAGCGCGGCGGGTGCATTCCTGGAAAGAATGCGCGCGCAATTGCGCGCGAGCATTTGAGTGACCGTTAAAGGGTGGTTAAGCCCGGCTTGCACACGTCATGACAACACGCCTGATCGAGACCTGGTTGCCCATCGCCGAGATCGGCCTGGAGGGTCTGTGCGAGCGCACGCCCATGACCCCCTTTCCGGCACCCAACCGGTTGCACGTCTGGTGGGCACGCCGGCCGTTGATCGCCTCGCGTGCCGCCATCCTGGCCGCACTGCTGCCGGCGGACGCGGACCGGGAGCGGTTCATGCACGTTCTGGGGATTCATGGGGACCCGGTGGCCGCCAAAGTCCGCATTGCCAAGGCGGATCGCGCGGGAGAGCGCTTAGGGGCGGACGCCTACGGCTACCCCCGCGCGTTCACACACCTCCCATCGGCAGAAGACTTGGAGTGGCTGAGGTACGAAGCAGCGCGTATAGGCATTCGCGGCCCCGCGGTCCTGGACCCGACGGCCGGCGGCGGCAGCATTCCCTACGAGGCAACCCGGCTTGGCTTGACGACCGTCGCCAACGACCTCAACCCCGTCGCGGCTCTGATCCTGCGCGCGACCGTGGAATGGCCGCTCGCGTTCGGTCTGGAGGTCAAGGAGACCTTCGAGCGCTTTGGCGCCGAATTGGCCGTTCAGGTACGCGAGCGCCTGGCTTGGGCCTTCCCGTCTGAGCCCTCCGAGGATTGCCGTCCAGACGGTTACCTCTGGGCTCGCACTGTCAGCTGCCCCTACTGTGACGGGCTCATTCCACTCTCGCCCAACTGGCGCTTGGCCTCAGACGGGGCTGGCGTGCGGCTGCTCCCCGACACCCAGACCGGGCATCGACGCTGCGGATTCGAGATCGTCACCCGCGCCAAGGAGCAATCGGGCGGCACCGTGACCGGCGGCGATGCCCACTGCCCCTTCCCGGACTGCGATCGGGTGGTGGACGGCGACGAGGTCAAGCACCAGGCCCAGGCGGGCCAGATGGGCGAGCAGCTTTACACCGTAGTCTATAAGCGGCGCACCTGGACAACCACGAAGACCGGCAAACGTTGCGAAAAATGGATACGCGGCTACCGTGCGCCGCGACCGGAGGACGATTGCTCTGGCCTGATTGCGAAGCGCTTAGCCGAAAACGCTCACATCGTGATTCAGCGTGAGGCTTCCAGCGCGTAGGGCGCGGGGTCGATGATGGGCGCGCGCCCCAGCAGCAGGTCGGCGGCCAGCCGGGCGGAGGCCGGGGCGGTGACCACGCCGTTGCGATAGTGGCCGGCGTTGACATAGAGCCCGGTGGTGCCGGGGTAGGCGCCGATGTAGGGGATGCCGCTCGGGGCGCCGGGGCGTAAGCCGGACCAGTGCGTTTCCATGGGCGCTTGTTCGAGCAAGGGAAACAGTTCGACGGCGCTGCGGTGGAGCGCGTCTCTGCCCTCGGCGGTGGTCGCCTTGACGAAGCCCGTGTGCTCCAGTGTGCTGCCGACCAGGACGCGCCCGTCCCGACGCGGGATGACGTACCGATCACGGTAGAGTGTGGTGTGACGCACTTGGCCCGGCCGCGCCTGGAAGAGGATCATTTGCCCGCGCACCGGGGCAATGGCAGGCGGCCGGCAGAATTGGCTCAGCAGCCGCCCGGTCCAGGCGCCGGCGCAGACGATGACTTGATCGGCGTGGATCACGCCCTGCGTCGTGCGCACCCCCTGAATATGTCCATGCGCGACCAGGATGTCGAGCACCTCTTCCTGCTCACGCAGCAGCAGGCACCCATCCAGTGCCCGCCGGGCGGCCTTGACCAGACGCGGATTGCGGACATTGGCGACCGCCGGGAAGCGCAGTGCCTGGGATGGGCGCAGGCCCAGTTCAGGTTCGAGCGCGCGGACCGCCGGGCCATCGATGACCTGGACCTCGTCGCCCTGGCGGGCGGCCCAGGCGAGCGCCTGAGCGCGTTCTTCGGTGTCCAGGATCAGGAGCCCGTTCGGCGTGAACTCGGGGTCGATGCCGGATGCCTCATGGAGCTCCGCGCACAGGTCGGGGTAGACCTGCTGACTCCAGCGCGCGAGCGCCGTGACCGCCTCCGGGTAGCGCCAGGGGTAGAGCGGAGACACGATGCCGCCGCCGGCCCAGGAGGACTCGCGCCCGGTCCGGCCCATCTCGACCAGGGTGACCGCGGCCCCGCCCTGAACCAGTTCGCGGGCGGTCAGTAGACCGATGATGCCGCCGCCGATGACCAGGATATCGCTCATCGATCAGTGTCCAACGCCTGGATCAGTACCAGCAATTCGAAGTTCGGGCGGCATCGCGCGCCCCCCTGTTGGATGCGGCGCGCGCGACCGATGTTTCGGGATCCGGACATCGAGCGGCGCGCCTTATCCACCCTACAGCGGAGCCGGCCTTGTAGGGTGGATAAGCGCAGCGCATCCACCATCAGCCCTCGGCCGCGCCGGCTGCCGCCAGTTCGCGCGGCAGGCTGAAGACCACCTGTTCACGAATGCCGGACTGCTCTTCCACGCTCCCGGCACCCCACTCACGCAGACGGGCGATCACCTGTTCCACCAGGATCTCGGGGGCGGATGCGCCGGCGGTCAGGCCCACCCGCGGCGCCTGTTCCAGCCAGTCCCGGCGGATGTCGTCGGGGCCGTCGATCAGATAGGCCGCGCAGCCCTGCTTGTGCGCCAGTTCCCGCAGGCGGTTCGAATTGGAGCTGTTGGCTGAACCGACCACCAGCAACAGGTCGCACCGCGCCGCCAGCGTCTTTACCGCGTCCTGACGGTTCTGGGTGGCATAGCAGATGTCGCTGCGCTTGGGACCCTCGATCTTTGGGAAGCGCTCGCGCAACGCCGCGATGATCTCCGTCGTGTCGTCGACCGAGAGCGTGGTTTGCGTCACGTAAGCCAGATGCTCCGGATTGCGCACCGGCAGACCGGCGACATCCTCCACCGACTCCACCAGATGGATGAGCCCGCCGTCCGTCTGGCATTGGCCCATGGTGCCCTCGACTTCCGGATGCCCGCGGTGACCGATCAGGACCAGTTCATCGCCGGCCTTGCAGTGCCGCGCCACCTCCAGATGGACCTTGGTCACCAGCGGACAGGTGGCATCGAAGACCCGGAACCCGCGCGCCTGCGCCTGCGCCCGCACTTGCTGGGCGACCCCGTGGGCGCTGAAGACGACCGTGGCCCCGTCCGGAATCTGATCCAGTTCCTCGACGAAGATGGCGCCGCGCTGCTTCAACCCGTCCACGACGAAGCGGTTGTGGACCACTTCGTGTCGCACATAGATCGGAGCACCGTACAGGTCGAGCACGCGCTCGACGATGGCGATGGCGCGGTCGACACCGGCACAGAAACCGCGGGGATTGGCGAGGAGTATATCCATGGCAGCAGAGGATAGGCGAAAGTTGGGTGAGAGAAGAAGTCAGACATTATGGGGCAATCCGGCCGCCGCGGGCGGCCGCATCGGCTCGCGGGCGCAATTGCAAATTCGGACGGCATCGCGCGACCTCTGGTGGATGCGGCGCGCGCGACTGACGTGCCGGGCCCCTGACACCGAGCGGCGCGCCTTATCCACCCTACAACGGAGCCGGTTTCGTCAGGTGGATCAGCGCAGCGCATCCACGATCAACCGCTGACCGCGGTCAGGTGACCGACAGGATACGCACCCGCAGGGTCAGCGAGCGGCCGGCAAAGGGGTGGTTGAAGTCGACCCGCACCCGCCCGGCCCTACTCTCCCCCTCCCGTTCGAGCACCAGACCGCTGGTCTCGTGCCCGGCCGGGGTCGTGAAGGCGACCACCTGGCCCGGTGCGGGGTCCAGCTCCGGCGGAAAGTCGCTCACGGGCAACCAGTGACGATTGTCCGGGTCATACTCGGCGAACAACTCGGAACCGCTGGCCAGGATCAGGTGGTCCTCACCCGGCGCGAGACCCAGCAACGCGGTCTCCATCCCGTGGGCCAGGGTGCCGTCGCCGAGACGACAGGTGATCGGCTCCTGATCGAAGGTGGAAAAACCGACGAAGCCGTCGTGAAAACGCACTTCCAAGTGCATCACCAGGGTACAGCCGGGGGCGATCTGCGCAGGTGTCGGCATGAGCATGCGGTCGCATGGCAGGGTCGGCGACGCGGTGTGCGGCTGAACCGGACACCGCGCGGCGACGCGATGGCTGTTACATCAGTTCCTGGGTGACGAACAGATAGCCCAGTGACACGACCACCACGGTGATCGCCAGGTAGGGCAGGAGAATACAAACACCGGGCAGATCGTTACAGACCTTGCTGTATTTACAGAGATTGCAGTTTTTCATTATGGTGACCGTACGCCGAGTGAACTTCCGAGGCCGGCCCAGTGGCGCGAGGGCAGGTCCTCTTTCGGTGACAGGATCAGGCGCCGTTATCGTCCGGTACCCACGCGCCCCGTCCTTGGGGGTGTCCTCCCGCGATACCGCTGTACCACGACCCGGTGTCAAGCGTAGCCCACGGGCGAGCGCTATGCTTACCGAATCAGCGTGCGAGGGCAAGCCCGGGCTGACAAGTATTTCGCACGCGGGCCTTTGTTTCCGGTGCCTCCTACCAATACCATAGACGATTGCCCAACGATCAGGGCAGTTTCGTTCATCCTGCCGGGAGTTCCAGTGACCTCTCTTGATTCCAGCGCGGTCCCTACCCGCCCGCCCCGCATCGGGTTCGTCAGCCTGGGATGTCCCAAGGCGACCGTGGACTCGGAACACATCCTCACCCAACTGCGCGCCGAGGGCTACGGCATCACGCCGAGCTACGACGGGGCCGATCTGGTGATCATCAACACCTGCGGCTTCATCGACGCCGCGGTGGAGGAGTCACTGGAAGCGATCGGCGAGGCCCTCAGCGAGCACGGCCAGGTGATCGTCACCGGCTGTCTGGGCGCCCGCGCCGAGCTGATCCGCGACGCCTACCCGCGGGTGCTCGCCATCACCGGGCCGCATGATTTGGACGCCGTCATGGCCGCGGTCCATCGGGAACTGCCGGCCCCGCATGACCCCTTTCAGAGCCTGGTGCCACCCCAGGGGGTGCGGCTCACCCCGCGCCACTACGCCTATCTCAAGATCTCCGAGGGCTGCAACCACCGCTGCACCTTCTGCATCATCCCCAGCCTGCGCGGCAATCTGGACAGCCGCCCCATCGGCGCAATCCTGACCGAGGCCGAACGGCTGGTGGAGGCCGGCGTGCGTGAACTGCTGGTCATCGCCCAGGACACCAGCGCCTATGGCCTGGACCTGCGCTATCGGCCGGACTTCTGGAAGGGCCGGCCGCTGGCCACCGACCTGGTGACCCTGGCGCGCACCCTGGGCGAACTGCCCGCCTGGGTGCGGATGCACTATGTCTACCCCTACCCTCATGTGGACGACCTGATCCCGCTGATGGCGGACGGCGTGATCCTGCCCTATCTGGACATGCCGCTGCAGCACGGGTCGGAACGGGTGCTCAAGGCGATGCGCCGGCCGGCCGCCGCCGCGCGCGTGCTGGAACGTCTCGCCCGCTGGCGCGCCCAGTGCCCGGACCTGGTCCTGCGCAGCACCTTCATCGTCGGCTTTCCCGGCGAGACCGCGGCCGAATTCGAAACCCTGCTCGACTTCGTCCGCGCGGCGCGCCTCGACCGGGTCGGCTGTTTCCCCTATTCGGCGGTCGCCGGGGCGGCGGCCAACGCCTTGCCCGACCCGGTGCCGGAGGAGGTCAAACAGGAGCGCCTGGCCCGCTTCATGGACGTCCAGGCCGAAATCAGCCGCGACAAGCTCGCCGCGCGGATCGGCCAGCGGCTCACCGTCCTGGTGGATACGGTGGACGACGAGGAAGTCATCGCCCGCGGCCCCGGCGACGCCCCCGAAATCGACGGCGTGGTCATCATCCCCGGCGCCTGGGAACTGGACCCCGGCGACTTTGTGGAAGTCATCGTCACCGACTCCGGGGACCATGATTTGTGGGCGGAGCCGGTGGAGGATTGACCATGAGCCGACTGAAGTCCCGACTCGCACCCACCCTGAGCATCCTCCTGATCATCGCCCTGATCAGCGGCTGTGCCAGCCTGACCAAATCCTGGATCGCACCCGAGGTCGCGCTGACCGGACTGCGGATCAAGGAACTGAGCCTCCTGCGGCAGGTGTTCGTCGTTACCCTGGCGGTCAGGAATCCCAACGACCGGACTTTGCCGATCACGGCCCTGACCTACCGAATCAAACTGGAAGGGAGCGAACTGGCGCAGGGATCGAGCCAACTCGATCGGCAAATTCCGCCCCTGGGCACCGCGCCGGTGGACGTGGAGGTCGTCAGCAGTCTGCTCGGCATTAGCCAGCAACTGCCGGCCCTGGCCCTGAAGGACCGTCCCCTCGACTGGACCGTCTCCGGCACGGCCAGCCTCGCCAACGGGCTTTTGCCGCTACCTTATCGCTGGTCCGGTCAGATTGACCCGAAGGCGTTGCTGAGCGCGCTGAGCGGCGGTTCCCCAGGAATCCAAGGCGTCAGCCTTGGACACCACTAACCTCAAGCCGCCAACCCCTTCCCCTGCAACTCCTTGATCTTATCCCGCACCGCCGTCGCCTTCTCGAACTCCAGGTCTTTGGCAAAGGCGTACATCTCCTTCTCCAGCGCCTTGACCTTTTTCGCCATCTGCTGGGGTGTGAGATTGGCGTACTCGACAATCTCCTCCGCCACTCGGGCATAGGCTCGGGCTTTCATGGGGGCACCGGGCATGGCCGACTCCAGGATGTCCGCCACCGCCTTGCGGATGGTCTGGGGGGTGATGCCGTGCGCGGCGTTGAAGGCGATCTGCCTGGCGCGGCGCCGCTCGGTCTCGCCGATGGCCCGCTCCATGGACCCGGTGATCCGGTCGGCATAGAGGATGGCCTTGCCGTTGGCGTTGCGGGCGGCCCGGCCGATGGTCTGGATCAGCGAGCCCTCGGAGCGCAGGAAGCCTTCCTTGTCCGCGTCGAGGATGGCCACCAGCGAGACCTCGGGCATGTCCAGCCCCTCGCGCAGCAGGTTGATGCCCACCAGGACATCGAACTCACCCAGCCGCAGATCGCGGATGATCTCCACCCGCTCCACGGTGTCGATGTCCGAATGCAAATAGCGGACCTTGACCCCGTGCTCGTTCAGATACTCGGTCAGGTCCTCGGCCATGCGTTTGGTGAGGGTGGTCGCCAGCACCCGCTCGCCGACCGCGACCCGCAGACCGATCTCGGACAGCAGATCGTCCACCTGACTCAGCGCGGGGCGCACTTCCAGGTCCGGGTCGACCAGACCCGTAGGGCGCACCACTTGCTCGACGATGGCGCCGGAACAGCCCAGTTCGTACGCGCGCGGGGTGGCCGACACATAGATGGTCTGGGGCTGGCGAGCCTGGAACTCCTCGAAACGCATCGGGCGGTTGTCGAGCGCCGAAGGGAGCCGAAAACCGTAGTCGACCAGATTTTCCTTGCGTGAGCGGTCGCCGCGGTACATGCCGCCCAGTTGGGGGACCGTGACATGGCTCTCGTCGATCACCACCAGGGCGTTGCCCGGCAGGTAGTCGTAGAGGGTGGGCGGCGGCTCGCCGGGACCGCGCCCGGAGAGATAGCGGCTGTAGTTCTCGATCCCGGAGCAGTAGCCGACCTCCATCATCATTTCCATGTCGAAAAGGGTCCGCTGCTCCAGGCGCTGCGCCTCGACCAGCTTGTTATTGTCGCGCAGCCAGGTCAGCCGATCCTTGAGTTCCAGCTTGATCTGGTCCACGGCGTTGAGCACGGTCTCGCGCGGGGTGGCGTAGTGCGTCTTGGGGAACACGGTGTAGCGCGGGACCTTGCGCAACACCTCGCCGGTGAGCGGATCGAAGACGGACAGGGCTTCGATTTCGTCGTCGAACAGCTCGATGCGCACCGCCTCCTCGTCGGATTCGGCAGGGTGAATGTCGATCACGTCGCCGCGCACCCGGTAGGTGCCGCGAGCCAGCTCGATCTCGTTGCGCCGATATTGCAGGTCCGCCAGCCGACGCAGGATGGCCCGCTGATCGATCAGGTCGCCGCGGCTCAGATGCAGGACCATCTTCAGATAGGCATCCGGATCACCCAGGCCATAGATGCTGGACACACTCGCCACGATGATGACATCCGGACGCTCCAGCAGGGACTTGGTCGCCGACAGACGCATCTGCTCGATGTGTTCGTTGATCGACGAATCCTTCTCGATGTAGGTATCGCTGGCCGGGATGTAGGCCTCCGGCTGGTAGTAGTCGTAGTAGGAAACGAAATATTCCACCGCGTTGTGCGGAAAAAACTCCCGCATCTCGCCGTAGAGTTGGGCTGCCAGGGTCTTGTTGGGCGCCAGGATCAGCGCCGGGCGCTGCACCGCGGCGATCACGTTGGCGATGGTGAAGGTTTTGCCGGAGCCGGTGACGCCGAGCAGCGTCTGACCCGACTCGCCGTTGTTCAGTCCTTCGACCAGACGACAGATGGCCTCCGGCTGGTCACCGGCGGGGGCGAACTTGGCGACCAGTTCGAAGGGTCGGGACATCGGTGTGATTTCCTCGATGCTTGATTTAACGCTTGGATCATGGGGGCGATCCACCCAAAACCGGAACGATCGTACCGCGCCCCCTAAGGGTTTCGCTCGAACATCGCGATTGATGGCACCAAGGCAGGGTCCCGATCAATGACGAAGTTCAAGATGCGTCGCAATTCGCGACAACGCGGGGCCATTTGAGCTGCCAATCGCGGACTGCGCAGGCGCTACACGCCTCATCAACGCCACGCCCGGCCGGCCAACGCTGATCCTGAGCCCAGACACGATCGCTCATCCCTCGACTGGCCGACCTTGTCGGCCAGCCTCGTCGGGGGCCACCGACGCACCCTGGTTGGCGCCGCGTCTACGCCACCACGATCTTTCGGTATCCGCATATCGTTTCTCAATTGCCAACGCACCTGCTGCGCCTGACCAGAGCCGTGGCCGCTGCCACTGGCACGCTAGCTGCTTAGGCCCCATGAGCGAGCGCTTCCGAGTCACGGCGGCGATCAAGCACCCGGATCAGTGCCGACGCACCCCCGGCCATCACCAGACAACCTTCAGTTGAGGAGTTTCTTGATGATTCGATCGATATTGTCGGCAAGCGCTTTACTCGTAAGCAGCACCGTTACCGCCGAGATCACATTTCAAGATGTCACCAACACCGCCGGCCCGTTCCATACCGGCTCCTCCTGGGGCGCATCCTGGGGCGACCTCAACGGCGACGGCCGGCCGGACATCTACGCCAACAACCACCAGATGCGCGGTTCACTCTGGCGCAACAACGGCGACGGCACCTTCACCGATGTCATTCTCACTGTGGATCGGCAGCGGGTACTGACCGGAGAACATCAGCAGGATGCCCATGCCGGAACCTGGGCTGACTTCGACAATGACGGGGATCAGGATCTATTGACAGCCCGCAGCTCCGAGGGCGGCCGCGGACAACTTTTCGTCAATTCCGGTGGCATCTTTACCACAGAGATCGGCGTCGCCGTAGGCCTCGGGAGTTTCACCGCCGGACGGATGGCCACCTGGTTTGACTACGACAACGATGGCGTCCTCGATCTTGCCGCCCTGACCTCAGGTTTTACCAAGATTTACCGCAAAGGCTCATCCAAGTTCTCGGATACCACGTCCCAGGTTGGCATGAGTTCCAAGTGCCATCACGACAACTACGCTCAACTGATCGATATCACCGACGATGGCCGACCGGAACTGATCTGCGGCACGGTCGCCAGCTACCCGGAAAAGGTATTCGATACCACCACCAGCGTGTTCCAGGATCTGACATCGCTGGTCAGCCTGGACTATCTTGTTCCGGACGTCGCTTTGGCCGACTTCAATAATGATCTGAAGATTGACATGTTCAAGCTGCGGGGACGCGTGCGTCCAAGCGAGGCCCTTCTGATCAACCCGAACCGCATCGAGGCTTATCTTGCGGTTTCCGATGAAAGCGAGGACAAAGGATTCACCTTCAACGCCGACGGCCCCATTATAGTCCCGTCGTTCAGCTTTGAACGCGAGAACGTGAAGGACGATATCGTCGTCTACACCGGTGCCGGCCGCTGGAGTCCGACCACCTTGCCATTTACGCTCGATCCGGCCGATTCATCGAATTGGGGAATCGCCGACGACCGCTCGGCACCCGGCGTCTACATCGGATTCGATCCGGCAACACAACAATGGACCGTACGCGCCAGCCCAGGCTCGGCGGTCAGCCGTAACGCCTATATTGCCATTGACGGCAGCGGTCTAACACAACCCCAGCCGCTCGACTTTACACCCCCGGAATCACCTCAGCAGCCAATTCTCGTGGTCAATGTTGGCGGCCAATACCTTCCAGTCAGTAATTTTGGTATCGATGAGGTGTGGTGCAAGAGTGTTGTCGCCGGCGATTTCGACAATGACATGGATGTGGATCTGTACCTCGCCTGCGGGGCCAGTCTGACCAATCTCCCGGACCGCCTCTACGAAAATCTTGGTGACGGCACCTTTGCCGAAGTCGCGAACGCGGGCGGGGCTGCCGGCATTCAGGGCGTCGGTCTCGACAGCAAGGCGGGCGCCGCCGAAAGCGTCGTGATGGCCGACTATGACGTCGATGGCGCGCTGGACCTGTTCGTGACCAACGGAGCGCTGCTCACCCCAATGCGCGTCGGCGGTCCGGATCAACTCTTCCGCAACACCAGTCGCGGCAATCATTGGATTCAACTGGATCTCGAAGGCACCACGTCGAACCGCAGCGGCATCGGCGCCAAGGTCTATGCCTACGCCAACGGGATCGGTCAAGTCCGCGAACAAAATGGCGGCTACCATCGCTCGTCACAGGATCAGATGCGCGTTCACTTCGGACTCGGCGGCAATACCACCGTCGATCTGACGGTGGAATGGCCAAGTGGTCGGGTGGACCAGTTCCCCGGGGTCACGGCCGACAGCATCTACCAAGTGACGGAAGGCGGGGGGATCGAGCCGTTGACATTCGGTCCGGTGCCTGCGCTGCCGGCACCCCAGCCCGGTGACGAGTGCGGGCAGCCGGCCTATACCAAATCACTCGATCAGGGAATGTTCCTGTGGAAGGACTGCGCCACGAAACAATGGTCTCTGCGCGCGGGCTCCGGTGGATCGGCGACCATGATAAACTATTCCGGCCAGTTCACCTCGAACAACGCCTTCACGTCCGTGACGACCTATTCACTCGAGGCCGGTGATGTCGTTGACACCGCCGATTCCAGCAAGATCGGCTTCTCGCTCAGTTCGGTCGGTAACGGCGATGACGGCTTTCAGTTTAGTACGACCGGAACCTCGACTTGCCTGTATGTCACCAAACCCGAGGCTGTTCGCTTGTTGGTTGGCAGCAAGACCTTGCCGGCGACGCTCCCTTTGAATCTGACGACACTCTCGTCGGCGGGCTGTTCGAGTGTCGGCATCGCGATCGGCGATGTAACGGTTGACGAGGCCGACAACAACGCAGCCTTCACTTTGAGCCTCTCACAGGCGAGCGCGACGCCCGTCACGGTGGACTACGTCACCAGGGACCGTAGCGCAGTCGGCGGGGCGGACTATGCGGCAACATCAACTCCCGTTACCGTTGAATTCCCGGCCGGAACGCTGTCGCAGACGATCTCTGTTCCGGTCTACGACGACGCGATCCAGGAGACCAACGAGTCCTTCGAGGTGTCACTCGCGAATGCGACCAACGCCACCATCGAACGCGCGGTCGGCGTTGCGACCATCATTGATAACGAGCTGTCGGCCTGCGGAGCGCCCGTCTATAACCGGGCAACGGATCGCGGCGTTTTTCTATGGAAAGACTGCGCCACCGGCACCTGGTACGCGCGCATGTCGCCGGGCGGCAGCACTCTGACGTTCCAAGGCAGCGTCAGCGCCGGAGTCAACTTCCCGAGCGTCACCGGCTTCAGCATCGAGGCCAAGGATACGCTGGATTGGGTAACCGATCCCACGCGGATCAGTTACGCACTCGCGGTCTCCGGTACCGGTCAAGACGGGTTTGACTTCCAAGTCGTGACCGATGCCGGTGTCTGTTTCCGGTTGGATTCCCCGACCACAGAGAACCTGTATGTCGGATCGGCCCGCCAGCCGGTCACAACGCCGCTCGATCTCTCCACCCTCGGTGAATGCGGCGTCGCGCCGATCCCGGTGGTCTCGGTCAGCCCGGTCAGTATCCCGGAGAGCAGCGCCGCCGCAACGCTGACGGTGAACCTGTCGGTTGCGGCCTGGACCACGGTCACCCTGGATTATACGACCGTCGATGGCAGCGCGGTTGCGGGGTCGGACTATACCCCGGTCAACGGTACGCTGAGCTTCGCCCCCGGCGAGACCAGCAAGACGATCAGCCTGCCGATCGTCAATGACGCGGTCACCGAGACTGAGGAAACCTTCGGGCTGAATCTGAGCAACGCGGTCAACGCCATCATCGAGACCAGCTCGGCCACGGTAACCATTCAGGATGACGACACGGTGGTGACCGTCTTCGCGGAGAACTTTGAGAATGCCGCGGGCTGGGTGGTCAATCCCAACCGCACCGATCGGGCCACCAGCGGCCAGTGGCAGATCGGCGATCCCGAGGCAACCAGCTCCAACGGCGTGTCACTTCAGCCCGCCAACGCGCGCGGCGGCGTCAAGGCCCTGGTGACCGGCACGGCCGCGGGGAGTAGCGCCGGCAGCTACGATGTCGACAGCGGGGTCACCTCGATCCGGTCACCGAGCATCGTTCTCCCCGCGACCGGCACCCTGACGCTGGACCTGAGCTATTTCTTCGCTCACCTGACCAACGCCTCGAGCTCCGACTACCTGCGTGTCACACTGCAGGGAGCGAGCGGGAGTCGCGTGCTGCTTCAGCAACTCGGCAGCGCCGCCAATCGCACCGGGAACTGGATGAGTTTCACCGCAAACATCTCCGAGTTCGCGGGGCAAACGATCACGCTGCTGATCGAAGCGGCTGATAACAGCTCCGCCTCTCTCATCGAGGCGGGTCTGGACGACATCAGCATCACGCGGCACTGAGGACCCGGCGGACGGGCGGGGGCTCCCCCCGCCCGTCCGCCGCCAGGCGGGATGCTCCCGCGGCACCAATTACGGTAACATGGCTGATCGGTTCCAAATCCAACCCTATCAGGCATGCAGAGACCTCCGTTGATGACCATCAAGCTCGCCGCCCGCGTCCAGGCCGTCAAGCCGTCCGCCACCCTCGCTGTCGATGCCCGCGCCAAGGCCCTGAAAGCCGCGGGTCAGGACGTCATCGGTCTCGGCGCCGGTGAACCCGATTTCGATACCCCGGACCATATCAAGGCCGCGGCGATCGAGGCCATCCACCAAGGATTTACCAAGTACACCGCGGTCGATGGCATGCCCAGCCTGAAGGCGGCCGTAGCCGCCAAGTTCAAGCGCGAAAACAACCTGGACTTCGCCGTCGACCAGATCCTGGTCTCGTGCGGCGGCAAGCAGAGCTTCTTCAATCTGGCGCTTGCGGTCATCGATCCGGGCGACGAGGTGGTGATCCCGGCGCCGTACTGGGTCTCGTACCCAGACATCGTGCTGCTGGCCGGCGGCGCCCCGGTCCTGGTCCACGCCGGGGCCGAGCAACACTTCAAGATCAGCCCGGCGCAACTGAAAGCGTCCCTGAACGAAAAGACCAAACTCGTCGTCATCAACAGCCCCTCCAACCCCACCGGCATGGCCTACAGCGCGGCCGAACTCAAAGCCCTGGGCGCCGTCCTGCGGGACTTCCCGCGCGCCCTGATCGCCACCGACGACATGTATGAACACATCCGCTGGGATAGCGCGCCCTTCGTCAACATCGTCAACTGCTGCCCGGACCTCGCCTCGCGCACCCTGGTCCTGAACGGCGTGTCCAAGGCCTACTCCATGACCGGCTGGCGCATCGGCTACGCCGGCGGCCCCGCGGAGGTCATCAAGGCCATGACCAAGGTGCAGTCGCAAAGCACATCCAACCCCACCTCCATCGCCCAGGTGGCGGCGCAGGCGGCACTGGAGGGCCCCCAGGACTGCATCGGCACGATGGTTCGTGCCTTCAAAGAGCGGCACGACCATGTGCTGGAGCGCCTGAACGCCATCCCGGGAATCGAGTGCCTCCCCACCGACGGAACCTTCTACCTCTTTCCGCGTGTGCAACAGGCGATCGATCGGCTGACCGAGGTCCACAACGACCTTGAATTTGCCGAGCACCTGCTGGAGAAGGTCGGGGTCGCGCTCGTTCCCGGCTCGGCCTTCGGACTGGCGGGCCATGTGCGCATCTCCATCGCGACCAGTCCGAGCAACCTCGATCAGGCAGTCGATCGCATCGCGTCCGCGGTCGGGTAGGCAGTCGGAACGGTCGGGCGGACGGCTTGAACGCAGTGACGAGCGAGGCTGATCGTGGCCCCGGCGCCTAGGCCGGGGATGGTAGGTAAACTAAAATCACGTTTAGACCTTAGGGAGATTTGTCGCCATGAACGCGGATCGAGCATCCCGAGAAACCGGGTTTTCCCTGATCGAGCTGTTGGTCACGGTGGCGCTGCTGTCCATCCTGCTGGCCCTCGGTGTTCCAGCCTTTAACGAGCTCATCGCCAGCACGAAGCTGACCAGCGCCACCAACACCCTGATCGGCCATCTGCAGTACGCGCGTGCCGAGGCGATCAAGCGGGGACGCGGGCTCGTTGGCGTGGGACCTTACAAAAGCGATACCGCTTGGCTTGACGACGACTCTTGGGAAGGTGGCTATATGGTTGCGGCCGCCGACAACGCCTCCACTTCCAACCTGCGGGTTTTGCGGCGCGTGGACAAGACAGACTTAGCGTCACTCACCATCACGTCGAGCATCAAGGCGGCTATCTATTTCGAGAGTGATGGTTCCGTCAATGCTGTGACCAACACCACGCTGCGAATCTGCAGCAAGAATGACCCAACCAAGAAACGTAAAGTCGTGATAAGTTCGATGGGGCGCGTCCGCGCATCCGACCAAGACTTCACGTGTCCGTAACGGGCGCGGTGATGTGACCTCTGAATTTTTCAGAAACTGATTGACTAAGGGCTCTGGATCGAATATATTTCCCGGCTCGCGATATTCCCCGGTAGCTCAGTCGGTAGAGCGGATGACTGTTAATCATTAGGTCGGCGGTTCGAGCCCGTCCCGGGGAGCCAAATTTTTGATCTTGACTGAACGGCCTTCTCCAGATGTAATGTCGTGTTCGCAGGTTGTTCCACTGCGACACCCGTGTCGGAAAGAACTTGGGCCCAAAACCGCCCAGTTGCATTGCCCAGGTAGCTCAGTTGGTAGAGCAGGGGACTGAAAATCCCTGTGTCGGTGGTTCGATTCCGCCCCTGGGCACCATAAAATCAGCAAGTTAGGACACGCAAGGATGCGTGTAGATGCGCCTGATTTCGCCTCGTTTTTGTCCCTTGGTGGTACCTCTACTGGTACCTGACCCATCGAAAATAGTCCTATCGGTCGCTTTTGATAAGGGCTATAACACACAACGGCTTAGACGCATCCCGTCTAGGCCGTTTTCGTTTGGCCTGGACGTTGCCAAGCGCGCTTTGGTACAGCAGCAAGGGGACGGCGGGATGCAGAAGAGGGCGCCGCGGGACTCGGCGGTGAGCTTGATGGTGGTCAGCGGGAACGACCTGCATCACTTCGCGGGAACTGCGGGAACGCCGGGAACATCGTTGATTAAAAGGCTCAATATGGGTTCCGGACTGCTGAGTCTGGCTCGCTCTCAGGGTGGTCCAAGCGTACACCACACGTCAGAACTCAAACAAGCTGACGGACAGTTTCCCGCCGATGATCAACCTTCAAGACCTGCTGGACGACGCCAAGTGCTACGACAAACTCCGTCAGTTGCGTTGGCCAGAGGGTGTTCTTTGCCCCCACTGCGAGGCGTCGCTGATCACGAAGCAGGGACATGATACGACCCAGCCAGCGCGGCAGAAATACCGCTGTGGGGCCTGCCTGCGCTATTTTGACGATCTGACCAGGACCGTGTTGGCAGGCCATCATCAACCGTTAGAGACATGGATTCTATGTTTATATTTCATGGGCTTGAATCTATCCAACGCACAGATTGCCGAAGAACTCGGTCTCAATCCGAACGATGCCCAGCGGATGACCGAGCAGCTGCGCACGGGGATCGTTGAGCGCCAGCCTGAACCCGTGTTGTCTGGGGAGGTGGAGTGCGATGAGGTCTACGTCATCGCGGGTCACAAAGGACATCCGGGCGCGGTCCAAAGAAAAAGACGCCGGGGTCGGCGGCGGCGACTCAAGGGAGCACGCGGACGGGGCACCCTCGCGACGGAGAAACCGCCGATTCTCGGAATGATTCAGCGCGGTGGAGCGGTGGTCATCCGCATGCTGGAGAATGTCCAGCAGAAGACGATCCGGCCACTGATCGAGACCTTTATCACCCCTGGAACCCGTGTGCATACAGATGAGTACGCTATTTACTGTCGGCTGACAGAGTGGGATTATGAACACAAAACCGTCTGCCACAGCCGCGGGGAGTATGCTCGTGACGAGGACGGTGACGGCTTTCATGAGATCCATGTCAACACCATGGAAGGCTTCTGGTCGTTGCTGCGTTCCTGGCTGCGACCCCATCGCGGGATCTCGCAAGAGAAGTTACCGCTCTACTTGGGCTTCTTTCAGTTTGTTCACAATACACGCATCCGTGGAAAAGGGCTGCTGACTCCGCTGTTGGCACAGCTTGTGTCATAACAACTCGTGGACAGTCCGGAATCTATATTGAGCCTTCGAGTTTTCCAGCAGTTCCAAATTTGGGTGGCCGCCGCCAACAGCGTCTCGACAGCGAGGCCGATGGTGGATGCGCTGCGCTTATCCACCCTACGAAGCCGGCTCCGTTGTAGGGTGGATAAGGCGCGCTGCTCGGTCTCAGGGACTCGGCACGGCGGTCGCGCGCGCCGCATCCACCAGAGGTCGCGCGGTGCCGCCCAAATTTGGAATTGCTGCGAGTTTTCGGTTTGCGTTGAGGTAGACGACTGCTTCCATTATAATCAGCGGTCCGATGCGCCGATGTAGCTCAGTTGGTAGAGCAACTGATTCGTAATCAGTAGGTCGGCGGTTCGAATCCGCCCATCGGCTCCAATAAAACAACGGCTTAGACGGGTTTCGTCTAGGCCGTTTCCGTTTGAGTCAGCATAGAGTCAGCACGCGGGGCCAAGTCGGCGCCGGCTTGCCGTTCGTCGGGCCGCTCAGCGGTAGGGCCTCGGGCATGGAATCTGAGCCGCGGTTCAGATTTGCAGCCGTACGCCCGGTGCGCGCGAGGGTGTCAGGTCCAGCGCCGGCCGCTTCGCCCTGGGGCCTCGGGCCGGTCCAGGTGGAAGCCGGATTTCAGATACGACTTAACGGTTGCCCGTATGCGCGGGGGATTCGTCCTTGTCGGTCAGCAGTTCGAGTGCTGCGCGGATGCTGGGGAATTTTCCAAATCGGACACGCGCGTCCGATTTGATGCGACGCGGAGGCATTGATCACGGTTCCGGCCACGGGACATCGTAGGGTGGACAAGCGCAGCGCAGTCCACCAGCGGCGGCGCGGGGTTCGGTGGACTGCGCTAGCGCTTGTCCACCCTACGGCCGGAACGATGATCAAGG
>Ga0247842_10003484_pt1 | contig 21127 bp, 27 predicted proteins | sample LaCruzMarch2015__3_FD_192411 | JGI IMG/M metagenome (GOLD analysis project Ga0247842, IMG submission 192411) | Freshwater microbial communities from meromictic Lake La Cruz, Castile-La Mancha, Spain - LaCruzMarch2015_19m | ecosystem: Environmental > Aquatic > Freshwater > Lake | place: Spain...
GTGTGAAAAATTAAGGGATAAAAACTTTTAAATAACCTCTTCTTAGTTTAAAAGTATAATTGGAATATTACTTAAGAAAAATGAGAGGCTGTAGCTCAGCCTGGTTAGAGCACCGCTCTGATAATAAATTATTTATCAGAAAGGCGGGGGTCCACGGTTCAAATCCGTGCAGTCTCATTTTAATACTTCGTCTAAGCTTAGCCAAAGTAGTGCAGTCTCATTTTAATACTTCGTCTAAGCTTAGCCAAAGTAGTGCAGTCTCATTTTTAAAAAAAACAAAAACCTTAAGCTTTAAAAACCAATTATTTCTAATCAAGATATGGCAAAAGGAATGTACCATTATATAAGAGAAGCTTGGAAAAAGCCAGACATAAAAGTTCTAAGAGAAAGAATGATTGATTGGAGAGCTTCCGAAGCAATAGTCCAAGTAGAAAAACCATTGAGATTAGATAAAGCAAGAGCAATTGGATACAAGGATAAAAAAGGATTCTCAGTTGCAAGAATAAGACTTGTAAGAGGAGGCCATAAAAGAACAAGGCCAAACAAAGGAAGAAGAAGTAAAAGAATGCATATAAGAAAAGTTCTTAAAATGAGTTACAAATGGATTGCAGAACAAAGAGTTGCAAGAAAATACACTAATCTAGAAGTTTTAAATTCTTATAAAATAGGGAAAGATGGTATTCATTATTTTTATGAGGTAATCCTTGTGGATCCAGAAAGACCAGAAATAAAAAATGATGATACAATTAATTGGATTTGCAATTCTCAAAATAGAAAGAGGCCTATGAAAGGATTAACTTCCTCTGGAAAAACCTCAAGAGGATTGAGAAACAAACATCCTACAAGCAAAGTAAGACCTTCTGTAAGAGCAGGAAAAAGAAGAGGAAAATAAGCCTCTCTTCAAAAGCAATAATTCTTTTAAGTTAATATTACTTGAATAACCTATGTCAGAATATTATCAAATAAAAATCCCAAAACAAAATCTCGAAGATCATGTAAAAAGAATTTGCAGGAGTAATCTAAAAAAGCCAGCAAAAATATGCCAACAATGCCCATTTATAGAACCAGTTCTTGAAATAATGAATTCCTATGATTGGAAATATAATAGAGAATATTTCAAAAAATAACCTAGGTTTAAATATATCTTAATCCTCTTTAAAATATGACTAAACTTAATAAAATCTACAGATGTGAAGTTTGTGGGAATATCGTAGAAATAATTCATGAAGGAATGGGACAACTTGTTTGCTGTGGACAACCAATGAGTCTAATCAAAGAAGAAATTAAAGAACAAATAAAAGAAAAACATATTCCGATAATAAAAGAAAATAAAAACGGAATAGAAATTGAGGTAGGAAAAGTCCCTCACCCAATGGAAGAAAAACATTTTATTGAATGGATAGAAATTTCTACAGAAAAAGGATATTCAAAAAAATTCCTAAAACCCGGAGAAGAACCAAGTGCTCTCTTTTTAACAAAAGCTAAAAACCTCCGAGCAAGAGCCTATTGCAATCTCCACGGATTGTGGGCAACAAAAAAATAAACTTAGAAAATTTTTACCTAAATTTAAATATCCTTTATTCTTCTCAATTATATGGAGTATAAAAAATTAGCAGAATTCTATGAAGAGGTTTCCAAAACTCCAAAGCGTCTTGAAAAAATAGAAATAACTTCAAAATTTCTTAAAAAAATTCCAAAAGATGAAAAAGAAATTCTTTATTTGATATTAGGAGATATTTATCCAGAATATGATGAAAGAAAAATAGGTATAAGCCACCAATTAGTAATTAAGGCTCTTGCTAAAACAACTGGAATTGACCCAAAAAAAATTGTAAAAGAATGGAAAACACTAGGAGATCTTGGAGAAGTTGCAAAAAAAATAACAAATACAAAAAAACAATCTACTTTAACACCAAATAAGTTTCTAACGACAGACCATGTATTAAAAAACATGCGAAAGCTCCCTGAATTAGAAGGAAAAGGAACTGTTGATAAAAAAATGTCTTTAATCACAGAATTACTAATATCTGCCTCCCCTCTTGAAGCTACCTACCTGATAAGAACTTTAATAGGAGATTTGAGAATAGGTCTAAAAGAGAACACCATTAGAAGCGCCATAGCTTCTTCTTTTTTTGGCAGAACAAAAGAATCGGAAGAAGCAATACAAACAGCAGTAGATAAATCAAATGACCTAGCAACAGTTTTTGAAATTGCCACCGAAAGAGACTTAAAAAAACTCGCTAAAATTTCTTTAGAGATAGGCAAGCCAATCAAAGCCATGCTTGCTCAAAAAACAAAAACAATAAAAGAAGGGTTTGAAGCACTAGGAAAACCTTGTGCCATAGAATACAAATATGATGGATTTAGATTGATAATTCACAAGAAAGAAGACCAAGTTTATCTTTTTACAAGGAGTTTAGAAAATGTAACAAAGCAATTCCCTGAAGTGATAAATTACATTCAAAAGTATGTGGATGGAAAAAATTTTATTCTAGATACGGAAGCAGTGGGATTTGATAAAAAAACAAAAGAATACAAACCATTTCAAGATATAAGCCAAAGAATAAGAAGAAAATACCACATTGAAAAATTACAAGAAGATCTACCTGTCGAAGTAAATGTATTCGATATTCTTTACTATAATGGCAAAACCCTTTTAGATGAACCTTTTGAAAAAAGAGCAGCCCTGGTAAGAAAAATAGTAGAAAAACATCCCTACAAAATAATATGTGCTAAACAAATAATAACGGGTGATGAAAAAAAGGCAGAAGAGTTTTATAACAATGCCCTAAAAGATCATCAAGAGGGAGTTATGATGAAAAATCTTCAAGCAAAATATAACCCTGGAAGCAGAGTAGGACATATGCTGAAAATGAAACCTAATGAAAGAGAGCTAGATTTGGTGATAGTTGGAGGAGAATATGGTGCAGGAAAAAGATCTGGCTGGCTATCTAGTTTTATAGTTGCTTGCTTAGATAAAAAAACAAAAAAATTCTTAGAAGTTGGAAAGGTGGGAACAGGAATAAAAGAAAAACAAGGCGAAGGAGTTTCCTTTGAAGAACTCACTAACAAACTTTTAAAGTTAAAAATTTCAGAACAAGGAAAAAACATAAAAGTAAAACCCGAAATAATTGTAACCCTAACCTACCAGGAAGTGCAAAGATCTCCCACCTACGATTCTGGATTTGCTCTCAGATTTCCTAGAGTAACGGCTCTAAGGGAAGATAAACCCCTAAGTGAAATAAATACGCTTGAAGAAATTAAAGAAGATTTTGAAAAGCAAAACAGAAATGCAGAATGGAGATATTGAATCCAATACAAAATATGGAAATTTTGCATAATGGAGATATTGAATCCAATACAAAATATGGAAATTTTGCATAATGGAGATACTAAAAAAAGCCTTAGATTTTGCAAATGAGTATTTTTCTCTTGGATTAAGAATTATTTTAGTTCTATCTATTATCAATGCAGCCTATTCCGGATTATGGCACATTATGTCCACAAATTTGTTTTTACTAATTTTATTGTTGACTCCCCTAATTGTAAAAAAAAGTTCAAAAATAATTATTCCAAAAGAATTTGAATTTATGCTATTATTTTTTGTCTTGATAACTTTTTTTCTAGATGAAAGCCAAGGAATGGTTGTAGCGATATTTTTTGGAATTGCTGCAGGATTAATAGGTTTCCTCATCCTTTTCTTTTTATACTCAGACAATCAAATAAAAAAAGATTCTTTCTTAATTTCATTACTTTCTTTTAATTTTGCAGTATCTTTTGGGTTTGGATTAGAATTTTTAAAATATTATTTGAAGATTTTTTTAGGTCATGATATTTCTGGAGGAATATACACCTATGCCATGACTAACATGACTTTTGTGATAATTGGAGCAATTATTTCATCACTAATAGGATATATTTACATGAAGGGTTATAAAAAAATATTTTCTACTATTCTTTATAGATTTGAAAAAGTAAACCCCCATCTCTTTTCAAATAAAAATTTTGAAGAAAGAGTTTTAAAAGAAATAAAAGAAGGTGAAAAAGAAAAGACTGAATTCAAATCAAGTCTGAGAGTAAATTTGCATACAGAGGATATTGATAAAAAAGTAGAATATTCTGCTCTAAAAACAATTGTCGCTTTCTTAAATTCGGAAGGAGGAACTTTATTCCTAGGAATAAATGATAAAGGGGAGATTATGGGCATAGAAAAAGATAGGTTTGAAAATAAGGATAAGTTTTCCCTTTATCTAATGAGTATAATAAAACAGAGGATAGGAAACGAGAATATTCCTTTAATAAATACTAAAATTATTTCCATAGAAAATAAAGAAATAATGAGAATAGAATGTTTCAAAAGTGAAAAACCAGTATTTCTAAAAACAGAAACGGGAGAAGAATTTTATATAAGAGCAGGACCTTCAAGTTCCAAACTAGAAGCAAGAGATTTGCTGGAATATGTAAATAAAAGATTTGGAAAAAACAAAAAAAATACAGAAGAGAAATGATTAATCTCTCCTCGTAAGCTTTATAAAGGGGCTTTTGTTTTAAAAAGTTAAGATGACTAAATCTCAAAGCGACTACAAGATTCAGAATATTGTTGCAACAACTTCTTTAGGAAAACCAATTCCTTTAACAAAACTTGCTAGAACTCAACTAAATACAGAATATAATCCGGAGACTTTTCCAGGATTGGTATTAAGAGTAAAAGAACCAAAATCAGCAGTTCTTGTTTTTTCTTCAGGAAATTTAGTATGTACAGGGACAAAATCTATTGCTCAAGTAAGAAAAGTAATTGATGCTGTAATAAAACAACTAAAAAAAATAAATGTCAATATAACCACTACTCCAAAAATAACTGTTCAAAACATAGTTGCTTCTGGGACAATAAATCTCAAGCTTAATTTAAACTTTTTAGCTTTAGAAATGAAAAACACGGAATATGAACCAGAACAATTTCCTGGTTTAGTTTACAAATTAATTGAACCAAATGCAACCTTTTTACTTTTTAGTAATGGAAAACTAGTGTGCACAGGAACAAAAAACAAAGAACAACTAGAAACAAGCATGGCATCTCTTCTAAAGAATGTTAAGACTGCTCTAAAAAACTACGAAAAATAAAGGTTTGATTAACTACTAAAAAATACTAATTCTTTAAAAAAACGTAAAAATTCTTATAGAAATGAATATAAACAGAATCTGTTTTCAAATCTAATGGCTGAAAAAGACCTTAGAAAACCAAGAAATGAGGATTTGGTCATTGAAGCAAAGAATTTCTTTGATTTTTATAAAAAAGAACTTGGAAACTCTCTAAGAAAAGGGAAAAACGCAGTTTACATTGATTTTATGAAACTTTCGGAATTCTCAAAACAACTTTCGGAAGAAATTCTTTCAAATCCGGAAGAAATTCTTAGTCTAATGGAAGATGCTATGGAAGAATCCGGTTTAGTTAAAAGTATCAGAATTAGGCTTTTTAACCTTCCAAAAAGCCAAGAAATGAAAGTAAGAAATATTCGTTCAAAGCACCTGAATGAATTAATTATAATTGAAGGGATAATAAGACAAGCATCGGATGTAAGACCTCAAGTAGTAAATGCAAAATTTGAATGCCCAAGTTGTGGTACAGTTATTTCTGTTCTTCAAATAGAGAAAAAATTTAGAGAACCGACAGGATGTTCTTGTGGAAGAAGAGGAGGATTTAAACAAATAAGTAAAGAAATGGTTGATACCCAGAGGTTAGTTGTGGAAGAAGCTCCAGAATCATTATCTGGAGGAGAACAACCTAAGAGAATAAATATTTTCGTTAAAGAAGATTTGGTTGAACCAAAAATGGAAGAAAAAACAACTCCTGGGAGTAGAATACAAATTATAGGGGTTTTGAAAGAAGTTCCTGTTCCATTACCAACAGGAGGACTTTCCACAAGATTTGAACTAGCAGTTGAAGCAAACAATATTATTCCTCTTGAAGAAACATTTGAAGAAGTGAATATAACAGAAGAAGATGAAAAACAGATATTAGAATTATCGGAAGACCCAGAAATATTTGAAAAACTTGCAAAGAGTATTACTCCTAGTGTCTGGGGTTATGAAGAAATAAAGAGAGCATTAGTTTTACAATTATTTGGAGGAGTTAGAAAAATTCATTCGGATGGACAAAAAAGTAGAGGAGATATACATATTCTTTTAATAGGAGACCCGGGTGTAGCAAAAAGTGTAACTCTTGGTTTTATGGCAAATATCTCCCCCAAAGGAAGATATGTTGTGGGAAAATCTGCATCTGGCGCAGGATTAACAGCAACAGTTGTAAGAGATGAGTATTTGAGAGGTTGGAGTTTAGAAGCAGGTGCAATGGTTTTAGCAAATAAAGGATTAGTTTGTATAGATGAGCTTGAAAAAATGGATCCTCAGGATAGAAGCGCCATGCATGAAGCAATGGAACAGCAAACAGTCACAATTTCAAAAGCAAATGTCCAGGCAACTCTTCGTTCTGAAACTTCAGTCCTTGCAGCAGCGAATCCTAAATTCGGAAGATTTGACCCTTATCAATCAGTTGCACAACAGATAGATTTACCTCCTACTCTAATAAATAGATTTGATATTATATTCACTCTAAGAGATATTCCTGATAAAGAAAAAGATACTAGAATAGCAACTCATGTTTTGAATGAACATCAAAAAGAAGGGGCACACGTAGTATTTGAAAAAGAATTCTTTAGAAAATATGTTGCCTATTCCAAAAGAAAAATAAAACCAAAACTTACAGATGAAGCAGTTGCTGAATTAAAAAAGTTTTATGTTGAATTGAGAAATAAACCAGTTTCTTCTGAAAATGCTCTTAGGCCTATTCCTATTTCTGCAAGACAATTGCAAGCAATAGTTAGAATGTCCGAAGCATCTGCGAGAGTAAGATTAAGTCCAGAAGTAACTATAGAGGATTCAAAGAGAGCAATAGATTTAATGAAATACTATTTGATGCAAGTTGGCTATGACTATGATACAAAATCTTTTGACATTGACAAAATTTCTGGAAAAATTTCTTCTTCAGAGAGAAACAAAGTTTTCACAGTTAGAGATGTAATAAATGAACTTGAAGGAAGAGTTGGAAAATTAATTCCAGTAGAAGAAATTGAAAAAGAACTTGAAGGTAAATTAACAAAAGATGAAATAGAAGAAGCTTTAGCAAAATTAGGAAGTAATGGAGTTATTTTCAAACCAAGAAGAGGATATATTCAGAGAGTAGACGGATAAATCCATATCTTTTCTAAAGAAAAATACATGCAGAGTAGACGGATAACTTGTAGAAATAAATTACACAAGAATTAAACCCCATAAATCTTTAAAAACTAGTTTTAATTTTTCCAATTATTAACAAAAATGAAAATTGCTTTTATGGGAACTCATGGAACCGGAAAGACAACTCTATCCCATGAACTGGTAAGCAAATTAAAAAAAGAGGGAGTGGACGTAGATTTTTTAGGAGAAATTGCTAGAAGATGTCCATTTCCGTTGAACGAAAAAGCTACAAAAAAAGCCCAAATATGGGTAATTTTGAACCAAATCATAAGTGAGATGGAATGCGAGGATAAATGCGAGACCCTTATTTGTGATAGGAGTGTCCTAGATGGATACTGTTATTATGTGAACAAATTTGGAAGGGCGGAATTTTTAGAACCTTTGGTATTGAAGCACCTAAAAACTTACAATTATTTGATAAAAGTTCCAATTAGAGAAGGGCTATTAAAAAAAGATAAGATGAGATCAATAAATAAAAAATTTCAAAAAGACATTGATGAACAATTTGAGATACTAATAAAAAAGTTCAAAATAAAACATTTAAAAATAACAGATTCAAAGAAGGGAGATGCACAAATATTAGAAAAAGTTCTAAGTGCTCTAAAATAAAAAAATGGTAGATTCACAATTCAAAAGAAATATTGCATTCCAATTAAGAGTAGGGGATGTCTTAATGGGAAAGCCAGTGATAGAGAATGGAGAAAATTTTTCTTTCCTAGAACTTGGGGAAAAGAGAATTGTCCGAGTAAACATGGTGGGAAATATTGTTGAGAAATTTGAAAGAGAGGGTGAAAAAAATTATTCCTTCTTTACGCTAGATGATGGTTCGGGACAAATAAGACTTAAAATATTTGGAGAAGACGCAAAAAAGTTTAGTAATATATCTCAAGGACAAACGGTAATAGTTATTGGGGTTTTGAGATACTGGAATAATGAACTTTATATTGCCCCAGAGATAATAAAAGAACAGGACATCAAATATCTTCTTTTTAGAAAATTAGAATTAGAAAAAGAAAAAGAAAAGAGCAAAAAAAGTTTAGGAAGAGAAGAAATGGTAGCCGTTAAAGATAAAATTCTTGGAACAATAAAAAATGCGGAAGAACTTGGAGGAATAGAGTTAGATAAAGTAATAATGGGCTTGCCTGAAGTCTCTCCAACAATAATTAATCAAGAAATACAAAAACTTCTAGAAGACGGAATAATTTTTGAGCCTCGCCCAGGAAAAGTCAGATATTTGGGTTAGTTAAATATAATGTTTTTCTAAACGAAAAGGTTCCAGTTTATCCTTAAACGAGATATTTAATCCTTCTTTTTCATATTCATTTCCAAAATTAATTGCTTTTTCTTCGTAATCTTTCGAATATAATTCCATTTTTCCTGGATTATGATCCCAAGTTGAAAGAACTGCTACCTTCCCCCTATTAGAAGATTCTATATAAATAAGACTAGAAGGATTCCTACTAACAATACAAGAAGAAAAAAAAGTTTTAGCTAAAACTTCTATTTTACTTAATCTTTCCTCTTCAAAAAGATCTTTTATTAATTTTTCACTCTTATCAATAATTTCCATAATTGGTATTAATAATTCTACTTTATAAGCATATATTCAATAGAAAATATAATCAGAAAAATTAAAAATCTTCTCTTCTACGTCTTCCAATATAATCTCTTGGTTGCCACCAATTATATTTATCTGCTAAATTATCAACACCTGCTCCTACAAGACCCCCCACAACAATCCCTCCTAAAATCGAGATAAGAACAGCGTAATTTCTTCCACCTTCTACATCTAGACCATTCTTAAAATTTTCACGATATATTTTTCTCGACCTATCCATTATAGAATTATATAACTTTCCAGAATTCCCTTTCTTCCCATTCATTTCCACTGCAATCATTTCATTAATATCTTTTTCTAATAAAGGAATTTCACTTTGAGTTAGATTTATACCCTCAAAGGTTTCATTGATGAATTTTTGAACATGATTAACATTTTCAGAGATATTTCCACATAGTTGATACTCTTCCGGCCCAGGCCACGAAGTTGTATACTTTCTATGTTCCTGTACAGATGGAATTTTATCTTTTACGTTTTTCCAACCAATATTTTGATTTTTCAAAGAATTCCAATAATTAATTATTTCTAAATTATTTAAATAAAAAGTAGAACCGTATTTCCAAGTTGCAGAGAGTTTCATTAATTCCTGCTTGGTTAATCTTACATCTCTATTATCTAATTTTGCAGTTGTCTCAATTGCGTATTCTCCTTCTGCATTTGTTTGAGAAGCAATTTTTAATTCTTGTTTATATCTTAAATCGGGATGTTTTATTAATAACTCATCAAGAGAAGCTGAAGCCTGGTTTCCTTTATCTTTGTAATAAGTATGAGTATAATCTGAGTAATCATAAACTTGTCTCGTACAAGTTTGTGAATGATAATTCCCCTTGCTATCTGTAGAACCACATTCATAAAATTCGGTGTGATAAGTATCATCTCTGTCTTCATGCCACGAAGATTTAAAATTTCCAGAAACAGAAGGAAGTTCATTTCTAGTAGTATCCAATTCTTTTAATTCTTTTTTTAATTCTGCTGCATTTTCTGGAACTTCTTTTAACATCTTATACAATGGGTGATTATGATGATTCAATGCAGGATCCATGATTATATCCAGCTCGGATGCAAACTTGTGCATAGATTGTTTCCCAGAAGAAGTATTATAAGAAAGATTAGAAGATTTAAGCACATTCATAACAACATCACTTGTGCATCCAATAAAATGTGTTGCAACAGGAACTTTTTTCCAATATAAGAGGCATCATTTTCTACTTGAGTTATTTCAGAAAAAGCTAATTGAATATTTTTATCTCTTCTAGCCTCATACAAAGAAGATCCTATTCCAGCAGCAGTTCCTAAGATTACAGCACCAATAACTATCTCTAATGAAGTTTTTCTTAAAACATCTTTAAAATCGGACAAGGCCATGCTTGGATTTTTAACTGCTTCTTGAATATAATTCTTGGTAGACACAAATTTTTCTTTTGTTGATTCTAAACAAGGCCTTATATCGGAAATTTTCATTCCAATGGACAACCTAGAATATTTTTAAAGATTGTTGTCCTAGAAAAATAAAAGTTATTATAAGAAAGTATCACTAATTTAGAAGGTTTTACTTTTTTTTCTTCTTAACTTTGTTCATCTTCTCACTTCGTTTATTAAACCAGTAAGCAAAGTAAATTACTACAATTAATCCTGCAAGGGATAATAAAAATTTAAGCCAATTTTGAGCATATTGCCAGTATCCACCTGCACCATAAATTAAAGTTACTATTGCTCCTCCCATTAATCCTGCTCCGACACTTTCTAATCCGAAAAATATTGCACCTACAACGAGCACTGCAATTCCAATAGGCAGAGCCAAATAAAAGACATGTTTATAATGCGCTTTCATGGCATCATCATAATCTTGTCTACAATAGTATTGTAAATCGCAATATCCTTCTGAAGGCTTTGGAGAACCTGTATAAGAATTCCAGAAACCCCCTGCAGCAACACATTGTTCAGAATCATTAATAAAAAGATTGGTTGATTCGTTACAATAAGTATTATACTCTGGTTGAGTATAAACTAAATCAATTCCATAAATAGTTACAAAAGAAGTAAGAATAATAATTGCTATACCCAAGGCAATATTCTTTAAATTCATATTCTATTAAATCATAAAACATTTATAAACTCTTCTCTTGAAATTAAAGTATGAGCGACTACGAAAAATTATTAAATCAAGCCTATGGACAAATAAAACAAGTTGAACATAATGAAAATAGGTTTGAAACTCCAAAATTAGAAGGCCATTTTGAAGGAAAGAGAACAATACTAACTAATTTTTTTCAAATAGCTACTTACATTAGAAGAGATCCAGAACACTTCCAGAAATTCATTTTAAAAGAATTAGCAGCTTCTGGACAAAGAGATGGAGAGAGGCTTATATTAAATATGAAAGTACCTAGTTCAAAAATAATTTTCAAAATTGGACAATACGTTAAAGAATTTGTTTTGTGTAAAGAATGTGGAAAACCTGATACAGAATTAATAAGACAAGAGAGAATTAATTTCATTCATTGCTTAGCGTGCGGGGCTAAACATAGTGTTGGCAAGATATAAAATTCACTATCTTTTAAAGTAAAAATAACCGAAAAATCAATTACGAAACTTTAAAAACAGAGGAAACTTCAAAAATACTCCTTGATTTTCAAGGGAATTAAACTGGAGGTTAAAAAACATGGTAGAAGCTTATTGCGTAAAATGTAAGAAAAAAGGACAAGAAATGAAAGACGCAGCTATAACACAAACCACTAGAGGTGGATATATGGCAAAAGGAAAATGCCCTAAATGTGGGACAGTTATGTGTGCAATGATGTCCAAAGAGAATGCTGAAAAAGCAATGAAGAGTGGCGCAAAAAAATCATTTTAATAAGGTAAACCTTATAAGTTCTTTTTATTTTATTTTTTTATGTTTGTTAATATTATAAAAACCTGTAGAGAGGTTGTAGCGATTTGTGATTCTGAATTAGTAGGAAGAAAATTTGAACAAGATAATTTACAATTAGATGTAAAAGAATCTTTCTTCAAAGGAAATGAAGTTTCTAAAGAAGAATTGATAGAAATATTAGATGATATGTCTAAGGAAGATGCTACTTTTAACATTGTTGGAAAAGAATCGGTAAGCATCGCTTTAGAAGAAGGATTGATTAGTAAAGATGGTGTCAAAACAATCCAGGGTATTCCCTATGCGCTTGTACTTATGTAAATATTGTTTGAATAACATAAATACTTAAATATAAATTCTACGACTGGTTCTCATGCCAAGTACTTTAAAAGCAAAGGATTATGTTGAAAATGCATTTAAAATTTCTCAAGGAACATATGACCCAGATTTATTCATAAAAACAAAAAGATTAGATGAGATACCAGAAATATTTTCGGATTATTCTTGGTTAAACTTTATTGCCGCAGTTCTTGATGAAAATAATTTTTTGTATGGAGAAGCAACTACAAAAAAAATTTCTCGACATAACAAACTAAAAGGTTTAAGAGAGAAAACATTCAACGAAATGTTCGAGCGGTATGGTTTATTGGAAGAAAAATCATCATCTTTATAAAACCAATATAATTCTATAAAATATGCCAGAAAAATTCAATGAATTTGAAGACAAAACTGAAGAAGAATCAGAAGGTGCTGAAGGTACCGAAGAAGATGAAGAGAACAAAGTAACGAGAGTTAGATTACCAAGAGGAAGAGAAACAATAGGCATAATTGAACAAAGGCTTGGTGGAAATAAAATGATGGTTAATTGTTTAGATGGAAAAGCAAGAAATTGCAGAGTTCCTGGAAGATTAAAAAGAAGTTTATGGCTTAGACCAAATGATGTTGTGATTATAGAGCCCTGGGAATTGGACAATACCAAAGGAGATGTTTTATTCAAATATAGACCAAATCAAGTTGCCTGGCTAAGAGAAAAAGGCTACTTGGAAAAAGATGAAAAAGAATTCTAGATTCATTTAAACAAGTTAAAAGAATAAGGAAGAAAAAGCGTTCTAAAAAATCAATGAGTGTAATCTGGTATATGTGTTGGAATAAACTCTTTAAATTTTTTAACATTTTTTTCAAATTTTAAAGAACCTACAATATAATTTATACTTTGATTATCAAGATCCTCTAGAATAGGAAATAAAGATGCGCCAAAATAAGAATCGTAACGCCTTAGAAAAAATCTAAACCCATGAGGAAGATTTTTCTCATCATAGGAAAGAACTCTTTTCAAAGAATCTTCATAATTTTTCTTTAATAAACTAAATTTTTCCCTTTCCCCCGGCTTTAGAATTACTTCTCCTTCAGAAATTCCTCTTATCCAGGGAGGAACTTTAATTAAAGAAACAATTTCTTCTAAAGAAAATTCCATCCACTTTTGGACCATCAAAAAACAAAGTAATAGGAATTTAAAAGAATTACTATATCAAAATACTTATAACCTTAAGATATTTTTATATACCATGAAAAAAATAATCAGTCCTCATTACATTGCGAATACAAAATCAGGAGATTTTGCATAATGAAAAAAATATTATCCGAAAAACCCATAAGAATAATCAAGGCTAAAGAAGATTTGAAGAGAATTACGGGGGTAGATATAGATAATAGAGGGAAAGAGATATACCTAGAAGGAAAACCAGAAGATGAGTTTATAGCAGAAAAGATTGTTGATGCACTTGATTTTGGATTCCCTTTTACTTCTGCAGTAATGATAAAACAAGAAAATTTTCATTTTGAAATATTAAACATAAAAGATTACACTCCTAGAAGAGATTTAGAAACAGTAAGAGGAAGGATAATTGGTAAAGATGGGAGAACGCTAAAAACATTATCAACTCTTTCAAATTGCTTTTTTGAAATTAAAGGAAATCAAATTGGCATAATCGCACCTATAGAACATATCAAGTCTGCAAGAGAAAGCATAATCTCTTTAATACGAGGTTCAAAACAAGCAAATGTTTACAGATGTTTAGAAAAGACCAATCTTAAATCAATAGAAGATTTGGGAATAAAGAAGAGCTTTGAAAAAAAGTTAAAAAACAAAAATATAGAATAATAAGCTTTAAAAACAAGATAAAAGTTTCTTGTTTAATCCAGTGAGTCCCAATTGCTCTGTGTTGACCAAGCTTGGACAATGCAGCTAAAGTTCGCAAACTTTTGCAGGCGGAAAAAATATACGACAAGTCCCGGTAGCTCAGTCCGGTAGAGCGCTTGACTGTTAATCAAGATGCCAGAGGTTCGAGTCCTCTCCGGGACGTTTGCCATTGAATGATAAATATTATAAATAAAGAATTCTTCTTCTTTCTATGGATTTAGATAAGGCAATCAAACAAAGAAGAAGTGTGAGAAAATTTAATAGCAAAACTCCTGATTGGAGAGAAATTCTTGAATGTATTGATGTTGCTAGATTTGCTCCTATGGCAGGAGGGTTGTATACTCCAAGATTTATTTTAATAGATGAAAAAGAAAAAATACAAAAGCTTGCAGAAGCTGCACAACAACCATTTATTTCAGAAGCTCAGTTTGTGGTGGTAGTTTGCACAGACCCTGCAAAAACTTTAAATGCTTATCCAGAATTTTCAGAAAAATTCTGCAGACAACAGGCAGGGGCGGCTATAGAAAACTTTTTGTTAAAGATTGAAGAAAAAGGATTATCCACTTGTTGGGTAGGCTATTTTGTAGAATATCTTGTAAAAGAAGCAATAAAAATTCCGGAAGAAATTCAAGTAGAAGCTTTTTTCCCTATCGGCTATGCATTTGAAAAATCAAGACCAAAAAGAAAACCAGATTTAGATAATTCATTATATTTTAACAAATATAAAAATAAGAAAATGGAACGCCCGTATAGGGTTAGAGCTTAAGGCAAGAACGCCCACGGACATGAATTCATTCGTGAAGTCACTTTTCTCAAAAAAAGTGTCTAAAGATTGGTCATTCTAGAACATAAAGTCAAGAACATCTAAAATTAGCTATTCTAGAGCATAAACAATTTTTATAAAATATATTTTTAAAAATAGAAAAACATGTAAAACAATAAATTAATAAAATTACAAGAAATAATAAGATTATATGAGAACACAACAAGTAGTTTTAGTTAATAAAAATAATAGAAAAATTGGTTTTGAAGAAAAGATGAAAGCCCATAAGGAAGGTAAACTTCACCGAGCATTTTCTATTTTTATTTTCAATTCTAATGGAAAATTACTTATTCAACAAAGAGCTAAAACAAAAGATATTTCAAAGAACTTATGGTCTAATACTGTTTGTAGTCATCCCAAACCAAATGAAACTTACAATCAAGCAGCCCATAGGAGGCTAAAAGAAGAAATGGGATTTGACTGCAAAATAAAAAAATTATTTTGTTTTATTTATAATATGAAATTTAAAAATGGATTAATTGAAAATGAATACGATTGTGTTTTTATTGGAAAATTTGACGGAAAACCAAAACCAAATCCTCAAGAGATTATGAATTTTAAATGGATTTCAGTAAATGAATTAAAACAAGATATGATAAAAAACCCAAATAAATATTCTGTTTGGTCAAAGATTGCTTTAAATAAGATAAAATATTCACAAATCAAAAAAGAAATAAAATAGAAAAAATGGGAAATCAAGATATAAGTAGGGCATAGATATTCTATACTTTTAAAATCAATAATATTTAAAAAGTTCTTCTGAATTATATCTTGATGGTAATGAACTTATACGAATTTCAAAAATATTATTTAAAAAATAAAAAAGTAATAGAACAAGAATTATACAATCAGGCAGATATAGAAATCAATGGGGATCCTGCATATTGGAAAGCAATGAGTGAAGAAAGAGAAAAACACCCAATCGGATTCACAAGAAAAAGAGGATTAATTGGCTGTCTTGCTTGAGGTTAACCTTCCCAACAAACTTTTTAATACTTCTAAATTAATCTATTATTATGATTAAACGAAAAAAAGTTCTCGTTGCAATGTCTGGGGGAGTTGATTCCAGCATAGCTGCTCTTTTACTAAAAAAACAAGGTTATGAAGTTATGGGCGCTTTTATGAAAAATTGGAGCGATACAAAAAACAAAATAACAGGAGATTGTGCCTGGAGAGACGAGAGATTAATGGCCACAAGAATTGCTGCGAAATTAGATATTCCCTTAGTAACTCTTGACTTTGAAAAAGAATACAAAGAACAAGTAGTTGATGAAATGTTTAAATTATATTCAAAAGGAATAACTCCTAATCCCGATGTTGATTGTAATAAAAAAATAAAATTTCCTCTTTTATGGAAAGCTGCAAAAAAATTAAAAGCGGATTATGTTGCAACAGGACATTATGTTCGTATAAAAAAGAATACAATTCAATCAAATAAGAAAGAAGAAGTCATTGAATTGCATAGAGGAAAAGATGAATCAAAAGACCAATCCTATTTTCTCTACAGACTAAAAAAAGAAGACCTCAAGCACACTCTTTTTCCCATAGGAGATTATACAAAAGTCCAGATTAGAGAACTCGCAAAGAAAAATAATTTCCCAAATTCTGATAAAAAGGGAACAGTGGGAATTTGTTTTATAGGAAAAATAAATCTAAAAGATTTCCTTAAAAAAAGAATCCCCCAGAAAAAAGGAAAAATTCTTGATCCAGAAGGAAAAGAAATAGGAGAACATGATGGAATATATTATTATACAATAGGGCAGAGGATAGGACCAAGATACGGAATCAACCTAGACAAAAGCAAATTTGAAGACAAACGAAACGTAAGTCGGTGGTACGTTGCAAAAAAAAATCTCAAAACAAACACAATAATTGCAGCACCTCAAGACCATCCCATTCTATACAGAAAAGAAATTACAATAAAAGATTTTCATTTAATCTCAGATGAAAAAGAACCTCTTCAAAAACATTCAACACCCGTCCTCTCTAGAATAAGACAAGTTGGAGAACTTTTGCCTTCCACATTAAGTTATGACAAAAAAACAAAAAGATTTAAAATAATTCTAAAGAAAGCAATAACCGGAGTTTCAGAAGGACAAGCGATTGTTCTTTACCAAAAACAAAAAGTTTTGGGTGGAGGAGTTATAACTTTCTAAAAATTAAATCTTCTCACACCACTCACATCTTTTCTCAATACATTCTTTATCTAATAACTCCAAAGCACTTTTCCAAATCTTTTCAGCATTTTTAACATCCACTTTCATTTTTTTCAAAGTAGTATCAAATACAACCTCCCCAGTTTCTGTAACTTCTTTTGGAACATAAAACAAAAGAAAAGCATAATCTTCTGTTTGATAACTATTTTTTCTTAGCAAGAAATTGTAAATATCCAGTTGATTCTGGTAATGTTCATGTGTATCTTCTTTCAATGCAAAACCCCTTGTCTTGTAATCCAAAACAATTATTTTCTTTCCCTTAATCAAAAGATTATCTACTGCTCCATGCAAGATATTTCCATCTTTATCTTCCCATTTTATTCCTTGAAAATTATTTCTCCATGTTTTTAAGAGCTCGGCATCATCAAAAAGTTTCATTTTCTGACAATCTTTTATCTCACACAATTCTGGAGGAAGTTCGCCTTTATCTCTAAATTTATCAAAATGGATTTTAAGAATTCCATCCATTCCAGAAGGAAGCGATGGGAATATCCCGGCTGGACGCTTCCATACCTTGTGCTGAGTCAACCAGAAACAACGAGAGCATTCATGCATTAAAGATAATGAAGAGGGTGAGAGTTTGTAGGGCATGATTGATAGAAGAGAAGGGATTATAAAAAGGTTATTAAATTGCAAGAATTTAAAAAAGAGGCAATGAAAAATAAATCTTTCTGGATTCTTTTTACCAAGGTAATAATATTGGAATTAATATCAGTCTTCTTTATTGGGTTATTACTCTTCACCTTTTTTTTAATCTATTCCATACCATTACAGAAACAAGGTATTAATAATGAACCCCTTAGTTTTAATGTGCAACCCTATCTTCTTGAAAATGAACTGGACTTATATCTCAATGAAAATTTTTCTAAAGCACACGATATCTATTCTAAATACAATTTCACGTTTACTCTTCTAGAACCAATTATTTTAAATATAACTATTGATGAAAACGAAAGAGAAAGAATACTTAAACAGAACTGTACGCTAATAGGAAATTTATACAATCTGACTGATTATAAAAATGAGAAAACAATAAAATTAATTTTTTTAAAATTTAATAAAACGGATAATGGGATGGGTTACATTTGTAACAAGAGTAATCTAGCAATCATCAGTTTAAACAATTCTAAGTCTGGATGGGTTTTGGCTCATGAATTTGGTCATATTCTTGGAGCCGAAAAAGAATGTTGGAAATTTAACTTAATGAAAGAATATTCCAAAGAATGCCCTGAAATAAATTGTCTTACCCACAATTTTATAAGAAATTTACAGCCAGATTTACTTTTTCAAAAGCAAGTCAACGCAATTAGTAATTCAATTAAAAAAAGATTCACATAATCCCCCTCTTTTGAACAAATTATAAAAAGATTATTGAATTTCATAAAATTAGAAAAAAAGACGTTGAAGATGAGTAGAGATAAACTTAAAATACAAAGATTTCTTAAAGATTCATGATAACTAAAGAAGAGGCAAAGGTTAAGTTAAAAAAACTTGTTGATAACTTTTCAGAAAATCCAAAATATTGGGATTCTAAGCCAGAAGAAGATATTAAGCATTTATTTATTGAACCTTTATTTGAAGAAATTCTTGGGTGGGATAGAAAAGATGTATCTAAAGAGCCAAGAGTTTTGAAAGGCAGAGCAGATTATATTTTAAGAGATGGAAATAAAGAAGTCTTAGTCATTGAAGCTAAGAAAACCAATGTTTCTTTAAACGAAGAAGAAGGCAGACAAGCAGTTTCTTATGCTTATCACAGAAAGATTAAATTCGCAGTCTTGACTAATTTCAAAGATCTTAGAGTATATCATGCTCTCTCAAATATAAAGAGGATAGATGGAAATCTTTTAAAAAAGGATGGAGCTTACTTTAGACTTAATTTTTCCGAATTCTTAGAAAAATTTGATTTATTATGGCTTCTGTCTAAAGAGAGTTTTGAAAAAAAAGAGATAAATAAACTTCTCTCTACAAAAGATGAGAAAGTAAACAAGCCAATTGACGAAAATATTTTGGCGGATTTGCTAAATATAAGAGACTCGCTTTCTAAAGAGATAAAATCAAAAAAGAATTATCTGAGCCAAGAAACAATTGATGAAATTGTTCAAATTTTTATTGATAGGTTAATTTTTATTCGTTCTGTTGAAGATAGAGGATTAGAACCGATGAACTATCTTAGAAGTTTAGAAAGTGATGTTGCTCAACAGAGAGTAAAATTACAATTGTTTCCTTACCTTCTTGAAAAATTTGAAGAGTTTAATAAAAAATATGATTCTAAATTATTTGAAAAAGGACTTTTAGAAAAAGAAGGGACTTTTTCAGATGTTGTTTTAAGAAAGGTCATTTTAACTTTATATTTTGGAAGTGAAGGTAATCAAGAGAGATATTTATTTGATTCTATTCCAGGAGATTTATTTGGAAGTATTTACGAGCAATATTTGGGAACAATTCTTGCTGGAACTGAAAAGAGGGTAAAATTGGACTCTAAATCTGGAAAAAGAAAGAAGATGGGAATCTATTACACCCCCTCTTATATTGTAGAATACATTGTTAAAAACACAGTTGGTGATTCTATCAAAGCTAAATCAATTGATGAAATATTAAAAGTAAAAATAGTTGATCCTGCTTGTGGTTCTGGAAGTTTTTTGATTAAGGCTTTTTCAGAAGTTTGTGATAAAGTTGAAGAGTTATTAAAAGAAAAGAAATTTTCTGAAAAATCTTTAGCATTTAAAAGCTATAAAGATAGATTAAATATTTCTCAAAAAGCAACCATTCTGACCAATTGTATTTATGGTGTTGATTTAGATGAAAAGGCTGTTGAACTGGCAAGATTAAATCTTCTATTAAAATTACTTGAAGGAGAAGGGCAGGATACTAAAATTCCAAAATTGCCAGAGTTGGTTAATATCAAATGTGGTAATTCCCTAATTGAGGAGTCTAAGCTTTCAGATAGAGCATTTAATTGGGATGCCCAATTCAAAGATGTTTTTATCCAAGGCGGATTTGATGTGGTGGTGGGGAATCCTCCGTATGTTGATATAAAACAATTAGACCCATTAATTGTTAAGTATTTATTTGAAAAATATAATACGGTTGAAAATAGAATGAATTTATATTCCACTTTTATGGAAAAATCATTTCATTTATTAAATAAAGATGGATTTTTTGGTTTTATTATTCCTAATTCAATTCTTTATAACGAATCATATAACAAACTTAGAAAATTATTATTTGAGGAGAGTTCGTTAAAGAATATTGTTAAACTCCCAGATGATACTTTTGGGGATGCAAAAGTTGAAACAATTATTTTAGTATATCAAAAAAAAATTAATAAACAGAATATTTGTGAAGTATTGGTCTATCCTAGAAATACTAAAACTTTTCAAATAAATTCCGAATCTGCCCAAATAAGTCATGTTCTTCAAGGAAATTGGGAAAAACAAAAAATAATTAATCTCTCTACAAATGAAAGTTCTGATCATATTTTTCAAAAGATTGAAAGAAATTCAAAGCCTCTTTTGGATATCTGTGATTTTTCATTAGGGTTAACTCCCTATGATAAGTATAAAGGGCATACCAAAAAACAAATAGATGAAAGAGTTTTTCATTCAACAAAAAAAAGAGATAATACTTTTCAACCGCTTTTATCCGGTTCAAACATTGTAAGATATGGCGTTTTTTGGGATGGAAAGGAGTACATTAGTTATGGAGAATGGTTAGGAGCGCCTAGGCAAAAAAAGTTTTTTACTGAATCAAGAATAATAATCAGACAAATTTTAAGTGGTAATCCAATAAGAATTTATGCGGGTTATACTGAAGAAGAATTTTATAACGCTCAGATAGGTTTTAATTTAGTTGTTAAAGATAAAGAGACTTCTTTAAAAGTTATTTTGGCTATACTTAATTCTAATTTAATCACTTTTTATCACAGAGAAAAATTTTTGGATAAAGAAAAAAATTTATTTCAAAAAATATTGATTGTTAATGCTAAAAAATTTCCAATTCGTCTCCCAACCCCCATTCAAGAAAAGAGAATAATTTCACTTGTAAATCAAATGCTTGAACTTCAAAAAAAGTATCATGATGAAAAAACCGCTGGGCACGAAAAAGAAAG
>Ga0247842_10003485_pt1 | contig 21127 bp, 12 predicted proteins | sample LaCruzMarch2015__3_FD_192411 | JGI IMG/M metagenome (GOLD analysis project Ga0247842, IMG submission 192411) | Freshwater microbial communities from meromictic Lake La Cruz, Castile-La Mancha, Spain - LaCruzMarch2015_19m | ecosystem: Environmental > Aquatic > Freshwater > Lake | place: Spain...
TTTGAATAGAAAGGAATATTTAAAATGAGTAAAATTCGAAATTTTCTCACGATTATTTCTTTTTTCCTTGCAATTGGGCTGTTTTTTACGACAGTTGTTTTTGGATGGATGATTTTTATAAAAGAAAAACCTTTGGCAACTTTTGAGGCTGGTAAAATCGTCCTGACAACGACTGTAAATGGTTCGCCCATAACTTCAAATATTTATTTCAACAATCTTGCTTATGTGGATTTTTCAGAAGATGTTTATGAGGATAGTTCTGGAGAGTTAAACAGAATTGCTTCTGTCACATCTGTTCGATTGATTGACGGGATGGGATCTATTGAAATTAGAAACCAAATTGAAATCCAAGAGACCTCTGAACGAGTTGGTCTGTTACTTCTCATCATTTATGAAGGGAAAAGTGTTCCTTTTTACCAAATTGGAGTGGAAATGGACTATCACAGTCTGATTCTTTCGATTATTGGGGAAGAAACAAACGAAGTTAATCAACGCCAACTTATTACCAATTATAATCTCAACTCAATTCTAATGATGAATTCAACTCCACTCTCAGCGGGAGAATGGATTTCTTTCCAAATTGTAGCATGGGGAGACTACAATTCTTTGGCATCTCCATCACTATTCCTCAGTGATTATCGGCATCTTCAAATTTCCATTTTCACCGAACAATGGGAAGGAGGAATAGTTTAATTTGAAAAAAATTCTTTTTCGCAATATTACTTCTATTGTTTTATCACTGGTATTGTTTTTAGCCTTGACTATTTCCTTCGTTTTTTCCTGGTTTAATAGACAAAATCAATCCTCTTTCATTATTTATTCGGGTGATTATGAGGTTGGAATTACCATTTCGTTAAATGATGTCACCGTTAATGAAAGTAGCCCTTATTACGATTCGCAAAAAAAAGTCCTGATTTTGGAAGGACAACACCAAGAAAGCGAAAATTTCATAAACAATTTAAAGATCACTTTTACATTTTCAGTTGACAATCCTGCTCGTTTTAGAGTAAAAATTCAAGACGAATGGCAATTAACAAGAACATATTATGATACCAGTTATGTGATTGTTGAAGCGGTTTCTCACGAGAACCAAGCACTGATCCCAGGAAATGAAAACTTTCCGTTTATTATTACAAATGTTTCTTCTTACCTATATGATCCAATTTCTGGATATTTATATTTCAATACAGTTTTAGAAGAAAATCAAACTTATGTAATTGAGTTTATTACAGGAGGAAGACCTTACCCCGCGAGGTCAACCACCGCATATTATGAAGATGTTTCGGTTTATTTGGATCTTATTGTTGACGTGGTTCAAGCAAATCGCTTTTCTCAGGTTTGGGGAGTCAGTCCAGATTTCTTTGGATAAAAAAGCCATTAAAGAGGTATTATTATGAAGAAGATCATTTTCAAAAAAATCATCATGTTAATTATCATTTTCATTATGATGTTTTTTTTGGTTGACATAATAGGTCGAAGAAGCCATTCTACTCAGGGTTATAATTACTCCTTATCCAATTACTGGGATGGTTCAAACCTTACCGTTTCTCCATTAAGTCCCATTGTTTTTGAGAGCCAATATGTTCCGTATAGCACAATTGATGGAAACCCTTTAGCAATAGATGAAAACAAAACATATGTTATTTCGACAGCAATTGACCTTTTTAATTTTTCTATTGATTCAATGGGTGAATCCAAGGATGCTTATCTAAGCTTGAATTATATCTTGGGGAATAATATTGATTACAATGTAGCTTCTCAACAAGGAGCATTATTTCGTCCAATAGGATTTGAAACCACTCATCCATTTTCTGGGACTTTTGATGGCCAGGGATTTATTATTTCGAACCTTTATTTTGAGCCCATTTTTTCCTCAGAAGATTATACGATCATATACAATGATGACTTACTTTATTATTCTCTTTTTTCAAGAATTTCTTCAACAGGAATTGTTAAAAATCTCGGTTTAAAAAACACCATCATGATTCAGCCGATAAATTGGGGGATCATGAGTTATGCCTCTCCGCTTGTAGGGCTAAATCAGGGATTAGTCGACCATGTCTTTGTGATTGATGATCGTTCTGATCCCGGGTTAACCGTCGATGGGGATTTTCACATAGCAGGAATTATGTCAGTCAATCAGGGAACTTTTTCTAACGCCTTTCTTTCGGCAGAATTTGTAAAATCAGAGGCCGTCACAACAAACATCACTTCCCGAACCACTTTAACATCTAACAGCGGTTCGATTACTAACGTTTATTTTGATGATACAGTCTACACCCCTTTACTCGAACCAGGTGATTTGGGAACGGCTCTTTTGACTGAAGACTTTCAAGATCCAGCATTTTTTGGTATGGGTTGGTACCTCAACAACTACTATTCAACAACCAATCCACAAGCGCAATTGCACAATACATACCCAATTTTGACTGGTATTGAAACAGATATTACAGGAAGGTTCTTAATTCAGAATTCTCTTGACCTGCTTTATATGCCAACTCTTTTAGCTTCCTCAAGTTATTTCCGAAGCAAGACATACGTTCTTACGAAGGACATTGATATGAACCAAGTTTCGGAAGGCACTTATGATTCCCCCGCAACCGATTTTTCCGGAACTTTTACCAGCGACTCTATCGTAGACCCGGGGAGCACCACCCTATATTCTCATTCGGAGAGCGAAGGGGCTTTTGGGTTTTACTCAATAATCGGCTTTAGCGTTTCAACCGCAACAATAATCGGAACTTCAACCAGCTATGGTTTGTTTGGAACTCTTTCAGGCACAGTAGAAAATATAAACTTCGTCAATGGGAAAATTCTTGCAAACGATACTCCTTCCCATATCGCCAAAACCCGAAACGGGTTGGGCTTTATCACGGGGAACCTAAACGGTGGAACGATTCACAACACCCACGTTTTAGGTACTATAAGTCTTGAATCAGCTCTGGAAATTGGGAAAACCTATATCGGTGGATTAGTGGGCTATGGATTTGGAATCATGACAGATTGCACATCAAGCGGATCGATTGATGGCGGTATTCATCCTTACATTAGCAACAGCGATTACAGTTCCCTTGGAGGATTGGTTGGATACAGTGATCAGTTGGAAATCTCACAATGCATTAACGGAATGGATATTGTTGGGATCAGTTTCGCAGCGACCAACACTTCGATCTTTTCTGCTGGCGGAATCGTTGGAACCGGAATTACCAAAAACCTGACTGAAGTGGTCAATCAAGGCAATATTGTTTCCCATGATGAAACGGGATTTGTAAATACGGTTTATCTGGGAGGGATTATTGGACTCCATACCCAAGAAATGGTTTCTGTTTCCCGAGCAAACAACCAGGGAAATGTAACGGTTTTGGTAAAGGATGCAATCAATGCTAAAGCCGCAGGTTTTGGGAATGTAATTGGGAGTTCGAATTTCACCTTCTATAGTTTGGCCAACGAGGGCCAAATTGGGGTTAGTTATGTTAATGGCGGAGGAGCTGCCGAACTTAGCGATGCGGTTTTGGAGACAATCAAAATAGAGATTGCTGGGGTGGTGATTACTTCTGGAACAAATGCCTACTTCCAGGGTTTGTTCAACAAAGCCAATCTCACTCTGGATATGAGTGCTTGCAACAATTTTGCTGCGGTCATTCTTTGCAACAACAATTATTATGATAATAGCGGAACTTTCGTTTATGATAACATCAGTTCCAATTATGGGACCAGCGTTACCATTGTTCAAGCTTATAACTATGGCAATGTCAATGCGATTACGACCGGAAATGTTGTTTGGTATCAAATGAAAATTTCAGGAAACTCTTTAGGGAAAAACATTACTTCTGAGCAACTGCGAAATACCGGAGACGTCAGTGTTCACTTTACTTATCCGACCACAAAACTGATCAATTCCGCACCAACTGCTGATGGAATTACCACCCCATACAAGAATTTAAAAGTAATGGGTCTTCTGGAAGAAGTAAGCCCTTCAAAATACGCATCTGATTTATACAATGGCGGAAAAATTTCTGTCACGATGCAAACCGGACTAAAAGTCAAATTCAACTTGTTTATTTCTGGAATTGCTTTTAAAAACGCTAACACTACTCTTTTCTCGACTTATGGGATCGATTTCAGTTCAGTTGACATTCATCCGGAAGTGCAGGGTAGCATCAGCAATGCCGTTAATGACGGCGAACTATATGTTGTTGGGGAATTTTATGGGCAATCCCAGGTTTCCGGAATTGTATCCGTCAATTCATCACTCATCTCGGAATGTGTCAACACTGCGAATATTTTTAATCAAAACGCCGTGAAAGCTTTAACCGCTTATGCAGATGGAGATACTTATTCAAAAACCGAATTTGCTGTCGAAACCGGCGGAGTGTCCTTCTTGATGCTCTCGCAATATGCCCAAATTCGCGATTGTGCAAATTATGGAACGGTCACGTCTTACTCCACAACATTAAGTGGCCGTGTTCATGCGGGGGGAATTGCCGTTCGAAATGATAAATACGAAAATGGCACCAACTTTCCGGCTAATAATGCCACTGGATCTCATTTTGCAAAAATCATGTTCACCATCAATTACGGAAAAGTATTTGCTTGGAACCCAATAGATGAATCAGCTTACTTAATCGCCAATGAAACCAATTGTAAGGCGGCGGGAATCATGGCTTTGGGTGTACTTAGCATCATCGATACCATGAACACCGGAAGCATTTATTCCCGTTATTTAGCGGGGGGAATACTTGGGTTTCTTTACTTTACAAGGTTTGCGGTAAGTACGACTGATGCTTTTCTCGCAAATTCAATTAATTATGGGGATATTCGCCGACTTATCTCAACTGGAAGCGGAACTGGATGCCCGTTTTCTTATGACTCCGGATCCCAGGACACCATTTTTTCTTCGGAAAAAGTTGATCCAACTTATGTCCCTAAGGGTGTCGGAAATGAAGAATATGGTTTCGGTGCATTTGTTGGGAAAATTCATACAGGAAGTGCAATAGGCTGGAACTTTTCAAGGAGTGCTTATTCGATTCGGAACGTTGTTTTTAGTGATTTTACCAATTTCGACGAAATAACCGACGTGATAGGAAAAGCTCCCGCCACTGCAAAATCTGATCAAAGCCTAGAAATCAGCACGAACCGGTATCTTGCAACGGTAAGATTAAGTGATGGGTCAACGAACCCCTTCGACCGAATTAAATCATATTCCCTCGATGCTGTTGGTTTGACTGGGCAATCTGGACGGGATGGAACAACCTATATGGGAATTTTCAACCCCGCCTACCATTTGATTACTCCCCCAGACATCATCACCTTTGAAACTGATTCATTAATTGCTGACTACATCCAATTTACTCCGTATTCAAAAGTAAACAGTGTTTTTGCGACTCGAATCGGTTTGAACATTATCGGAGAAGTTTTAGGTGACGATGTTGGTCTTTTTGCAGTCTCAACATCGGATGGAAATTTCAACGGCGAATTCATTCCAGATACTATCGACCTCTCAAAACTTAATCCCCATCTATTTAATGAGTTTGAGGAAGATATTACCGACGATTCCTGGCAATATGTTGTAAACTGCGGAACCGAAACTGAGTATTATAAGTTTAATTCCGCCATGAAACAATTAGACAAATCCATTTCTTCCACCATCTTTGATATGGAATTTGTTTGTGATCAAGATTCTTCAATCGTTCTTAGGGATCCCGTTTTGGACCAAAGAAACAATATTGCAACCTTCTTTGTTCCGAGCAACAGTGATGCCGCCTCCGGTTCGACCACCCAGTCTGTCTCGGTTTACCGATATATCAAAGCCGCGGAAGGCGTTGCGGGAAGCGTTTATGTGCCTTATTCCTATAACAGTTCCAATGGAAAATATGTTGGACAGTATAAGAAAAACGTTGATGGAACATACTCAGTTATCGGGCCGTATGACTCAACCGGGATTTTCAATCTAACTTTCACTACCGGAACCAGCAACCTTAAGATCGGTTATTTGCAAGGAGGTTTGTACACTGATTCAAATGGTGTTCCATACTATTTGTATGATTATTACAATGAAGACGTAAGGACCAAGCTTTACACAAGATTGACTGCGACTTCGGCTGCAGCCGGATACGGTCAATATCGTTTTGTTTCCGGTGATGAATATGCCTATGTCGGTCCGGCCGAGTACTCCGAAACGTACGTTCGTGTTGCCGACACTGTTTCAATCTACTCAGACAACGGAAAGACCTTTTCAGTAAACCTTGTTGGGAACACTTATCAACTTGCCAAGAATGCTTCGCTTTATTATTTTTACAACAACCAGAACAATTTGTACGGAGGCAATGAAGAAACTAGTATCCCATCCGTATCCGGAATTTACGATGAAGTATATGATGCTTCAACAAACGCTTTAATCAATACTTTTGAAGATTATTACGGATCTGTTAGGGTTTATTCAGAATCATATGTATATGATCCTTTGGATGAAAGTGGAGATCCTTACACATTCACCGATTACAAAATCAGGATCGTTCGTGTTTCTGCCGCTGAATTTTCAAATTTGAACACTTTGCTGGTAAATGGCACGAATGGGAAACCTTTGACCATTCCGGACCTTAACGATGTAACTTCAACCGTGAATGTGGCATATAAACCAAACGGTGTCAGTGGTGGAGTAGTAAACGTTACCTACGCGACTACCAATTTGGCTAATTCCTCCGAACTTCTTCCCGTAACCAATTTTTATGATAGTTTGGGTGTTGAAGTGGACCCTGCTTTGTACAGTTTAACGGGCGGCACTATTGCTACAGCGGGAATCTTTAACCATATTACAGGATCTTGGGGCGCAGGCACAGTATCATTTACATTATCTACCGTTCAGGCTCTTCACAGCGGAAATTATACAATCGTCATTACTCTTTCAACATCTGATGTTTATCACATCCATCTTTTTAAGGAAGAGAGCCCTGAAGCAACGGTTCTGTCATTAACCTTTAACAATCAACAAATTGCCATACCGGCCATTGATAAAACGTATACGTCCTTTGTTCCATTTGGAATTTACTACTCAATAGAAGATCCAACCACGGGGATAGTAAACTTCAATAATCTGGATACTATTTTGAATGTTTCCTATGACAATATCATTGGCTCCAATTTACCTGATTATTTGACGGCTCTATCAATCTCACCATATGCCTTAATTACTTCGATTGATTTTTCCGTAACCATGTATGACACATATCGGCATAGTTATAATATTGTTTATAATATTGAGGCCGAAAATGGTACTCTTGATACCTTCACGCATTATCTAGTCGAAAATGCGGTTGGGACCGAGGTAATTCAAGCTTTTAATGATGGTGACCTTGTAAATACTCTTCCTTACAATGCGGTTGGGTTCAATCGAGAGGAAGCCCCAACAATGCGTTTTGATTTTGATTTCAGCACCATTTACTTTGGAAACGACTCGCCATTGGCGGTTGAATCAAGCTTCCTTGGTACTGGAACGGCCACTCTCGGTGTTGATTATTTTACTTCAGTTAACAACAACTTTGGGTTTGAAGCAGAATTTACTTCAAACACTCCGATTGGTGATTATCAATGCATAATGACTTTTTCAAATTCGAAAGTAATTTCAAGTGGAGACGTTGTAAACTGGTCTTTCACCTTCCAAACGGTCACAATAACTAAAAAATTAAATAACAATAGTCATTTGAATAGGATCAATTTTGTTTCAGACACCACTTATTCTGGGTTGGACACCGTAATGGATATTGTTGAGATGACCGATGTGACTTACCAAGGGTACATTGATAATCGGTCTTCGAGAGAAATAATTCTTCTTCCCAACACAAACATCAATTATAATGATTATTTAAATTACAATTGTTATTGGGTAATCGGCCAAGTTCAAAAAACGAATTTGGAATATTTTTCGCCTGATTTTACCTTACCTATTGGAGCAGCAATTTATCGAATCATCGACGAAACAAATGTTGCGGATCCAAGTTTGCAATCGACGAATTTGAATGACGACTTTAATCCGAATGAAGATTTAAGTACCTTTAATTCCATTCATTTCCGAATTTACGCTGAGGACTATGTAATGTTGGATCCAAATTTTAACACTCACTATACAGATTATTACGTTGCGGTTCAAGACATTACCAATAACATTCTTTTTGTAGTTTCAGTTGTAATAAATCCCGACTTTACATTTGTGGCTTTTGATAAATTATTTGTTACAATTAATGTTGATGATTTAGAGTATAGTACAACTTCGGCATCAATGTTCGCATATTTTTATCAAAGTCTTTACACTGGGGAACATATTCAATTCAAAAGTGGAATGTCGGGTGTGCACACAGTAGTCATCGACTTACCGCCAGGATATGACTTTTCCTTGTCCTTTACATCCCCTGATGTTATTGTTTTTGGCCATCAGTTCTTAATTGCAGACACTATTATTCCAAAAAAATACGCCATGACAATTACTATCACCGTGGCTACCGTAAACCCAGGTTGGGGGCAAAGAAGCACATTTAACTTTGAACCCGTATAAAGAAAGAAAAATAATCCCAATCGAAATAACGATTGGGATTATTATTTTATTTGGTGAAGGCTGGGTAATTCGGATTACCATAACCGGTTATCGATGCATAATTCAAGGGGTAACTGCGTTGGGCGACACAATTGGCAGTATTTCCTTCAATGGTATAAACGGTGGTTGAATCGCTTCCGGTGACGATGCCGGTATGGGATGCGCCATTGCTTAGGAAGAAGATGACATCACCCTTCTTCGGCTGGTATTGTCCTTTGTATTCGAAACGGCCGGCTTGTTCAAACCATTCTCTTCCCAAGGAACAGGAAGCATATTTTGGGATGATGGTGGTGGTTATACCGGATTGATTGGCACACCAGGAAACGAACATTGCACACCATTCCGCGTTGCTGAGGCCGTACCAATCTCCGTATTTTGAATCATTGTTCGGACCTTCCTCGTAACCTTCTTGAGACAACGCCGTTTCCACGAGCCGGCTTGCGTAATCTACATTGGGGATCCCAACCACAGTTACGGTAATGACTCCGTAAATGGCATCATCAAGCGGTGAGAAGGCCGCAATTACCGCGGTTCCGGCTTTGACTCCAACCACACGGCCAGCACTTGTTGCCATGGCAACTTGATTTCCGTAACTTTTCCAAACATAATAATCTTTATCCAAAGCGCCATCTAATTCTATTTCCAGATACTCGCCCGCCTGGATGGTGGCATTCAGATTGGTGGAAGATAATATCAAGCGCCCAGCTCCGATTTCGCCGTTTTGGTCTTTGATCAAACTGGTTTCCGCGACGGTGATTTGATAACTGGAACTAATCAATGGATCGGTTTTCAGGGTGGCGGTAATGGTTGCCAATCCGGTTGTCAAGCCGGTTACAACCCATTCCGAATTCAGAGAAAGGATTTCCGGATAGTCGATTTCCCAATTAAAACTTTCCCGGATCGCTCCAACGTTTTCTCCATTCAGAAAGACGATCTCTGTCATTCCAGCCGGTTTAAGATAGTCGGATGATGAGGAAATAATCGGATGGACAATTTCGGTGTTTTCAACGATCACCAACAGTTCCGCCGAAACCTTATTGTTTCTTTCGTAAGTGGCGGTAATGCGAGTTTTTCCAATTTTGATCCCCCTAAGGACTCCTTCCTCTATGATGGCTACTTCCTGATCTGAAGATTCAAAAAGGATTTGATTTTCTTTTATTCCTTCAAAAACGATTGGAAGACTGGAGTTTTCATTGGTTTTAAGGATCAATTCTTCAACCGAGAAGGCAATGGTTGCATCTTTGTTGACGCAGCCCGCCAATATGATCAAAAGTAAAGCGCCTATTGTTAAAAATATCTTTTTCATGATTTACCTCTTGGAATATTATACCAAAAACCATCCCCTTCTTCAAGGAATACCAACTTTTACTTTTTTCGTGACGGATTCTGTAGTATAATCAAATAAAGAGAAAAATGAGTGATGCTTATGGATGCAAAAAGATTTGACGACATCATCAATAATGAAAATCTCCCCGAACCCCAACTGATTGGGACTTTGGGAGAAAAGACGATTCATCGTTTGCTTAAGAAGTACTTGGAACCCGATTCGGCCTTTCACGAAATAAAAGTCGGAAACTATTTTGCGGACATTTGTCACGGTGATGAAATCGTGGAAATTCAAACGAAGCAGTTCAACAAACTTCGCGATAAGTTATCGGTGTTTTTGGAAGATCATAAAGTCAAGGTGGTTTTTCCGAGTTTTGCCACCAAATGGCTGCTTTGGATCGATCCCGAAACGGGCGCTGTATCAAAAAAACGTCGCTCTCCGGCGGCGGGAACTGCCTATCGGATCTTCCCGGAACTTTACCGGATCAAATCCTTTCTTAATCATCCGAATTTAAGTTTCTTGATCTTGCTTTTGGACATGGAAGAGTACCGATATTTGAACGGCTGGAGTAAAGATCGAAAAAAAGGTTCGGTTTGTCAGGAACGGTTGCCGCTTTCATTGGTTTCGGAGATCGTCATTGATTCCCCGGCGGATTACATCAAATTGATTCCTTTGGGGCTTAATGGTGTTTTCACGAGCAAAGATTTTGCTTCGGCGGCGAAGCTGACTTTGAGAAATGCCCAGATCGCCGTCAACGTCCTTTGTTATGTTGGGGCCATCACCAAAACCGGAAAAGACGGGAAGATGAACCTCTATGAAAAAAAGCAAATAGTTGTGGAAAAATAAAACATTAAGATGTATAATAAGTAAGTAAAAAATAAGGAGATTTTAATTATGGGAAGAGCACATGAGGTTCGTGCCGCATCAATGGCAAAAACGGCTGCGGTCAAAAGCAAACAAAACGCAAAATACGCGATGGCGATTTACGCCGCCGCCAAGAATGGCGTCCCTGATCCCGATCTCAACCAGTCTTTAAAGAAAGAAATAGAGAAAGCGAAAAAGGCCCAAATCCCGGCTGAAGTAATCAGACGTTCGATTGAAAAAGCCAAAGGCGGAGCCGAAGAAGCTTATCAAGAAATACGGTATGAAGGTTTTGGACCAAGCAATTCAATGGTCATCGTGGACTGTTTGACCGACAATGTCAACCGCACTTATACTTTCATTCGAACTACTTTCTCGAGATCTGGATGGAAATTGGGAGTATCAGGCAGCGTTCAGCATCAGTTCAGCAACCAAGCTTTGCTAAGCTTCGAAGGATTTTCCGATGAAGAAGTTTTAGAGATCATGGTCGCGGGCGATTGCGATGTTACCGACATTCAAGTCGACGAAGGGCTGGTTACCGTAACCGCTCCTTCAACCGAATATTCAAAAATGAAAGCTGCCATGACGGCAGCCAAATCAGACATTGAATTTTTGGAAGATAAGATCGCTTGGATCCCGATGACTTATGTCACAGTCACCGATGAGACCGACATTCATCACATTCAAAAATTGATTGGTTTATTGGAAGAAAACGACGATGTCCAGGATGTTTATCACAATGTCAAGGACCTTCCGGAAGAGGATGCCGAATAGGCATCTTTTTTAATTTCTCAGAAACTCGCAATTCTTGTCCTTCAGCCAGCGGATCGTACCGAAGATCCGTTTGCATAACCGAAGCGTTTTTTTTGGAACCGCCGAAAAATTTAAACCTAAACTTCGGTAATATTCCAAAAGGACCGGAAGACGATCCAAAAAATCTTGGTAATCGCGGGTTACCGGATCCGACCAAGCCAATTCGGCGACGGCGGCCATTCTCGGGAACATTTGGAATTCCAGTTTTTCCCGAGTGGAGATCCATTCGGTCCAAAGCGGGCTTTCAATTCCCAAAATGTTTTCCGGATGGCGAATACCCTTTAATTCCGGACGAAAATCGTAGGTTTTCTTAAGCGGGGTCATGGCGTAAGGATAATCCAGGTATAACGAGAAAAAATTGGAGATCACGGCTTTTCGGCCTTTGTTGATTTGAGAAACGGTTTGACGGTTTGAAAACGGCTTCCAGTGCTGAACGATGATCCCAGGATCCAAATCAGAATCAAGCGCGTCATTCCAAACCATGGTCCGGACTCCTTGATCACGTAAATTACCGCTCAAACGATTGATGAGATCCGTTTGAAGCTTCCCGTAATTTTTCAGGTGCCGGTTTTGGATGGCTTTTTTACATTTGAAACAGGACCTCGGCTCTAAAAGCGGGACTTCATCACCGCCCAAATGGATGATTTTTGGATGAAAGACGGAAATGAATTCCGAAAGGATCGCGGTCAGAAATTCTTCCAAGCCCGCCGATCCCAGGCAAAGGATCTTCGGGCTGATCCCAAAGGATTTCCGAACGGCCATTTCTTGGTGATGGGAGAATTCCGGATAAGCGGCCATCAAAGCCATGGAATGACCGGGAAGATCGATCTCCGGGATTATTTCAACGAATTTAGACGCTGCGAAAGCCGCGATTTCTTTTAAATCGGGTTGAGTATAATAACCTTCGACCGGAATGCCGTCGGAAATCTTTTGGGAATTGATCGTGCCATCCCGTTTGCTTCCAATTTCCTGAAGCCGCGGAAAAAGTTTGCTTTCAAAACGCCAACCCTGGTCATCGGTAAGATGAAGGTGCAGGCGGTTGAGTTTATGGAAACTCATGATCTCGATCAGCCGGAGCAAATCCTGCTTGGGAAAGAAATGACGGGCGACATCCAACATGAAGCCCCGATAAGCAAATCGCGGTTGATCATTGATTTCGCCGCATTCGACCGTCAAACCCTCAGGAGTGGCAAGAATCATTTGTTTCAGCGTTTGCCAAGCATAAAACATCCCGGCTCGGTCGGTAGCTTCCAAAACTACGGCTTCTTTGGTAACCTTAAGTTTGTACTGCTCGGAATGCAGGTTGAAATCAAGCAGAAAACTTATCGCCGAAAAAAGACCTTTCTGGGTGCTCCAACCGGTCTTTCGTTGGTAAAAATCCGAAAAATCGGCCGCCAGGCTTTCGAACTCGGCGGAATAACTGATGCTGAGATCTTTGGTAAAGACGAAACGGCCGGGTTCGGGACGAATCTCTCTTGGCAAGGGAATGATTTTCATAAGCGGTACCTCGTAAACAGTATACCCAAAAAAAGGGTTTGTGTAAATACGAAACCAAAAATCGGCCCTCGGTTTTTAATAATCTGCTTGTGAAAAAAGGGAAAATCGTTTATAATTTAATCAAAAGGAAGAAGAAAATATGGAATCAAAAGTTTACTTCACATCGATGAAAATAAGTCACCATGAAAGTCTTTTGGACCGCCTGGAAAAACTCACGAAAGCAGCGGGAATCGAACAAATCGATTTTCAGAATAAATTTGTTGCCATCAAGATTCATTTTGGCGAGCCGGGGAATTTGGCTTACCTGCGTCCAAATTATGCCAGACGGATCGTTTCGATCGTCAAATCCTTGGGAGGAAAGCCATTTTTGACCGATTGCAACACTCTTTACGTCGGAAGAAGAAAAAACGCTCTTGACCATTTGAGTTCCGCTTTCGAAAACGGTTATAATTATTTCCAGACGGACTGCCATACCATCATCGCCGACGGTTTGCGCGGAACCGACGAAGCGGAAATTGAAATCAACAAAGAATTTGTTAAAACCGCCAAGATCGGCCGGGCCATTGCGGATGCGGACATCATTATTTCAATGAACCATGTCAAAGGTCACGAATTGGCGGGTTTCGGCGGGGCTTTGAAGAACCTGGGGATGGGAAGCGGGTCCCGGGCCGGAAAACATGAAATGCATTCTAGCGGAAAACCGTTCATCCGGGAAGATAAGTGCAAAGGATGCATGATGTGCATCAAAAACTGTGCCGCTGGGGCCATAACCATGACGGACAAAAAGTCCCGGATCAATCCCGCCATTTGCGTTGGCTGCGGACGCTGCATCGGAGTTTGCAGTTTTGACGCGGTTCGGGTCGATTGGAATGAAAGCAGCGCCAAAATGAACAAAAAAGTCGCCGAATACGCCTTCGCGGTTGTCCATGACAAACCGGCGTTTCATATCAATTTCATCATTGATGTATCACCGGCGTGTGACTGCGATTCGACCAACAATGTTCCGATCATCGCCAATATCGGCTTCCTGGCCTCTTTCGATCCGGTGGCACTGGATAAAGCTTCCGTCGATTTAATCAACCAAGCGCCGATGATCAATGGTTACGAGGATTCAAAGAATAACCATTTTGCGGCTCTCAATCCCAATACAACTTGGGACTCCGGTTTGATTCATGGCGAGAAAATCGGTTTGGGAACCATGAATTACCAATTGATCGAGGTTAAGTAAATGAAATATAAAATCATCGACATCAATAATTGGAAAGGAAAACAGCATTACGAATGGTTTATCAAATATGCGACTCCCTATTACGGAGCCACCACGACCATTGATCTGACGCTTTTCTTCCAATACATCCATAATCTCAAACTTCCCTTCTTCGCAACTTTCATGTATTTGATCGTCAAAGCCCTAAACGAGATTCCGGAATTTCGGCTGCGAATCATGAAAGGAAAAGTTGTGGAGTATGACGTGATCAATCCGGCTTTTACGGTCATGACCAATGACGGTATTTATGATAACTGTGAAGTAGAGTTCAAACCGTTTCCCGAATACCTTATGGAAATCCAAAGGAAAATGGCCACCGCCAAATTGGGGGTAATCGTCAAAGATTTGTACAACGACGAAACCCGAATGGATCAGTTTTACATAAGCAGCGTTCCATGGATCGATTTTACTTCCGTTACCCACCCGATGCCGGGAAACGATTTTGATTCCGTTCCCCGCATTCTTTGGGGAAAATACCACAATGTTGGTGACAAAACCCTCATTTCTCTTCAGATTCAGGCCCATCATGCTTTGATTGACGGCTACCCCTATTCTCAAGGCGTCTTGAAAATCCAGGAAATGGTCAACGATCCCGAGAAATACTTGAAATAAACCCCAAAAGGTGTTATCATCAAAGGAAAAATACCCGGGGAGGTAAATAAATGACATTCACGGAAAAGTTTCAAACGATCGCGGAAGACGCGAAACTGATTGGTGCCAGCTGCGCCATAATCAAAAAACACAATTGGGAATATGAGATGATCGAGCAAGTCAACTGGGGACGCCAGTCTTTGGAAAATGATGTTTTAGTTACTTCAAAAACCATTTTCCGAATCGCTTCAGTCTCCAAGATCGTGGTGGCCATGGCCATGATGGCCTTGATCGAGGAAGGCAAAGCCACAATCGATTCCGACATCTCCGATATTCTCGGCTTCAAAATACGAAATCCTCACCATCCGGAAGTCCCTTTGACCATCAAGATGCTTATGACCCAAAGCTCAAGCATTACCGATGGGTTTAATGACGATAATCCCCTGCCCGAGAATGAGAACCGGACTTATAACGGGGTCAACGGAAAGAACGTTTTCGTGGCTCTGAAAGACCTTTTGGTTCCCAATGACGGGCCTTATTACGCGGACGCCACTTGGAACGAAGAAGTCCCAGGAACCAAATTCATTTATTCGAATTTTGGATGCGGCATTCTGGCTTGCTGCGTCGAAACGTTGGCAAAGCGGCCTTTTACCGAGTTTGTAAAACAACGGATTCTTGATCAGTTGGGAGTCGATGCTAGTTTTCAAGCTTCAACGATCCTCCATCCGGAACGTCTGGCCGATCTTTACGTGGAAGACCAAAAAGAACCATCCGGTTTCCGAAAAGGGAAGGTGGCTTCCGAATTATTAAACAACGGCTACCCGCTGTTTCCGCTTGGGAACAACTTCCGAGGCCCGGCCGGAGGACTTTTGATCGGAATAAAAGATCTCTCGAAGATCATTGAAGTGTTTTTGAACAATGGGTTGGTCAACGGTGTTCGCTTGCTTCAGCCGGCGACCCTCGATTTGATGCTGACCAGACATTGGGTTGGCAAAACCCCGGAATATTATGCGAAGGGGTTGCAGCTGCGGTTTTTCCCTTATAAGAACCATTTGTTCAAAGGGCATACCGGATCAGCTTACGGGTTGATCAGTTTCTTGTTCTTCAACGAAGCCGAACAAATCGGAATTTGTTTTGCAGCCAACGGCGGTCACTATCAGGAAAGCCAATTGGGAATGACCGATGTTTTGGAAAAAGTCTTTGCAGCTTTTTATGAAAATTTTTTGGAAAAGAACTAAAATATGGTCAATTTGGGCGAATTAATCACCTAAATTGACTTTTTTTAATAGACATTATATAATGAATCAGGACTAACGAAAGGAGATTGTATGTTAATAACTTTCAAAGTAAATAATTTTTTATCATTTGCCAGCGAACAAATGATTTCGTTGGTTCCCAGTCTCCAAAAAAGTCTGACCAACCATTTTGCGAAACTGAACGACTTGGACATTTTGAAACAAGCCGTGATCTTTGGAGCCAATTCTTCCGGGAAAAGCAACTTCATCAAGGCCATGGCTTTAGGAAAGTCGATTGTTTTGGACGGAATGTCGACCAAACACAAAAATCTCTTTTCCAAACTTGATCCGGTCAACAAAGCCAAAGAATCCATGTTGGAATACACTTTTTTTACCGAGGGGATGTTTTATTCCTACGGTTTTTGTTTCGTTCTTTATGATTGCCGCATCACCAAAGAGTGGCTCTATGAAATCAACCCTAAGACCGATAAAAATAAAATGCTCTTTGAACGGGATTTGACGGAAAACACTTTTTCGACTTCAATCAAGATGCCCGCCCAAGACAAGCATCGCTTTGAAACCTACCTTCACGACATGGAAAAAAACGATAGCGTTCTGTTTGTTGGGGAGATGAACCGAAATAAGCAGCTGGGTGAATCATTCCAAGTCTTCAGTCGGATTTTTTCGTGGTTCAAAAACAATCTCGTCATCAACATGCAAGACATCGGTTATTCGAAAATGAGTTATTTTACCGATACCTACCGAACTCGCTTTTTGGAAGTCTTGAAAATGTTTGATACCGGCATTTCCGAAATCGTCAGCGAACCGATCAGTTTCGAGAACTTTACCGATCAGGTTCCAAAAAGAATTTTCGATGACTTGATGGCGGAGATCGCCGAAAAAGCCAAAGATGGCGAAGAATGCCGGTTTGGTTTGCGCCTTCCTCAGGCCTTGTTTGGCATTGAAGTAAAGCCCGACCGGGAAATTGCCATTACCACAACCATGTTGAAACACCAACATTCGGAAATGCTGTTTGAGTTCGCCGAAGAATCAGAAGGAACAAAGCGTTTGTTTGAACTCGTGGATATTTTGATCAACCCTCGGGAAGGAACCATTTATGTCATTGACGAAATCGACCGCAGCATTCATCCGCTTTTGGTAGTCAAATATTTGGAGTTTTATTTGGAACATTCCCAAAATTTCTTGGTGCAAATTCTGTTTTCGACTCATGAAACCAATATTTTATCTCAAGAATTGTTCCGCCGGGATGAAGTCTGGTTCATGGAAAAAGGCGAAGATAATTCCTCGCGGATTTTTTCGTTGGATATCTTCAAGGAACGCTTGGATAAAAAAATATCCGCGTCCTATTTGGAAGGTATTTACGGGGGAGTTCCGATCATCCCGAAGACCGGTGACCGCTGATGGCTCCGATCCGGACGAACGTCTCTTTGTATAACCGTTATCCGGAAAAGCGGGTCGGAAGCGTCGAACCCTTCCGGACTTATTACATCATCATGGAGGGAACCAATACCGAACCTAATTATTTTCGGCTCCTGGAAAAGCGGCTTTCGGATCTGAAAATCCGAAACAACATCCGCATCGTTTATTTGGAAAGGACCCAACAAGATCGGGGAAGCAACTCTCCCCGGCAGTTATCCCGGTTTCTTCAGGATTTTCGAAAGCGGCAAAATGACAAGACGGCCGTTTATTGCATGGTCTTTGATCGCGACAGTTATAAAAATCAAGTGAATCCCACCGAAGGTTATTTGAATTTTCTTAACCAAAATCAAAAATCGAAGATCCGAATGATCGTCAGCAGCCCTTGCTTTGAGGTTTGGCTTTTGCTTCACCAGAAGAATGCCGTTTCGGAGATCATTGAACCGAACGCCAAACAGATTTTTGAAAATGTGCGTTTGACTTCCTCTTTCACCTATATTAGCAAAATGGTCAGGGACCTTTTTGGCTTCAATCCCAAAATCGTTATCCCCGAGCATTTTTTGGACCGGCTTCCCATCGCGATGAACCAAGCCCATCTGCTGCCAACCGATTTGCATCAAATGGCCACCGAGATCGGTCAAAACGTTTCCGAGTTCATCGCCGAACTGCAATTTGATGCACGGAAATTGAGCTAAAACTGTTTTCATTTTTATGTAAATTAAAAAGGTTGACAAATTTTTTTGAATTATGGTACAATTAGAAAGTAAAGGATGAGGTGTTATAATGAACAGATCCATTAAATTGCTCATGTTGAATGATAATATCGTTAGAAAACTTGAAGAACACCACATCTATCAAGTTAACCACTTGATAAATTTGGACCTAGAGAATCAGGGGTTTACAAAGGAAGAAGCCAAAGCGATCTTCGACGCTTTCGAACAATATAAAAAAGAAGAATTAAAGAAGGAATTAAGGGGAAGGGTAAGTTATTTTCCGCCGGAATATTTGAATGGCAAATATTCCTTTGGGGGATTGGGCCTTTCCCTTCGCGCATTTAATGCCCTTTCCAATTCTAAAATCAGCCGGGTAACCGAATTGGTTTCGCTGATTGTCAATTTTGAAATTTATGAAATTGACAATTTGGGAGCCAAATCCGTGACCCAAATCATGGAGAAAGTCAAAAGCATCGTTGAAGCAGAGAAACTGGCTGCCACCCTGACGATTTACCAGAATCAACATCCTTATGACAATATCATCGTTCAGGAAATGGGATTTTCGGACATCATGACCGCGAAACTGTCCGAATTGGGATTTACTTCCCTCGGAAAACTTCGAAAAGCCTATCTTTCCGGAAAATTGGGTGAGGCCTTCAATTACAAGACCTTGAAAACCATCATTGAGATGATCGCTGAGTATTTTTCCACGCTTCCGGATGACGAATTCTATTTCTTCCGGCTGTATTTGGTTGAAAACCGGTTAGGAAGGACCACCTGGGGGGAAATCCAAAAAATGGCGGAAACCGACCAAGCCCTGAACCTGAGTGACTTGCGAGAACGGATGAAAACCAGCCAAAACCTGATCATGAATGAAGAAGAAGTCCGGCTTCCTTATTTCCAGGAAAAAATAAAATCCAGCCATCTGAAACCAGAAAGCGAAGCAATCATGCTGGCTCGTTTCAGTGGCATGACTCTTCAAGCGGTGGCCAACCGCTATGACAAAACCCGGGAAAGAATCCGTCAGATCGTTCGGGACCGGCTTCCCCAAGTTTCGCTCTTTCTCGAGAAAGCCTTGGTAAAAGAGTACAATAAATTCATTTGGCATCCCGAAGTCTTTAAAAAGACTTATGACATCGACGAACTTTCTTTTAACGTAGTCCGGTATTTGGGAAATAAATTTTCGTTTGAAGAAAAAGCCGAGTTTCCGGAAGCCTATATCAAGTCGCTGTTTGATCAGAACCTGGTAAAGCCATTCCCGATGTCGGAATTTCACGCTTTGCTTCCGAAATTGTTCCTTCCGAAAATCACGATTTACGGGGACACCGTCGATCTGATGACCAGGCGGCAGTTTTTGGAGTACGTCATTTTCCATTTCATCCCCAAAAAGGGTGTGCACAAATCCAAAATCATTGTAAAGGCCAATCAGGTGGCGATGGACAATGGTTTGGACTATCGCTTTGATAAATACATGGACATCGTGACCAACACCATTCAAGGGTTGCGTTATGTCCGCTATTACGATTATTCCCTCATCACCGAAGCAGCTATACAAAAACTGCGAGGGATTCTGAGAGAAGTCGATTCCGTTTACTCGGGAACCTATTTCTACCGAAAACACTTGGATTTCATGAAAACCATTGATGTCCGGGACGGATATGAACTGCATTTCTTGTTGCGGCGTTATTTCGGGAAATCCAAGGAATTTGAAGGCGTGATCGATTTCAATCGCCAGCCGATGCTGGGCATTGTTGGCAAACTGTATTCCGACGTCATCGTTGAACATTGGAAAAAACTGGACGGACCGATCGACATTGACAAGTTCATCAATGATTTGATTTATAATTACGGCTATCACTCCGGAACGCTGATCAACATCATCAATAACACGCTTGGGGATTACATTTCTCTTAGAGTATTGTACAACCAAAAACCGCGTTTGAGTTCCGAAGTTCAAAAGAGGATAAAAAACCTGCTGGTCGACGATTTTTACGAATTGGGTGAGTTAGGGCGGATCTTGGAAAGAAACGGCATCAAAGAGAGCGACTATCAATACTTTTCCAATTTCTGGCTCAAATCCATGGGTTACAAAACTCACGACATCAATTATGTCATAAAAGAGCACTTTACTTCACTGAAGAAACTGTTCTATGACAAGGTTTTGGCGGAAGACATTTATCATGTTACGGCCAAGGACCATCAGATGCGCGAGACCACTTTGATCCTGTTCATCGAAACCTTGCGCGAGCAGTATTTGGCTTTTCCGGTCAAAGATGAACAATTGATTACGATGAAATATTTGGAAACGAAGGGCGTGACCGAGAAATCGCTTCGTGATTTCGTGGCGGCTTTGGAAGCTTACCTTCCGAAACAGACTTTCTTCACTTATGAAAGTCTATTGAGAGAGAACTATCAGAAAGCTTCCCCGGCTTTGAAAGCCATCGATAAATATCATTTTGATCGGGAGATGATCGTCGATTTGATTCGCAATGTCCCGGGGATCAAAAAGACCACCAAGGGTGACCTTTTCCGGATTGCCAAGGAACCGACCATCATCAACGAATTCGTTGAAGAATTGGATAAAAAGCTCCATTTCCAAAACGCGGAAGCCATGCGAGTGTACGTTATGGAAAATTATGGGCTAAATGTAAAAAAATTCTATTAAAAATGCCAATGACAAGTAAAGTACTCCCTATGTCAAGTACAGATTAAAAAAAGCACAGGGCTAAAGGGGAAAAGGGGGAATATGTCCCCCTTATGAGAATCAAAGGGAAAGCAAAAATCTGCTTTCCCTTTTTT
>Ga0247842_10003486_pt1 | contig 21123 bp, 17 predicted proteins | sample LaCruzMarch2015__3_FD_192411 | JGI IMG/M metagenome (GOLD analysis project Ga0247842, IMG submission 192411) | Freshwater microbial communities from meromictic Lake La Cruz, Castile-La Mancha, Spain - LaCruzMarch2015_19m | ecosystem: Environmental > Aquatic > Freshwater > Lake | place: Spain...
ATCACTCGACATGACTCCATTGAAAAGTAGGTTTGGGCTTTTGCCCAAATTGGGATGCCGTACATCCGATCATCAAGTTTTTTAGCATGCCGTGTAAGGTGCCAAGCGCCGAGCCGCCACTGCGCAACCAATTCCTTCTCCGGCACATCTATCTGCATTGGCGATTCCATTGGCGGCACGGGGAAAGCGGGCAGTTTATCAAGTTGATAATAGGTGCCCATCGCCCCAGCCCAACTCTGTTCGGCATGCTTCCGCACACGTTGACGAAGCGTTTCCCTCTTCCCGGCGGCCAGTTTCTCCTGAAACTGCCGGGCCGTGATTCCACCACCCGCAAGAGCAATATAGACTCCCATGCTCGGAATAAGAATGGGGCCTTTCGCAAGATCGGCCGGCGCGAACGTGACTGTTCCGCAACCAGTCCAAACCGTTACATTGGCGCTAGCATCGCCCGCTCCGTAGACTGTAGTCCGGATTCCACGCCGGCCCTTCGCTTCCACGCTTTCCCGCCAATGATGCTCTCCCGCCAACTCAATTCCGTTGCCGCTCTCCAGCGGCTCGATCTTCCCCACAAACCCGTCGTAGGCCTCAATCCGCCCATCGCATGCTTTGCCGGTCCTGTCAAACGCCCACTCGATTTCCACCGCTTGCGGCTTTTCCCACCGCTTCTCCTCGGGGTACACGCGGACAACCGGCGCCCCGGTGGATGGATTAGCGCCGCTACAAGTCACGTAAAGTTTGGCTTCGACTTTCACGCTTCCCTTGGGATTCGGCTGAAAAGTATAGACCGTCGTGCCCTGCGGCGTAACAACCGGTTCGACGGCGCAAACCAGAACGTCGCCGACGGTCATCGCCCAATACTCACCATCGCTGACCACCTTCAGGTCCTTTGCATCCGGCGCGGCAGCGCTTGGGAACTCTACCTCAACGCGATCAAGCGCGTGCGCATTCTCCCATAAAAAACCGCATAGCAAGATGTTGTCAAATTCAAACGCAAGATGAGGCAACAACCACATGGTTTCGGATGGATTATTCGGCAGGTCTTTGCGATAAGCATATCCGAACGGCGCGATATCAACCACCTGCCCCTCAACCGGAGTCCTCACGGAATTAAGCACCACAATAATATCCCGCATTGTGCCGCGACTGATAAGTTGTCCACTTTTGGTTTTTCACGAAACACCCCGAAGAAGGGTGAAGTAGGCTGAAAATCAACTACTTATGACGAAATTCCCAAGCAGGGCATTTCCCATAAGTTGTCCACTTTTTTCCGCATGTCCACTTTGAACGCCGGCACCTTCATTTAGCCCTCATTTTTATAATGCGTTGGAACAATGAACGTTATATAAAATGGCTTTGGAAGTCGGACGCGAAAAAGTGGACATTTTATCAGTCGCGGAAAAGTGTGAAGTGTGAAGTCGTTTTGGGCTTAAAACCGGGCTTAACGATGGGCAAACGATGCCGAAAGGGCGGTTTTTTGAGTCAGAATTGCGTCTTTTGAGGAAGAAAATTTAAGAATATTTTGCGGCAATGATGAAACTTGGCACGGTTCTTGAACGCAAATTAGGTGGATAGCCTGTTGCATGGTGTTTGCCAGGTGGCGGAAATGGCTTTGCACGGGTCATTCCAAATCTGATCTTCTGGAGATACAAAAGGAGCGCGGCGTCAATGGCGACCGCCGACGACATACGGGGATCGTCCCGATCTGCCAAGTGCGACGCGCGGAGATGGCATCTTCTAACGGCTCATCATGAGTCTACTGGTATTAGGTGGCAATCCCTTGCCGCCGGTTTGGCATGTGCTTTCACGCCCGAAGGCATCAATAATATTGGCCAAGTAACACACTATGCCCAGCGGCCAGTATGCCCACCAGGCGAATAAAACAACCGGCGCTATCCAGCTCGCGCCTTTGCGATCGCCCTGCGCCCATTGCCCGAGGCCGGGGAATAATATCGAATATGCCCATTTCATGTTTTGGGGTTAAGCACAGGTGCTCACCGGTTCGAAAAAATAGAAGGCAGGTGCGGAAGAGAGGCAACATTCTCACCAACCGCTACGCAGTAGGATCATCTTTAGTGGCGATCCGCCTGGTTGCCGCCAGCACTATTAATATATGCCTGCCTCCATTCGCGTGCAACAAAATACATCCATCCTATATTGACAAGGGCACAATCGGTAACACCTGGCATGCCCATGTGACAAAGGCATTCAGGACTGCCGGGGATAGGATTAACCCGGAATGCGATTATTCAGATTTTGTATTCTGACTATTCAGGACGCTCAATGGTGCCTTTTCGTTTTCGATTCGAAGCAGATGTTTCTGAGATAAATATAATTGCAAAGTCGTTATGTCGATGAATTTTAAAGGACCTTTCTCTTTCTCCACAAAGTCGATACCCGCTTTAGTTAAATGAAGGTATAGATGCGGACTTAAATTCATGGATTTTAATATCTCTTGTCGTTTTTCGTATTGGTCTGCTGTCTTAGACCAATCAGGATCAAAGCAAAGATTCGTTATTAGAAGCGTTAATACCCAATCGAAGATCATAGAAAGCCGAGTGCTATCAAATGGGCCACAACTTAGGAGCCTTTCTATCCAATTGCGAACGGGTATTTTTGCAAGATGTTCATAAACTGGAGCTAATACGGTTTCAAAAGCCACGCTAAACAATTCTCCGTATTTTATTTTTTCAGAAATAGCTTCGTTGCGTAAATCAATGCAAGGTTGAAAAGGACCTTCCCCAGTAGCTAACCATTTTTCATTTATTAATAAATACTGGCAAAGGCGAAGAGCTATATCGCACTTTATTGGTGCTCTGTTATATTCATAATTAGCGATTCTTTTAGCATTTATCCCCGTCAGTTCTGCTACCTGTTCGCGTGTAAGTTTTGAAAAAATACGGGCTTGCCTCAGTCGCGAGCAAATATCCGCCTCGTTTTTTGGCAGGTGGCGATCTCTCAATTTTTTATCCCGTTTCATAAGAGTACGTTAAGGTGCCCTAAAAAAAATGTAAAGATTTTAGTTGACACAATGGCAGTAGCAATGCTATTTTACGAACAAAAAGAGTAATTAAGAAAAGAAACGCCCTGTGCCGGCTGATGAATCATGAAGGCTAAGAACAAAAAATCTTGCGTCGCACTGGTATAAACCGGTCTGAATTGGCTGAGCTATTGATTGAAATTTCTTAATCTCGCAATCGCTAAATCATTCATAAAAAGGTGTTTCCATGCCCGATCCAGACCTCAAAATAAAAATAGAAGTCCAGAAAGAAGGAGCTGGCGCCCAGCAGGCCAAGACCGAACTTGACCAGCTCAAGGAGACCGCCGGCCACGCCGATTCATCCGTTGGCGGCATGTCCACGCGATTGCATGGCCTCACATCTGTTTTTCATGGCCTCTCATTCGCTTTATCCAGCGCGCAAAGTGGCATTCGCGGACTTGCCATCGGCATTGGCGGTTTATTCCAAATCATTTTTGCGCATCCCATCGGCCGGTTAGTGGGGGCTTTTCTCATGCTGGCCGGGACGCTTGTTACAGTTGTATCGCGCTTAAGAACAACCAAGGAAACTATCGAGGAAACAAAGTCAAAAGCCGATATCGCCGCCAAGGCATTGGAAAATATTGCCCAGACTAATCTCGATAATCTTAAAAAATCCATCTCCGATCTGAATAATGAGCTGGACCAAACTCTGGCCAAAAGCGACGCCGCCCTGGAATCACTCAAAGCCATGCGCGAGGTCGAATTGGCCAGTGAAAAGGCGAAAAATAAGACGGCTGTCGCCTCCGGCCAGATTACCCCCGAGGAAGGCGAACGCCGCAATGCGATTGCGGCCCACAAAACCAAGACTGAAATGATCGAAGCCAACACTCAAAAGCTCGAGCAGGACCAATCTGATATCGAAGACACGGACAATAAAAACCGCACAAAATTGAACCAGTTGCGTCAGAAAAAGCAAAAACAGGACGCCGCCTATGATGCCGCCGCCCAATCCGCGTTATGGGCCGGCACGGTCACCCAACAGGAACTTGACGCAGCCGGTGGACCAAAGGGCTCCGCTGAAGATTTAGCTGGCGCCAAGAAACGCGCTGAAGCCGAAAAAAAATCTGCCGACCAAAATTTATTGTGGGCGCAACGAGGAGGCCCGACAAGCCCGAAATTACCGGAAGCTTTAGGGAAAGCCATAACAGCCGCGTCGAACCTGAAAAATGTGGAAGATCTCCAAACCATAATTCCCCTGAAAAAAACGGCTACGGAACAATATGACGCCAGCGCGCCGGAGTTGGAAAATAAAATCACCAGAGATAGCGCCCTCTATACAAAAAACAGATTGCAATTAGAACTCGCTCCTCGCGAGCTTGAAACAGCCGATGAGGAATTAAAAAGCACTCTCCTGGAACAGAATACCAAGGAAGAACAGCGTAAAAAAACCGAGGAACTGAAACTCAAACGGGAATCCCTCGAACGCGAATACCAGAAGGCCGAAGAAGCGAAAAACAAGGTCAAGGCGGAGCAATTATCGAAAGCCCTCGCGGCAACCAAGGTGCAGGAGTATGAGACCTCGATCATGGGGACCAAAGTCGAACCAGCCATGAAAGCGGCTGAGATAAAGAATATCAATGAACAACAGGCCGCCGTCTTTGAAAAATTTACCGCCGAACAAGATAAAAAGGCCATCGAAGAACGCGCCGATCTCGCTCTGCAAAAAGAAAGCGCCGAGGAAAAGATGGCCGAACTCCGACTCCAGGCCGCCGGCAAAGCCGTCGGCGCAAAGCATCTTTCCCCGCGCGAAAAGGCTCTGCGGGAAGCCGCCTTGGAGTCGGCTAAATCCCAATTTGGCAAAGAATCCGCCGATGTTTCCAAGGCAAAAGACTACGTCTCAAAAATCCGCGAAACCTCAGACGCCGCCACATTGCGAGAACTTATCCAAGCTCTCGAACGGATGATTGCCGCCGATAGTGAAAAGCAAAACTTACTCAATCAGGGTACGAATATGATCAACCAACACACGGTTCAATTAAGACAGCAAGCCAGCCAATTGCAAAACGGCGGGCTTCGCACCAGATAGTCCGTAACCTTCAATCTGAAATCTCATGAAGACTAAAGAAACAAAGGCGCTGACAAAAGCAATGCTTCACGCTGGCATAAGCCGGTCTGAATTGGCGCGTCGCACCGGGTTTAAGTTGTCCTCCATCAACACGTTTCTCAGCGGCTATGAGCAGGGGCGATTGACTAAGTTGAAGATTGAGACCGTGCTGGGGCCTATCTGGAGCACACAGGAGAAATTCGACTATCGCCGGCGGTTTGCCAAGGCATTTGGAATAGACCCTTATCTTGCAGGTATCAGGGAAGTCCGCCGGCGTGCCAGCCGTTTAAAAATCAAGGGCTTTACCATGTATCCGCATAAGCGAAGCCTGATAAAATTCATTGCCAAGCATCTGTTAATCAACCCGCCCGCCGGCGCCGATGCCGGAAACACGAAGGAGCCCCGCTCATGACAAAGCCCGTTGCCGAACTCGTTGCCGGAATTGATCTCGCCCCGATCCGAAACCTGGTCAAGAAATACCGCGAGACCGAAGCCGCCCTGGCGAAAGCCGAATCTACGGAAGAACGTCTCAGCAAGGAAATTAAAAAAGGCATGGCAGAGGTGAATCCGACCGATCAGGAAGCTTTTAAGAAGGCCCAAGACCAGTTAGGGGATAAGCGCGATCAACTGGCCCTATTGCCCGCTTTCCGTTCCCGTTGCGAGCATGAGCTCGAACAGTTGGATGAACAAATCCATCAGAAAATCGACACGGTAAAGGACTGCATTGGAAAATTGACTGTCAAGGAATGCGCGGCGTTTGTAACGCACGTGACCCCGATCGTTGCGCCGTTCATGAACAAACCGGATCGAGCGCGCCTACTGATAGGGCAAATGGATGCCTACACTGAAATCGCACATGCCGCATATCGGCTTAGTTTTTACCCTCCATGGGTCGGAGTTGCCGAATCCGGCTTTATCATTATTGATCGTTTTCTAAAAACCGGCTCGCTGTGTCTGAAGCCGTGGAAGTCAGTGGCGGCCAAGACCGCGCCGGCTTCCAAATAGTGTGCCGATTAACCGATTGAAAAATTAAACCGCGATCAAAACAGGAAAACCTTATGAACCAAAAGATCATTAATGAATGCCGGGCGTTTGTGGAACAGATCGGCCCCATGTTGGCCCGATACGATGCGTTACTTACCGTGTATGAGGAAACCACAAAACAGCGGGATTCGCTCACGCAGGAATGCGGCCAATTCAGCGTTGGCCAAGCATTTGAAATCATCCCCACGTCGAAGGATGAAAAAGTTTTATCCAGTGCGGGCAAACTCACGGCCGTCATGCGCCGAATGCATGAAATCCATGATGAAATGCAGGGCCTGGATGCCGAATTCCTGGCGAGAATCGATGCCAGCCGTAACAGCATTGAAATCCTGACTGCGGTAGCCCTGCAGAGCAACAAGCGGCCTTATGTTCGATGCCGCGAAGCTGAACACAGTGTGAAGGCGGCGCTTGCCGTTGTGCAAGCCGGATAGACCGGGAGTATTGTTCCATGAACGCCACAAAGCAACCCGCATGGCAACGCCAGCGCAGAATACTTCTGGAACTTGCCTGCAACCAAATATCGGTCCTGACGCAAGCCGGGCTCCCCATCACAGAGGCTTTCCGCCGCGTGGCCCGGAAGTATTCCGGCCGTTCGCTGGGCCATGGCCGCAGATTGCGGCTTTCAGAGCCCACCTTGCGCCGGCTTTGGTATGTCTGGCAAAAACGCCAGACAGCCAGGGCGTTTGACTTGCACTACAAGCCAGCGTGTCAAATCAGCATCACCCCGGAACTTTTTGAGCGGATGATTTCGGTTGCAATTGAAGCCGGATTGACCGTCAGCGAGCTTTACGCCCGTTTCGGCGGCCAAAAGCTGCTCCGCATGTCCGAACGAACCTTGCGCCGGGTTTTGCCCCGGCGCCTTGCGGAATTAGCCAGGACTGGGAAAAAGGTTGAGCGGATCAAGATTATGGTCATTCAGGAAGCTAAGCGGGCGATAGGGACAACTCAAAAGAGGAGGGCGGTAACATGCAAACCAAAAGCGGGTATGAGAGGAAAGGCAATTGTGAATCCTGGTTCAGGGAAAGCAAGGCCGGCGCTGTAACGCTGTTCCTGCGGCTTTCGATGAGGCCAGGCGGCGCCGATAAAAAGGAAAATAAAAGTTCATGCCAGTTCAGCGATCCGGTTCAAGGCGTTTGCCGCGAATCCATATCCCTGAGCGCTCCATGCTTACAGTAGAGGAAGCCGCCAGGGCGCTGGGATGTCCGGAACAGGACGTAGAGGAAATGGTGAAAAGAAAGGAACTGCCGGCCATTGATATTTCGTGCAAAGGAGTAAATCGCCGGACGTTGCGAATCTTTCAGCCGGCAGTCATCGCACAGTTGGAAAACAACATAATGAAAGGAAAGGACAAGCGATTTGCCGGGCACGTACCCGGATGAAAAAAACGGCCGACATGGTGCATAGAACACCATGCCGGCCTAAGCAACCAACCCCCAGTAAAGGACATTGGTCACCATGAAAAAAAGAATAATCAAGACCCTCGCAAAAGTCGAGACCAAAAACCAGGCCGAAAACCAGACCGCAGCAATCCCTGCCACACCGGCCCAGAACGAACCTAAAGATGTTTCGTTTTTAGATGCTCCAAAGTTGAAGTTTAAACTAATAGCCGATAACGATCCCGAGCATCTTTTGATGATTACCAAAAATGCTTTTGTATTGGAAACCGTCATTGATGAGTACCTGGACCATGATGGCAAGTGGAAACAATGGGATGATCCCAGAGAATTAAATGGAAAGGGTATCATTATTCGACTTGATGGAAAGCATCCCCGTTTACGCGCCCGTTCCGAGCGCACAATAATTAACAGGGAGGCCGCACGTCAGTGGCTGGTAAAAACTTTCATTGATGAAGAATTTCAACCAGATTTTGGAGTGGGCGCCGGTTGCGTTAATGACGCAAAGGAAAAGCCGGAAGCCAGTCTGGCCAATAATAAGAACAATGCGACCTTAGCCGACGATGGCTTATGCACGCTTACGAATATATACGATGAAATGGTTTGCACCCAGAAATTTGAGAATGCCGTGTACGTATTGGATGGAGTCGGGGAACTGATTAAACATCATCCCGCCCTGCAACCGGAAGCAGAGGCTATCCGTGATATCGCGGCAGGAGAACTGGTTTTGAACGGGATGCGAGTGCGATCTCATATTACTAAAGATCAGGATAAAACAGACCACGGTCAAGGCGCGCTTCTGCAAATATACGACGATGTTATATGTGAGAAGCAATTTGAAGCCGCTATTCATATGCTGGAAAATCTTGAAATAACGATTGCACATAATCCCGCCTTGAAGGCTGAAGTTGAGGCCATCCGGGCGATTGTGGCGGGCGAAGGGGTGCTGAAAACACTGAGAAACAGGAACAACGCACTGTAATTTTGACCATGGAAACCCGAAAACACGCCAGAATGCCCTGTGTGACGCGATCACAGTGGAATGCTTATCCACTCCCTTGCGGAGTTTTTGCAAGAAACGTCGTGCGATTGCAACGGGTTTGCAACGCTATCCATGCATGGGCCTATCCGTTTTCTGGCGGGTCCTCTGTTTTGGGGACCAAAAAGAAGGCATTGTCCGGGTGTCCGGTGTACAAGCAGAGTTCTTCTTTCCTCTGGGTCTTGCACTGGCGCCCGGACGTGTCTTCGATAGAGTGTTTTGTGCCGGATGTCACGTTGCTTTACGCCAGCATGCGAGCGAGGGTGCTTGGCAATCTCGGGCGCGCGGCATCCGGCTTTTTTCTTTGGCTGGGCGCATGGGGCTTGTCCGGCGGCCGTCCATTGTGTCGGTCGCTTTCCCTGCGCCTGGCTTTCCAAGCATTCACAAATCCATAATCAGATAAAAAAACGGCAAAGACCTGAGCAAAAAAATAGACAAGGAAGGATAATAATATGTGGTTATTAACATACAACGGCACCCAAAAATCCTTCGCTGACTGGGGCCTCTCCAATCTTCGCCGCTCTCGCGTCTCCCAAGCCCAGGATACCGTCTCTTTCTCCGCCCCTGGCCCCTATGACGCCGCCGAGCTCTTCCCTTATGGCGCCATCGTTACGATTTCTTATCAGGCCGACTCTGGCGGCGCCGTTGCGCCCTGGTTCTATGGCCGTGTCATCCAGGTGCCGCGCTCCGGATCAGCCACTGAAGAACGCATGGATTACCAACTCGCCGGCCCGTGGTGGCACCTTGATAACCTCGTCTATCAGCAGGTCTGGAGTTCTGGTATGCGAGCGCAACCGTACACGTTGGCCGAGGATGAAATCAAACTCGGCGAGGAAACCATTCATGATGAGATAACCGGTGAAGACACGGTTTATGACCTCATCGGCGTTTATAAATCCCGCGTTATCCTCGGCCAGGATCACGCCGGCGCCCAACGCACCTCTGGCCAGGTCGTTGCTGATGTCATTAACTATGCCATTATCTCCGGCGCCCCGATCCAACTCGACCCCGAGGACCCAATTGAGCCCGACCTGCAAATTCCTTTTGACGAGCAAAATGACATTACTTGCTCCGAAGCCATCCGCCGCATGCTCCGCTGGTCCCCTGATGCCGTCACCTGGTTTGACTACTCCACCACGCCGTATCCCACCTTCCACTGCGTCCGGCGGTCAGCGCTCCAATCGCTTGCGATTCCTCTTAGCGGAGTCGAAAATTCGATCTCAAATCTCCAAATTATTCCGCGTCCTGATATTCAGGTTCCGGCTGTTGTATTAAAATTCGAGCAAACCAATACCGTGGACGGCGTTGAATACGAAAACATTGTTACGGATAAATACCCCCTCAGCGCCACCGGCCGTGAATTTGCCGCCCTTTGTGCCACTCTCCAACTCGCTGGCTTCCAAACCAACTATGTCACGCAGAAAATTGAGACCGAAGACCTTCCGCTACCGGGAATTTCATCTTCTCCTGAATTCTGGCGCGCGCATGACCCGTCAATCGCCGATGTCGACACGTATGAACTCACGTTCCTTGTGCCGCAATGTTCCGCCGATCCGGGCTCCGATTACCCGCGCGAATTAACATCCGGGCAGGTTCAAGATTGGATGGATAAACACGTCAAGCGGCAAATTGTGAGCGCCGTGTGTTTGGTAGGGATTATGGATTCCGAGGGAGTAATGGTTAAAGAGGAATGGCGCACCTTATCCTGTGAAATAATAGTGACTGATGCCGAAACCCGCACCTATACCAAGCTTGCCAGTCAGGTCACCGGCGAATCAATCCCGGTCGGCCTCGCTAAAGCCCTCTACGACAGTCTCAATCCCCTGCAATATGCGGGTTCTGTCACCCTCACCGAGGAAGAATGCTGTGCTGAAGGTGTAGCGGCCGCTCTACGAGCGGCTTCCGGATTCACTCTCAATCTCACCGGTAGCCTCGTTGCCTGGGAAACCATGAACGCCCTGATCCAACAGATAGATGAAGATGTGGATTCCGGCCGCACCACGATAACCTTTGGCCCCGCCGAACAGCTTTCCGCCCAGGACCTGATCGAACGTCTTCGCACCAATCGCGGCCGTGGCGTGGCCTTTAACTTTATCAAACGTACCACCGGCGAATCCGCCGACAGTGCCGGCGTCGTGGCCTTAAGCGGCTACACTCCCATCCTTAACACTGCCGGCAGTTCCGGCCGCACCAAACTCCAGATCATCACCGATGATACTTGTAAGATCACTCTTGATCCTGCCCAGATCGCCGCTCTGACCGCCGCCGTGTCCACGATGGGAGTCAAAGAGGTTTCCGTTTGCGATAATGTAGCGGGTAAAGTCCGTTTCATGCTTACCATTGCAAGTGAACTTTACGACAAATGATTATCCTTGGTCCAGTTATACCACCGGCCGGCGCGTCCATCTCAGTGGAATTCCACTTTGGCGGGGAAGATGGTCACTGTTGCGACTCCGCCCAATTTGACTGGTACCTGAACGATATCTTCGTTGCATTCCTTGACTTCAATAATGCCAGTCCGCCGCATAACTGTGAGACGATTTATCAAGGCCCATTCAACATAGTCCTTGAAGACTACAACACTGACCCATGCGGCTTCCTGAAATTCTCCTTCGTCTGTAAATCGAATGGCGGGACGTATTGCCACGAGGGCGCGAAGATTGACATTACCCAGCCCGATGGCACGATAAAAACCCGATACTTGAGCACTTCCACCCCGACCGTCCTTTGGATTTGCGAACTATTAACCGGTTACTCATCTCCCCCATGAAAACACTTCTTTTGACCGAGTTGTATTCCTATTCCCCGCATCGCTTGCCTGGATATGCCGAGGACGTCATTTCGTATGGGAAAGTTGATGGCAACAGCCTGATTCTCTCTGATGAAGCCTATAAGCAACTGACAGCCAAATACGCCCCTTGCGGCGAGGTGCCGGAAACGGCGCTGTCGAAGCACCGTCGTACAATTTGCCAAGCCTGTGACCAGGCTAAAGACCAAGCCTTTGCCTGCCGTCTATTTGAAGGCTGCTGTTTTGGCCAGTGGCGCACCCAGCCCACAAGCCAATGCCCGGCATCCCCGTCCAAATGGCTGGCTGAAACCATTTCGGAACCATTCGTTGGGTAATTTTTAGAATATGTTTGCCATGACTTATCCTCAATATTGTACTGAAATCCACGGTCGGATGCCGTTGCGGGGTTCTGGTTACTCCTCGCATGTCTTGATGCGGCATCCGGCCACTTTTTCATAGAGATATGGCGATGAATAACCTCGCAACAATTGAAGCACCACCGGCGCCGCAGCAAGTCCAAGCCGGGCTTTATACAGCTGGCCAGGTAGCGGCGGCGCTGCGTATTTCAAGGCGAGCAGTGTATTATGCCCTGTCCCAGGTGGATTCAAGCGGGATTATTATTCGCGGCGAGTCACAACATAAGACCTGGTCATTCAGTGCCTTGCCGGTGTCCTATCGTGAGCAGCTTGTAACAAGGGCGAGACAGCTTGAATTCCGGTCCGCCGATCATTTGCTCTCATCAGTAGTTGAAGAATGGCGTCCGCGCTTTGCTTTAAAAGACATCTCACAGTTTCATATAGATAAGGCGGCAAAATTGCAGCGTGCCCTGGCTTGGAGCCTGGATCATATCAATGACATGAACTACAGCGCGGCGGATATGGAAGTTCAGGGATTACGCGACTATGCGCGCGAATATAGCCATTCCATAAGCGCCAGACATTTCCGTAATCTTCTGGAGCGTACCTTGCGCCGGGATGGTGGCACTGAAAACTGGGGGCGGCTTGAAATTTACCTGGATGAAAATATCGCAGAAAAAAGGTCTCCATCACTTTTAGAACAGACACGGGCCGGGATTAACACGCATGACCTGCAGGACGTTATCGTCTCTTTCAAAGACCCCGTAAATCCAAGCCATGACGAAAAAGCCTGGCTCTGGAGTTTGGTGTTTGAAGCCTATGAGCAGCATATTGAAGCCGGCAATCGCGCAAAAAAGGTCCGGCGCATATTAATTAATTTCCTTCTGGCAAAGATTCCCGACCTGGGGAAAAACGCAACTGCGCTGAGGAAGCAATTTATACGGAAATACAGCGAATGGACACAAGGCGGGAAACATGCCGATACCGTCAAGGATGAGCGGTCCTGTAAGTCCGGGCATCGGCGCGCGCCGGCATTGACAAAAGAGGATGAACAAATTCTGGTTGCCCATTCATTGGAATGCGGCGGCCGATTGGCGCAAGCTTGGCGTGAGCTTGTCCGTGATCGTAAATTGAACGGTGCCGTACTTTCCTATTATCTCAATAATCCATCCAGCAAATCCTATGTGCCTAAAAATATCCGTGCGCTCGTGATTCCCAAGATTAAAATGCTCATGCCCTTGCATCACGGTCCTAAATGGGCCAGGACACGCGGTGCGTTTGTGGAACGTGATCCGTCGACCATCCGGCCTTGGGAATGGTTCCAAGGGGATGACAGCACGTTGCCGGTTTATTATTACGAGGAAACTGAACGAGGTTTTGAAGTCATGCGCGGTCAATTTCTGATGATGATCGATGTTGCCACGACTTTTATTCTTGGATTTGTCCTTATTTCATCCCCAAACTATCGCGCCCTGCATATCCGTAATCTGATATCCGCCATACATGACGATTACGGTTTGCCGAATGAAGGATTCTATTTTGAGAATGGGCCGTGGAAAGCGCGTCTGATTGTCGGCGGCCGTGATGAAGTCCCCTGGGGACAGACTGAGGCAGGATTACGCGGGCAATTAGGGCTACGTTTCCAACACGCGCGCGGCCCGCAATCGAAGATCATTGAGCGGGTATTCGGCTCCATCCAGAATTATATGGAACGTGAACCTTGCTATATTGGCCGGGATGAGCGCCGCGATTGCTTCGAGCGTGCGCAGAAAGCCATTGCTCTCGTCAAAAAAGGCGTGCATCCGGCTGAGGTAGGCATGTACTCCTGCGATCAATGGGGTATTCGCTTGGAACGTATTTGTGAGGAATACAACGATGAAAAACAAGGCGGAAAATACCTGGACGGCATATCGCCGCATGAAGCCTTCGAATCGCGTGCTGTTAAAGGCGGCCGCAAATTATCGAATGTCTGCCGTTATCTTCTGGCGAGCCATGTACTGAAAACGCGAGTCGGCCGTAACGGCATTAGTTTCCGGATCGGTAAGACAAGATACACCTACAAAAGCAGGGAAACCGGTGAACGGATCGGCCGGGAGGTCTATCTCTTGTTCAATCCGGAAAATCCTGATTTGGCCTCGTTTGTGGATGATATGAACGTAATGAAGCCGTGTGTTGTGGAACGTGCCCCCCTTGTGCCGGCGATGGATGCGCCCGAAGAAGTGTTGGAACTGGCCCTTGCTCAAAACGCAGCCCATGAAGCGCCCCGGCATGAATACTATAGGAAGATCAGGCACCATTTCTCCGCAACATTCCTGCCGCGTATGATGCGCGGTATTGTGACCGATGAACGGACTGCTCAGCTTGGAATAGACATTCATGAACAATGTCGGGCTCGTATGCAACGGCTGCACGATGAAAGACAGATCAATCGACAAAACAGAAAGCTTGCGGCGCGGGCAGGCATAGGAAACGCACGTATGGATTGGAACAGCGATCAAACCAGGGCGGGTTTGGAATTAATGCTCGAAGCTCAAAAAGAACATCAGCTGGGAGAGAAACAAAAACCATGAGCTCAACCCGTCATGCATCTGAAAATAGCCCGTACCGCCAGGAACGATTCATGTCGAGTGAGGAATATGCTGAGCGGCGGGGGTTGAACGGAAACCTGGTGACAGCCCGTTGTGATCTTCTGCTGAGTGCGCGCAAACGCAGCCTGTTATATTTTATCCAGGCGTTATCGCATCGGGAAGGCGGCCTTCGTAAGGTTTCCCGCGAATTGGTAAAAATGTTTCCTGAGCGGATTGGAACGCCAGCTATACATAAAATTGGCGTGAAGGCAGACAAAATTTATCCGCAAAATATATTGAAACAGTTGGAATCCGACCTAATAAGGTCATGTAACGTTGGCATAAGTGAGGAAAACACACGCTCTATTATATTCCGTGATTATGATGCCAACGAGATACTTTATGAAGTCGAACTTCATGCCGGAGGCCGTTCAATCAAAGGGAGTGATTTGATGGAACTCTGTAGGTGGGTTGCTGAAATAAAAACGGAAGAATTTCTGGCGGAATTTTGCCTGAATCCAAAGATGCGGTTTTCCTTGCCAGGTGAACCTGACATTGTCCGTGAATTTGAAGAGGTTAACTTTCAGAGTGAAGACGGAGAGAATCGTAATAAGGACGCTACGGCTCCATATTTTCATGACATTGTCGGCGCGCTTTCTGAATACAAAAAACGCCACGTTGACAGGATCAGGCAAAAAACGGTTGTTACGGAAGTGGGCCGGCGGGTTTATGAAGCTCTCGAATATGCTTCGAAAAGCGAGGGCATGGTTATCATCGAGGGCAATGCGCGTTTAGGCAAAACGTTTGCCTCTAAGACATGGTGTGACATGCATCTTGGTTGCGCTCGCTTTGTCAGCGTGCCATGTTCAAATGCAGAGGAAGACTTTTATCGTGCGATTGCTTGCTCTTTGGGGTTGTCTGTTTCGCAGAAGAAAAACGTGGAATTACGGGATCTGATTGATAAAACGCTGCGGTCCGGTCATATCATGCTGGTTTTTGACGAGGCGCATTTCCTCTGGCCGCAAAAGAATGTCCGTGTCGCCAATCCGGTTCGCTTGAACTGGATTCGAACCGAGTTGGTTGATAAGGGCATTGCTGTTGCTCTGATTACGACGCCACAAGCCTGGAAGAACGATCGTACCAGGACAATCAAGAATACCGGCTGGGCCTGCGAGCAATTTGAAGGCCGCGTTGCTTATTATGAAAGACTGCCGGCGGAATTAAGCGTAGAAGATTTGAAGGCTGTGGCGAAGTCAATGTTCCCGTCATTGGATAATGCTTCAATGAAATTCCTTGCCGGCATGGCCATGACCACCCGTGAATATCTTGGGGCTCTGAGTGCCGTAGCGCGCCGGGCGCGCTGGTACTGGGCAGAGAAGGCGGGGCGGCCTGAGGTCTCTTTCGAAGACATAGACAATGCCGTCAAGGAACGTATGGCAATACCCAATCCGCAGGAACACAGTCAGAGGACTCTTGCCAAAACCACGGCAAAAGGCGGTGAAAGAGGTCCCTGCAATAAGCCTGCCGACCGCTTGCATAGGCGTTTCAGAGCGACTAATTCCGACACGGAAACGGTTATCCCTACGTTTGGATCTGTCCGTTTGAACGATCAAACCCCTGGCCGCTTTATTAATTCTGCGAAAGAGAAAGAGGACGAAGCACTGATCAAGGCATAATTTTCCACAAGGCAAATCAACCTTTGCTTCCTTTTTTGACTAAAAGGGCATAGGATTGGTCTGCCTTTTTACTTTGGAAGTCGGAAGCCTAAAAAGTGGACATTTTATCGGTCGCTATACAGCATATTCGCCGATTCGGGTATCAAGGTCCGGGCGAAACACCCTTCGGCGGTAAATTCCAGCGGTCGTAAATCCGACGCCGTCCCTTTAACGGCAAAGGTCCCGGAGGAATCGGCGGTAACGGAAAGCGGTGTGCCAATGATTGCCACCCTGGCGCCCGCAATCGGCCGCCGATATTCGTCCACCACCTTCCCGCCATAATTTACTTCCGCGGTCGAGGCCAAAACACCCCGCGCCAACAACACCGCCGCCATTAAAAACAGACTTTGAAACGCAAAGGTTCTGGCTCTAATTTTTTTTACATTAGAATTGATTGCAAAAGTCTTTTGTTGAATTGTCATAAAATGTATTCCTCTCTTAAATTTAAGTCAAATTTTTTGTTTCGATCTCTTGGAGTCTCTCGTGCCGCAGGCAGATCCGCCGTGGCGGAAAAAAACGGCAATTTGAGCCGTTTTTCAAAAGACTCCGTCTCTCCGCTCTTTCGGCGGGTCTGTTTCACGCCTGTTTCGATCTTTGCGCATAATGTTCAACTACAAAATCAAATGAAATATCTGATTGGCGGTCAAGGCCAAGACCGCAAACATCAAATGACACAGACCTTCAAACCACTCATGTGATTGAAGCGTTCCTATGTCCATTGTTGGGCATGACGCCCGCTTTATCAGATAAAGACCTGACAATTACTCCGCCTTTCGATATATCAACAAGAAACTTCCCGGCTTACTGGTAATTTCAATGCGTTGTTGTTGCAGTTCTGTTCCCAGCATAATGCGTTTTTCTTTAATATCGTAAGTCTCTTTGAACGTAACCTCGTAGCGCATTTTGGGATCAAGGCCGCGCAAAGTCACGTCAGCGGTCACAAAACTGCTCTGGGAACGACGAAAGAAAACGGCAAACCCCGCGTTCAGGTCGGACCGATGAAGCTGCCATGCGCACCAGTTGTGTTCATCTACGTCAATCCGGTCGAGTAAAGGATAAAAGTCTCCGCTCCAATAGGGCCGTAGCATCTTGATTTCGTCAAAGGCACAGCGCGCCTGCCCAATAGGAAAACTTTTGCCTCGCGGATCCGGTGTAAAAGCTACGCCAGCGGTCGCATTCGCGCGAACATGGTAAGGATCAAAACGGCTTATGCAATTGGCGCTTAGCGGGACGTATTGACTAAGTGTTGCGGTGTGCATTTGAGAATACTCCGCATTAAAGAAGCATTCGCTCCTCGTAAGTGATCCAATGCTCCGTTTGACCATTTCCAGGTCACAGCCTGTATTCTGCCAATTTGCATTATCTATCATAAGTCCGGGATGGCGCCGCAAAAGCTCGTCCCACATCGCGTAAAGACCTTCCACGTAACGGATCTCCGCCATGCCTTGCCGATCAGCAGTATCTAAAGCGCAGACTCTATTCAAAGGCGCATTGTTACGATCCTGACGATAAATATCTACTCCCCACTTTGCAATGCAATCCGATAAGAAATCGGTCATCCATTGCCGTGCCGCCGGATCACCCAGATTGAATACATTACCGATTACCCACTGGGGATGCTCCCTGGCTATCTTTGTGTCTTTTAATACTATTTCCGGTTCAAACCAAAGAATGAACTTCATCCCCCTGCGCTTGGCCGCGTCCGCCAAGGGCCTTAATCCCCTTGGAAACGCATCCTTCTTCGGAACCCAGTTCCCTCTTCCCAGACCCCATTCGTTGCTGACTGCTCCCTCCCACCAGCCGGCATCCAGCCAGAATGCCTCTGTCCCCTCCGGTATGCTGTTGATGACATCCAACTGGTTACTCTCGGTTGCGGAAGTGCCACACATAAAATTAAACCAAGAACAACACGAAATCGGAACAACGGAGATCTCTCCGTTTATTTTCGGAACATAATGCGCAAAAAGAAGACGACGCAAGGCATTGGAACCTTGTATCCGATCGTTTCCGCGCCAGGTAACCAGTAAAATCCTGGGTGTACGGATTGTTTCACCCGGATTTAGCTTCAAATGGGTTCTTTCCTGTCCGGTCTGGATATTCAAACTCTGATTTTCGCCCCGGAAAATCCGGGATTTCCACATCCCTGTCCAGCCGATCGCTTCTACAATACCGCCACCGTTCCACTCAATGCTGGAATATGGAATACATCCTCCCACCGCGACGTAATGATTCTTTGCGCCCAATCCCCACGTCGTCTTGCGGATTAGCATGTCCCACGGATATGGCGAACATCCCTTTGGATTATGCCAATTCTTATGATGGAACAGGATGATGTCATCCATAGGGTCAACCATACGATCATACGGCGCGTAATCATCTTTTGAAGCAGTACTGTCATTCACAGAGTGTAAAGCGATATCACCTCCCGGCGGAATGATGGTCATATCCAATGGCAGGATATTCTCGATGATCGGCGTATCATTAGACCCTGTATTTGTCAGACGCAGCAACCACTCAACCGCCGGATAATTCGTATAAACCACGGCTTCACACGTGATTTGAAGTTTTGTTCGCGGATCCAGATAAGTAATCGCATAGCGTTCTTCACCGGCCACCCCGTCATGCTTCTCAACGGAGCGCTGCCACGATGATAAAAATTGCGCAGAAGGCTTCCCATCATATACGAATGAAAACGGAATCCCCGTAGAAAACTTAGCGCTTGAGACGGTCACAGCGTCGTTCGAAGACCGGACTGGCTCTCCGAAAAACGCGGCGGAGAACCACTGGTGCATGGTTGATTGATATTCAAGTCCATTGACATTCAGACTTCTGAGGTCGTCCTCTTTGTACACGGAAAACCATCCATTACCGGACGATTCTTTTCCTTCTTTCCCTTTCATCTCAAAATTCTGCCTCTTCCCGTATTCTATGGCCTTCGGATCTACCGTAACGCTGAATATTCCGAAAATATCGTTGTTTTTGTCAGTGTACTTTGTTTCAAACTTTCCCGTCGCGAGTTCCGATTTCCAATTGTTCGTCGTTCCATAAGACGTTTCGATTTCAAGAATCTTTCTGCCATTCATGAATAGCTCGTGTAAACCCTCCCCTAAATTACTGCCCATCCCCGCCGCCATTATGAACGTTACCTTTTCGCCTTTTCTGTTTTCCGGGACAACCACCGACTGCCATTTTATGAACTCACCGTCAGCCGGACGTTCTAAGAACATATCAACATTGAGCGCTTTTCCTGTGAAGTATGGATTTTTATTCGACGCCTTGACTTCCGCGTTCCAATCAATACCTTCAATTACGTTCGTATCTTCCGAAGCATGAATGACGGCTGTCATGAGAACCAACATCATTATAACCATCCCGATCTCTTTTGCTCGCGCTATTTTGTTCATTCTGTTGCCTTTCAGACTGTTTTTATCGCCGCGTTTTTCGTGTTTCGTAGTTACCAATAGCTGTAGCCTACCACCAGTATTGTTATTCCATCATGACAAATCGTTTGAACAACGCCGGATTTTTGCCGTTGGCTATCCCCGGAGAGAGTTGATAATAATAGCTCTGCCCCGCGCCGGTATCGTCATCAAACAACACAAAATTGAAGCCGAAAATTTTACCTGGCTTGGGCAAAATTCCCAAAGCTACCCATGGAATCGCCGCCTCGTATCGCGTCGTTTTATTGGCCTCATCCCGTTTCACCATATATTTACCATTCTGCCATACTTTTCCGGGACCGGCAAGCTGTACACCCTCCGGCTTTTCCTGCGCCAGGGCCAGGCCAATTTCAGTGTCATTCGGCCCATAGGAGGAAGTACCAACCAGCCCAAGATCGCTTACTGCCAACGGGGTAAAAGCAATCTGGAATCCGTCCCCATTCCATATATCCAGTCCGGTCTTACCGTTGAAATGCAGGTCATCCCGGACTTCCGCGGCAAAATAAAAATTAGTTTGATCCCAGCCGGTCCACACAACGGCGCTCAAATCATTGGTTCCGTCCCAGGCAACCCGTGGGTCCGGCGGCCAGATCTGTCCGCGATTATTCATCATTATTCCGGCCCGTCCCCGCCATTTACCGCAATCTCCGTCAACTGTTATCGGCGCGGAAATCCGCTTGCAGACCATGTACCCGCCGGCCGGAAATGACTCCGCCACTTTTTCAAACCCGGCGCCGCAATCAGCTTCAACCCTGATTTTCTCCCCATGTTCAGCAAACGCCGACGGCAGGTCAAACGTTGTCTCCGTCTTTCCACCTTTTGCGACCAAAACCTCGTTGGTTGCGGAAACATTACGCACCGTGCAGATAACTTTTGCTTTTAAATCCTGTTCGGTCTGATTATGGAGAATGACTATCCCCTTGTCGGCGCGCGGTTCGGCCAACTGCATCCATAACGGAGTAACGCGCAAATCGGCGGATTCAAGTATCTTACAGAGCCGGTCAAAACTATTTAATCCCGGAAGATTAAGCACATCACAAAAACGAGTGAACCAGCTTGATCCCTGTAAACTCAAATAGACTGGGCCTTCGCCAATAATCAAGGTTGTTTTATCCCCTGTCTTATCACCGGCTATGGGAGCGCCCATCACATCCGTAATCGTCAAATCTTTCGGCGGGTTGTTCAATATAATCTTTCCCTCTCCCTTCATCAGCCAGATTGCGGCGTCAGCCTGATTGCCCTTACGAAAGACAACCGCTATTGCGTTTTCCCTTGGAATCTCCTTGGACTCAAGCACGTTCTCCACCACGCGCGCCACGGCGCTATAGGCCGCCGCTGACGGCAGCGGCAAACCAGCGCGCCATATTCCATAGTCATATCCGCTCTCATTATCGCCCTCCTGCAAAAACCAATCCAGGAATTCAACACCTTTTGTCATCCGGGCAACAAGATATGACCTGGCCAGCATATTGACCATTTGCTTCGTATATTCGCTGTCAAGCGGCACGGTTACATCCAATTTATATCCAAACTCGGAGATATACACCGGCTGTCCGCGCCCATATTTCCGGCATAAATCCAGCGCCCTGTTAAGAGCGGGACCCATGTGAGTTTCCGGCAGTGAAAAATGCGCTCCGGGACCAATGCTCTTGGGCCAAACATAACAATCCAGCGGAAAGGCGTCAAATTCAAGATTGGT
>Ga0247842_10003487_pt1 | contig 21121 bp, 21 predicted proteins | sample LaCruzMarch2015__3_FD_192411 | JGI IMG/M metagenome (GOLD analysis project Ga0247842, IMG submission 192411) | Freshwater microbial communities from meromictic Lake La Cruz, Castile-La Mancha, Spain - LaCruzMarch2015_19m | ecosystem: Environmental > Aquatic > Freshwater > Lake | place: Spain...
TCTTTCAGCATCGCGTCCACTTCCGCGAGCATGGGCAGGTAATCCATGATGGTCTTGCGGGCCCCCGCCAAGTCCCCGTTCGCCATCTTGAGGTGCGCCAGGATCACGACCGTCTTGGCGAACCAGAGGTCATTTCCGCCATATTGAACCTTGTTGCACAGAGCGGCAGCCTCATCGAGCACCTTCTTTTGGGCTGGCACATTCGTGGTCATGGTGGGAAGACCGGCCACGCGGACACAAAGCTCGGCCATCTCGGTTTGCACGCGCCGCTCGATTTCCCTTGAATTCAGCGGACAGGTCATCACCCGGCGGTAGGCATCCAAGGCGCCATTCAGGTCGCCGCTCAACATCAGCATCTGGGAGAACTTGTAGGCCGACTCGCCGTAAAGCCGGGCGATCTCCGCGGGCGGCCCCTTCGGAAACTGGTTGAAGAAGGATTCATACGTGCGCTGGGCCTCCTTCATCTTGCCCCAGGCATAATACTGGTCGCCCAGCGAAAGCTGCACCACCATCGTCTCGGCCGCCCCCACCGGCATTCCCTTCAGGAGCGCCTCGGCTTCCTCGAATTTCCCGCGGGAGGTCAGCACCTCCACGCGAACCCTGGCGCTCTGGGCCTTCGCGGCGGGATACTTGACCAGAAGCTTGTCAACGGCCCGCTGGGCGTAGTCGGGAAACCGCAACTGAACCAGACCGGAGGCGAACTTGAGCTCCTCCTGGATTTCGTCCTGCTCGGTGGCGGCCACAGGTCGGGCTAATGCCACCAACACAAGCGCTCCCGCATAAAGTCGGCATAGTGAACGCGGCCTCATGATGTCATGCATCTTCGTCACCATTCTTTTTCCTTCATTAACAAGCAGGAGGGGTCAAGTCAGGGCGACCCACCAGCAATAAGTCGTAAAGAGTACACTCTTTCATCACATCATTTCAACCTTTGAATTGCGATTGAGTCACCGCCCTCCTTCATTTAGTATTCCCGCGTGAATGAGAAATATTACAAAGAATATTCTGCCCCATGAAATACCGTTGCCCCCATTGCAAGGAACTGTTTGAGGTCTTTCAGAAGTCGCAATGCCCGACTTGCGGCAAAAAGCTCCGAAACCCTGAGAAGTGGCGCCCCCCCCAGGGGCAGCCCTCGGGCAGACGGGCGGCCATCCAGGAGCGGATTCCTCATTCCAGCGCCATCCGCCTTCCCCTCTGGATGGTCTTCATGAACCGTCCAAGATTCCTGGTATGGGTCCTGGGCGGCTGCATCCTGACCGTCGGATTCGCGATGACGTATAAGATCAAGCCGTCAAAACCCTATGCCCCACCCACGCGGATCGAGCAGACCCGGAGGGAACTGATGGTGATCCGGACCGCCCTGGAATGGTTCCGCACCCATTGCAAACGCTATCCAACCACCGAGGAAGGCCTGAAGGCACTGGTCCGCGATCCCGGCGTTGCGGGCTGGCGGGGATTTTACATCGAGACGCTGCCACCGGATATCTGGGGACGCCCCTTCCAGTACTACACCACCAACGACACCCTCCGGCTGTTCTGCCTGGGACTGGACGGGCAGGCCGGAACACAGGATGACATCGAGTCGCCCCCGCCGGATTACAAGGCGCTGATGAAGCGGCTCGCCAAGGACGCGCCATCCGGAAAAAGGTAGGATCCAGCCTGGATCAGGGCGTCTTCGTGGGGGGCGTCGCGGGCGCGGCCGGAACCACGGGGGCCGCCACCGACTTTGACATTATCGCCGCGGAGGCCTTGGCGGAAAACTCATTGCCGGGATAGTCCTTGACCAGCTTTTTCCTGAAATCCATCCCGCGCGGGTCCCGCGCCTTGTCCATCAGGTCAGCCGCCTTGAACAAGGCCTCCGGCTGAAGCGCCTTGAAGTCCGAACCCAGGATCGTCACCTTCAGGAAATCCGACAAAGCCTCTTCCTCGTCACCGTTCTTGAGAAACAGGTTGCCCCGCATGAGATAGGCAGTGCAGGCGGCCTCCAACGACCCCGAGCCCACCGCCTTGGTCAATTCAGACTGCAACTTGTTTTTTGACCCGGACGCCAGCAGGGCCTTCCAGTACATCACCAGGAGGGGGGCCGGCACCTTGTCACGCGACCCGGACGCAAAGACGACATCCATGGCGATAATGCCCTTCTTCGCATCATTGGTCTCCAGATACGACTGGGCCAGAAGCTTGCCCGCCTCCGCATCCCAGTTCAGCCTGTGGTATTTCTTCATGATGGCCTCAAGCCGGGGAATCGCCTGCCCGAAAAGGCGCGATTTCACCATGGAGGCCGCCGCATCGAATTCCGCAGGCTTGTCAATATCCAGAAGCGCAACCTGGGCGAGGGCAACAGGGAGCTGGCCATCCGCCGTAGTGACCACGTACTCCTGGGTCGCCTCACGCCATTCGACCAATCCTTTCAGGGTCCGGTTATTCTTGAGAGTCACAGTACTCGCGCGGGCCGACCCCGACAGGACACCCGCCACCATCAACCCCGCCACGGTCAGGATTATTCTGCCTGTCATGCTCATGCCTGCTCTCCTTTTGCCACGCTTTCAGCACCCTTGCCCTTTTCCTGCCCTTTCCGGCTATGCCCCTTTGAGCGGGCCATCTGAACCCGGGCCGCCGCCCCTGCCGGAACCGCCATGCGTCCGTCCGAAAACTCGATCACGTGCCCCTTCTCCACCAGCCACTGCAACTGCCGCTTCAGCTCTATTTCCTTGCCTGAAACCGTCTCAGTCGCAACCGGGGCAGGAGTTTCTGCACCTTCAACCGGAGCCGGACTCGTCGGCGGAGCCAGGTGGGCCAACATCTCGGCGCGAATGCATCCGGGTTTGCCGGAAATGAAATCGAGGATCTCGCGGATCACCTCCACGGCATGCGCAGGATCAATGGCATTCGGAGCCACCGCGGTCACAAACGTATGGCCGCCCGCAGCCTTGAATGTGTGCAACCCGAGATGGCGGAACGCCAGCCGCAGGGTCACCGACAGCTTCAGGGGGAACCGGGACTCCGTCTGCCAGGCTTCCTCAAGGATGCGTCGGAGCGGTCCCTGCTCCATGGCCTGGGCGACAACCCCGGGCACCACGGCGGCCCGCACCGGCTTGATGGCTTCCGGCAGGCAGTGCTCCCGGAAATGCGCCTCCGCCTCGGAAAAGCGGGTAAACAGCAGCGAGCCCTCCCCGGTCCCGAACCGGTAGCTCACCTGCTTGCGCATCGATTCTTTCCACTGCTCAATCACGGCGGCATCATGGATCGTCTCAATACGCTTTCGGAACGTCTCCAGCGACATATCCGGATACTTGGTGTGCTGGATTTCCGCGACCTTTTCATTGTAGCCGTGATAATTGGGCGGGCCGAGCAGGACACCCGACAGGCCGCACCGGGCCACGCACATGAAATTCCCCTTCGGCGGTTCTGTCTCCTGCTCCTCGCGGGTGCAGTATTTATCAAAATGCTTTGCGAAGACATGGGTACTGGCGGATTCCTTGTCCAGAAAAAGGGCCTTGCAGGCGGAACACTGGAAAAATGAAAAATCCTTAAGATCCCCCGGCGCCTCAATCTTGACGAGATAGTAATCCGGCTTGCTCAGGAAAAACGTGGATACCTCAAACAGGGAATAGGCCCGGAAGGATTTTGCGAGCCGGTTCGCCAGGGGCGCCAGTCCGCGCCGCTCGGGCAGAAACGACACCACCAGGGAAGCCAGCCTTGGATCCACGGGTTCCACCGGGGCACGAAAGGGAGCCGGACGTCCGCCCTGGGAAGGATCCCTCCGGTTCTGACGTACGGCACCGCCGGTCCGGCCTTCCGGCCTGCGTCCCGTCCGCTCAGGGCGATCGCGCCGCGCGAAATCCCCCTCCCGGCTTCCGCCCCGGTCCCGGCCAGGCTCGGAAGCCCCCCCGAAAGTCCGGTGCTCCGGCGGCTTGCGGGCCCACCCGGGTACAAAATTCAAATCAATAACAAGTTGCTCTTTATTAGAATCGGACGCCGTTTCAGTCATAGCCGTACATTATAGGTGTGCGCGCCCAATTCTCAAAACTGTTTTTTTTGGGGCACACCGCGCGAGGCGTCATGTGTTGGGCGAGTAGTGCTCCTTGTGGGCGACAATGCACTTCTTGGGACACACCTCAATGCAGTAGCCACAGATGATGCAGGAGTAGGGATTGAGGGTCCACGACTTGGGTTCGCGGGTGACCTTCAGGGAATTCGCGGGACACCGCTTCTCGCAGGCACCGCAGAAGGTGCACTTGTCAATCTCGATGTCAATCCGGCCGCGGGTCCCCTCCGGCAATTCGCGCTTCTCAAACGGATAGCGGAGCGTTTCGGGGCGGCTGAACAGTTTGCGGAAAATGCTGTTTGTCAGGTTAACCATGGTTTATCGCTCCGTACAGCTGATGCAGGGATCAATGCAAATGGCAATCACAGGAACATCCGCCAGTTCACAGCCCGTGAGCTGGTGCAGCAGCGCGGGCAGGTTGGCGAAGGTGGGCGTCCGGACGCGGAACCGCTCGAGGTTCCGCGTGCCGTTGCCGCGGATATAGAAATTCAGCTCACCGCGCGGCTGCTCGATGCGCGCCAGCACCTCGTCGGCGGGCGGCGTGCCCTTCACGGGAACTGCGATGGGGCCCTGCGGCATCCGCTGGATAGCCTTGCGAACCAGCTCCAGCGAAGTGTAGAGCTCCTTGACGCGAACCGTGGTGCGGGCATAGCAGTCGCCCGCCTCCTCGGTGACCATCTTGAAGTCCAGATCGCCGTAAGCGGCATAACCCCGCTCGCGCAGATCCATCCGCAGGCCGCTCGCGCGGGCCACCGGCCCAACGGCTCCCAGCTCATGGGCCTTGTCCTTCGGCAGGACGCCCACGCCGATGAGGCGCTGCTTGACGCTGTAGTCCTTGAGCAGGGAATCGCAGAGCTCGGGAAGCTGCTTCTCGACGGACTCCAGCTGGCGGAGCACATAGTCGGCCAGCTCGGGCGTGATATCGCGCTTCACGCCGCCGATGGCGCATACCCCGAGGATGACACGGTTCCCGGTGGTCTTCTCCATGATGTCGAGGATCTGCTCGCGGACCTTCCAGAGACGCATGAAAAGGTTCTCGAACCCGAAGGCATCGGCCAAAAGACCGAGGATCAGGAGATGGCTGTGGATGCGATGGGTTTCCGCCCAGATGACGCGCAGGTACTTCGCCCGGTCCGGCACCGTGACCTTCATCAGCTCCTCGATGCCCTGGCAGTAGTTCTGGGAATGGATGAAGCTGCAGATGCCGCAGATCCGCTCCGCCAGATACACGTCCTGGATGTAGTCCTTCTTCTCGGCGATCTTCTCCAGGCCGCGGTGGATATAGCCGACGGCGGGAAGGGCCTGGATGATCTTCTCGTTCTCCATCACCAGGTGGAGCTGGATGGGCTCCGGGAGGACCGGGTGCTGGGGACCGAAGGGGATGGTACTGCGACGATTCATGACTTCACCGTTCCTTCCGCGGCGGCGGGGGTTTTCACCTGCACCTGGATGCCGATCCCGGGGATCGACTTGTTCAGCGGGGCCTTGGGCGCGCCCTCAGCCAGCATGAAGTGGCCCTGGAAATCAATGAGCATGCCGTTGACCGTCACGCCCAGGAGATCCTTCATCTCGTTCTCCACCAGCAGCGCGGCAAAGTAAATGCCTGAAATGCTGGGGAGCGGCTCCCCCTTGCGCACCTTCACGCGCAGATGCTTCAGCGCGTAGTTCTTGTCGAAATGATAAAGCACGTCATGCACCTCGCCCTCGTCGCAGCAGGTCATGGTGACGAACCGGTAGCCGTCCTGCTTCAATAGCCACACCTCGGCGGCAATCTGATCCAGGGTAATCACTGAGACGTTCTCAAGCATGGGGGGCGCCTTTCTCCTGCGCCGCAGCGGCGGCGGGGCTGGGGGTGCGGGTCAATACATTCTTCTGCGCCAGCGGGGTCTCCCCGCTGTGCTTAGCCTCAAGGACCTGTGCGGCCTTCAGGATACCATCGATCATCGCCTCCGGGCGGGCGGGACAGCCGGGCACGAAGACATCGACCGGCAGCACCTTGTCGATGCCGCCCAGGACATTGTAGCCGTCCGCGAAGATCCCGCCCGTGGAAGAGCACACGCCCATCGCCACCACCACCTTGGGGTCGGGCATCTGGTCGTAGACGTTCTTCAGGACGCGGGCATTGCGGTGATTGACGGAGCCGGTCACCACGAGAACATCCGCGTGCTTCGGATTGCCCACGTGGAGGATCCCGAAGCGCTCAAGGTCGTACAGCGGGGTCAGGCACGCCAGGAATTCGATGTCGCACCCGTTGCAACTGTTGCAATTGAAGTGCACCACCCATGGCGACTTGTTGAATTTAGGAACGGCGGTCATGTGCAGCCTTTCTTACTTGGAAGCCCAGTAGAGCCAGAGAACATTGGTTGCGGCCAGGATCAGGGCGCTGGTCCACATGAACTTGAAGGTCCAGGTGGTTGTCAGGCGGGCGAACGCGTTGTCCACCACGGTCATCAGGAAGAAACTGAAGCTCGCCAGGATGGCACCCACCCAGAAGGGCGTCGACCAGAACAGGATGATGAAGAAGAACAGCAGCGCCAGCTCGTAGAAGTGCGCCAGCTCCAGGATGGCCAGGTAGGGCCCCGAGTACTCAATGGTGATCCCCTTGACGATCTCCTGGTGCGCGTGGTGCGAGGTGGCGATGTCGAACGGCGACTTCTGCATCTTGATGGCGAGCACCACCAGGAAGGCGATGAACAGGAGCGGCAACGCCAGCAGCATGGGCTTCGCGGAAGTCATCGGCGCGGACAGCATGAAGCTGTGCCCGTTGGCCAGATAGAAGCCGCACATCAGCAGAATGAGGATGGGCTCATAGGCCACCATCAGCATGATCTCACGCATGCTGCCAATGCGGCTGTAGGGCGACCGCACGCACATTCCGCCCAGCACCAGCGACAGCGTGGAGAAGGCGAAGACGAACAGGAACATCAGGCTGTCCTGCCCGAACACCAGGAGCAGCATCGCCAGGATCATGAACGCCAGATGCAGGTGGGCGTAGATGATCTGCGACCGGTTGATCAGGAGCGGGTCCTTGCGGAGCAGCTTGATCGTGTCATAAACCGGCTGCAGCAGCGGGGGGCCGATCCGGCCCTGGGCCCGGGCGGTGATCCGCCGGTCAATCCCGGACAACAGGGCACCGAACAGCGGCGCGACCAGGATCAGCAACACAACCATCAACGGGGAGAGAGGTATACTCATGTGATCAGTACTCCAAACAGGCTGAGGATAATCAGCAACGCCAGGAGATTGCCCCAGGCGGTAATTCTCGATTCACCAAAGATCTCGGGATAATAGCTGCTCAGCCGCGTCGTGACGGGGGCATCGGCAATGCTCCGGAAGGAATAGGAATTCTCGTCGGACTCCACGTTCTCGCCGCACAGATAGGGCAGACGCAGGCGCGAGGGCTTGAACAACGGGGTGCCGGCAACCAGGGCAAACACAATGGTCGCAATCACCACCAGCATCGGCCAGCCCAGGTAGGCGGTGACGTTGTCCAGAACCGAAATATTTTCCGTGCTCAGGACGACGGCCCCGAGGTGCTGGAAGACTTCCTGGTACATCGGCTTGATGACCAGCGTGTAAATCGGCATGGCGAAAAGCGAGGCGATGACCACGCCCGCCATGATGACCGTGAGCACGGTCCGCATCCAGGGACTGATGGACTCGATCGTGTATTTCGGGTGGTAGGATGAGGTGGTGATCCGGCCCAGCCACTTCGCCCAGAAGAAAATGGTCAGCGCGCTGCCCAGGACCAGCAGGATCAGGACGATGGGTGTGGTGCCTACTGCGGACTCGATCGCCATCCACTTCCCGATCAGCATGCCGCAGGGGGGCATGATCATGGAGATCATCCCGACGATGGCGATGTTGGTGGTCAGGGGCATCTTGAACAGGAGACCGCTCATGTCCTCAATATCCCGGCTGCCAATGGTCTGCTCAATGGTTCCAACGCAAAGGAAGAGGAGCGCCTTGGAAATGGCATGGAAGATCAGGATTGTAACACCGGCGGCAAAGGCCAGGGGGGTGCCGATGCCGGCGCAACAGACGATCAGCCCCAGATTGGCAATGGTGGAGTAGGCCAGCACCTTCTTGCCATTGCTCTGCCCGATGGCCAGCGCGCTGGTCACAGCAAAGGTGAACGCCCCGGCCGTGGCCACCACGATGCCAAGGGAGGTGTCGTGCAGCGACGGCGAAAGACGGAGAATCAGGTAGGAGCCCGCCTTCACCATGGTGCTGGAATGCAGCAGCGCGGAGACCGGGGTCGGGGCGACCATGGCGCCCAGCAGCCAGCTCTGGAAAGGCATCTGCGCGGACTTGGTCATGGTGGCCAGGACCAGCAGGGCGACGGGCAGCAGGACAACCGGCCCCTTGGCCAGGACCTCGGAGAGGTTCTCGGACCCGAGATTGTGCGCGCAAAGGAAAAGCGCCGTGGACATCGCCAGCCCGCCGAAGACATTGATGGTGATCGCCCGGCGCGCGCTGGCTTTCGCCTCGGCCGTGCCGTCATGCCCGATCAGGAAGAAGGAGCACAGGGTCGTGCCTTCCCAGAAGATGGCCAGCCACTTCATGTTGTCCACCAAAACCAGCCCGTTCATCAACCCGAGGAACGCGACCAGGATGAAGAAAAACCAGTTGGTCGACGAGGCGGTAACCGGGGCGTGGTGCTCGTGGTTTTTCATGTAGCCGACCGCATACAGGGCGATCAGGCTGCCAATCACGGACACAATCAACACCATCACCATGGCCAGCTTGTCCACGACCAGCAGGGTGTCGGGCGTGCTCTCCTGGTGGGGCGCCATGAACCCGGCAATGCAAAGGCCCAGTTGAACCAGGGCCATGAGGCGGACCGGCCAGCTCTTGATGAAGAATCCGATGGCCAGGACGGTGAGCACCATGACGGGCTCCAAAACGTTCGCCAGCGACGTCACCACAGGAGGAAGCGCCACGGTGACCCCATCGTTGAAGAAAGGAAGAGCAACCCCGGCGCCGATGGTGACCAGGCTGCCGAGGACAACCAGGGCGGAGCGAGCCGACCCCTTGACTCCCGTGAACATCAATAAGCCGAACAGGATGGGTCCCAGCACCAGTAATGCGATCAACGCTTCTTGAATCTGCATAGTTGTCTCACTTCTCCTTAATCAGGACAGAATATTCCCGTTGACCAGAACTCATTAGGACAAACAGGAACCGAGCATCGCTGTTAATATCGTTAAATAATTAACGAACAAAGCGAATATTTATATTCCTCGAGGAAGAGAATGTCTACAAAAAATAGGGTGATTAACGAATTGTCAGAAACCACCCTGAAATTAGGGTTTTATCGTTAATTTTTAACAGATTAATTCCGATACAGGGCCAGACGTGTAGTCTTTGAGGTTCTCGAGATACTCGATCCAGCTTTCCATGCCTGCGCCAGTCTTGGCGCTGAGCTCAAACACCTGCGCATCCGGCCGGATCGCGTGCAGGTATTGCCTGCATTTCGCGAGGTCCCAGTCCAGGTACGGAACCAGATCGATCTTGGTCAGCACCACCACGGGCGCCATGCTGAACAGGGTTGGATACTTGATGGGCTTGTCCTCGCCTTCAGTCGTGGACAACAGCGCCACCTTGAAGTGCTCGCCGAGATCAAACGCGGCCGGGCAGACCAGGTTTCCAATATTCTCGATGAACAGCAGCTTTACCCCGTTGCCCGCCACTTCAGGCAGGAGCGCCCCGACGCGGGCGGCATCCAGATGACAGGAATTGATCGTCTCGATCTGCCGCACCTCGGCCCCCTTCCCCATGAGCCGCCGCGCATCATTGTCGGTGCACTGGTCGCCCGTGATCACTGCGCAGGGAACCCGGCCGCGCAACCGCTCCAGGGTTCTCTCCAGCAGGTAGGTCTTCCCGGTCCCCGGCGAGGAAATCAGGTTGATGGCCGTTACTCCGTGCCGGGTCAACCACTGCCGGTTGGCCTCGGCATGGGCATCGTTATCGGCCAGGATTTTCTGTTCCAGCTCGATGGTCTTGCGCTCGACATGGGAATGATGGGAATCATGGGAATGCCCATGCGCGTGGTCGTGGCCATGATCGTGGGAATGCCCGTGGTCATGGGGGGGGTGGTGATGCCCATGGCTATGGCCCAACGCTGTACTGCATCCGCAATCTTTACACATTGACCCGCTCCTTCTGAATTTTAGATTTTTGATTGAAGATTGAAGATTTTGGACGCAGGACTCCTGACCCTGTCGAAATCACCATTCAAAAATCTTCAATCAAGAATTTTCCTCAATTTCCATCGCCTTGATATAGAGCTCGCGCCCATCCATGAGCTCGATGTTCAGGGTGGCCCCGGCGGCCATCGACTCTTCCGCCGCCAGCTCGAACACGGCGCGCAGGGCGTCGGGATCGGTACCGGACAGCCGGCCGATCACGACCGTGATGCTGGGAATCGCCCGGGCATTGCGCTCCCGCGCCACCTTCTCGGTCTGCTCGATCAACGCCAGCGCTATGGACATCTCATGCATCAGCAGATCCTCGGCAGCAATTCACCACGCGGCACATCGACCAGGCGCCTGCCCCCCGTGATGGTCTCGAGGATGACCCGCCCCTTCGTCGCCGTCACTTCGCCGATCTTCACCGCACCGCGCCCTTCGGGCATTCCGCGCCACACCTTCAGGATGGCTTCCGAAACCGGGGGCGCGCAGACCAGGATCATGCGCCCCTCCGACGCCACTTGCAACAAATCCACGCCCAGCATTTCCGCTGCCGCCTTCGCTCCGGCGGAGAACGGAAGATCGGTCTCGCGCAGGAGAATCCCCGTGGCCTGTCCCTCGACCACCTCGTTCAGGACCGAGGCCAGTCCGCCCCGGGTGGGATCCCGCATGAACCGGATGTGCGGCGCCCATTCCCGGACCCCCTGCACCAGCCGGTGCACCGGGCCCGTGTCGCTGGTGACGCCATGGGTGATCCGGATCCCCTCGCGGGCCGCCAGTACCGCCATGCCATGGTCGCCCACGGGACCGCTTACCAGGATAGGGTCCCCTGCCGCCACCCGGCCTACACCCAGCTCAAACCCGTCCATCAGCTCCCCGATGCCGGCCGTGTTCACATACATCCCGTCGCACTGCCCGTGCGCCACCACCTTGGTGTCACCGGTCACCACGGCCACGCCGCAGTCATCGGCGGCCTTTTTCACGGAATCCAGAACCCGGCGCAGGGTGGTCATGGGCAACCCTTCCTCGAGTATCAGTGCCAGCGACAGCCAGCGCGGGCGCGCCCCGCAGACCGCAAGGTCATTCACCGTGCCGTGGACCGCCAGGTCGCCGATGTTCCCGCCGGGAAACTCCAGCGGCTGGACCACAAAGCTGTCCGTCGTGAACACCATCGCCCGTCCGGCGGGCACCGGCAGGGTGGCGCCATCGGGAAGCCCCTTCAGGGCTCCATCCCCGAACCGCGACACAATCTCCCGCTGGATCAGGTCACGGGACAGCAACCCGCCCCCGCCATGTCCCAATTGTATTGTCTGTTCGCTCATAAATCAGAAATCTGCACCCATCAATTGACAATATACTTGAAGTACGCCGCACACGTTCCCTCTGAACTGACCATGCAGGGGCCGACCGGATGATCCGGCGTGCAGGCCGCGCCAAAGAGGGGGCAATCCGGCGGACGCTGCTTGCCCTTGAGCACCTCCCCGCAGGCGCAGGCGGGATTCTCGGCACCCAGCCCGACGACCACCCCGTGCCTGCGTCCGGCATCATAGTCTGCAAATTCCGGGCGCAAGCCCAGCCCGCTCGCGGGAATCACGCCGATCCCCCGCCAGGCCGCGTCGACTGGCTCCAGATACTTCGCCATCAGGGACTGGGCATGCACATTGCCCTGCGCCGTGACGACACGGGCGTAGAGGTTGGCCACCGCGGCCTCGCCGCGCGCGGCCTGCTCGAGGATGCCGAGGATTCCATAGAGGATATCGAGCGGCTCAAAGCCGGCCACCACGCAGGGCACCTTCCAGGTTTCGACAAAGGGCTTGTAGGCATCCGCCCCGATGATCGCGCTGACATGGGCCGGGCACAGGAACGCATCGATCCGGATCTCGGGATCCGACAGCAGGGCCGTCAGCGCGGGCGGCACCCGCTTGAACGCGGTCAACAGGGAGAGATTCCTCAATCCCCGCCGGATCGCCAGCTCGAGCATGGCCACCACCGGCGCGGTCGTCGTCTCGAAACCGATGGCCAGGAACACCACCTCGCGTTCCGGGTGGGCCTCGGCCAGCTCGATCGCCCGCATCGGCGAATAGCCGATTTCAACGGTACCGCCGCGGGCCCGGCACCCGGCCAGGCTCGAGGACGAGCCCGGCACCGCGATCATATCGCCGAAACTCACCACGATCGCCCCCCGCTCCGCCAGGGTAATCGCGATGTCAATGTAGCTGGTGGGGGTGACACAGACCGGACATCCCGGCCCGCTGATCAGGGTAACGTTCTTCGGAAGGATGTCACGGATCCCGTAGCGGGCGATGGCCATGGTATGGCTGCCGCACACCTCCATGATATTGACCGGGCGGTTCCACGCCTGGAGCCCCGCCGCCACCGCATCGAGCCGCGCCCGGAGTCCCGCCGCCACCGCCGGATCCCTGAATCCGTCAATGTATTTCATGGTGCCGCTTCCACCGCGTTCTTCTGCCAATCCGCGATTTCCGCAAACACCGCCAGAATGGCGTTGGCCTCATGCTCGTTCATGCGCTCGATGGCAAATCCGGCATGGACAATCACGAAATCCCCGTTTTTGATATCGGGCACCAGCAGGAGATTCACCTCATGACGGCTCCCATCGAGCTCCGCCACTCCGGTTCCATCCCCCCGGATCTCCATGATTTTCATCGGCACAGCCAGGCACATAAGACGCTTCCTTGATCAACGTGGGCAATAATCCTGCCATTCCCGGCAGGTTCCGTCATCTACTTTCTCGCCCAGAAAAACTGCCGGGGAACAAACACGCGTGCGGTCAGGAACCCGCATTAAGCCAATTGATGGCCTTGTCGACCGTCTCGACCGCAGGCAACTGATGCCCGCCCTCAAAACGAAAAACCTTCACGGTACACTGCTTGCTCTTGAGCGCCCTGGTATCATCGGCCTCCCAGCCCTTCGCTGAACTGTCGGACGCTCCGTTCACCATGGCAATGCGCATATTCCGCTGGTAAGGCTTTTTATGGAACTCCTTCCCTCCCAGCCAGCCCCCGAACGCGAGGATCCCGCTGCATTTATCCTTCATCAAATAACTCAGCCGGTAAGACCGCATCGCCCCGCCGGAAAAGCCGCCGTAATAGAGGCGTTTCGGATTGTAGGCCAGATACTTGTGCACATCATTGAACAAGTCCCTCGTAATCCGGTCGCCCTCGTCATCCTCCATTCCGTTCTTGACCATATCGCATCCCACAACCATCCAGCCCACCTTGTCGGCGCTTGCCTTGACGGCATTCATCATACCCTGGCCAGCACAAGACCCGATACCGTTTTCAAATCCAATTGACCGCAGATCCGCCAGGGTCACCCATGTGCTCGATTCCGCCATTTCAAAGGGAGTAAAATCGCTTGCACAACCAGTTTAGCATTGGTGTTTTTGAAAAGAGAAGGAAGTATCGTAGGGCAACCATACCCAATCCCGCTATTTTCTAGTTTCTAGGTCTGCCCCTGGCGCCCCCCCCTGCCGCCTCCTGCGGGACCACAGTAGCCAGAGAGCAGGAAGAATGAGCCAGAGAGCGGGAGGAGCGGGGGCCTTTTCGCTCTTAACATTGTCGAATTCCAAGGCGTGATTCGCGCTCAGGGATTGTTTTTCCGTGCGCGCCAGCATCACGTCCTGTGACTGGGTTTCCAGCACGATGAATGCCGCCTCCGGAATGAGCAGGCCTGCGGTGCGTGTATCCTTGATCAAGTCTGGTAAGGCGGCCTCCACGGCTGCAGGGGTCCAGACCAGAGCACGATGGCGTGACCACAGCGAGAGCCCTGCCAGATAGGCCGGATCATGGCAGGCTGCGGGAGCCTCGATCTTCTCGAACTGGCCGATTGCGGGATTCCAGAGCTGCCAGCCCGCCGGATCAGAAGCAGGGGCAAAAATCAGGGAGTTTTTATCGGGACTAACCCAGATCGTCTTGGCGCCATGACGCAAGACCACGATGGTGGACGGAATAAACTCCGCAGGTTGAGTCGTGGTTGATGTCGCGTCATGAAACGAGACACGGTTCCATCCATTGCTACTGAAAAGGGCGTAGGCGGGCAGGTCGGGGGCCAGCCGGGTAAAGGGCGCCAAACTGATGGAATGCGAAGGACTGGAGCCGGGTGCCGGGATGACCAGAAAAAGTGAGGCAAACCCCGCCGGCTCAGGGCTGTGTACCGCCGATTGTTGGGAAATGAGAACGCGCGCAATGACCCGCTCAGGGCAGAAGCCGCCGTTGCAGGGGAGAGTTCCGCCCCGCTGAATGGCCGCCATCGCCGCTTCACGTGACAGCGGTTCACCCGAAAAATCTTCCTGCTCATAATTTGCCCAGGTGATCCGCACCCGGCCAATGAAAGGAGGCAAAGCGGCCAATGCGGCACGGGCCCTCTCAGCGATGACCTCCCGATTGGTTTCTGCACAGGATGAGTGGTCAAGGATCAGGTGTGCCACGACTTCGCGCCGCAAGGAAGGCCAGTTGGTTATGACACTGGCGGGGATGATCAGAGCGGTCCCGCCGCCTGCCAGTGGTGCAGCTATGGAGACGGACTCAGACGCCGCAGGAGACAGGTCAAGAGGGAGCGAGGTATCGGCGACCCGGATGGACGGGTGCACCATGGACGGGAAACGGAAACGCAGGCCGCATTTCCGCTTCTCGTTGGGTGCGAAAGGATACACCCGCAGGCGGATATGCTGGCCATCTTCATAGACGACCAGTCCGGGATCACGGCGCGTCATGTCCCGGATCATTTCATACACCCAGGTTGCCGCCTTCCGTTCACGGAGTTGAGCCGGTTTGTTGGTGCCGTTGACATCAAGCCAGAAGCCCGTCACCTGCACGCCCTCGGGGACTGTAATCCTTTCAGAGAACTCGCCATTCGCACCGCCGCGATTCTCCAGCACGAACCGGACTTCGGTTTCGGTCATGCCGTTGGTCGCCTGGCTTTGCGTTTCATGTGAGGCCACCACCACCCCGCGGGTGATGTTTCCGCCCCGAGTCTGGCGCAGGTTCCGGTTGCGCCCTCCCAGGAAACCATTGCCCCATAGACTGGACTTCGGGGCGGTGTCTTTTGCTTTCCCGAGCAGGCTTTCCCGGATCAGGTCGGCCTTCTCATCCGGCAACACCATCCCGTGAAAGACCATGGCATCATAGACGTCGGATACATACGGCAGGTAGATGCCCTGCTTCATCTCATCCATGCGGTCAAGAGCCCTGCGGAGTGGGGCCGACTTTACGGCAACCCGGGTGGCGGTGTAGTCAGGATTGAACACCGCATCCACGGCGCGGGTCAACGTGCGCCGATCGATCTCGTTTCGAAGCATCATGGCGGCAGGCAGCACCAGGAGGCACGCGACAAACACCGCGCCCATGCGGCGGGTGCCATAGTACGTCGCCAGTAGCCGACCCTGATCGATGAGGCGGCGGGTGTGGATGGCAAACAAGAAAAGAGGCGCAAGAATCAGAAATCCGGCCCCGGCCGCAATCATGGCCAGCAGGGAAAGCGGCAGGAAGGGCAGGAACACGAGAAAGAAATAGACCGTAAACGGGTAGAATACCGCGCGGGCGAGCCAGCCCGGCAGAGCCCACCGGGTGCCCGGGCGGAAGGGGATCAGCAGCGCGATGGCGTTCAGGATGGTCATGAGATATACCGATACATCCTGAAAGTCATACGGAAAAGGAATGGTGGCGTTCAGCGCCAGGCCGGCCAGTGGCGCTACCAATCCGGTGGCAAGCGGGAGCACCCACTCGGACCAGCTCCGGCGTTGGATCAGGTCGTGTAACCGCAGGATCAGCCGGAGTGTGGCAATCAGAATAAAGGCAGTGCCGGTCACCATGGCGGCAATGAGCAGGTACTGAAAAGAATCATGCCAGGTGAAGGCTCGCGACAGACGGGCTATCAGGGATCCGAAAATGAAGGCTCCGGCGGGAATCAGGACAATGGTGGCGAGTGAGACCCCAATATCAACAGAGGAGGAAAGCCCCAGTTTGATCCGCGCCAGACGTACAAGCATCAGGAAAATGACCGGCATCATTAGCGAGAATTGATAGAAAGTCAGTTCCGACGGCTGCAGCATCCAGAGCGATACGGTCGCAGGCAACAAACGGTCAATGCTTTGGAGGAACAGCCACAGATAAGCGATATGGGAGGCTATCGCCGCCAGGGCCAGGCCAATGCCGATCGGTTTCCCCCTCGCCCGTTGTACCACCAGGGCAAGGCAACCGAAGGCCAGGAGCGACAGTTCAATAATGCCGAGCGTAATCGCCCGGGTGATCTGGGAAGGGGACATGTCGCCTTGAACCAGAATCCAGGCGCGCCAGTTGAGTGCGACGAGTAGGGCCTGAGGTAAAATCCAGGCCCAGCTCAACCATGCAAATTTCAAATCGTCAGTCCGCTCCTCATGTGGTGTATTCATAAGTCGTATCCTTTCTCGTTTTCAATGTCATCAACCAGAAAATGAAGGTAAGCCCTGTAAGAAATGTGACAACGCCCACCGCCATATGGGCGACAGGCCAGAGCATGGATGGCAACAGGTTCTGGGCAAAACGGTCCGTATGCCAGCAGGCGACTAGTCGTAAGGCGTTAATCACAATGGTCAGGATCCATGCGGCTGGCAGCACAAAAAGGTGGGCATGCATACGGAGCCCACGCCACGAGATGAGCAGGCTGAGAAACCCGGTCATCAGGCAGTAATAATCCACTGCGGCGCAGGCCGGGACCACCGTGAGATCCAGATCGGATCCGAGCAGGCGGAAGTCATCCCCGTCCTTTACGCAAGGGGTGCCCGACAGGAGCCCCGCGAGGTGAGCGGCGGGAGCGCAGAAGGCCATGCGGTTGACTGGCAAGGAAGCGGTTGCCGCCCATGCGATACAAACCAGCGCAAGCGCGAGACCTATCCCAACAAGGCGTGGGCCGGATTGAGTTACAGAGACTCTCATGGTTTGACCTTCCGCGGGAGGAATTGGGCGCCCAGAATCATTAAAAGCCCGACTGTGTGAAGACGAGTGGCTAGTAAAATGACTCCTCCCATGAGCATGAAAAGCCAGATGGCCAATTGAGGCCTCAAGTTTGCAACTATTGACGAGACGGCTACTGAGCGCCAGATGCGGAGGGCGCCCGGGATGAGAAAGAACCATAGGGCCGCCCCTATCAGCATGACCGCATTCATCCGTCGCATCAGCGTGTCTGGAGATTTCATCGTGATCCATCCTTTCTGCCACTGTGTTCTTCACTGACACTGACCCATTCCGTGATCAAGGCGCATTCGAGGCCGAACGGCAGGTAGCCTGCAAAGCCTAGCAGCGGCATTTCAAAGAGGCGGAAACGATCCACAAAAGGGACCGTGTAGATCCATTTTTCCAGGCTGTAGAAATTCCACATCTCCCAAAAAAAGCCGCAGACCAGGGCGGAGAGCGCTGCCAGGAACAGAGGTTGCCAGTTCCCGTGGCCGGGGGCGTTAAGAAGCGTGGGGACCCCCTGCAGGACCCGGATGGAGGCGATGACCATTAATGGAGAAATCCAGAGCAAGGGGAAGAGGAACTCTGGACATAGACTGATACCCGCTAACCCCCCGGCGGCGAGTGTCAACCCCACCCAAGCGAGGCGGCGCGGATGCGCCACACCGCAAGGGCGCCAGTTGGCCAGACCGGAAGTCAGCCCGGGGAAGCTCGTCAGCCAGGCACGGGTGGCGACAAAAGCGGGCAGGACGGTCGCGAAGGGGAGCGTCGCCCTTAGCACATACTCCTCGGCGGTCAGGGGTCCGATTCCGATGTAATGCCAGTTTTGGACAAAGCGGTTGAGGTATTCAAAGAACCACCAGAAGCCGGCGCTGACCGGAAAAAGGGCGAGAAAAAAACCGGGTGACCGGGTCAGTGGCGAATGGCCCGTGCGCCGATAGGCCAGTGCGTTCATGACAATAATATAAGCCACCCACAAGGGGGTGAAGGTGTAGGGCTGGAAGGGCGCGAACCAGGGGAGTCGAGACCAGGCCAGAACCCATGCAACTGCACCGGAGAACAGGGCCAACCAGCCCCACCAGGGGAAATGGCCGATGATGGGTTTCTTAATCGTCGTCGGGCGGGAGGTTATGACCCGCCAGACAAAAGGACCCATCGCGGCGATGATAAAAATCGCCAAGCCGCAGAACGCCAGCCATGAAAAAGGCGAGTGAGAGACAAAGTCGGTTCGGGGTGGCATTTTCAAGTAAGGCGCACAGGAGCCGCCTGAAAGCCAAATCCCAAGGAGCGGCATCCCGAACAATAAGACGGCTCCACCGATCCATCCCGCGAGATATTTCATCAGGCTAACGCCTTTCTCCCTAAGGCTTGCAGAAGAGGGGTTTTCTGGCGATCTGTCGCCATGGCCTTCCTGGCTTTTTTCAACACGTCCGCCAGGGCGGACAAGTAGTCGTCGAACCGTTTCAAACCCTTGTCTGTAAGCGCCACGGTGGTTCGGGGTTTTACACCGACAAACATTTTACTGATGCGGATCACGCCGGCTTCCTCCAGCGCCTTGAGATGGCGGCTCAAGTTGCCATCGGTCAGCCCGCTCAAGGCCTTGAGTTCAGTAAAAGAGAGAGGGTCCCCCGCCCCACAGAGCGCCGACAGGATCGACATCCGGTTGGGTTCATGGAATAGACGTTCCAAAGTGCTCGTATCCGCTTCGCTGGCTTGTCTCATTTGTGTTTCCTCCTTCGCGATCTTTGCGCCCCTCTGTTCAAACCCTTATTCACTTCGCAGGATCCAACCGCCAACCATTTCACCGATAAAGAAGACAAGACCCATGGGCCAAGGGTTCAGGAATGTCATGCCGGGAGCCAGGAGACAAAAGATGCCGGCTATTTGATAAAACAGGCCTACCCCGATGATGCCACCCGGCAGAGAGTGGCGATACCCCATGTGGGCGAGGCCATAGAGGCACATCCACGTACCGAAAAGCAGATCATAGTGGTCCCGCAACACCAGCGCGAGGCTGAGCGCGGCCCCAATGGTGAGAGCCGGCACCACCTCCAGAGCGGGGCGAAGGGCGGTGAGGAGCGGCTCTAAGCCCCGTCGTTTGAAGAGCCACATCCCTAAGCCGACATAATTCAGGATGAGGGCGGCGGCGAGGACAACACTCCAACCCGTGAGTTGGAGCAGCGGTGCATGAAGGGCCTCCACACGGGAAAGCACAAGAGTGACGGCGAGAGCGACGCACCCACCCAGCATCCGCGCAATGCCGGAGTAGCCGCGGAAGCGCCGACGTTCGAGAATCAGGTCCCTCATCCGGTCAACTTGTCCGAGTGCGTCATGAATATGGTTGGCGATCATGGATCTTCCTTTCTTGAACTGGCCCCATGATGGCATGACGCAAATAACTTTGCAATACAAAGTTCTTGCAACTTTAAGTTTTTCCGCAGGAGACTCCGGGGACAGGCCTGTAGTACCCATGTGCTCGATTCCGCCATTTCCAAGAACCGCAAAATCGCTTGCGCAACCAGTTTAACATTGGTGTTCTTGAAAGGTTCGGCACCGCATGCCGAGGCCCGAAGCCCGGTGTATAGTTCCGCCAGCCACACCGTAACCATCGACCAGGAGGGTCAGCCTCCGGCCAGCACCGCCTGACCCAGCGCGATGCAACCGTCGCCAGGTGGGGTCTGCCGGTGACACAGGACGGTCACGCCCTGCTGCTCCAGGTCACGGACGAGAAGGTCATTCAAAATCCGGTTCATAAATACCCCGCCACTCAATCCGACACGGCGTTCCGGCACCTTGGGCAGGGCTCCGTTGATCATCACCATGGCCGCCCGGGCAATGGCAACATGTACCGCCATCGCCCATTGGCACGGATCATCCTTCAGGAGGTCGCGCTCGGCCAGAACCCTGAACGCAGGCGCCCAGTCGATCGCAGGCACCCCGTTCCAGTCCGTCACGGTAAAAGGAAGCTCAGGAAGAGTTCCGCCAGTCCATTCGCGGGCGACCGCTTCCAGCCGGATCGCCGGCTGGCCTTCATAAGTCATATCCTGGGGCGCCCAACCCAGCACCGCTGAAAAGGAATCGAACAGCCGGCCCGCCGCATGGGTCAGCGGGGCATTAACCTTCCGGAGACCTTGCTGTTCCCACACACCAGCCTCCTCGCGGGTCACACCCAATCGCGCCAGCCGGTCGTCGGTCAGGGCAATCCCCGCCTGGATCCAGCGCCCCACCACCTGCCGCGCCGGATGCCGGACGGCCGCATCCCCGCCGGGCAGGGGAACGGGCAAAAAGGTAGCCAGACGCCGGACCCTGCCTCCACGAACGTCCAGGCATTCCGCACCCCAGAGGGTTCCGTCACCGCCCCACCCCGTGCCGTCCATGACCAGAACCAACCCCTCGCTCTCTCCATTTTCCGCCAGACAGGCAGCCGCATGGGCATGGTGATGCTGCACCTCGACCACCGGGATCCCCCATTCACCCGCCAGCTTTTCGCCCAGCCGCCTGGATTGCATGTCGGGATGGGCATCCACCGCCACCACCTCCGGCCTCCACTGCAGGAAAGCCGGTAGCGTCCGCGCCACCTGATTAAGTCCGTCCAGCGCCTCCGGGGTATCAAGGTCCCCCACATACGGCGAGAGCACCACGCGGTTCCCGGATCCCATCGCCACCGCATTCTTCATGTCGGCTCCCATCGCCAGGACCGTCCGCCGCAGCGGGACTCCCGGCACGATGGGATTGGGAGCATAGCCCCGCGCACGGCGCCAGACCTGCGGCTTGCCGCCCCGGACCACGCACACCGAATCGTCATTGCGCAGGTTGATTTCCCGGTCATGCATCAGAAAACCATCGGCAATCCCGGCCAGTCTTTCCCGCGCCTCCTCGTTGCGGATACAGATCGGCTCGCCGCGCCGGTTGCCGCTGGTCATGATCAG
>Ga0247842_10003494_pt1 | contig 21108 bp, 15 predicted proteins | sample LaCruzMarch2015__3_FD_192411 | JGI IMG/M metagenome (GOLD analysis project Ga0247842, IMG submission 192411) | Freshwater microbial communities from meromictic Lake La Cruz, Castile-La Mancha, Spain - LaCruzMarch2015_19m | ecosystem: Environmental > Aquatic > Freshwater > Lake | place: Spain...
TGTTACTCCTTCTGGCCCAATTTTATCTTGAATTTTAAAGCATGAATGCCCCTGCCAAGTAATAATCATATATCTTTTACAATAAAAATAGGTTGTCTAACCTTAATTTTAGTATAACAAAACAGAGCGGCTTGGTCAACCAAAAAAATAATAAAATAATTAAAAAAAGACTCCTTTTAAGGGGAGTCTGAATGAGTTGGAGTAGCCAATCAGCATTTATTGCTTGATGGCTTTTTTGTTTTTTATATCCATTTCTCTGAATATCAGAGGTTTGTCACGTTTAGTGGCGATGACCTCTATATCAGCCTGATATTTTAGACCGTCACCACCGACGAATTGTATGGCGAGAGAATTAAATCCCTCGTTCAATTCAGCTTTCTGAGTAACGTCCCCAAAGCGGAGCGCTTGTCCCTTCCAAGGACCGGCTGTAAAAACCAGTTTAAAAGGAATGAGCGACTTGGCATAGGTTTTTAAAGGGGTGCCTCCCATTTCTGTGAGGTTTTCATTGGCGATGTCCAAATCCTCCTGATCTTGGGTAATTATTCCGCTATAAACAGACTGGCGATACTTACGGCCATGGGCAGAGGAATCTTTTTCAACGTCATGTTTAAATGTTAATTCAATCTGTCCTGTGGGAACGGTATAAGCCTTTTTGGACTTTTGCCCGGGTTTTAAGGCAATTCCTTCGAATGGACCGTCCAAACAAACGACCGTAAAGTCAGAAGAGTTTAGTAAATACACAGTTGCGGTGGGCACCTCTCTTTTCTGCAAATTAATTTGCATAGGGGTGGTGGTTTTTACAGAGCCTTCTGTTTTAGCTTGCCCTGTCGGTTTTATCCCATAAAGATCACTTGTAGTTATTTCTACTTCCGATTTGGAGATAACTGTCTTATTTATTCGGCCGCACTTTTTTTCACTAGCCCCCTCAAAGTAAAAGAGGTCAAAAGCAAATGCTCCTGAAAATGGAGCGAAGGACACCCGGGCCTTGCTACGAGGTTGCATGGTTATTTCAGCGCTACCATCAGCAGCCTTTAGAGTTACAACCTTGGAGGTTGTGTTTTTTATGACAGCCTGAGCTGTGACAACTGCCGGTGCAAAAAAGATAGCAACAACGGCGATAACAATCATGATCATCTTTTTCATAGGTTTCATATTTGCATAGTTTTTTGGTGAATTTTTCAGATTTTGGTAAAGGGCTGGATATATAGATATAAAATTTTTAGAGAACAAATGCAAAGTAATTACAACTTTGACTGATTATAGTATCATAATTAAATATATTTGTCAATATTTAAATTTACTACTCATATTAAACAAAAAATAGGCTAATTCTAGCCTATTTTTCAAAAAACTAATTATATTACTTTATCTTGCTCCTCCACTTAAAAAAATATTCATCGTATTTTGCAAGACTTTCAACTTAGCGTCATCTCCAAGTAAGCTTGCTGACTTTTTAGCAAAATTTTCTTGATATACCCCGCGCCAGAGACTATTCTCATTTTCTGTTAATACATTTCCATTATTAAGTTCTTCTAATTGATGTTGCAAGGAAGCAAAACTTTTTACCTTGCCTATTAATAAATTATTTTGAACCGTCTCTACGGCTCTTTCAATCTCTCCGCGATCTTCTAAAAATCCCTCGATATTACTCTTGGCTGATTCACCTGGCTGAAAACTATATTCATGTTCTTCTCCGTTCCAATCATAACTAAATAAATTTTTATCTAAATTAATTATAATTGAATGTTCTGCCAAGTTTGCTTTCATATAATTATTTGAGAGCATGTCTTCTGGCTTAAAATTAAAACCATTACTTGCAGCCATTGTTTCGTATTTAGTGGCAATATCACTAAATTGTTTTATGGCTTCCCAAGGACTGTTTTCTCCCAAAACTCTTTCACCTAATTCGATATCGGAATCAGGACCATTAATACTACCAAGGTGAAGCGTACAATCATTTGTGTTAATAAAAAATTCATGATTTCCATAGGTGGCCTTTAAAACACCTTCAGCGCCACCATAAGAAAATTTATCCGACTCTAGATTATATTGTTTTACTAATTCCTGAGCAGCTGTCTCATTCGGATCTACTGGGCACTCAAGCTGTTTGTCAATTGGCACTTCAATTGCTGGTTTACTTTCTAAAGAATTAATCGTTTTTTCTGCAACAGAGTTGGTTACTTCTTCAATTTGGCTTAAATTCCCTGGCTTTAAACCTTCGCCCGTTTCAACTTTAACAAAGAAATCACCATTACTATCTTTTTCTAACAATACGTTATTTCCTTCAAAGACCTTATCCGTAATTTTGCCACTATTGTGAACGGCATTGGCGGTTTGCGTCTCGGCCCATTTATTTAAGGCTTCTGAGTCGTTTGCATCGCCCTCATAACCCAATTTCTCAGCATTATTTTTAAATATCTCTCGAGTTGAGCGCCAAATAGAATCAGACCCTCCATTTAAACCCTCGTTGGAAATTCTGTCAGAAAATATTTTTGCATTATTAGTCGACGCATCTTCAACTGGACTTTGACTAATTGGCTCATATACTTCTTTGTTCGCTTCACCCGTTAAGGCGCGGGCGGCGGCTCTTTGCAACAGATCTGCATTATTTTGTCCGCTGCCAGCATTTTTTTCTACATCCTGGCCACCAGTTCTAGTTTTACCGTGGCTACCACCGTGATTATCGATAATACCAAGTTGTCCCGCTAATTCTCGGAGTAACATACCGCCTATAGCGAAAGAGGCGCCGATGCCCGCTCCTTGAACCATTTTTTTAATAATATATTTTTTGCGCGCTTCACTTAAAGTTTTATCAAATTCCAAATATTTAGAAGCGAATAAACTTTCAAAACGTTTTTCGACGTCACGGCTATTACGCTCATAATTGTGATCATAATTTTCATCCTGATTTAAAAGTTTTTCTTCTCTAATAATTTCTTCACCTTTAAGCTCATATTCTTTTCTCCTCAGAGAACCAGCATTCAGTGCAAGGTTTGCCCGCGCTTCGCTTAAAGCTTGTACTAAATCCAACTTCGTCCGCAAGGCGCTAGTCTCACCAAAATTTACCAAACCACTTTCTATCTTTTCTTCTGTAAATTGAATTCTAACTTTCAAACTATACAAAGCGTCTGTGTATTTTTCATCAAATGATGAATTAACGGTATTATTTAATCTTATAAGCTTTTCCGTGAAATCTTCGGCTTGATAGAAATGCTTTTCAGTTTTATTACGATCCGCTTCTTCGTACTTATTATAAAAACTCTTAAAAGAAAAATAATCACCTTTCAAAGAATTATATTTATTCTTTTCTTCATCGGTAGCTTTTGTTTTGAGCCATTCGTCTCGCGACTCCGGACTAACATTATATTCAGTTGGAATTAATTTTTTAAACTTTTCAACAATCTTTAGGCGTTTGGCATTATCTTCATCGTCATAACCATACATAAGTCCCTCATATTTTGCTTTTAGGAATTTAAACCTTTCTTTTTCTTCGTCGGTCGCTTTGGTTTCTAACCACTCATCTCTAGCTGTTACACTGCGATATTCTAACGGCACTAGATTGTTCATATCATTAATAATCTGTAACCGAATATTTTCCATACCTGTCTTTTCTGGAAGATTATCTGCTTTACGTCCCGCAATATCTTTTTCATTTAAACTTTTTTTTGCGCGATCACGTGAACGCCAAGCACCAATTCCCGCAGCGGTTAACGGAATGGCCACAAAGCTAGCCGCGGCAAGCGGAAGACCGCCGAATCCGATTAAGCCAGTTAAACTATGGCGGACGACAAAACCACCAGCCATATAAGATCCCCGGGCCGTTGCTTCGCCGCTAATCATTTTTTTCAGAGCTGATTGCTTTTCAATTTTAGAGAACTCCTTATCAATCTCGGGGTTGGCGGCTAAAAACTGCATCATCTTAATTTGATAATCTGCTTGGTTCATTTCAAAAGCAGCGTGCCCCCCTGCTGGGTCAGTTTCTAGTACTTTAAGCGTATTCTCTCTGGCGGCTTTATATGAAATTTCTAGATTTTGATATTGTTCCTGCTCTTTTTTACTCGCTGTTTTAAAAGACCAATCTTTGGGAACCTGACTAAATTTATAGGCGATCTCATTAAAATCATTTAAACTTTTATTTTGTTCTGGGTTCAATGAATCGCGATTATGCAAATAGTTTATGTTTAACTGACCATCTTTTATGGTTGCATCTATCCTCATGGCCGAAATCATATTTGTAAGCTCGCCAATATTATCCTTATGCAAGGCCAGACCTCCTGATTTTATGTTTTTAGCTTCTTCTTTTTCTTTCTTAGCAATATCATATTTTTTGGTTAGGCCGGGAATAACTCCTTTAGAGGCATTAACTATCTTTGTATAATTGCGTCGCCAAAAACCCATATCGCTGGTCACCTCTTTCATCCGGCTCTGAAGTTTAGCGTCAACTCCTTGACGAGCTTTATCTTTAACTTCGACTAGAGCCATCTGTTTTAAGCCTTCATAAACTAAAAATTGTTGCGCCTGAGTTAACTCGGCAAAACCAGGAATAGTTTTTATTTCCTCTTCGCCAATATTAAATTCTTTAAATTTTTCTAAGACCTCATCTTTCGGTTCTTCCGGTTTTGGTTCAATAACTACCTCCGGAGCTGGTTCTCCTGTTTGTACAGTTTCAGATTCAACTACTGGCTCAGTAAAAGGTTCACCTGTAGACACCATCACAGGTTCAACTTCTATTTCTGCTGTTGGTTCAACAATTGGCCCTGGGGCTACTTCGTTGATCTGTTCTGTCACTGATGCCACACTTGTCTCAGCGCCCGACTCAAGGGCTGGAGAAGTTTTCTCCTTCGTTTCATCTGGAGTTTCTTCCGCCGCCATTTTTGCTTCTTCTAAAATTTCGCTCGTCTCTTTTCCACGAATAATATTCATTTTGTGGATAATTGCTACTTGATTTTCACCGATTGCATCTATCTCATTTTCCAACATCTTCTTTTCCTCGCCACTTAATTCAACATTAGAAAGCTTGTTATATCTTTCGTTCGCCATTATTGATAAATTATTGAGTTCGTCATTTAATGTTTCTAATTCTCTCTTTTTTTCTTCACTTAGTTCGTCATTACTCTCGCTAGCACTAAGGCTAATCTCTTCTTTGGCGGAGATAACGGTTTCATTTATTTTCTCGTCAATTTCATCTACGGCTTTAATTAACTCCGGATTTTCTATCGTAACTAATTCCTTCGCCCCCGCGGCGTTCTGCTTCTTGACGATTTCATCTAAATCACTTATTCCCAGAACTACCCTCGATTCAACTGCCTTAAATGATTCCGCCGTTATATCATTTTCTGTTTCAGGTAAATTTTCAGGTTTTGCTTCCGACGAGACCTCAGTCGCAGCAAGAGCCTTCTCCTTCGCTAAAATTTCCGCCATGCGCTCCCTGCTAAAATTAAAACCGTGTTTCTTTCTAAAAGCTCTTCGCAATTCTTTATTTTTCGCTCCTTTTGCATCTGCAATATCGGCTGCCCATTTTTTAATTTCGTCAGCCGTCAAGTTCGAGCCCGCCCCATCTGACAAATTAAAATTTTCTTTGTTCTTCATAAAATTAAATATTTTTTAAACTTTGGCGAATTTTTTTTATTTCTTCTTGACGATCAAATTCCTGATAATCACTGATAAGCTTCATCTTTCTGGCATGAAGTTTTATTAATTTTTTTTTGCTTACTTGAAAAATTATATCGATCTCGTGTAATGCTCTTATAAAATCTTCTCTTTTTTTATTTTTATTATCTATCATATTAATCAATCTATTGATAATATAATTATACTATTTTTTTCGTAATTATTCTACTCTTATTTATAAAATCTAATAGTTTTATCTAAATCCGTTCTTTTTATTTTAATGTTTAATTTTTTTACTAATTCCAATACTCCAAGAAATGGATGGCCAAATCGATTATCGACGCCAACCGAAATAACAAAATATTCAGGATCTACCCGTCTTAAAAAAGTTTCGAGATTAGCACTTTTTGAACCATGGTGTGAGGCCTTCAAAATGCTTGCCCTTAAATCCATATCGGTATTAAGTAGGGCAGTCTCGACCGCCAGGCTATTATCCCCAGTAAATAGCGCCGAGAGCTTTTGGCAGCTTAAACGTGTAATTAATGAATTATTGTCATCAATTTTTACCCCGAAAATTAATGGATTTAATATGCCTACTACACAGTCTAATGAATATTTGATTTCCATTTCATTTTCGAGACCAATTAGTTCGATTTGTTTTTCTCTTGCTTTATCAAATAATGCTTTAGAAATACTGCTTTCTTTAAAATCCTTTATATATATGATAGCGCCCACCTGATAACGACGTAAAACTTCGATTAAACCGATTATGTGATCATCATGAAAATGACTAACAATAATATAATCAATTTTCCGCTGATAAAACGGCAAACTCTCCCCTAATCTTCTTATAACTAGATTATCAGGCCCACCGTCAATCAAAGCATGCTTATTGTTTGGTAATTTTAGCAAAATTGAATCTCCCTGGCCAACATCCAAAAAATTAATCTCGGGAATATTTTTGCTAACATTAGTTCTTAAATAGAAGGCAGAAATAGATATTACGATAATTAGAGCAAAAATTTTAAATATTAGTCGAACAAGTCCTTTTTTCATATTTTTACTAAAATTAGCAAATTTCTTATACAAATTATAGTATACAATAATTGATATGAAGATAATCTAAAGTACCTTGACATATTTATTTAAATATGCTACTATATAAAATCACATTCTTTACCAATTGAATAGAAATCAAAACAAAAAAATAATCATACAAAAACAGGAGGACAAACCATGAACCAGACAAAAGAAATTCAGATTCCGAAAGCGGATGAAAGAACAATTGAGCGCTGCGAAATCGCTCGCCAAGCCGCCAAAAATTGTGGCCGCACCTTTGTGGCCGCGATATTTAAAACCCTGGTAAAACAGGAAAGGGTAAAAATTCAGGTACCAAGTGCCGGAGCCAAATACCTCAAGTTTATTGAGGCCCACAAAATTTTAGCCTTTGAAGGCACCGCTTTGCGTAACGTCGCTATGATTGATGTCCACGCGCATTACGCTCACTTTGACATACCTGTCAGAAATGATGACGGTTCCGTCAAGCCAGCCGTAATCAGGCATTACTTCATTAACCCCGATTATCGTGGGGAAACTATCGTTGCCAATATAGACATAAAGGAAAAAACTTGTTTGTTAACAGGCAAAAAAACCTTGATAGTCGACATCGTGCAATTAGAAAGCAGCGGCGCTGCCCTTAGCGTCGAACATGAATTTCGTCTCAGTGTTCCCGTAACTGGAGAAAAAAACGAAGTGCTTATCCCGGGCACTGACCGTTGCGTAAAAATCGCAAAAATTAATTCTCAAAAAATTTCCGTCACCATAAATGACGAAAAAACCAAAAAGGAAAGAGCTGAGCTGATCGCCTTTATTAAAAACGATCACAGTCCAGTTCCGGATAACGCAAAAAATAATTAAAAACAAACTCGTCCTCCTCTAACACACTCAGAGCCTTCCTAAACGGTTGGCTCTTTTCTTTTATATAAACAATATAAATAAGCAATACAAAAAACGCCCTGATTCCGCAGAACGTTTTTCGTATAATTTTTAAATTAATAAAACTTACTAATAATTATTAATAAATTTTACAAACTTATTTTCTTTTTTTAGCCGCTTTCTTAACAACTTTTTTTACGGCTTTCTTAACAACTTTTTTTACAACCTTCTTTACTGGTTTTTTAGTTGCTTTTTTTACCACCTTCTTTGCAGTTTTCTTTTTCATAAACTCACCCCCTTCCTTAAGTAAATTATTTTTTATTTTCAAAAAAATTTATTTTAAATTTTTTCATGTTCTTTATTTATTATACAACTAATAAAAATATGTCGCAATCTTTTTTTATTTTTTTACAAAAAAAATTTCCCGCATCTTATTAATGCGAGAAATTTTTATTTCATTTTTTATTTTTTTATTCTTAAATCTTTCCGCGAAAAAACTTTTCTAATTCTAAAATCTTTATACGTTCTTGCTTCATTGTATCGCGATCACGAACTGTCACTTCTTGATTTTCTAAACTTTCAAAATCGATCGTCAGACAGAAGGGTGTGCCGATTTCATCTTGACGGCGATAGCGTTTACCAATATTTCCGTTATCATCAAATTCACAGCGCCAATTTAATTTTAATTGATTAAATACTTCGCGCGCTTTGCTAACTAATTCCGGTTTATTTTTTAGCAGTGGGAATATAGCAATTTTAATCGGCGCTAATTTTGGTGGAAAAGCTAAAACAATTCTTGTTTCGTCTGCAACAACTTCTTCGCGATAGAATTCAGTTAATACTGCTAAAAATGTTCGTCCGACTCCCGCGGAAGTTTCAACTACATGGGGAATAAATTTTTTATTTGTCACCGTATCAAGATAATTTAATTCTTGTCCGGATGATTTGCTATGAACTGTTAAATCATAATCGCCGCGCGCATGTACACCTTCAAGTTCTTTAAAACCAAAAGGAAAATTATATTCAATATCGTAAGCTTCCTTAGCATAAAAAACTAAGTTTTCATGTTTATGCCATTTTAGATTAGCGGCTTTAATGCCTAAATCTAAATAAAATTGCCAACGTGCTTCGCGCCACTCATTATAATATTTCATTTCATCCTCGGGTTTAACAAAATATTGCATTTCCATTTGTTCAAACTCACGAGTACGAAAAATAAATTGACGAGCCGTAATTTCATTTCGAAATGCTTTGCCAATTTGTGCGATGCCAAAAGGAATCCGAACTCGAGCAGTATCAATAACATTTTTGTAATTTACATAAATACCCTGACAAGTTTCGCCGCGCAAATATGTCGGTTCTTTTGTCCAATCACTTGTAAAATTTCCTAAATTTGATTGCACGAGTAAATTAAATTTCTTTCCGGGCGTAAAATTTTTCTCCCCGCAATTTGGACATTTAATTTTACTTTGGTTATCAGTAAAAATTTTATTTATTTCCTCTTCGCTCATTTTCTCATCTGCAAAAATTCCGGCTTCTTCAAGTAAAGTATCAAGCCTTAGGCGACTATGACATTTTTTGCATTCGGTGAGTGGGTCAGAAAACCCCTTCACGTGACCAGAAGCCTCCCAAATTTTTGGGCTCATAAAAATGGCTGAGTCAAGACCAACAACATCATCTCGCAACTGTGTCATTGCTCGCCACCAGGCTTTTTTAATATTATTGGCAAGCTCTACTCCGTATGGTCCAAAATCGTAAACCGCCGTAAAGCCATCATAAATTTCCGACGACGGAAAAACAAAACCCCTTCTTTTACAAAGGGATACAATTTTTTCTAAAGAATTATCATTCTCACTTTTCTTCATATAATTATGCTTACATTTCTTCGACTGTTTTTAGTCCTAAAATATTAAAACCATTATTTAAAACCTGGCAAATAGTCTTGATTAGGGCGATGCGTGCTCGGCGTATTTTTGGGTCAGACTTTAAAATACTAACACCATGATAGTAATCATTTGATAATTGGACAAGTTCAAATAAATATTTAGTGATTTCGCTCGGGTTGCTTTTGCCACCAGCTATCTTTATTACTTCAGGATAACGAGCTAATTTAATTAACAACTCTTTTTCCTTTACTTCTTTTAATTCTTGCCAATTAATAGGCGCAGAAAATAAAGTCCAGGTCTCCTTGCGCACAATACTTTTTAATCTAACATATCCGTACTGGAGATAACAAGCGGTGTAACCATCAAAACGCAAGGCTTCCTCGATATTAAAAACTATGATTTTATCGGCGCTTACTTTAAGCATTTCAAATTTTATGGTTGAGACCGTTAAATTCCAAGCTACTTGTTTAATGCGATCGCTTGTCCAATCAGCATGTCGATCTTGTGTTTCGACTATTAATTTATCAAAAATTTTGTTTTTTAATTCTTCATAGGTAATTATATTTCCTGTCCGCGACGACATCATGCCTTCGGGCAAGGTAACAAAATCATAGCCTAAATGCTTAATTTTTTGCTTATAACCAAGTAGTTCAAAAATTTTTGCTAGTTGTTGAAAATACAAACTTTGTCGAATATCAACAACATAAATCGACTCATTCACTTGATACCTATTAAATTTTTCCTGAGCTAGAGCCAAATCAGCCACCGGATAAAGCGCTGTCCCATCAGTCCTTATTATTGGCAACACTCCCAATCCGTAACTTTCCAAATTAGCGATAATAGCCCCTTCACTTTTAATAAGTTTTCCCTCCTTGATTAAATCCTTGACTAATTTTAAGCCAGAATCGATAAACTCACTCTCGTAAAAAATATGCTGAAATTTAATTCCTAGTTCACTATAGATTGAATTAAAATATAAGATACTCCACTCTCTAGTTTCTTGCCATAAACTGTAAGCTTCCCCCTCTCGCTTTTCTATACTCTTCATGATACTTATTACCTCTTCTTTGTATTCGGGGTGGCTTATTAAATCTTGACTGGCCTCACTATAACACTTGCCTAAAAGATATCCTCTGTTTTCCTCGCTCTGTCGATAATTACTGTTTCTCTGCCAATTCCAAATCGTTTTAGCAACATGAATGCCAAAATCATTAATGTAGGAAACAGGGATAGATTTGTAGCCATTAACGGCGAGTAAACGATTGACAACGTCTCCATACGAAACATTTCGCAAATGCCCGACATGATATTCTTTATGCGTATTACCATTAGAATATTCAATCATCACCTTCTTCCCCTTGCCCAAATTATTACAACCGTAATTACCTCTCTCTTTTTTTATAGTGAATACCACGCGCTCAGCTAAATAGGCCGACTTAATAAAAAAATTAAGATATGGACCCACGGCTTTAATATCACTAAAGTATTTTTTTAGCTTGTTTTGTTTAGCTAAATTAATAGCTAATTCGCTCGCCAACTCAACCGGACTTTTTTTCTGCCTTTTGGCCAATTCAAAACAAGCTAAACTTAAATCACCTAAATTACTGCTAGGCGGATAAGTAAAAATAGCCTCTTCTAATTTTAATTCCTTACAAATTTTTTTCTTTAAATTATCAAGTAGGGCGGACATAAAAATAGTTTCTTAAAAGCCTTATTCAGGGCCCTAGACATTTGGTGTTTATTATTAAATTATGTTATAATAATATCAGACTTTTCTAAGTTTTTCAATTAATTTTAAACAAATATGTTCTCTTATCGTTCAATTTTGAAACAATCGTTATCAATTTCCTGGAAACACAAGTATTTATGGTTTTTCGGATTATTTGCATCACTAGCCGTCGCTGGCGGTTCAATGGAGTATCAATTTTTCAATCAAAGCACGGGCCAGGGATTAATAGACGGTACTTACCAAAGTCTCACTGGGCTCTTTGCTCTGAGTGAACTTTGTACGAGTGTTTGGTATGGGATAATTGATTTGTTTAGTCAAGATATCGTCATTTTTATAAATACTTTAACTATTTTACTCCTCACCCTGACAATAATCTTCGTTTTTGTTTGGCTAGCAATCAGCTCGCAAGCGGCTCTGGTTGATAGTGTAAAAAAAATCATTACTCCTAAGAAAAAGAGTAATATTTTAAGCATCCAAGCAGGTTTAACTGTCGGCAGTCTTCATTTCTGGTCGGTTCTAGGACTAAATATTCTTATTAAAATATTAATCGGCTTTTCTTTCTTTATCATGAGCCTCCCCTTATTATTCTTAGCTTTAAGCGATAACGTCTCCTTCATAATCGCCTATTCAATCTTATTCGTAATTTTTGTACCAGTGGCACTTTCTTTGTCATTAATTGTTAAGTACGCAATCACGGCTCGTGTTCTAGAAAATAAATCGGTCGTTGCTTCGCTTGAACAGGGATACACACTTTTTCGAAAAAATTGGCTAATCAGCTTGGAAATTGCTCTTATTCTTTATATTATTAGTTTTGTTGCCACACTTGCTTTGCTAATACTACTTTCCTTATTATTTCTTCCTCTTCTATTAATAGGTTTATTTTTTGCAATATACTGGCTTGTTTTTTTAATGCTTTTCTTGTGTCTAGTTGTTCTCGCTATTTTTGGCTCTTTTTTCACAACCTTCCAAATTTCTACCTGGACAGATCTTTATGTTAATCTTACAAATAATAAGGGCCTAGCAAAATTGGAAAGAATCTTCCAAAAAAAATAAACTATGAGCGATCTTTCTTCAATTGAAAATTTAATTAACCCGACCGATGACGAAGAAAGTGTCACCGGTCGTTTTGCTAAAAAGCAAAACGAAATTAAACTCAAAGAAGTAGAAAAACAAACCGAAAACCTCGCTCGCGTGCAAGGCTTGGCTTATGTTAACCTTTTTGGCTTTCCTATAAGTCCTGAGGCCTTGGTACTTATACAAGAAGAAAGAGCGCGTGAATTAAATTTAGTTTGTTTCTATTATGATGGAAAAAATATCCGTCTTGGTTGTTTAGAGGAGACGGCGGAAATTGATGAGGAGCTTGCCCGTCTCAGCGAACAATATTTTGTCGAAGGCCGTCTTTATCTTATTTCCAAAAATAGTTTTGACTATGCGCTTGAAGCTTATCGAGGTATTCCTAAAATTAAACGCTACGAAAGTGGGGTGGAAATTAGTGAGGAAAATTTGGAAAAGTTTAAAGAAGCAATTTCAACTTATAAAAATTTAAATGATAGAATTAATGACGTTAATATAAGTGATGTTATTACTCTAATGCTGGCCACCGCTCTAAAGGTCGGGGCGAGTGATATTCATATTGAGGCTGAAGAGAAAGGCGTCGCCGTGAGAATTAGAATTGACGGTGTCTTGCAGGAAGCGGCTGTTTTAAATCGCGATAAATGGAAAAAAATTATTTCCCGTTTAAAAATTCTCGCGCGCGTAAAAATTAATATTGAAGATAAACCACAAGACGGGCGCTATACAATATACTTAAAAAATAAGAAAATAGATGTCCGCAGTTCTTTCTTGCCAACTGCCTACGGAGAAAGCGTAGTAATGCGTTTACTAGATTCATCGGAAACCCTGTTACAGCTTGAGACTCTGGGTGTTCGGCCAGAAATCATGCCGATTTTAAAGAAGGAAATCTCTAAGCCAAATGGTTTAATTCTTACGACGGGGCCAACTGGTAGTGGCAAAACGACCACTCTTTATGCCGTAATAAATAAACTTAACTTACCAGGCACAAAAATTATTACCCTTGAAGATCCAATTGAATATCAATTAAAAGGTATTAACCAGAGTCAAGTCGACACTAAACATGGTTATTCATTTTCCGACGGTTTACGTTCTGTTTTGCGTCAGGATCCTAATGTTGTCATGGTCGGAGAAATTCGTGATTTAGAGACGGCAGAGATTGCCGTTCAGGCTTCACTGACTGGTCATTTAGTATTATCAACTTTGCATACTAATGATGCGGCGGGTGTAATTCCTCGTTTGATTGATATTGGCGTTAAACCATATTTTCTGGTGCCCTCAATTAATGCCGTCATTGGACAAAGATTATTGCGCAAACTTTGTCCTAGCTGCCGCGTTAACCATGATTTAAATTCTGAAGAAACAGAACAAGTAAACAAAATCCTAGCAGTCATTTCCCCCAAAGCTGGTTTAAATGTCCCAGCGACCTTACCAAAAATTTATAAAGTCGGCGAGGGCTGTGAACAATGTAATTTTATCGGTTATCGCGGGAGGTTGGGAATTTATGAAGTTTTCACTATGGCTGATAACATAAAGCAGCTCACTATTGATAAAGCGCCATCATTTAAAATATTACAACAGGCTATTGAAAACGGCATGATTACGATGCTCCAGGATGGTATTTTAAAAGTCTTAGAAGGAACCACTTCTCTCGATGAAGTCTATCGCGTAGTCGGTAATTTTGACTATATTAATGAACTTTATGACATAGTCATTTCCCAAACTATTGGTCGTGGTATAAAAATAAAAGCGGAAGAGTGCGAAAAAGCAAAAGAACTCGGCCAAAATATTGAACAAATAGCGGCCCGAGTAAAAGAAATACCGACTTCAGAACTTATCACACTAATTATGGCCTTAGCAGTAGCCAGCGACGCCGGCGATATTCATATTGAACCGACAGAACTTGATGTCAGTATTAGATTTCGCATAGACGGTGTTTTGCATGATATTTTAAAATTACCAAAAACTAGCTATTTACCACTACTTTCTGAAATTAAAATATTAGCCGGAGCTGCTACGAATGTTAAACGTGCGACTTTTGATGGTCGTTTTAGCGTCTACTTGCCTGATCATAAATTTGATTGTCGTTTGTCTATTATCGCTGGTGGCTATGGCGAAACTATTGTTATTCGTCTACTAGCAACTAACGCAGTCAATTTAGAAATGGATAAATTAGGAATTACTTCGGTTGCCTTTGACTCTTTACAAAAAGCGATGAAAAAAACTCGCGGTATTATTATAACTACTGGACCAACTGGTAGCGGTAAAACAACTACTCTTTATAGCATTCTTAATAAATTAAATAAGCCCGATGTAAAAATAATTACGGTTGAAGATCCGATTGAATATCAATTACCCGGCGTAATGCAGACTCAAATTGATGAAGGTCGCGGTTATACTTTTGCTTCAGCGATGCGCTCACTCCTACGCCAAAATCCTAATATAATGATGATTGGAGAAATTCGTGATACGGAAACTGCAAAAATCGCGATGGAGGCATCACTGACCGGCCATTTAGTTTTGTCGACTATTCATGCTAACAGTGCCGCCGGCGCGATTTCCCGTTTTGCTGGTCTTGGTCTTGATCGACAGACGCTTGCTAATGCAATTGAATTCACGATAGGCCAGCGTTTAGTGAGACGTCTTTGCCCGTTCTGTAAAACCGCCAGCGAATTAGTACCGGATGACCAAAAACGTGTTCAAGAAATTATCAGCCAAATAAATAATCCTAGCGTTATCATTCCCGAAAAAAAGTTTTTTTACAAATCAGTTGGTTGCGAAAAATGCGGTCAAATAGGCTATAAAGGACGACTTGGTTTATACGAAACAATCACCATGACTCCAGAAATCCAAAAACTAATCCAAAGTGATAACGTAACAGATTTTGATATAGAGCAATTAGCCATTAAAAATGGCACAATAACCATGCTCCAAGACGGTATTCTGAAAGCTCTAGCCGGCGAAACCAGTATTGAGGAAGTGTTTAGAGTAATTTAATATATTTTTATGATTAATGCCAAATTTCTTGAGGAATTAAAAAAAGACTATAGAGCAAATGAATCGGAACGTCGCCAAATCATAAGCGCGTCTAATAATATTTTATTTGAAGCAAAAAAGACTATTTTCGCTATTCAACGACAAGATTTTAAGATAGCCGTCGAAAAAATAACAGGAATAGAGGCCGCATTAAAAAATTTAGAAACTCGTTTCGGTTATGAACGGCTTCATCGTGAAGGTGCTTATAAGGCGGCGGCTGAGGAATACTTAGAAGGCAAAACTTTATTTTTAGTGATAAAGAATAAACCACTCGAAGCAGTTGAGGATTTACATCTCGACTATGAATCATATTTAGGCGGCATTTGTGATATGATTGGCGAACTTGTTCGCTATGCAACAAACCAAGCAGCGGCGGGAAAGTTCAGTGAGGTTGCAAAAATAAAAAAACTAGCCGAAGATATAATGGGTCAATTAATTGATTTTGATATGACAGGATATCTGCGAACAAAATACGATCAATCACGCGGCCATTTGCGCAAACTAGAGCAAATGACTTATGAAATAAAACTAAGAGGAAAAAAATAAACTATGCTACTGGCAATTATTTCCGATATCCACGATAACCAAGCAAATTTAGAAAAATGTTTAAATTGGTGTCGTCAAAAAAATGTTAAAAGTATAATCTGTTGCGGTGACATCACAAATCTGGAAACAGTCTCTTATCTCGCTCAAAATTTTTTGGGCGAGATTTTTGTTGTTCTCGGTAATGCTGAAATTTATAAAGAAGCCGAACTCACAAAATTTAAAAATATTAATTTTTACGGCGAAATAGGAATCAATGAAATAAATGGAGTCAATATTGGTTTTTGTCATGAGAGCGAAAAAATAAAAAAAATTGAAGAAATTTCCCCGCTTCAACTCGATTTTATATTTTATGGCCACAGCCATAAACCGTGGTTAGAAAAAAGGGGTTCATTAATAATAGCAAACCCCGGCACCTTAGGTGGCATTTTTAATCCCGCTAGCTTCGCTGTTCTAGACACAAATAAAAATCATTTAGAATTAAAACTATTAGCTGAATTATAAAAAATCCCCCGCAGTGACAGGGGATTTTTTTTAATTAATTAGTTTTTTTAGATACTGCCCCGTAAAGCTCTTACTAATTTGGGCCACTTCCAGCGGTGTTCCAGCGGCGACAACTTGCCCACCCGCTTCACCACCGTCTGGGCCAAGATCTATAATCCAGTCAACTGATTTTATAACGTCCAAATTATGTTCAATAATCAAAACTGTATTACCCTGATCAACTAACATATTTAAGACTTTAAGAAGGCGATCAATATCGGCAAAATGAAGGCCGGTTGTCGGTTCATCAAGAATATAGAGAGTTTTTCCAGTTGCTCGCCGGGACAATTCAGTCGCTAATTTTATTCTTTGTGCTTCACCGCCAGAGAATGTAGTTGCACTTTGTCCTAATTTAATATAACCCAGACCCACTTCATCTAAGGTTTTTAGTTTTTGACTAATTGCGCTGTGGTTCTTAAAAAATTCTCGCGCTTCGGCCACCGTCATGTCTAAAATTTCAAAAATATTTTTTTCCTGATATCGAACTTCCAAAATTTTTGGTTTAAATTTTTTCCCACCACAAACATCACAGGTCAGATAGACATCGGAAAGAAACTGCATTTCAACTTTAATTACGCCATCGCCCGCACAATTTTCACAACGACCTCCAGGAACATTGAAGGAAAAATGTCCCGCACTTAAACCCTTAACGCGCGCTTCGGGTAATTCAGAAAATATATCACGAATATAGGTGAAAAGGCCGGTATAGGTAGCCGGATTTGAACGAGGCGTACGCCCTATCGGTGATTGATCAATATCAATTACTTTATCAATAAACTCCAAACCCATAATTTCTTTATGAGCACCTGGCTCTATTTTAGCGCGATAAAACTTTCGGGTTAAAGCATTTGCCAAAATATCACTCATCAGAGTTGATTTCCCAGAGCCAGATACACCAGTAATCGCCACCAACTTTCCTAAGGGAATTTCCACATTTATATTTTTTAAATTATGTTCGGTGGCGCCAATAATTTTAATAGCCTTGCCGCTACCCTTGCGAAATTGCTTAGGAACCTTTATTTCCTTACGGCCGGCAAGATAAGCACCAGTTAAGGACGCTTCACATTGTTTTATGTCTTCTGGTAAACCCGTAAATAAAACTTGACCACCAGATTCACCCGCACCTGGCCCAATATCAATAAGCCAATCGGAAGCAAGCATAGTCGAGGCATCATGCTCGACCACTATTACTGTATTTCCGTTATCTCGTAAATTTTTTAAAGTAGTTATTAATTTGTCATTATCTCTTTGATGCAAGCCGATAGAAGGTTCATCGAGAACATATAAGACACCACTTAATGTTGATCCCACCTGTGACGCCAACCTAATTCTTTGCGCTTCTCCGCCCGACAAAGTAGCGGCCGAACGACTTAAAGTCAAATAGTCTAACCCGACATTAGATAGTAGTTCTAAATTTTTAATCATTTCCTTTACAATAGGCTCAACAACTTTTGTTTGTCCGTTTAAGGCTAAACTTCCTTTGAGCCAATTTTTCAGCAATAGCTCGAGTTCCTTTATGCTTTTGTTGGTAATTTCAAAAATTGAAATATTATCGAGTCGAACGGCTAAAATTTCCGGTTTTAAACGGGCTCCATGGCAAGCCGGACAAAGAGAAACGCGCATTACCTTTTCAATTTCTTGCTTAACAAAATTTGATTTAGTTTCACTGTATTTTTCCTCTAAATTTTTTAGAAGCCCTTCGAATTGGCCATCGCCCCTAAGAATATATTTTTTTTCTTCTAGACTGAGATCTTTAATGGCCGGACGTAAACTAAAATTATGTCGCGTTGCAAGTTCATTTAATTCTAAAAATAAACCATTACCATTTAAATTCGCGTGTGACAAGGGCTTAATAGCTCCTTCTAGAATACTAAGATTTGAATTAAAAACTAATTCTTGATCAACCTCTGCTTTTGTTCCTAAGCCACCGCAAACTGTACAGGCGCCATGACCAGAGTTAAAAGAAAAGTCTCGCGGTTCAAGTTCCGGCCGGCGGAAATTGCACTCTTCGCAATAAAAAAATCTCTCAAGTTTAGTTGATTTAATTTCGCGACCACGAACATTTTTTGCGATCTTTTTTTGCTCGGCCGCTTTTATTAATTTAAGATTACAGTGAGGACAATGCGGCTGACCGCATTTTGAATATAATAAACGCAAATAATCAAAAATCTCTGTTATTGTGCCAACGGTCGACCGAGGATTATGCCCGACCGTTCTTTGATCAATAGAAATAGCGGGCGATAGCCCCTCAATTAAATCAACATCCGGCTTATCCATTAAGCCAACAAATTGACGTGCATATGAAGACAATGATTCGACGTAACGACGTTGGCCCTCGGCGTAAATAGTATCAAAGGCTAATGAAGACTTTCCTGAACCTGACAACCCGGTTATGACCACTAATTTATCACGAGGGATTTCTAAATCTATATTTTTCAAATTATTAGTTTTCGCTCCTTTAATCTTTATGAAATTGTGGTCCATGGGAATTAAAAATTAAAAATTAATCACGTTTATTATAGCCGAATATACTAAATAAAACAAGACCAGAGTAATCTGGTCTAGAAAAGCTAAAAATAACTAATTCTGCTTAAAAAATTGGATAAAATATTTTAAAAATGGCAATTAGTATTTTATCAATAAATTTTATTTTTTTACCTGAGGCCGTAAAAAAAATAGATTCGTTCCGCCAATGAATAAAAATATTATTTAAATCACTAACCAATTTTTTCTGTCGAAAAAATACACCTGCTTCCATATTTAAATTAAAAGAAAGAATATCCATATTCTGCGAACCAATTAAGCCCTCTTCATCATCGATTAACATTATTTTAGCGTGATTCATCGACGCCATCAAATAAAATTTAACGCCGTAAGAAGACATACGGCAAGCATTCAAATAATTAATCTTATTAAGTGGTTTAATGTCCGTATCGTTGGGAATAATAATTTCGACGTTAACTCCTCGCCGACAGGCATCATCTAAAATTGCCAAAAGCCAGCGTGGCGGCAGGAGATAGGGAGTAACAATCTTAATAGAAATTTTAGCCGCTCCTATTCGCTCTTTATAGTAATTATTCAAATTATAAACTTTGCTTGTCCCCACAATAGTGTCAGCAATCCATGATTTTATTTTTTTGACCAAAGGGAGCCGACTATATTTCAAGACCGTCTCTTTTTTCCCGCCCATAATTTCATAAGCATAGGCAAATGACTTCAACATGGGCATGATGGTTTTACCATCTATCCGAATCTGTAAATCGTGCCAATGTCTAATTTTTTCTTTAATATTAACACCACCAATAAAGGCTATTTTATTATCAATAATCAACATCTTCCGATGTGTCCGGCGCAACCAATGACTAAAGAAAATAAATTCTACGCCGGCTGCTTTTAACTCATTGACTGGCGCTCCACGAAGCGAAGCGCTGCCATAAGAATCGGCAATAATGACCACCTCGAGACCAGCGCGTGCCTTCTCTTTAAGCAGGCCCAAAAAATTATGAGTTGCCTGAGTATCATCTAAAAAAATATACATTTCCAGATAAATAGACCTCTGGGCTTGTGTCATGGCCTGAAACATCCCGTCCCAAGCTTTCTGCGAAGTTGTATATAATCGATATTTCATTTTATTTAAGCAAAGCTTTAATTTGAGGAATAACTTTATCGGTCGCTTTTTCGCCAATTTTAATCATCGCCTCGGCTATTTCTTTCGTAAAATATTTTGATAAATTACTTTCTCGTATATATTTAGAGGTATCAGGCTCAATAACAATATCCAGACTCTTTATCGCTACTTTAGCTAAATTATGCATGACGATGCGCGTGCTTCTTAAAACAACGTTTGGCATCGTAAAATTTTTTCCAATGAACTCATTCTTATTATATAAATTTACTCCAATTACAATATCGGCCCCCATTTTTCGCAATAAATGGCCAGGCACGGGGTCGCTAAGACCGCCATCAACTAATAATTTATTTTTGTACTCAACTGGCTTAAAAACGAGTGGTACGGATGTACTTGCTCGTACTGCCCGCGCCACATCTCCCTTTTCAAATATATAGGCTTGGCCACTTACTAAGTCTGTCGCCACAATTTTCAATGGTATCTCGAGCTCGGAAAAATTATGATGATGTAAATTTTTTTCAAGAAATGCCATGAATTTTTGTCCACCAATAAAGCCGCCCGTCCAACTTAGATCAAATAACATTGGCAAGTTTTCTTTTGGATTATCAATTAAATCATTTTCCAGTTTATTAACATCTTTAAAAATAGCATAGTACGCAGCCACCCATGCACCAATACTCGCCCCACTTAAGTAGTCGATGGGGATATTATTTTTTTCAAATGATTTAATAACTCCGATATGAGCAAACCCGCGAAAAGCGCCCGATCCTAGAGCCAAGCCAATTGTTTTTCGTTTTTTCATTTTTGTAATATTTATCATCTTTTTTTCAATTATAGCACTAAATAATTAATATTGACAGAAACACTATTTATATATAGAATAGTATTAAATCTAAGTCATTAGATTTTTATTTTAAAAAATTTGGTCCCTTCGTCTAGTGGTTAGGACGTCAGGTTTTCATCCTGTTAACAGGGGTTCGATTCCCCTAGGGACTACTATCGGAGAACTAGCACTTGCTAGCTCTCTTTTGTTTTGTAAAATTAGTGAAATTTTAGGTGTTCGATTTCCTGTAAAATCAAAAGTGGGTTTTTCTGTAAAAATCAAACTCTGTAATTTAAGTTTATCT
>Ga0247842_10003495_pt1 | contig 21107 bp, 19 predicted proteins | sample LaCruzMarch2015__3_FD_192411 | JGI IMG/M metagenome (GOLD analysis project Ga0247842, IMG submission 192411) | Freshwater microbial communities from meromictic Lake La Cruz, Castile-La Mancha, Spain - LaCruzMarch2015_19m | ecosystem: Environmental > Aquatic > Freshwater > Lake | place: Spain...
CCCCTTTTTTCGTTTGTTTAATTTAGTTTGAAACTTTAGCATCTGCAAGTGTTCGTATTTTACCCAAATTTCAGTCATTCGTCAACAAGTTGAATAAGTTCGTATTCCCCTCGTACCCCAAGGCCCAAAAACCAACCCCTTTAAACTGATTCTGCTTCACCAAATCCAGCTTAATTTTTAGGCTTTTTTCATTTTCATAATAAATCTGTCTCAACTCTCCATCTTCTTCAAACGACAGCCACGGACTCGCCGCCTCCTCATCCCATTTTTCAATTAAGCCTTTCTCTTTAATTAACTCTTTTACCCTCCTCATACTCGCCACCTGATACCATCCACGTTTAATTTGTGCCCTATAATCGGCACTATAAACTTTCCATTCATAACCATAAAGCGGATATGCCATGATAATTTTGTCCCTTGGCAGACCCAAATCGTTAATTCTTTGCACCACTTCCCAAATACTTCTTTCCCCCACCGGCGTCCGTATCGGCGCCACCGGCCCGGAAATATCCATCCCCGGCCTGTGGAAATCATAAGCCATAATTATCACCTCATCCACCGCCGCAAATAATTTTTCCAATTTTTCCTTACTCCCCTTTATAATAGTATTCGCAAACACATCCACCCCAATCATCTTCACTCCCATCTTTTTCACCTCTACCAAAAAATTCAAATAATCATCATCCAGTACTCCCAGAGGATTATCGTTAAACTCAAAATCGATATTCACTCCATCATAGGTTTTTTTATTTTTAATTATTTCCAATTCTTTTTCATAGTCTATTTTTTTTCCGCCCACTGGCGGATTTACTATATTTACCAAAGATACAATTTTTTTGCCCTTAAATCCTGTGTTAACAGCCCCTTGCCAAAATACAATTTCATCCAATCCTTCGGGAATTTTAGCATATTTATCTGCCGACCAATTCGGCAAAAACGCCATCGTTTTATATTCTCTTTTCTGTGTGATATTTCTCACAATCCCTAACGGGCTCAATATCTCTCCATCCCCCCTCATCCAAAAATACCAAAAGATTATCAATACTATTAATAGTAGACAACTTCCTGCAAAAAATTTCTTCACAATCTATCTTACCAGTTACTAAACTGTGGGTGATGGAGGACTCGAACCTCCGACCCCCGTCTTATCAGGACGGTGCTCTAACCAACTGAGCTAAACACCCCTAAGTTCGTCAAATTATATCACAAATTATTTACCATTTGTCCTCTCGTTTTACTCGTTATATACACCACTCCCACGTCGCTTTTATCCACCTTTCTCTTTCCACCATACACCATTGATACTAATTGAGAATCAATTTGATGAAAATTTTGCAAAAAACCTGGCAATTCATCTATCTTCCAAATCGGTATTTTTTCATCAACTAATTTTACCAACCCTGCCAAATGACTTACCCCAATCATCGGCGCCTTTTGATATTTTTCAACAATATTAAACTCAGCTTCAGATAATCCATATTCCAACGGATTATTTAACAACTTACACAAATTCTCAAAATCATTTTTAAAGGCCTTTACTCTTTTAACAGGATCCATTTCCCTATATTCCCATAATTTTCCATTTACATGAATCATCAAAAAAGGCCTCCCCGGCTCTACAACATCAATCATATTCCCACTTTCATCCTTTATAAAAAAAGGCTCTTTTCCTCTAAATTGTGCCGTTTTTACCGAAACACCACCAAAAGCGATTCGTTTTTCACTTATTCGAATCTCTTTTTCTTTAAGTACCATCTCTCCCATCAAAGCCAACTGCGGCAACATCATTCTTCCTGTTTTTATTAAATTTCCTTCAGTAGAAGAAGCACCAAGAGAACCAACCACTAAACAAGAACTAAGACTACTTCTTATGTCATCACCAAGATCAATACTACCGCTACTATCCAAACACAATAAAGAACTTGATATTTCAGCCTGACCATCTTCTCTACGACCAAATTTTCTCGACCCCAAAATCAATCCATACGGATTCCCGCTTGCTCTTAATTTGTCACTCAATCTCTCTTTTGCCATTTGCGGTAAATTATATCACAAATTAATCATTCACTTGAATATGCAAATCTATTTTTTCTCTCTCGGCAATTATGCGATTTTTATCTTTTTGAGTTATATTCACATCCATTTCTTTCCTCCTACTCAAAAGAGACCCTATATCATAATAAAAATCATCCATAATATAATCTTCGGATTTTAACTTTTTTTCAAAATTCTTTAATTCTTTGTATGGTTCACTATACTTCAATAGACTGTTCACCAAAAACACTATCTGATCCCTGATCCGCATATTCTCTTCACAATCCTCATTGATAGTTAAATGCTCCTTTAATATTTCCAATCCCAATTTAATTATTTTTCCTTTTTTTGATTTATCATCTGTATACCAACCCCCATTGTTATCAACTTTTTCATCTGCCTGTTTCATTAATTGTTCCACTTTATGAAATACCACCTCTCTTTCCCCTATTGTACTTTCCGGCAAAGATCTTCCGGTATATTCGTTACGTAACAAACCGTATTCTTCAACTGATTTTTCCTCTAACTCGGAAAAATCTGAACCATTATTTAATAGAAAGTTAACATAATCCTCATAAGCTACAAGATCTAACAATCTCTTTTTTTTCTTCTTTTGCCAAATTAGGTTTACTCTTAACAACATCCACAATAGTCGATAGCAATTCTGCTGTTGCTAATCTTTCACCGCCAGTTATTGGTTTTTTAAATTTTTCTTTATCAACCTTATCGGCTATATAATCTGCAGGCATTGTTTTTATTTCTTTTTTAGCCATACTACATCAAATTATATCACAAATTATCTTGTGTTGCTCCCCTGTCAAGGGGAGCTGTCCGCCTTCGGCGGACTGAGGGGTTTAAACCAAATATTGTATCATCTTCCTCGCCACATTGATCCCCGTTGCCTTCTCAAACCCCTGAAATTGGCATTGTCGATTGACTTCCAACACATATGAATTACCCTCGTTATCTTTCATGATATCCACCCCACAATAATCCAATCCGCACGATTTTGCCACATTTTCGGCAATTATTTTATCGCTTTCCGACAAATCCCATTTTTCGACATCGCCACCCAAGCTAAAATTACTTCTAAATTCATCACCTTTTGCCGTTCTTTTCATCGCCCCAATTGCCTTACCTCCAAGTACTATAATTCTCAAATCCCAATTCATCGGCAAATATTTTTGCCACAAATACATCCCCAATTGTGTCTCGTCTAATTTTTTTACAAATTTCAACAAAGCACTTCTGTCGTCAAATTTTCTCACACTCTTTCCCTGATACCCCAACGAATTTTTCGAAATCACCGGATAGGTGAAATTCTCTGCTAGTAGTTGCTCTTTTGTATAAAATATTTTCGTCGGAATTATGGGAATTTTATTTTTCACAAACACCCCTAATTGCGGTATTTTCCCCATTCTCGCCCATCGCAGATATCCTTCTGCATTGACACATTTTATTTTGTCGCCCAGCAATGTTATAAATAAATTTCTCCCTTCCACATATTTTCCACTGATCGTCCCCGCCACCCTAAATATCGCCCCAATTGTATTGGTTTCATTAATTTCCTCACCACCGACAAACACTTTTTCATCCGCAAAAGTCAGATCTTTATACAAAACTCTTTTTGCACTCACACCCAATTTCTTCGCTTCATCCAATAATCGATTTATTTCAAATTTGCTCTGCCACTCCGACATTGTAAATATCAATATTGATTTCTTAGCAGAAAAATTTTTAGAAGTAATGTTTTTTCGAGCCTTCAACGTGCTACGCACATTGACCAGCGAAGAAAAAATATTACGAGAAAAATTGTTATGCGTTAAGTTGTTCATACGTTAACTAAAAAATTAATAATCTCTTTTGGTACATCAATCCCCGTCGCTTCCATAAATCCCCAAAACTGCGGCCCCTTGTTAACTTCCCACACTACCGGCTTATTTACATCGTTGTCTCGATACACCACATCTACCCCCGCCACCAACAATCCACAAACTTTCGCCGCTTTGATTGCTAATTCTTTAATTGATTCAGGTATTTCGACCACCTCCACTTTTCCCCCCACACTAAAATTATTTCTAAATTCTTTTTCAAAATTAGACGAAGTTCGCTTCATCGCCCCCAACACTTTGTCGCCCAAAACCAAAATCCTCAAATCCCCATCATTTTTTATAAACTCTTGGAGCATATATCTCTTCCCTCCCTCAATTTCAAGTTTTCTCAGTTCCCTCACCTTTTTTTCTAATTGTTTTAGATTATCAATTTTAAATACATTCGTCCCCCTATCCCCACTACTCCCTTTCAAAATTACTGGAAAATTCATATCATTTTTAGTGCTTTTCCCATTTTCAAGGGGAAATGCCGGTCTCGCAAGGCGAGAACCGGAAAGGGGTTTAGAAGAAAAAATATCACGAGAAAAATTCATATAAGAAAAAAGTGTCCACAAACTTCCATATATAGTATGTGGCACTTCAATGTTATTTTTGGTCAACTCCACCATTTGCCATGCCTTGCAAGCATCACTCGGCCTCCCTTTTTCTACGAGAGGATCGACAATTTTACATTTCGGATTATTCTTTTTCACCCAATCAACCACCAAATTCACCTCTTCCCAATGCTTCCCCGTCGTCCTAAAAAATATCACATCATAATTTTTTAGTGTTTCTCCACCCTCTTTTTCGAAGAGGGTCGTCAGCCTTTGGCTGACGGGGAGATTTAAATAAGAGGGATTTGTATCAAAAGTGATTTTGTTATACGAAACCAAATCCATCTCCACCCCCATCTTCCTCGCCGCCTTTCTCAGCAAACACAAATGCTTACTCATCTTCCCTCCATAAAATATAGCTATTTTTTTATTTTTTTTCATTCGTAATTCGTAATTCGTAATTTTTAATTAGTTTTTACTAAAAATCCTTGAAGGTCTTTTCTTCCCAACAAGAATTTTGTCCTTAACTTTTTTCTGTCAGCGACGTTCACCGCCGTCACTATTTTCCTATCTTTGAGCCAAAAAGTCAATCCAATTACCGGTCTATCCATATTCTTCCCCAACGCCGATCGATAATGCCTTGAATACAATATTTTCTCCGGCGCCAACAATCCCAATTCCGTCGCCAATGTTCTATCAATCGAGCTTCGAAACGCCCCCGTATCAATCTTCGCCCTCATTTCTTTCGTATTCTTTTTACCCTTACCTATTTTTACTTTAATCACTTCTAGCGGCCCGACCGTTTTTACCTTTTCTTTTTCCTCAACTTTTTCAAAAAACTTCTCTCCAAACAAATATTTCGACAAAATTATTGCATGGTTTATGCTTCTAACTTCAACTTCCTCCACCTTGTTCATTCTTATTTTCAATCCAGCCCGATTACAAATCTGAATCGACAAACCCGGTCTCGCATTTACTTCCAATACCATCGGCCCCTTCTCTTTATCCAAAACTACATCGACCCCAAAAAATCCCAATCCCGGCATCGCCTCCTGACATTTTACCGATGTTTCGAGTATTTCTCGCCAAAATGGAATTTTGATTCCGTTAACTTTTCTCAATTTCTTTTTCCCAAAATCATAAATTTTTCGGATAATATTTCCCTTACCCTCTATTCCAAAAGTCGTAATTCCCGTCGCCAAATCAATTCCTAATCCGATTGCCCCCTGCTGCAAATTCGCTTTCCCGCCACTTTTATCCGTCGGAATTCTAAACATCGCCATCACCGGCACTTTATTGTAAACAATTACTCGGATATCCGGCGTTCCCGTCTTGGTAATAGAGAGAAACATCGGATGAATTTTGATACGCTCTTCTACGATCACGCTGTCCGGAGTGTTATGAAGTGAAAATTTACCGATCAAAATTTCCTGACAATGCCTAATTACATCCGGCGTCGAAATTATCGATCCATCCATTTTGACCCAATCACCAGCATATTTCCCTCTTTTTCTAACGATGATAATTCCCTCGCCACCATAACCCGATGCCGGCTTGACCACAAAATTACCCTCTAGGTCTTCCCATCTGAATTTCGTCAAATCCTTTTCGCTTCGAAATCTGACTATCAACTTTGGTACATTTATCCCCGACTTGTGCAATATCGTTTTTGTTCTCAATTTACTGTCGGCCACACTCCTCGCCGATTTTTTATTCTTCCGCAAGTACGTCTTATTCCTCTCATTCTTCGTCAAAAATTGTCTAAGTTTCTTGAAATTTATCATTTGCGTATTGCTTTTTTAAATCTCGCTATTTCCGTCAATCTCATCCCCTTGTAATTTCCAATCACAATATTCGCTACCAATATAAATAGTATTGTTATATCGGAATTGTTAAGTACCCAGTTTTTCAATCCGCCGATACTCATGATCCCCGCCCCCATTACCGCCAACAACAAAGTCCCAACCGTCAAATTCCTTGCCTCAATTTTACTTTTAATTAACTGCGTTCTTACAAACTCCTCGACCAGCAAAATCATTATCATGATTGCATAAATATCAATCCTATTGGTCCCATAGGTCATATATGTCCTATTTGCCAACAGTACTCCCACACTAATCAACACCAAATTTATCGCTCTCGCCGGCCAAAAATGTAATTTTAATTTTTTAAGTATGATATTACTAAACAAAGATATTACCAATATTACGGCAAATAATATCAATCCTTCAATAATTCCCATCGACAAAAAGGTAATTGCCATCATCGTCGGCATAAAAATACCATAACCCGTCAGCCCGATATAGTAATGCAAAAAAGATACCACTGTTGCCACCAATGGCAAAAGTATCAACATTGCCACTGTTTCACTTGTCACCCCGCTCTTTAACGCATAACCGGTAAACACTCCCGCCGCCTCTACCGGAACGGCAGAAAATGCGCAAAGTACCAACAAAGTCAAAAGAAAACAGGCAGCTTTTTTCATAATTTTGTGCCGTATTATACCACATGCAATCTGATATAATTCATCTATGAATACGCTTTTAGCCGTCGCCATCGACCTCCCCATGACCACCGGTCAAAATATCAGTGACACAATCCCTACTTTTGGCGTACTTGTAGGCAAAATATTAAATATTGCCGGCATTATCGCCGGTGTCGTTCTCGTCTTTATGCTCATCTACGGCGGCTTCCTTTATATGAGCGCCGCCGGTACCACCGATGCCAAAAAGCTTGCCAAAGCCCAAAACAGTCTCGTCACCGCCCTAATTGGCTTTTTGATAATTTTCCTTTCTTACTTTATAATTCAGATAGTTGAGAAAATTACTGGTATCACACTTACAACTATATGATGACACTTTTTTTTAAACCAGGTATTGTCCACGCCGCCGTCACCGACGGTATTGGTACTATCGACGCTCCTTCTTGGATGAGTCGTTGGGTTGCTTCCTCCTCTGCTCAGGATAAAGGCCAAGGTCTTTTTACTTTTATCAGCGTTTTTATCAATCTTGCCACCATTATTGCCGGTATCTACCTAGTAATTCAACTTATTATGGCCGGTTATATGTATATGTCCGCCAATGGTGACCCCAAAAAGGTCGATCAAGCTGGTCTCAAAATCACCCAAAGCATGATCGGACTTATAATCGTCGCCGGCGCCGTTACCCTTGCTTCCGTCATTGGTCGCATCGCCGGTATTTCATTATTTAATTTTAGTTTCTAATTATGGCCTACTGTTTAACTGACAAATTTGGTAATTGCCTCAAAGAAAACCCTGTTACTGCGACAACTCAACTCGAAAAATACATCACCACCATTATTGGTGTTATGACCATTGTTGGCATTCTTTGGTTTATCTTTCAGGTAATTATTGCCGGTTATGCCCTTATTTCCAGCAACGGCGATCCCAAAAAGATGGAAAAAGCCCAACAGCAATTGATGCAATCCATCCTCGGAGTTATCGTTGTTATTGCTTCTACTATCATTGTCGGCCTCATCCTCAAAATTCTTAATCTTGGCAACGTTTTTGACATTAATAATTTCTTTGTTAATCTCGGACTCTAGTACTATGCCTATCTACAACCCTATCGTCGATCGTGGCAGTTACCAAAAAAATATGGTCGAAAATGCCGCCATTCGTGGCTCATCATTTATCCGAATCGTCTTTACTACCCTCATGATTGTCGGCATTATTTATTTTATTTACAACATCCTCATTGCCGGTTTCTCCTTTATCAATAGCAGTGGCGACGAAAAAAGAATGGCCGCAGCCAAAAACCACATCCTAGGTGCCTTTATTGGCTTAATTGTCATGTTCGCCGTTTTCGCTTTCCTCAGTCTGCTTGAAAATATTTTGGGAATTGACCTGATAAAACTAACTCTTCCCATTTTTACCCAATAACTGTTACAATATGTTAATTATTAAAAATTAGTAATTTAAAAAAAATAAAAATATGTCCCTAATTGCACCAGTTCTCGCAGTCGACGCCGAGAGTTTCAATTTAGCCCCAGTTGGCAGTTTCGCTCGTGTCGGAGAATTCAAGATCAGCAACATGGTCTCGACTCTCTTTTCGGTTATTTTAGTTGTTGTCGGTATCGTCTTCTTATTTGTCCTTATCATGGGCGGTCTTAAATGGCTCATGTCCGAAGGTGACGACAAAAAACTTACTGTCGCCAGAAATCAGGTTACCAATGCTTTGGTCGGTTTAGCGATTGTCTTTTCCGCCTGGGCCGTTGTTGCTTTGATCAACAGTATCTTCAAAATCAACCTTCTCCAATTCAGCATTCCTCAAATGCAGTAATTGAGATTTTTTTAAACTTTATAACCCCTCCGATACCATATCGGAGGGGTTATTTGTTATAATTAACCATGAAACCTACCGTTTGGTCTCCCCGTTGCGCCATTGACGGCGTCGCTACTATTCAGGGCTTTGAATGTTTATTTGCCAATGTTCTTCAATTTGTTGTTTTTTTTGCCGGCCTCGTCTTCTTTGTTATGTTCATCTCGGCCGGCTTCAAATACTTCTCCGCCGGCGGCGATCCAAAAAAAGCCGCTGCCGCTTCCACTTCTTTGACCAACGCTTTTATCGGACTTATCGGTGTTATTTGCTCAGTGATTATTCTTCGCCTTATCACTAACTTCACTGGTATCAACGTCACTGAATTTGTAATTCCAGGTACCACCAAACTTACCCCATGAAAAAACTATTGGTTATTTTTGTATTATTTATTACATTCTTTTTTTGTCGTCCCGTTCCAGTCCACGCCTTTTCTTTCTCCGGATTTTTCAAATCAATCTTTACCAGATATTTTTCCCCCACTTACAAAATCAATCCCGATTCTAATCAAGATACTTCTAATTACGAGAACAATCCCGTCGGTATCGCCAAGCGTGTCATGCCCGCCTCCGCCGACAACGACATGAAACTTCTCTATATTACCGATGTTGTCAGAAAATATATTGCCCAAAGTCCTCTCAAAAATATCCCTCTCGCCCAATGCTCTGGCTTTTCCAAACCTGTTACCCTCTATCAATTCACCGCTTATATCATCCGCAATTACCAGACCGATCTTACAAAAGCCGAAATCGAGACTTTTCTCAAAACTCCCGACCTTGCTCCGCCAGCCAGTGCTGCCTGTCTCACCCAAATTTGGGATAATTTCTACAATACTCCCCAGGGTTCGGATTTAGAAAAGACCGAAAGCTATCAGGGCAATCAAATTGTTCGCGAAGCTATTCCCGAAAAACTCCAAAGTAGCCCCATCGTTCCCGGCTCCTCCGGCAAGACTACCGAAAACGATACCAAGCAAAATCTTGACACTCTTCATGGCCTCATGGTTCCCCATCAATTTTCAGGTCAGACCGTCAAAGAACGCACCAAACTCTTCGAAGGTTTTTTAGTCCCCGAAAATCAGCAAAAATAATGTTAAAATAATTGTAATGTCCGTGACTTCTCTTATACACCGTCTCAATCGCAAAGATCAACCGATTTTTCGGCTTCATCCGTTTACCAAAAAAATCCTTATTGCCCTCTTTCTTGTCTTCACTTTCCTAATTGTTAATCAGGTCAAAGCTCAAAACATTATCAGCGACAAGCAAAAAGCCATCGAAAAAGGTGGTAATTCCGAGAGATGGCTTCACGAAGCCCTTGTCAGCAATATGGTTTCCTCCGTCAATTTACTTAGCGGTCCTATTCCTGATCAATATCTAAACGTTCAATACGGTGACACCGATGCTCCTACCTCCTATAACTATATTCCTAATGGTGCTATAGGTAGTGTTACCGGCCTCATCGCTTCTACTTATACTCCTCCCGCTTCTGGTATCCAATATTTAGCCCAATTACGGGATGAATTTCTGGGTAAACCCGCCTATGCTCAATCAGCTGGCGGCATCGGCTACCAGGGTCTACAGCCCATTCTCCCCCTTTGGCGTGTCTTTAGAAACGTTATCTATACCGCCTCGTCTCTCATCCTTCTCATTCTTGGCATCATGATCATGCTTCGGGTCAAAGTCAGCCCCCAGGCTGTTATTACCATCCAAAACGCCATCCCCAAGCTTATTACTACCCTCATTTTTGTCACTTTTTCCTACGCTATCGCCGGCCTTCTTATCGATTTAATGTATTTTGTCCAGGCTTTCGGCCTTTTTCTCGCTTTCCAACTTGGCGGAACCAATATGGGTTCAAATTTATTCGGCAACAATACCGGGTTTCTTGAACTAAGTCGTGCCACCTTTTGGCAACATAAAGATCTATTGTTCGGTCTCATTCGAAATGGTATGGTTACAATGATTGGCTCTATCGTCGGCGCTTTTTTGGGAGCCATTTTTGGTGGGGTAGGTGGATCTAGCATAATCGCTGTAGCAGGTGGCTTTGGTCCATGGTGGGGTGCCGCTCTTGGCCTAGTCGCTGGCGTTCTTATCGTCTTGTTAATTATTCTCATCGTTATTTTAATCCAACTATTAAATCTTCTTTGGGGCCTTCTTCGTGTCTATTTCACTGTCATTCTCCAGATAATTTTTGCCCCAGTTCTGATTGCTGTTGGCGCTTTCCCTAGTTCAAAAACAGGCTTCAATACCTGGTTTCTCAATCTTGTCGCCAATTTGACCATTTTCCCAGCCGTCTATTTATTTTTGATTTTTTCCAATGTTCTCATGGCCACTATTAACGGTAAAAATCTTTGGGCCCCTGCCGTCGTCGGCGTTGCCCCGGAAGCCATTAACCTCGCCATTGCCCTTGGCACTCTCTTTATCGTCAGCAAAATTCCTACTCTTATTCCTCAGGCACTCTTTAATATCAAACCTTCTCCATGGGGTCAGGCCATGAGCCAAAACGTCGCCGCACTCCAAAAATCTGCCATGGGTCCGATGAATCTTGGCGGTAGAATGTTCGCCGGTAAATTAAACGATATAACAGCCGATAAATATAACTATATAAAGAATAGGGAAGCAAGAAACGGTCCTCTAATAGCAAGGGAAAGAGCTGAAGTGGGTACTCAAGGAGCCCAACTTCTCTCTAAATTCGCTAGCTATCTTTTTCCCAGTATTCAACCACAAAAATTTAATAAATAATTAAGACTTATTCATCCTCCTGGGTTTCCTCTTCTCTTCCAAAGTTCGGATCTTGTGATCCACGTTTATTTCCATATTCATATGCATCTCTCTCCTCTGGATGTTCTTCTAGGTCCGAACCTAAAGATACTCTCCAAGGACGTACAACAGACTTTCTCCACCAAATTTTTGTCTTATCCCACATTCTTCCAAACTGTTGTATTCCTTGTTTTGCATGAAAAATATCAAGAATTTCTAAAATATTCACCCCCAAAGGAATCCAAGAATCTTGATAAGCCATCAATGATTTATACAGAATATCTGGATAATCAGGATTTATCGTCGCCAATTGCCAATAATCATAATTTCTGTTAAGACCATCTATGTTGGCCAAAATTGTTGCATACAACTTAGGATCATACTCATTTGCTTCAAATGGTCGATTATCAGCAAACTCTCCTCCTATTCTCAACACCTTGTAGTCCTGAAGTGCTTCGTTTATAGCATCATCAGTTGGATACTTTCCTTTTTCTATCTGTCCACTTATCATCAAATTATAGAAATTACGCATGTTTTTCATCATATCGGCACCATATTTCATTCCCCAATTTGTATTCAAATCCGCATACGTCAATACTTTTTCCGCTACTCCGGTTCTTTCATTTTGTACGATATTCATATATGGATACTTATATGTATACGGTATCTTATCGATTATCGCCTGTGCCAAACTTATATTTACCTCTTTCATCCTTGCCTTAAACCTCTTGTCTTCTGCCGGTATATCCCGATTAAATGTGTCCAAATTTCCCGACGGTTTTGGCATTCCATATTGATCCAAAACTACTTTTCCATCGGCACTATGTTCAAATTCAGGTATATCGGTTCGGATAATACTTGTAAATGTAGCAAAATCCGTCAAACATCTCTTCCTGAAAAATAATGGCTCTCCATTCTGTAATCTCTTTATTATTTTGTCATATTCTGGACTTTTCCTTCTAAATAATGCCACTACCCACGCCCCGATTGACCCTCCAAAACCACTTCTGTCCAAAGAAGATATCCATTTATTCAAGGCTCTTCCGTTCGGATCAGCCATCGCCGCCGGTGCATATTCAAACCAGCTTTTGATCTTTCCGCCTGGGAACGGCTTTCTCCTCACCATTTTCCCTGTTTGTTCATTTTTATACCAACCCACATCGGCGCTACAAAACATAAACGAAGAAAAAACCAAATTCCAAGCAGCGTTAAACGAATCTCTGAAATATTCCTCTGGAAAATGTTTACCTACCCATGGTGTTCCATCCGCATCTTTCTTGTTTTTGAATAAATTAAACAAATCTCTTTTTATTTCCTGTGGACTTTTATTCAAAAAATCTCTGTATCCCTGTTCGGTAAATTGCAAGAAATAAGCATTCTTCCCGGAATGTGGTTCATGATAACTTTTTTCAAAAAAGTATCGGATCAATCCCTCATAGTTATCTTGAAATCTTGGTACCTTGTTTGCCGTTGCCATTTCCGAAAGACTATAGCTAAATCCCGCTATTGCCAAAACCTCAGTTTGCTTATTCCCGGCACCATCCTTTATCTTATTTGAAGCCGCATTTAACCATCTATTTCTCAATTCGCACCATATTTTCCATTCATTCAAATTCAAAATACCTTCCAACTCTTTTGGTACTCTCGTCATAAACTCTGGTGTGATGGTTCCGTCTAGACATCCCTGCGAGAATGGGTTGAATTCCGCTTCCGCCAATCTAAACGAATTATATGATTTATTCCAATAATCTCTATCGTATCTATTTTCCAAAACATTTAGTTTCGAATCAATTTCAGCCAACAAATCAACTGCATAATTTTTATCGGCTCCGCGTACACGTGGATCTTCAGCTACCGCATAAATTTTCTTTCTCCATTTATTATAGAGACTAGCCATCTCGTCCATTGAAAGCTTATATTTCAACTCCCCATAATGAGGATCATTCTCGTTATTATTAACCTCCTCAATCGCATCCAAAGCATCATAATAATCCCCTATTGCATCACGTAAATCCTTATTACTAATATCTTTCCATTTAAGTAGAGAGCCTGCCCTTTCATCTCTATCTAGCTTTGGCCTTTCGATACTTGAAGTTCCATCACTTGGCCCTGTTGCCTTTTCCAAAACTGCAATCCTACTACGACACTCCCTTAGCGCATTTTTCAAAAATTGTTCTTGCCAAAATTCCTTAGTGAAATCTTTCATCACATCATCGTATGATTCCATCAAAAATTTCTTATTTTTGCTTTCGATCTCATCTCTTGAATTCATATACTTAGACTCAAGTTCACCGCCAATCCCTCTTAATTCTCTAATTTTTTTATCTATCGGTTCCAAATGAATAGACAATTCCTTTAATTTTTTATTTAAATAATCTATCTTTGCCTTATTGGCAACCTTGGCCGGATCATCTTCCCATTCGGTTGTTATTTTTCTCAAATCAACGATTGCCTCTCTAAGTTGTGGATCCTTTATACTTTCCACATTACTGGTATCATTCACTGTTGACCCCATAGTTTCGGCGTTCTTTTCAGTCACACCCTTTGCAATTTTTTTTATCCAATCCGCCGCAATGTCTTTTTCTTTTTTCGACGGACCCTCTTCTCCCATTGCTCCTTTTAGTTTATCCCTAAACGCCAAATAAGCTTCTTTTTTTTCTGAATCAGATACCACAATATCTCTCTCTTCTGACTCTTTCCATCCGGTGACGACCTTCTTCAGCCCTTTAAATTCTTTTTGTAACTCAGGATCTTTTATCTCAACTATCGCTTCATTAATTTTTTTTAATGCCTCATCAAGATTCCCCAACAAATCTTCGGTTTTCTCTCCGGTTTTTGGCCCTGGCGGCGCCTCTGGCGGCCTAGTCCTTGCTCCCGTGTTTTCGGCATGTTCCTTAACCGCATCGATCTCTACTAAACTGTTATTCAGAAATCGCAAATCATCCCTATTTTTAGGATCTAATTTTGGCTGTACTGTTTCAAGCTTCTTCTCGAGTTTTTCCAATTTTTCCACATCCTTGGTATTCAAGTTATTCTTTCTCTTCTGCATCTCTTCCAATGTCTTCTCAAGCTCGATCAAGGCTTTTTTCAACTCTTTATTTTTTACGTTTTCAAACATTTTTTCATATTTATCATCTTCGGAATTTTTGCCTGGTCCTTTTGATTTATCTGGTGACTTCGGTGACTTATTGCCCCCGCCGTTCTCTGCACCCCCTCCGGCTGCCGCCGGTGGCGTTTCAACTACAACTTTAATAGGCTCAACTCCAAATTGTTCATTTAATTTATTTAATACATCCAATGCTGATGGTTTTTTTTCTTCCACAGATTTTTCCGGTGGCTTTGACGCTTCATATTTTTTATCTATCACTTTTATCGTTGTCTCCAAGGCTCCCGTCATTTCTACTTTCTGCACTTCTTTCGCCGGCTCGACCTTAACTTCTTTTATTTCATCAAGAAACTCCACGAAATCATCACGATGCAACGCACCACCGTTATCCATCCATCTTTTATTATACTTACCCTGAATTTCCGTTATTTTCGGATCATTAAAAAGATACGGCATCATAAACGATTCCATTCTTACCAACGCTTGTGGCAACGCCTCGGCCGCTTCACCATACAACCCTGTCTTAAAAGCATTTTGCGCCTCTAAGTTTCCACTTTCCAACAAACCCACACATGCCGCCCTGGCAAAAATATGTAATTTCGCTAATTCGGTTTCCTGTTTTTTTCCTTTAAGAACTTCGAATGCAGTTTCAAACTTCTTTTCAAACGTAACCCCGCCCATCACCTTCAGTGCATTTTCATTCGCTTCTTCAGGAGTTAGTCCTTTCGCAAAAATATTATCCCGAAAAATATTCTTTATCTTGATAAAATCTGGATTTTTTATCTGCAGCGCCTCTTGCCCTTTTTGAGTAGATTGTAATAATTCCCTAAATTGTTCGGCAGCCATACTACCTATATTTTACCTGTTTTGCCCTTCGCTTACAATCGTTTGGCTATCGCGGCCGCAATCATGTTTTTTTGCGGCTCTTTCCCTTCTCCGACACCAAGCGCCATTAATCCATCATAAATCTTTTTCCACCCAACTTTTTCTTTCTTAATTTCTATCATCATAAAAAAATTCTCCAAAGCTCCATCGTCGGTTACATTTCTCATAATCGGTTTGAACAAGCCATCCATCGCCTCCGGCAAAAATTTTGTTTTTGGCAATTCAAATCCAATTGTAATTTTTTCCAAATAATCGATATTGTCACTTTGCATTATCGCCAAATAAGCGACCGCGCCCATCTCGGCGATCAACTCGTCCATCATCATTCTTTCGTCGATCGTCAAAATCTTTGTTGCCCTAATTTCCATTATATCTTTGATATCCTTAAACCTGCTTCGCCCCTCAAAAAAATCTCTGATCGCCCTGTTTGCCTCCTCTTCTTTCACCCCCGTTTTGAACACTTTTTCTGTCAATACGTCCAATAATTCTCTGTCAAATTCATGACACAAAATTTCATTGTAGTCGATTTTTTTATCGATACTCGCCGCGCTTGCCTTAATTAATTTTTTCAATTCATAAGTTGGCGCTTGTTTTAATTCATCGATTATTCCGTTCAGTCTTGTCAGCACAATCATTTTTTGATGTTCATTTTCAGCCAAATCCAATTTTTCGATATGTTCTTTCAGACTTTCCAAATCATCCACATCTTCCCCAAAATTCGGCATATTTCGATAGATATTCAGCATATCCAGCAAATCCCTATCCTCCACCTCCTCCCACAAATGCTTTACCTTATCATCCATAATATAATCTTACCTTTTCTGGTTAAATTTTGCTATCTCGTCTTTCCACTTATTAAAAAAATTTGGGTTTGTTTTATCAAATAATTTTCTTGGCAAAGACAAACGTATAGCTTGTCCATTCACTTCTTTTTCCTCAACAATTATATTTCCGTTAGTTAGATATCCGTAAGTAAAGTATTCGTCGTGAACTTCATTATCCGATGTAACTACGGTTACATTTATTCTTGGAAGTTTGTATAAAACATTTTTCTCTTTAGGTTTAGTGACCTCCGCTGTCTTTTTCTCTTCATTTGTATACGTACTTTTCCAACGCTTTTCATTTTCCGCATTCGGCTTTGTCAAAATCTCACCCTTTTTAATTATGTTTCCATCATTATCAATTTGTGTCAATGATTTCAATTCTACAAAATTATCGGTCGTAATATTCAACCGATCCTGAAAATCATTCATCTTATAAACACCCCCATACTTCTCGGGCATCAACAAAGATGGGGTAGGTATTACAAACTTTTCTCCATTACTTTCCAAAAGCCAATAATCAGTCAATAGCATTGTTGTAACAAGCTTATCCTTACCTTCCAGTTTTACATGCTTACACCCATATTTTTCTTTTAGAATTTTATCATCCAATCCTTCACCGGTTTTAATTAATTTATTAAATGCATCAATTATTTCTCTCGCCGTTGAATTTTCCTCCTCCCCGCCCTGTGTTTCTTGTGCCTGATCTCCCATAAGAACACGGGCTAAGTCAGGTGTTATATAACGATCCTTAAGCAAATCTTCAATTGCCTGTTCTCTCGTACACCCTGTAGTAATCATTATATCTTTGATATCTTCATTATAAGGGTCGATATATTTATACTCTAGCAGAAGGGGACTTAAATCCTCCTGTCCTTTCGCTTTTTTTTCCGCCACTATCTCCATTTGTCTTTTATTCCCCGATTTGAAAAACTCATCAAATTCTTCGGGGAGATTTGAATCTGTTTCCTCACTCCCGGCATTCTGCTTTTGTTCCCCTGTTTGTGATTTGGTTTTTGGATCTTGTGATTTGTCAGCCAAGGGCTGATCCGCCTTGGGAGGATTTGTTTCTTGTGATTTGGAATTTGGAATTTCTTTTATCCCCATCCTTTCCCAATAACCCGGATTGCTTTTATTAAATTCCGCCATCGGTATCTCACGTCCTTGCATCTGCCCTTCACCTCCAAACGGTTTACCCACAACCACTATTCCCATGTCAAAATCATAACCCGTCACCGTATATTCCCCATTTGCTCTACCATGTTCCATCACTATCACCCCACCAGCATCATAATGCCTCATCTCTCCCTTATCCGGCCCTACATCTTCAAACTTCACCCACTGCATTCTTCCATCCGGCCCCTTCACCTGAACTGTATTCTTTTTTGGATTGAAATCTATCACCTCAAACCCCCCACCCTTGTCCTTCACACTATACAATTCTACTTTGCCCGCCATAGCTTCAGCGTCGGCGGGTTCGACGGGTTCTATTGTTTCTATTGGTCCTATTGGTCCTATCTGTCCTATATCAACTTCCGGATATTTTATTCCAAACTCTTTTGCGCTTATATTTTTAATTTCATTTCCTCTCGTCAACACCACCCTACCATTCAAAGTCCCCTTCACTTCCCATTTATCTGCTTCACTTTTCTGATTTTCCAATGTCTTCGCCACTTCTTTAGCCACCGCTTTTTCCGCTTTTTTTGCCGTTTTTTTATCCAATCCCTGCATTGTCGCCGCCGCATATCCTTTTTCTTTCAAATCCTGTAAATACGTTTCTGCCGATTTATCCGCCTTTTGTGATGACGTCAACAAGGACCCTTCGCCATAAGCTCGATTTTTCAAAGCGACATGTTCCAGCCCTTCTCCCGCTTGTGCATATGCCAATATCTCTTTTTCAAGACCGAAATAAACACTCGGTATCAAATCATGAATTTTATCAATAGTCGGATCCGTCAACGCTTTTTTCCACTCCGGACTTTTACTTTTTATCCCCGCCAAAATCACATATCCCGCCATTGCTTTTTTGGCCATCGCTTGATCATACTTTTCTTTATCCGTCACCATACTCGGATCATCCTTAAAATCATATTTATCATCAACTCCCAGCATTGTCCTCGCCTCCTTATCCGCTTCGGTTTTACCCTTAGTCAAAATATCGGCAATCGCATCAATTATCTTATTTTCGCCCACCCTCGCCTCCGTCATATGTTTCACTTCGGTCACTTTCATCTGTGCTGTTTTTGCTTCCATCTTCATAGTTTACCTTTTATTGCTATTTTTTGCTATTGTCTTCTTTCAATTTTTTAAAAAAATTAGGATTAGTTTTATCAAATATCTTTCTTGGCAAAGACATCTGTGAAACTTCTCCATTCCAATTTTTTTTCTCAACAACAATATTTCCATTATTTAAATATCCCCTAGTAAAATATTCATTGTGAACTTCATTGTCTGGCGTAACTACAATTACATTTATTCTAGGAAGTTTGTGCAAAACATCTTTCTCTTTTTTTACTTTTGCTTCTCTATCAACATTTGGTTTTCGTTCCCCTTCGGTCAAAGGGGAATACCCCTGAGCTCGTCGAAGGGGAAGGGGATTTGAAACTTGCTCTTCCGTGTTTTCCACAATTTCCCACAAAATTGATTTACTCAAATTCGATGGCAAAAATGCACCTATTTCCTTTAAATTCTGACTCTCCAAAGCCATTCTTGCCTCCTCCCCCGCCTCCAACATCGCATTATACAAAATTGTTCCCACTACTTTTTTATACAAATCCTTATATTTTTCTTCTTTTTGATTTTTATATAATTCAAAAAAATTTTCATCGCTATTTTTTAATTTATCAAAAACCTCACTTAATCCAGTCTCTTTTTCTTTATCTGTCAAATTTGGTTTCAAATATTTACTCGCTATTTCACTAGTCGCATCCTCAACATTATATTGTATTTTTTGCGAAATAATCTCAGGCTTCACTTCCGTCATAGTCCATTTTACCTTTTTTTCATCAACTCTTCAAACTCTTCCTGCCCCAAAGTTTCCTTTTCTACCAACACTTTTGACAATTCATCAAGTTTTTTGACATTTTTCTTAACTATAATTACCGCCTGATCATGGGCATTATTTACAATCTTTTTAATTTCTTCATCCACTTTTGATTGCATTGCATCGGAAATTTTTGCCGGCTCAAAATAAGCCCGTCCAAATTCTTCGACATCAACTTGTGGCCCCATATTTATCGGCCCCAAATCCGACATCCCCCACTCCACCACCATATTTCTTGCAATATTTGTCGCGTGTGAGATATCACTACTCGCTCCGGTCGATATATCTCCAAAAATTACTTCCTCCGCTGCCCTACCTCCCATCGCCATCGCCATTTGATTTAGTAATCTCGATTTTGTTTGGTGAATCATGTCTCTCTCCGGTGGCACTAGTGTAAATCCCAACGCCATTCCCCTCGAAACGATTGAAATTCTAGTAACTGGATCGAGCTTACACGCGTAATTTACAATCGCGTGACCCGCCTCATGATAAGCCGTCATCAATCTGTCTTTATCGGTTTGTGTCCTGCGTTTTTGTGATCCCAATTTTGCTTTCAATGCCGCCTCTTCAATATCCTCCATTGTGATTTCGGTTCTATTTGCTCTCGCAATTGCAATTGCCGCCTCGTTTAGCATATTTTCCAAATCCGCTCCCGAAAATCCCACCGTTCTTTTTGCCACTGCTTCCCAATTAATATTTTTTACAAATGGTTTACCTTTCGCATGAATTGCAATTATGTCTTTTCTTGCCTCAATATCGGGCATTTCCAATACCACTCTTCTGTCAAATCTTCCCGGTCTCGTCAACGCCGAATCCAATAAATCACCCCGATTCGTTGCCGCCAATACCACCACCGCCGTATTCGCCTCAAATCCATCCATCTCGACCAATATTTGATTTAGTGTTTGTTCTCTCTCGCCATGACCACCTTCGAGTCCTCCTCTCATTCTTCCAATTGCATCAATTTCATCGATAAATATAATTGCCTTGCCACCTTTTTTCGCAGTTGCAAACAAATCTCTTACCCTAGAAGCACCGACTCCCACCAACATTTCCATAAACTCTGAACCTGCCATTGCATAAAACGGCACATTTGCCTCACCCGCCGTTGCCTTGGCCAATAATGTTTTACCAACACCTGATGGCCCAACCAGTAATACCCCTTTTGGCGCTCTCGCCCCAACTTTTCTGTATTTTTCCGGATTTTTCAAAAAATCGACCACTTCTTCCAAATCTTTTTTTGCCTCTGTCACTCCTGCCACATCTTTAAAAGTTAAGCTTTGTTTCCCTTTGATAAACAATTTTGCCGTTGATTTTCCAAAACCAAACATTCCACCTGCGCCTCCACCCCCACTCTGTTTTTTAAAAAACCACAAAATAAAAATAATCGGCAAACCAATCGACAACAAAGTTATCAAGCCCTCACCCATCATCTTCCATCCGGTTCGGTTATCAACTTTATATTTAATTTTTCCCAAATCAACTCCGTCTTTTTGCAAAATTTCCGCCAACGATATCGATGCCTCTTTTGAACTGGAAATTGTCTTATTTTCGCCCTTAAGTTTGGATAATACTTCATTATCCATCACTGTTATTTCTTCAACTTTATTATTTTTTATTGCTTCAATTGTCTGAGACAATGGCACCTTTTCGACTACTCCCGTCGAAAACACCTCTCCCAAGGTCGATATTACCCAATAAAT
>Ga0247842_10003496_pt1 | contig 21099 bp, 18 predicted proteins | sample LaCruzMarch2015__3_FD_192411 | JGI IMG/M metagenome (GOLD analysis project Ga0247842, IMG submission 192411) | Freshwater microbial communities from meromictic Lake La Cruz, Castile-La Mancha, Spain - LaCruzMarch2015_19m | ecosystem: Environmental > Aquatic > Freshwater > Lake | place: Spain...
ACCGAGACCCCCTACTACGAACCGGTGAAGATCCGCTACTAAGCCACGGGCGACGGGGGCCAGACGCATGAGCCTGCGCTGTTTCTACTGTGGTCATTGCCTCCCGCTCGACCAGGGCGATGACACCTTTCATGGCCCCCTGCGCTGCCGGGTGTGCAAGAATGTGATGATGGTCCGCGTCGAGCGCGGACTGCTGCGCGCCATGGCGCCGTGCCCCCAGGCCGCCCCGAACCCGGACCCGGCCCCGGTGGGCACGGGTCGGCGGCCTTAGTCCCATCCCCAGGCGGGCCGCGGTAGACCCCAAGTCGCGGTCGCCGGCTTCCAGCGAGAGATTCACCCATGCCAGAGGCAAACAAAGAGGCCACCGCGGCCGGACGCTATATCTACGCGATCATCCCCGACCAAGGCCCCCTGACCCTGGGGCCGATCGGGCTGGAGGAGGCGCCGGCCTACAGCATCGGGGATGGGCAGGTCGCCGCGGTCGTCAGTGCCGTGAAGGCCGCGCGTATCCGTCCGCAGCGCCGCAACATGGCGGCGCACCAGGAGGTGCTGAAGCAACTGCTGCAACAGGTGACGCCGCTGCCCGCCGCCTTCGGGCTGGTGGCGGACGATGACGCGGCGATCGCGCGCATCCTGAAGGACAACAGCAAGGTCTTTCTGGAACAGTTGAAACGAGTCGAGGGCAGTGTCGAGATGGGTCTGCGCATGACCTGGGATGTGCCCAACATCTTCGAGTTCTTCGTCGGTACCCACGCGGAGTTGCGGGAACTGCGCGACAATTTCTTCCGTGACGGCGGCAAACTGACCCAGGACGAGATGATCACCCTGGGCAGCCGCTTCGAGCGCCTGCTCGATGAGGACCGGGAGACCTACACCGAGCAGGTCGAGACGGTGCTGCGTACCTGCTGCCGTGAGATCAAGCGCAACAAATGCCGGGTCGAAACCGAGATCATGAACCTGGCCTGCCTGGTGCCGCGGGCGGACCTTGAGCGGTTCGAGCAGGCGGTGCAGCAGGCGGCGCACCCCTTCGACGACAACTACGCCTTCGATTTCAACGGCCCCTGGGCACCCCACAACTTCGTGGAGATGGACATCCGCCTCTAAGTAACGAGCCAAGAGGTTAAACGCAAACACCATCGTTGTCGTTGTCGTTGTCGTTGTCGTTGTCGTTGTCGTTGTCGTAATCGTTGTCGTAATCGTTGTCGTAATCGTAATCGAGGTTATCGTAGCGCCCCGGATTCTTGCGCACTCCAAAGTGCATCGTTTCTCCGATTACGACAACGACAACGACAACGACAACGAGCCTGCCCGATCGCCCGACTGGTATCCCGAATTCCGCTTCGCGCTACGAGGACGGTCAAGGCAATCCGACGCCCGTTTGGCGTAGCGGTGGCGCCGTTCGCCAATCAGGAAACCGGCCGCGACTGAGCGGCAAAGAAGCGCATCATTTCCTGTGAGGCGTCGGGTCCCTGTTCATCGGTGAAGCTGCCGCGGCGGCTGCCGCCCGACCAGGCGTGACCGGCGCCGTGTATCAGCCACTGCTCGGCCACCACCTTGCCGCCGGGTCCCGCGTGCACGCTGTGCGTGTAGGTGTGACCGGTCCCGGCGCGACCCTGAGTGATTCGGGCCGCCGCGGTTTGCCCGATCGACTGGGCGACGATGTGATCGCTGTTGCGCGGATGGACCGTCTCGTCAAGCTCGCCGTGGAACACGATGATCGGGACCCCCTTCAGGCACGCGTCGGCCGCTGGTGCGGCGGCACCGTTCATCGCGGCGAAGGCCGACGTAAAATCGCACGCTGCCGCATAGGGCATTGCCGAGTGGGCGCCGACCGCGGCATAGACCTCGGGATAGGTGGCGCCCATGATCACGGCCATGGCGCCGCCCGCCGACAGGCCGGCGCAGTAGACCCTGGCCGGATCGACGTGATACTGCTCGATGACCGCCCCGGTCATCCCCGCGATGAGCGAGGGTTCGCCCTGATCGCGCTGCTGATCGGGGGCCTTGAACCAGTTCCAGCACCGCGTCGCGTTCGCCGCCGCCGACTGGGTCGGATACAGGACCAGACAGGGCTGGGCCTCGGCGATCTCATTGAAGCGGGTGCCGGCGGCGAAGTCGTCCGCGCTCTGGCCGCCGCCGTGCAGCATGACCACCAAGGGCAGCGGCTGGCCTTGGTAGGCGGTCGGGATATAGAGCTTGTAGGCCCGGGTGCCGGCCTGATTGGTGAATGAGCCGGTCAGGAACCTGCCTGGGGTCTGGGTGCTGTCGGGCACCTGCCGGTCGGTTCGCGGCGCGGTCGGCAGTTCAAAGCGCGTCCCGATCCGCGGGGCCTCGGTGCGCAACCTGGCCAGGAAGTCCGGCAGGAACCCCACGGGTTCACCCACCGGCAACAGCTTCGCGGAGCGCGCCGCGGCGCCGTCGCCGCGCCAGGCCGTTTGGCCACCCGGGGTACCGGCCGGCATCAGGCTCAGCAGCGTTTGTTGGATCTTGTCGGTCGCGGCGACGGGGCCGTCGCGTTGCAGCAGCGACATTGCTTCGCGTATTCCGGCCAGCATTTGTTCGTTCATCGTCGTTCAGCCTTGCGTGTTTGGTGGTTAGCGGATGCGCCCGGCCAGTGCGCCCTTGACGGCGGGGCTGGCGTGCAGGGCGCCCAGCACCACCACCGATTCGATGGTGGCGAGCGCCAGTTCCGGTGAGACATCGGCGCCGATGCTGGCCAGGCCCAGGACCTGGATCTGGAGTCGCTCTCCGGCCCGCTGCACCGCCTCCAGATCGGCGCGCGAGTAATGCTGCAGTCCGAGCACCAGGCTCTTGCGGGCGATCGTCTGGCGGACGACCTCGGCGTGGGTGCTCAGTTGGTTGCGGATCGCGGTGCGAATCAGGTCGGTGCGATTGGAGTAAAAACCCTCCTGCACCAGCAGGTCGATCTGACCGAGATCGATGAGCCCCAGATTGATCGTAATCTTCTCGGTCTCGCTGACTTTCTGACGAATATCGTGTACGCTCATGGGGCGCTAGACCATCCATATATCATCCAGGTGGATGGTATTCTAGGCGCTGCACGCCGCTTGTCAATCGGAATATTCCTACCCCGGGTCGCGCAGATCCGGTGCAGACGATCCCGGTCCGCGGGGCTAGTCTTGTCAGCGAGGGTACCGGTGATCGCAGTCACCGTATCCATGGACCAGGCATCGCGGGATGCTTGGCCCCATGGCGACTGGGCCCGGGAGGACAGAACGGAGGGCGGGATCATGATCAGACAGGTAGGGGTGGCCGTTATCGGCGCGGGTCTGGCGGGCCTGGCGGCGGTCGCGGAGATCCGCAGGGCCAAGCGGGACTTCGTTCTCATCGACGATGGTGGACTGGGCAGCACCTGCGCCCGGAGCGGTTGCGGGCCGTCCAGGCTGGCGGCCCACCGGACGGAGTTGCTGGCGCAGCGCCGCTCCTGGCACTGTTGCGGCGCCATCGGGGCCGGGCCCTGGATGGATCAGGTGCGGTGCCCGGCGCTGCCGAGGGAAGCGCGCGAGGTCGCCGTGGACCCCCGGTCGCCGGACGACACCGAGGTTCCGCCCGACGCGCTGATCCTGGGGGAGGCCCGCTTCATCGGCCCCACGACGCTGCGGGCCGGCGGTGCCTGGTCGGCGTTGGACCAGTCGCACCTGCTGACCGGGCAGACGGCCTTCGGTCCCGCGGACCCGGGCCTCGCCGGGTCAGGGCCGGGGCCTGTTGCGGGTCTATGTGGACCGCCGGGACGGCCGGGTCCTGGGTGGTGCCATGATCGGCCCCGGCTGCGAACACCTGGCGCAGGCGCTCGCCTGGGGTGTGGAGCGACGACTGACCGTGCGGCAGATGGTGCAAATGCCCTTCGATCACCCCGGGGTCGGCGCGGCCCTGCAGGAGACCCTCAGTGAGTTGGTGCAGCGGCTCGGCCCCATCTCGGTGAACCCCCCGGTGCTGGGTCGGTTGATCAACTGGCCGGGCCGGTCGGCGCGGGCGGCGGCGCCCCCGCTCGGCCAGTGCCGGTGCATCGGCCAGGACCTCGAGCGGTGCTTCGCGGTCGCGCCCGACGACCGGGCCGGCCCCGGCCCGGGGGGGTGGCAAGCCGATTAACCCGGAAAGAGCAGTTCTCTCACAGAGACACAAAGATCACAAAGAGTGAGAGCAATTGCCGGATTCAGGATTAGCAGCCCGTTACCCCAAATCCGGCGATTAGTCACGCCAAGCCGCCAAGACGCCAAGAAATTCCAAAGGATGTGCGCAACATGCTGACCACCCGATGAGCCTTGTAGGGTGGATAAGGCGCGCGCGATGAACTTGCAGACCGGACGCAGCGCTTGATCGCGCCGCATCCACCAGGCGTCTGCTGACCGCTCGTTGGCTGAGTTTCGACGCTAATCACCTTAGGCGATTAGTGCCATTACCTCAGCTCGCCTCAAGCTGCGACTCGCGCCGAGCCGAGCCAGCGTTCCGGGTAGGGCTGTGGGGGTAGGTTTGCAGCGGGCGTGGGGCGAGCGAGGCCGAGCCGGCCGGCCGCGGCTGAACTACGATGCCAATCGCCCGTGCGGTTGCTAAATGATACCGCAAAACCTGCGAATTCGTATCCGGCGCAGTCCCGTAAGTACCAGCAACGGACCCAGCATGACCAACGTCGCGGGTTCGGGAATGGATGTGATTTCGATTTGCGCAGTTGCGATGGTTCTCCCGTACTCCATAACGCCTTTCGAGTCCTTCCCGACAAGAAAATCAATGGTGTCGCCAGGAGAAACTGCGAACGAGCCGTTGTAACCCACCGAACCGTGACTGTAAATATCACCCTCGTACAATAGAGCAGTGTTGAAGAGAACGTATCCGCCGGCGTTGGTGTATAAGCCATTGTCCCCCCCCCAGTAGCCCTGGAAAGTGGAGGATAGGGAGGCCCAACCGCTAACGCTGCTGGTCCAGCGCACGCCCGCTAAGTCGGCGACCGATAATGGGGTAAATTCAAGTCCCGACGGGCTACGGTTGACCTCAGGATAAGTGGGCCCGGTGTTCCATCCGTAATATCCGTCGTCATAGCATTCCCAGCATGAGTTTGAAAAGACGTTGAATATCCCTGTCGGAGTAGCTTTCCAGCCGTAACTCCAGCCCGAAGAAGTGGGGTTCGAGCTAGCGTCGAACTGATCCGTGGCATTGTACACGATGCCTGCAACGGCCAGTGTCGTGGACCCTGCCAAGAGTAAAATAACGAGCGGGATAATTCTCTTTGCGCACGAATTGACCATAGATATTCCTGTAATATGCCGGTCACAGATGATTGCACCGGCCAAAAGATAAGTACCACAACAGAATTATTTATACAGCAGAATTATTATAACTTCTTGATATATAAGGCATCGCATTATTCACGCTCTTATCGCGATTGGGTAGATGTACTTAGTGCTGTCCGCATTGGCTGTTTATGACCAGCGGCGAGTTTTCAAGCGATTGCTTTGCAAGCTTCCCCCGCGTTGCCGGAACTCAACAGCTAAGCCGGCCATACGCTAAAGGATAGCCGGTCATGTTGGGGACATCCGTGGTCTTGTCGTCATCCCGGCATGTACCCGTGTAGCTCGTCAACATCGTTAGACATCTTACTTCGCAATGAATGGTAGGATAGTTAATTCTTGTAAATCCGGAAATCACCTTAGGCCCTGCTCCTGCGAGTCACTTGAGGCCGCCTGCACCGCGTCCATGAAGTCGCGGCAGGTCGCCGTCAGGTCCTTTCCCTGCGCATGCAGGTCCCCGCCGATCAGCAAGCAGCAGTCGCGCCCATAGACGCCGATCAACTCCGGGATGCGCTTGAGTCCCATCCCTCCCGCCGGCACCGGGAAGATGGCCCGCAATGCCCCCATGGGTCTGGTGGCCGCGTCCACGATGTCCAGGCACTCCCGCGGGGTGAAGGCGAAGCGCCCGCCGTAGCTCGGGAAGATGGTCGCGTCCGCCCCGGCCAGCCGGTTGAGCTGTCCGTAGAGCACCCCGTGGCCCAGGCCGGCGTCCGGGTGCAGGGTGAAACTGCCCTGGAAGGCCGGGTGGCTCAGGATCGGCAGGGCCAGGGTGTCCTCGTCGGCCAGGGCGCGCATGGCGTCGAGTCCAGCCAGCCCCGGGCAGAACAGCAGGCCCCCGGCGCCGCACCGCTGCGCGTGCCGGGCCCGCCGGGCGATCTCCGCCGCCGGGGCCGTGACATTGGGCAGATAGAGCGCGCGCCCGCCCGTCTCGCGATTGGCGCGCGCGACCGCCTCGGCACAGCGTGCGACGCGCTCCTCGAAGGGGCAGAAGCACTGATCGGTGAGCCCGTGGTCATCCTTGATCAGGTCGATTCCGCCCCGGGCCAGGCGATAGGCGAGTCGCGCCAACTCACTTGGGTTCAGGCCCATGGGCTTGAGCGCGGTGCACAGCAGCGGCCGGTCCCGGACCCCGAGCAGGTCGCGCAGCCCCGCCTGACCGAAGCGCGGCCCGCGATAGAGTCGTCCCAGCGACTCCCCCAAGTCGAAGCCCATCAGCCGGATGCCGGGCTTGATGCTGATATTGCCGAACAGGCAGTTGACGAGCTGGGTCAACTCCCGGCCGGCGACCTCCACCGGATAGCGGATGACCGCCTCCCAGCGGTCCGCGCCCAGGGGCTCCAGGGCGGCCACCTGACCGACGATCTGCTCGCGGATGGCCGCGTTCGGGATCAGCTCATCGGGGAACTCCACCGTCTGCTCGAGACAGAGGTCACGCGCCCGCTGCCGCGCCTGCGCCGCCGTGGGCGCGCCGGCGAGGTGGTAGATGGCGGTAAAGCGGTCACCGCTCAGGGTCAGTGGGCCGTCTTCGGCAGTCATGGTGTTTTCCTCGAAGGCGGCGTAGACCCGCTCCCATGCTGGAGTATGGAAGCCGCAAGTCAGGTCAGAATCGCTAAGCCCTACCGCGCCAATATCCAGGTCTGCGGCGCTGGTGGGCCACTGCCAAGATTCGTAATGCGCCACTGCGAACGGAGTAAACGATGCTGTACGGGAATTGTCGCAGTGGCAGCTTGCGCGTCCCTTCCTGCCACGGCGTCCCAAGTCCCGGCTGCTCGCAGAGGAGTTCAATCGCCCGATCGAACTCCGCGAGGAAGCGCTCGGCCACCGGCCTGTTTGCATTCTCGGCGTAATAAACGGCAGCCTCCAATAACTCGGCATCCGCTTCGGGATGAAGCCTCACCCTCACTTGATCGCCGCGCGGGCGCGCGCCATCGCTTCCGCATAGGGCACAAGTTCAACGGCACCGGAATCGAGTTCGGCCAGACGCCGCGCGATCTCGGCGGCCCAAGCCTCGTCAACCGACGCATCATCGGATAAGCTTGTCAATAATCGATCCGCCAGTCGCACACGTTCCTCTGGCGGAAGTTGCAACGCCTGGCTTTCCAGTTCAGCAATCGACGCGAGCATCTAAAGTTCTCCTCTTCTTGGTTGCCACGCTTCAGCATGGGAATGCCGTCTGGTCGCTCCGGGGGCCAGTGGGATCACGGGCGGCTTGCGCGTCCGAACTTGCTTGCACGCTGGGGAGTGGGTGCCAGAAGAAAGACCGGGCAAGCATTAGTTGCGTGCTCCCGTAGCCCGGATGGAGCGCAGCGAAATCCGGGGGCGGCCTCGCGGATACATAAGGAATCAGCGGGTTGCCGTAGGAACCTGGATTCCGCTGCGCTCCATCCAGGCTACGAGCTAAATGGGGATCGTGCCGCAGTGCCGGGGAGATCGCGGTGGCAGTGCTTGCAGACGATGGCTTCCGGGCGTATCCACTCAGCGCAGAAGGGGCACTTGATGCCGCGTTCCTGCCGGGAAAACAGGCCACTCATGAAGAACATGAGAGGCGATAGGAGCCCCAGCAGGGCGCCGCCCAGCATCGATCCGGGGAGGTTGAAGCCTTGTCTTGAGCCCGGCGGCGAGCCCAATCGTTGCGCCGAACAGTGCCCAGCCAAAGAGTATTTCCACGATGCCTCCAGGTGTAAGGATTTCACCGGCTGGTTGACAGCCGGTGCGTGTCTCAATCCCATTTAATTCGGGTCTGCGCCTCCGCGTGAGATGATTCTAAAAGAATCTCACCGGATGAAAGCTTAACAGGGACCGGCCGTGTAAACCACCACGGACGGTGCCGGCGGTACACCGTCCCTGCACGCCGCTGCTATCGGCTGCCTCAATCCTCGTTCGAACCAGGGACGGTGTTCGCGGCCGGGCCTTGTCCATAGTCCCGGCCCTGTTGCCTGCCGCGAGGTTGTCGGTCCGCACAGCGGACCCTACGGGCGCCGTAGGGTCCGCTGCGCGGACCGAACGTCGCCGGCCGCAACCACCATCGAGACCCAGGGCCGCGGCGCCGCGCACGCTGCGCCGCCGCCGTGCGCCGGCGCCGGCCGCCAGTGCCTCAATCATTAAGACTCGCCCGCAATTCGTTCATGAAGGTATCGACCGAATCGAGGGTAATGAGCCCCAGGCGCGGGTATTCGAAGTCCAGGATGAAATAGAGCGTGGCCGAGATCAGGGCGGCGAATACCACCATGTGCAGCCAGTCGGGCCTCTTCGTGATCGCCTGGGCGTGCCCGGCCAGGAGGCCGGCGAGGACCGCCAGCGCGACCAGCAGGACGATGACCCCCGGGTGGACATGGATACGGACCGCCGCCAGCCGGGTGGTGGTGAGGTCGAAGCTGTCGTTCAGGGGCGGCAGGAGCAGGGTTGCGACCTGGGGCCGGCCGTCGCGGTTGGCCGAGTCGACGCAGCGGCGCCAGAGCTGGTTCTGGAGCGATTGCATCTCGGTGCCGATGCGGCCGACGGTCCTGGGGTCGTCGGCGTGGGTGGTGGCCTGACGCAGACCGTCCACATAGCGCCGAAACAGGTCGCGGATCGGCGGCTGGTCGGCGGTGGGAAGCAGGTCGATGCGCATCCAGGCGGTCCCCAGTGCATTGACCTGCTGGACCACCAGGTCACGGCGATGCTCGAAGCGGGAGTCGGCGCCGGTGAAGGTGAAGGCGAGCAGCAGCCCGAGCAGGGCGAAGACCGCCCCCGCCACGGCCCCGGCGCCGGCCTCGTCCGCGTCGCCGTAGCGCTCCTGGCGGTGTTTCCCCAAGGCCCGCCCCAGATATTGGGCCAAGAGCAGGGCGACGAAGAGCCCGCCGGCGAGGGCGGCGGACACGACCACTGGGTTCATGGCGGGGGGCTCCGGTTGGGTTGCGCAGGGGTTGATCGTACAAGAACGGGCCGCCTCGCGGGGGACCATGACGCGGCCGGCGCCGACTCGTCGGCCCGGTCCCGGCCTAGTCCCGGGCGGGTGGTTGGGTGCCGCGGGGTGCGATCGGAACTGATGCGTTAACGCACATATCGTAGGGTACGCGTCGCGTACCCTACAGCCGCAGCTACCGAACGTACTCACGGACCGGGCGTCGTTGTCGTTGTCGTTGTCGTAATCGTGGTCGGATTATTCGATGACGACAACGACAACGACAACGACAGCGTACCCGGGATCTCGGGCACCACCTCAGTTCTGATCGCACCCGGTGCCGCGCCGACCTGCTGGACGCGCGGCCGTTTCTGCTACGATAGGACTCCTGTCACATTTGGAAAACAGTGCCGGACTCGTGAAACTGATTGGGGTGGGACCTTGCGAATGTCCGGGTGCCGCGGGGTCCCGCCCCTGGTCGGTGCCGCGTCGGCGCATCCCGCCGCGGTGGCCGTGGCACCTGTTGCTGCTCGGGCTGCTGCTGGGGGCGGGCGAGGCTGCGGCCCTGCGGCTCGAGGTGCGCGTCACGGGTCTGGCCGGGGCGCAACAGGCGAACGTGCTGGCCCTGCTCTCCATCTATCAGGAGCGCAATGACCCGGCCCTGACTGAGCCCCGCCTGTTGGCCCTGCACCGCCTGGCCGCCGATCAGATCCGCGAGGCCCTGACCCCCTTCGGCCTCTACCGGGTGCAGGTCAAAGACAGCCTGACGGCGCCCGCCGGGCGCGACGGGGCATGGGTCGCCGACTACCGGGTCGACCCCGGTCAGCCGGTCAGGATCACCGCGATCAACTACCGGGTAACCGGCCCCGGGGCGGAGAACCCGGCCTTCCCCAAGGAGTTCCCCATGAAGGTGGGGGACGTGCTGCTGCACAGCCGCTATGAGCAGGCCAAGGCCGACCTGCGCTTCGCCGCCTCCTCCCAGGGCTATCTGGACTACCAACTGGTACAGCACCAGGTCCTGGTCGATCCCGTGCGCGACACCGCGGTGGTGGACTTCGCGCTTGAAACCGGGCCGCTCTATTTCTTCGGCCCGGTCACCTTCACCCAGGATCTCTTGGCCGACGCCCTGCTGCGGCGCTTTCTGCGCTTCAAGCCGGGGGACGTCTTCAACCCGGACAAGCTGGTGGGCCTGCAAGCGCGCCTGCTCGGCTCCGAGTATTACAGCCAGGTGGAGATCCTGCCGCACAAGGACCTCACGGGTCAGAGTATGGTGGTGCCCATCGAGGTCATCGCAACCCGCAACAAGGCCAATAAGTTCCGGGTCGGCGCGGGCTTCGCCACCGATGTCGGCCCGCGTGTCAGCCTGGACTGGCGGCGCCGCTACATCACCCGGTGGGGTGATAATTTCCGCACCTTTCTGACCCTGTCCCAGGGCTTCTCACGCTTTAATTTCGACTATCGTATCCCGATCCGCGACCCCCTGCGGGACTATCTGCGCATCAATCCCGATGCCAGCTATTACGATACCACCACCCGGTCGGGCTGGATCGCCCTGATCCATTTCGGTCACTCCATCGTAACCCCGGGCGGCTGGCGCCAGGATCTGGGTATCGATTACCGCTATGAGGACTACCGGATCAACGACGTCGAGCAGGATGCGGTCAATGAGCTGGTCCCCATCGCCTCCTGGTCCAAGACGGTCTCGGACGACCCGATCTATACCAGCAAGGGGTATCGCATCAAATTCAGCGTGCTGGGGACGGTGGCGGGGGTGGTGTCGCCGACCTCCTATCTGACCGGTGCCATCGATTTCAAATGGATCAAGCGCCTGACGCGCAATTACCGCTTCCTCACCCGCGCGGATCTGGGCGCCACCTGGGCCGGCAACGTGAACGACCTGCCGGCCAGCCGGCGTTTTTATGCGGGCGGCGACAGTTCCATCCGCGGCTGGGGCTTCGACGCCCTGGGTCCCAATGACCCGATCAACGACGAGACCATCGGCGGGCGCTTCCTGGCCGTGGGCAGCCTGGAACTGGAGCGTAAGGTCATCGGCAACTGGAGCGCGGCCGTCTTTACCGACTTCGGCAATGCCTTCGACCCCGACTATCAACTGGTATACAACCAGAGTGTCGGCTTCGGCGTGCGTTATCGCACCCCCATCGGCCAGGTCCGCCTGGACCTGGCCTTTGCCCTGACCAAGGACGAAGGCCCCAGTACCTGGGGCCTGCCGCCGGCGCGGCTGCATTTTGTGATTGGGCCGGATTTGTGAGCGGGGGGAAGGTCTTGACCGTGATCCCTAACGCTTTTCTTACAGTGAGGTTGTTGGTCCGCACAGCGGACCCTACGGTCAGGTCGCCGCGATCACCGTCAGTACCGCGTAGGCCACCGCCTTATTGGTGACGTCGCCGTGGTTGGAGATGAAGGTGTCGGCGTGCAGGTTGTGGATTTTTCCCGGCACGAGATGATAGGCGCCGCCGACGTCGAGTAAGGTCGCCGTGATGGCCTCCGGGGTCTTCTGCGCGCCGTTGCGGCCCAGGCCGCCATACTTGTCGTGCTCGTCGCCGAGGTCGGCCGCGACCTGGCCGGCGACGAGGGACGCGAGCGGATAGGCGAGGCCGACGGCCGTGTCATTGCGGCTGCAGGTGATGATCGTCGGTCCCGTGATAGCGCCCTGGGTGACGACGCGGCGAAAGGCGCCATCGTGCTCGCCGTCCCATTTCTGTGCGAGGCCGTAATGTGAGTAAGCGGCCTGCAGCAGGCTGAGCGAGTTGACCTTGAGAAGGCTCGCCTGATCCGCGCCCGCCGCGACCGCGGTGACGAGGCGGGCGCCGAAGCTGTGGCCGACCAGGTGCAGGCGTAGTGTGGGGTATTTTTTCTTGAGCCCGGCGACCAGCGGGTTCACGCCGACCACGCCGACCAGCCCGGCGCGCTCCTTCATCTGGTAGTAGGTGGTGAGGTTCAGCAGATTGCTTACGCCCGAGCCGATGCCGCTGAAAAAGCTCCCCAGTCCGGCGCTGCCCCCCGCATCATCAATGGCCGCCGCCCCGCCGTCCAACGGGGCCGTCGCCGTGGTGAACGAGACCGGCTGCTGGAGCTTGGTGAACAGTTCGCCTGCCGGCATCGCAAAGAACAGCTTTGCCGCGTCCGCCTCGTCGCCCGCGTGCGGCTTCATCAGGCCGCGCACGCCATCGACGAACTTCTTGCAGGCGCTTGCGCTGTCCTCAAGGTTGGGGAGCAGCTTTTCGAGGTCGATGAGCGTCTGGTCGGCGTTCTTCGCGTCGAAGGTGCCGTGCAGCCCGCGCAGCTGCTTGCGCAGCCCATCCAGATCCAGCATTGCCCCGGCGCTCGCCGCACCGCTCGGGATCAGGTCCGCGTCAGTGAACTTCTTCGACGGCCAGAGTACGCCGAGGACGGCGAACTTGCGCGTCGCGGCGCCGGGTATCTTGCCGGCGTCCAGCACCGCCCGCGCACTCGCGCAGAAGTCGGCGTAGAGCTTGCGGGCATCGGCCATGTCGTTGTTCCAGCCATGCGAGAAGACGATGAGGTCGGTGGTGCCGCCCTTGGCGAGATACGCATCCAGCGCCTTGGGCTGCGCCGGGTCGTGGACCTTGCCTTGCTTGTCGAACTCGACGGGGAAGAATGGGAAGCCGGAAAGTTCAGTCATGATGATCTCCTGCCATTAGCCGTGTCACACGGACTGGATCGCCCGCATCAGGTCGATCAGGCCCGCACCCTGGAAATGCCGCTCGCGGCGCAGATCGGTCGCGGTGGCGGTGAAGATCTCCTTCACCCGCTCCGGCTGGCCGATGAACTCCTGTTTCACTGACAACAGCGCCGCCGCGGCGCCGGAGACGTGGGGCGCGGCCATGCTCGTGCCCGTGCTCTCGATATAGGTCGGGGCCGGGCCGCCGTCCAGCTTGGCGGCGATGTGATCGCACATCTTGCCGGCCGCGCACGAGACGACCTTCTCGCCCGGTGCCACGAGGTCCGGCTTCAGGCGCCCGTCGCCGGTCGGCCCCTTCGACGAGAAATAGGACACGCCATAGACGTGCGGCATGATACGGTGGGTCGACCCCACCGTGATGGCGCCGTCCGCGTTGCCGGGATCGTTGATCGATAGCGAGAGACCGCTCTTGCGTGCGGCGTTGAATGCAGTCGCCACGGTGCCCCAACCGGTGTTGCCGGCGGCGACGACCACGACGACGCCGGAACGCACCAGGCGGTTGACCTCGACACAAAGTTGGCTCTGCCCGCACGCGAACCACTCGGGATCGAAGGCGTAGCCAACCGACAGATTGACACCGTGGATACGCAGGTAGCGGCCATTGGCGTTGACGGTTTGGATGTGGGCGAGTGCGGCGATGATGTTGGAGACCGCGCCCTGCTCGTGTTCATCGATCACCTTCAGGCTCACGAGCTTGGTCTTCGGCGCCATGCCGCAGATCGAGGTCAGCTTGAGCCGCTCGTAGGTCGCCTCGCGCTGGTCCGCGCTCTGGTTGCCGTCGGGCTTCAGGACCCGGGTGTAGGCGACGATTGCGTCCGCCGACTTCTTACCTGACGGGACTTCGCCGGCGATGATTCCCGCGACGTGGGTGCCATGGCCGAAGCCGTCGCGCAGTGGGTCGTCCTCGCCGGTGAAATCCCGGTGCCACTCCGCGACCTGTCCTTCCAGGTTGCCATACTGCCGGAAGTGCGCGTGCTTGCCGGCGATCCCTGAGTCGATGACCGCCCAGACGATGCCGCTGCCTTCGGCCCGAAAGGCGGCGCGTCCGGCATCGGCCTTCATGGTCGAAACCGAACCGTAGATGAGCGGATGAACCTTGAAGTCATCCCAGATCTGGAAGATCGCGCGGGGGCCCGAGGTCCCTGCCGGGTCGGCAGCGGCCTTGTCTTTCGGCTCCCCGTCTTTGACCACCAAGTCGCGGATTACGTCGGCGCACAGTCGTGCGAAGACATATTGGAGCGTGTAAGCAGTCTTTTCATGGTCGATGCGCTCACCGGCGGGACCAGGTGCGATAGTCCGCGTCTTGAGGAGGTCCGTGATGGCCTCAATCACCCATCGGCGCGCCTCGTCACGTCCTTTCGGGTACTCCAGGTGCAGGTCGATGATGATGTCATAGAGGGCCGGCGCGAGCGCTGGATCCTGTCGCCGCCGCTCGTTCTCGCCATTGAACTTGTCGAGCAACGGCAGTGCGATGACCGTCTTCACCATGGAGCGCGCGATCTGTCCGTTTGGATCGGGGGTGGCGGCCGTCGCGGTTGGCGCCTGGGCCAGGGCCGGGGAGTGGCCGGTCGCGTCAGGCTGCGGTTGGTGTTGGGCGGCGGTGCCGCGTCGGCTGCCGGTCTTCTTGGTCGCCATGATGTCTCCTGCGCACGGGTCGGTGGATAGGGATCGGCTCAGTGATGACCACCGTCGTTGCCGAACCAGTCGAACAACTTGTGGGCCGCTGCCGCCGGCGGCGCGGCGCCCGGTGCAACACCAAGCCCGCCGCCGAACGGCGTCGCGAGCTGCTGCTGGAGCTGCGCGGCGGTGACCGGATCGAGCTGGGCGATGCGCTGCAGCACTGCGTTCAACTGATCCCAACGCTGCAACCTGGCATAGACCTGGACCAGCAGCGCGTAAGGCCCGACGGCATTCGGGTTCGCGGTGATCGCGCGCTGCAGGCAGGGTTCGGCGCGCTGCGGCTGGTTGCTTGCCAGGTAGACCTGGGCGGCCGTGGCCAGCAGCCGCGATTCGGTCGGGTCGAGCTGGATGGCCGTCTCGATTTCGTGCTGGGCCTCGGCCGGTTTGTCCATTGCCAGGTACGCGGTGGCGAGCCAGCCGCGCACCTCGGCCGACTCGGGCTCCAGCCGGGCGGCCTCGACCAGATGAATCAGGGCCTGGTGCGCCTGGCAGGGGTAGGTGCCGAGGAAGAACATCGCCGCCATGATGCGGAAACCGACGTTACGCGGGTCCAGTTGGATCGCCTGGTTGAACTCCGCGGCCGCTTCGAGCGGACGCGCGAGGCGCGCATAGGATTGCGCGGCCTGTAAGCGAATCCATGCGTTGGCCGGAGCGATCTGAAGCGCGCGCTCGATGGCGTGCAGTGCCTCCACCGGACGGCCGCGCTGCTCCAGCAGGGACCCGCGCCACGCGTGCAGCACCGCGTTTTCAGTATCGTCGGTGAGCAGTTGCTCGATGCCCTGCAGCGCCTTGCGGGTGCGGCCGGCGCCCGCATAGAGCTGCGCCAGGTTCAGCCGCAGGTTGGCGTCGCGCGGCGCCAGCTCGAGCAGGGCCTGCGCCTCGCTGATCGCCTCGCGGTACTCCTGCCGCAGCGCGTGGTAACTGACCAGGTTGTAGCGGGCCGCCGTCCACTTCGGATCGCTGCGAACCGCCTCACGCCACTTGGCGGCGGCCGCCTCGGTCAGGTCGCGTTGGCCCTCATCCTCGGACTGTATCATCAGGGCCGAGCCCCAGATCGTCAGCGCCTGGGCATCGCCCGGATGGCTGGCGGCGTAGCGCGTAATCCGTGTCAATGCACCGGCGTGGTCGCGTTTGCCAAGGGCGATCTGCGCGTCCAACAGGTCCAGCGACGCGGCCTCCGAGACCTGCGCGATGGAGCCGCCGAGTTGCTGCGCGACGCGCTCGGCGTGGGCGCGGATCGTCGCATTCTCGCGTTGCTGTGCCGTGGTCTGCGCCAGCAGCCGGTCGATGCTCGCGCGCGCGGCCGTGAGCGGCTGGTCGATCGTCAGCGGGGCCGGCAGTCCTAGGTCCTCGTGCAGGCGCGCCATGAAGGCGTCGAAGCCCTCGCAGCGGAACAGCAGCAGCCGTTTCGGGTGCGCGGCAACCAGTGCGGCCAGGGGCGCGGCCAGGGGTGCGGCCGGGTCGTGCAGGCCCCAGTAGACGCCGGTGGGAAAGGTCTCGTGGTCGGCGAGCAGCGTTGCCAGTTGCGACATGATCGACTCGTCCGCCCCGGCGTAACCGATCACCACCATGCCGCACTGGCGCGCGAACTCGGCGAACTTGCGGCCCATGTTGGCGGTCAGCCGGGCCAGTTCCTCGCGCGTGTTCTTCAGGCTCTTGAACAGGTAGTCGCCGTGCAGCTTGATGATCTTGGCGCGGGCGGTCGCCACGTTGATCGCCGCCACCTCCGAGTCCGCCGCGCACACGACGGCGTTGTAGCCGATGAACCGGGTCAGGGCCTCGTTGACCAGATCGTCGAAGTTGGTTGTGAAGACGAGATTGAAACGCCCTTGGCTCATGATGTCGGCGAGGTAGAGGTAGCCCCAGCCCGGGAAGGCGGCCTCGATCTTGGGCTCCATGTATTTCTGGCGCGCCCGCTCGTTGGGGAAGAGCATTTCGAACAGGTCGGAATACTCGCACGGCTGGTCGAACCAGGGCTGGCGCCCGCACCAGTGCTCAAACACCTCCTGCGGTCCGGCGCGCTCGCGAAAGGCCAGCCGACGCCACTCGCCGATCATCTCGCCGGCGAGTGCCACCCCTGAACTTCGCGAGGCCCCGGCGCCCAGAAAGAGCGAAAACTCGCGCGGGTCGGCATCGCCGACGATGCGCACCACCTGATCCTGCGGAAGGACCCTATCGTTGTCCATCGTGAACGCCTCCCCGTCGCGACTGCCGACATTGGCCAGGGAAAGAAAATGACGGATCGGCAATTCAATCGCCTGAGCCCGATTTTACGCGCCATTCTAGCCCAGCGCAGGGTCGCGGACAATCGACTGATTCGGATCGATTGCGGTGTGGATGCGGCGCGCCCGAGCGCGCGCCGGGCCTCGATCAGACTCCGGCTACGCGCCCTTGCGACTACCCTTGAGGTGGCCGGAGTTATGATCAAGGCCCGCGCGCCGTGCGCCTCATCCACCTCGTTTGCCGCGAGGTCGCTGGTCCGCACAGCGGACCCTACGCCGCCGCGCCCGCAGGGTCCGCGGTGCGGACCAACGACCTCCGGTTCATCAGGATGGAGAAACAGGTCCGCCGCGTGATGCAGGTGGCCGCAGCGATGCCAGTCCTGTGCGGTGCGCAACGTCGACCAACAGCACCCGGGGGCGGTCGAGCCCAAGGGATTGGGACAGGATCCGCAGGGTGTCCTGCACCCTGGACGCCGCGTCATCCCCCCGGCCCACGACCCGGGCGATCTGTTGGGCAACCAAGCAATTCGGGCGCTGGAGGTATCGCTTCTGGGTTATTCATGAGGTGATTTCCGAGAGGCTAAAGGCTTCGCAAGGGAAACGTCTTAGAGTGCATTATCCATCTGCTGCCGCCGGGTTCCGTTCGGCAGGTTACAGTCACTCGCTTTTCCGACCAACGGAAATGTCCGCTTTTCGCGGTGCCCCCCAGGCCGGCGCGAGCCGCCGGGACCCACTGCCCTGCGTGGCTCAGCGAACAGACCGCGCCACGCTGCCCGGCCTACCGTACCTGATCCATGAATTCCAGAGCGCCAAGTCATGATACCCACCAACTCCAAGACCCTGGTTGCCGTCGATAACCGTCGTTGCGCCGTGCGCCGCCTGTTGCGCTATCCGGTCCTGCTGGCTGACTGCGACGCCATCACGCGCAACATCAGTGGTTCGGGCGCGTATTTCGAGACGGATCGCCGGATGGTGGTGGATCAACCAATCAGTTTTGCCCTGGTGTTACCCGCCGGTCCACCCGACGCTGCCGCCAAGCCCGATGCCTGGCGCGAGGGGCGGGTCGTGGATGGGCGAGTCGTGCGGGTAGATACGGGTAAGACGGGGCAGGTGGGTGTTTGCGTTGCCTTTTAGCACTACCGCGTGACTTCTCACCGCCGCCTGCAATTTAACCCGCGGAGATCATCATGCGCTCGTTGCTCCTGTGGTTCCTCGGCGTCCCCATTCCGATCATCATTCTGATCGCGCTGTTCATGAGGTAGCTGGCTTGAGGATGATTTGAATTTTCTGACAGGCAAACACACAACTCGAGAGGAAATCGAAGATGAATCTATTTCACAAACGGCTGGCGATCGTCGGCTTCCCGGTCCTGATGCTGGCAGTGGCTGGATTGGTACAGGCCGCAACCGCCGAGGATGCGGGGAAATCAATCGATCAGATGGTTGAAAAGACCGGAACGAAGATGCAGGAGGCCAAGGAGGCGCTCGGCGAGAGGGCCGCAAAGACCGGAGACTATCTGGACGACGCCGCGATCACCGCCAAGATCAAGGCGGAGATACTGGGTGATCCACTGCTTAAGGTCTTGCAGATCCATGTGACCACCACCGCCGGTGTGGTCCGGCTCAGCGGCGAGGTGGATTCACCGCAGAGCATCGAGCGGGCCACTGCGCTCGCCGCTCGCGTCAACCAGGTGAAATCCGTCACCAGCGAACTGGTCGTCAAGGGCGTCAAGTAACACCAGGCCGTTCTGCGTGGGAGCAAGAAAACGTTTCGGACGGGGCGGATGCCCCGTCCAGCCAGCGTAAACCTGGGCGGGACGGGGCATTCGCCCGTCCCGAAGGTTTATCCCGTTGCCGATCCGCGCCGCGAGCCTACGGGTCCGGAAAAAATGTTTCGGACGGGGCGCATACCCCGTCCGACATTGGTGCCAAACCAGATGGACCGGGTTTTAGCGACTTCGCGCCCGCCAATTCGTCCAGCCATCGGCGCGCCCGATTCCTACTCTCCGTCGCGAGCCGGAGTCAGGCCGTGCGCCGCCGCCGCAGGTACAAGCCCAATGCGCCGATTCCCAGCAGGGCGGAGGACGCGGGCTCGGGCACCGTCGCTGCGATAACGTCGTTGAGGCTATCGGTCGTGTGATCGAAACTCCAGACCCGCAGTTCGTCGTAAGTGCCGCTGGCACCTCGGAGATAGGGCGCCCCAAGGCCGAAGCCGAGCATCAGGCTGTCCAAGGCGTGGGTAAGGGTGCGGGTGCTGGTAACCGCGCTACCGTTGCTATCCTCATAGAGGGACAGGGTGCCGTCGTAGGAAATCAGGGTCGCCCTGAACCACTCGTCCGGCGAGTAAGCGAAACCGATGACACGCGTGCCGGTATCAACATTCTGAAGCAGGTTGACCCGGCCATTGTTGAACTCCAGACTGACCGAGTTGCCGGCGCTGCTATTGGTGCTGAAGAACAGGTAGCTTTGGTTGGCATCGGTCGCATCCGGGGTTTTCACCCAGAGCTGCGTCGCCCAATCGTCGGTGAGACCATAGCCGACCATATCCCACCAGCCCGCGTTGCGGTTCTTCCCCGGGGTTTGAATCAATTCAATCGCCGCGGTGCTGCCGGGGGCGGCCAGGCCAGTCGTCTGGATGCTGGGCAGCGCCCCGCTCCCTTTCTGGTAGCTGGTGAAATCGTTCGCCGTGCCGGCGCCGTCTCGTAATGGGACGTAACCGACCGAGGGGTCGACCGTGCCCGGCTCACCGAGGTCGTAGCTACCGACCAGTGCGATCATTGCATCCGCGGTTGCGGCAATGCCAAGCCCGGCAACGATAAAGACGAAACTCAGGCTCCGTGCCGTTGGTGTCCGCATGTCTGTTCTCACTAAGTTTTCGAGTTGACAAGGAAGTGCAAGAGGTCAGCGCCCTTATCGCCCGAAATTTCCATCGGCCGTCGGCATCCCCCACTGGACGCAGTCATTGGGAAAAACACCTGCCATCTCTTGCTCTTGGTTCGGGATCCACAGCCACGAGTACGCGACGAAATTCCAGACAGACTGCCGAAAAAATTATAAGCGAACGGCGTGACCGCGGGAGTGCCGCCGCCGGTATACAGTGCCGTCCCTAGAACGGGGGACACCGAAAATGCGGAACTGGGGAGGACGGCAGACCGGTCACATGACCACCCCCCCTGTACACCCCAGCGGACCACCGCGGTGGCGGTACGCACCCCGAGCTTCTTCATCAGACGCTTGCGATGGGTGTTCACGGTCCCGGGGCTGATGCCGAGTAGGCGGGCGATCTCCTTGCTGCTGCTGCCATCGGCTATGAGGCGGACGACCTGCCGTTCCCTGGCGGAGAGGGCGACGGTCAGGTTGCCGGCGCGTTGGATGGTGCGCAATTGGGCGCGCACGGCGGGGGTGACGTAGGTCTGGCCGGCGGCGATGGCCCGTACGGCCAGCGCGAGCTCCTCGAAGGGGCTGTCCTTGAGGACGAAGCCCAGCACCCCGGCCTCCCGGGCGGCGAGTGCGGCGGCGGGGGCGTCGCGCATGGCGAGCAGCAGGACCCGCGTGTCCAGGGCCGCGTCCATGACCCGGCGGGCGACCTCGATACCGTTGGCCTGGGGTAGATCGAAGTCCAGGATCGCCACCTGGGGGCGATAGGTCGTGATGAGGCCCCAGGCCGTCTCGCCGTCGGCGGCCTCGGCAGTGACTGCGATGTCGGGTTCTGCCCGGAGCAGTCCGGCGAGCCCCTGGCGAACCATGGCATAACCGTCGGCGAGGATGAGGCTTATCGGCACGGTTTGGACTCCGCCTGGCGAGGAAGGTTGTCCAGCCAGGCGAGCAAGGCCAATCCGCAGTCGGAACCAAGTCGGACTTGGTTAGGCCGCTGCTCCTTGAGTTACCGGCGGACACGGGGACCGGCTGCACAAGCTCGAATCCATGGCTCGACCGGCTCTCTACCAACCTGATCGGCTGAAGATGATAAGACTTTTGGCGCAGAGATTACAGGGCTTTCGTTATTCCAAGGTGGTTTCGCTGGAGCGGGCGGATGCGTGCCGGCCGCGCGGTATCATCCTGGCGGATTCCTTCTGGCTCTCCCGAAGGTTTATTGCGTTGCCGATCCGCGCCGCGAGCCCGCGGGTCCGGAGGAAGCGTTTCGGACGGGGCGCATGCCCCGTCCGGCCCGGGAGGCTCGACCGACGATGGCCGGGGCGATTCGACCGGAGGCCGACGCTTTAGCGGGCAGCGGCGCCGCATCCGGCTGAAGCCTCGACCTCCGGTCTGTTGTGCGGGTGCAAAGTTA
>Ga0247842_10003503_pt1 | contig 21043 bp, 22 predicted proteins | sample LaCruzMarch2015__3_FD_192411 | JGI IMG/M metagenome (GOLD analysis project Ga0247842, IMG submission 192411) | Freshwater microbial communities from meromictic Lake La Cruz, Castile-La Mancha, Spain - LaCruzMarch2015_19m | ecosystem: Environmental > Aquatic > Freshwater > Lake | place: Spain...
CCCAGGCCCTCACCATCGATCACGCGGTGATCCCCCCCGAAGCGGGCGACGAAGAACCCAGTAAGGAGGAGGCCGAGCCCCAGGTTCACTCGCCGGTCGGCGCATAGCCTGACCGCCAGTGAACGATAAGGAGGTGTAGCAAAGCGTAACAACGCAATGCTCGCCTCCTTCTTTTTTTACATTTTTTCAATATTGAATTATCTTTTTAAATATGGTAAATTAAGTTTATTAAAATATAAAAAAATAATGAATTTATTAATAAAAAACTTTGTATTTGTTATTTTAATTCTTCTTGTTATTGGCGGAGTTTTCAGTTTACTTTATTATCCGGCCAAAGCCCCAAATGAAATATCTTCAACTCAATTAGTTTCAGACATAAATGGTGGAAAGATTAAAAAAATTACAATTGCTGGAGACTCGTTAGAAATTGTTTACACAGATGACAAAACAGCCACCTCAATGAAAGAAGCTGGCACAGGACTAACCGATTTGTTAATAGGACTTGGTGTTAATAAAGATAATTTACAAAAAATAGAAATAACAAACCAAACAGCAAAACAAGATTTATGGAGTTGGCTCACTCCCCTTTTGGTTTTTGGAATTCTACCATTGGTTGTTTTTGGATTTTTCTTTTGGACAATGATAAGACAAGCAAAAAATGGAGCAGTTCAAGTTTTTGATTTTACAAAAGCAAAAGCCAGACTTTTTGGAGCCGACGGCCATGGAAAAGAAAAAATAACTTTTAAAGATGTAGCCGGTCTAAAAGAAGCAAAAGAAGAGCTGGTTGAAATTGTTGACTTTTTAAAATTTCCAAAAAAATATTTGGCAATGGGAGCTAAAATTCCAAGAGGAGTCTTACTTGTTGGGTCAGCAGGAGTTGGAAAAACCTTATTAGCAAGAGCGGTTGCAGGTGAAGCAAATGTACCATTTATGTCTGTATCAGGATCAGAATTTGTGGAAATGTTTGTTGGAGTTGGTTCGGCCCGCGTGCGCGACTTATTTGCCACAGCAAAAAAATCTGCTCCATCTATAATTTTTATTGACGAGCTAGACGCCATTGGCAGACACCGAGGAGCCGGCATTGGAGGCGGTCACGACGAAAGAGAACAAACTTTAAACCAAATTTTAGTTGAAATGGACGGCTTTGAAAAAGAAACAGGAGTTATAATTTTAGCTGCCACAAATAGGCCAGACATTTTGGACCCTGCTTTATTAAGGCCTGGCAGATTTGATAGAAAAATTGTTTTAGATCCACCGGATGTTCATGACAGAGAAGAAATTTTACAAATTCACGCAAAAGGAAAACCGCTTGGGAAAAATGTTAACTTCAAAGAAGTTGCCGAAAGAACTCCGGGTTTTTCAGGAGCAGATTTGGCAAACGTTGCCAACGAGGGTGCCTTGCTGGCAGCCCGTCAAAACAAAACACAAATTGACCAAAATGAATTTTTAGAAGCCATTGAAAAAGTTTTGTTGGGTCCGGAAAGAAAGTCACATATATTGTCTAAAAAAGAAAAAGAAATTGCAGCTTATCACGAAGCCGGTCACGCTTTGGTTTCTACTTTTATGCCAGAAACCGAGCCTGTAAGAAAAATTTCTATTATTGCCAGGGGCATGGCTGCAGGATATACTTTGCAGGTTCCAAGCGAAGAAAGAAAAATGAAAACCAAAACAGGATTTATTTCTGAAATTGCAACATTGCTTGGTGGATGTTCGGCTGAAAAAGTAAAGTTTGGAGAAATGACAACCGGCGCTTCAAACGATTTGGCCCGAGCTTCAGATATGGCCAGGCGCCTAGTTAAAGAATATGGAATGTCTTCTTTGGGACTTATTGCTTTTGGCGAAAAAGAAGAAATGGTATTTTTGGGTAAAGAAATATCCGAACAAAGAAATTATTCTGAAAAAATTGCCGAAAGAATTGACCAAGAGGTTGACGTAATTATAAAAGGAGCCCAAAAACAGGCGGAGATAATTTTGATAAAACACAGAAACCTACTGGACAAAGTGGCACAAAATTTGGTAGAAAAGGAGATAATAGAGAAAGAAGAGTTTGAAAAGTTAATAAAAGGAAAGAAATAATCCCGCTAAGCGGGACAAGGGCGGTTAGCTCAATTGGTAGAGCGCTTACTTGACGTGTAAGATGTTATAGGTTCGAGTCCTATACCGCCCACTCAATAAATAAAAAGCACCATTTCTGGTGCTTTTTATTTGTCTTTATATTAGCTTTCCAACACTTCAATTTCAACTGTTTTGACTCCAAAGTTTACGGCAGAAGTTCTTGTTGGGAACCATATGTCTATATGGTAGTTACTTTTTCTTCTATTCATTCTATCCTCAACTGTAAACACCTTGTCTCCATAAAGTGATGGTATTCTTACCTTTGTCCCAAACGGCAACATGTTATTAGCGATTATACCATCTCTAACTTGTTTGTTGGACGCAGTTATAAATGGAGAATCATCTGTTTGGTCTGGGGTGCTTGAGTAAGCTGTGGCCAAAACTTTAATTGTCTTTGCCACCTTTTGAGCATCATTGGTCTTTTTAGCCACATATGAAGCGTTTGTGATGTTATCGACATCGGCATTAGTTGCTTGAGGTATGATTATACCCAAAAGACAAATAGCAATCATAATACCGGCTATAATTGAGCCTGCCAAAGGAATTCCTCCTTTGAAAACAAAGCTATTTTTGATTGTTTTTAGTATATTCATAAAAAAACTCCCTTTCAGAAGTATACATATATCCTATCATAAAAAGTCACCCTTGTCAATAGTTAGACAACAAAAAACAGCCCAGGTCAATAGGGCTGTTTTTTAAGGGAGCGGGTGATGGGAATGGAACCCGTCGCTCATTCTTCGCTCCTTCAAAACCCTCGGTTTTGAATAATTTCCTACACGGGAAAAATTCTTTTTCCCGACCCCTTTTTTTGGGTCCGCTTCCAATCAATAAAAATACCTCCTATCGGAAGTATTTTTAATTCTGAGCGGGTGATGGGAATCGGACCCACGTACTTTGATTGGCAACCAAATGCACTACCATTGTGCTACACCCGCACTTCGCTCGCCTGCGGGCGAGCTCAGTGTAAACTACAATTTATTAAATCCTCTTTCTTTTTTCTACTCCATCCTTTAATCTCTTTCTCTCTTTTAGCAGCCTCCACTCTTGTCATATATTCTTCCCAATATACTAATTTTACAGGAACTTTACTCTTTTGCAAGCATGATTTTGTTCTTAAATTATGCTCATTAATCCTCTTGTCTAAATTCCATGTTATCCCAGTGTAAAAAGATTTATCTTTGCATTCAATTATATAAACATAAATCATATTATATCCCTCAAGTTTACCCTGAGGAGCGCGTCTACTGGCGCGTGACGAATGGGTGCCTGGAGCCAGACTTGCACTGGCCACCCCAGCTTTTTCAGAGCTGTGCTCTAACTGCCTGAGCTATCCAGGCATTTCGGCTCTGTTGAGCCTCAATGTAAACCTTATTCTATTGCTTCTCAAGTTTACCCTGAGGAGCAAAGCGACGAAGGGTGGGCGCTATAGGACTCGAACCTATGACCCTCTCAGTGTAAATGAGATGCTCTACCAACTGAGCTAAGCGCCCCTCACTCAACTTCGTTTCGTTCAGGGTAAATATCTATAGTTTACACTGAACAAAGTGAAGTGTGCGGATGGTGGGAGTCGAACCCACATACTCTTACGAGCGCTACCACCTCAAGGTAGTGCGTCTGCCATTTCGCCACATCCGCCTGCCAGGCCCAAAACGATTTATGGACTAAGCTGGCTTCTCCTCTGTTTTAACCTCTTGTGTCGAAATAACGTCTTTTTTAGGTTCTTCGGCTGGTACTTCTGCAACTGCTGCAGCAAGATCTTTTCTCTTTAATTTAGCGTTTTTTCCTTTGGCTGTTTTCAAATAATAAAGCTTAGCTCTTCTTACCTTGGCGTGTCTCAAAACTTCTATTTTGTCTATTGAAGGAGAATGTATTGGGAACACTCTTTCAACTCCAACTCCATCTACAACTTTTCTTACTGTTATTGTACCAGAAATTCCTGTGCCATGTTTGTGGGCTGTAACTATGCCCTCAAAAACCTGGATTCTTTCTTTGTCCCCTTCTTTTATTTTTTGGTGTACTTTAATTGTATCGCCTGGTTTTAGATCTGGCAATTTTTTTTCTTGCTCCTTATTAAATTTTTCTAATAATGTTGTCATAAATTTTATTCTTTATCTAATTTTTTTAATATGTTTTTTAAGTCCTCTGGCAGTTCTGATATAAAATTTTCAGTTTTGCCGTTGGGTAATTGGATTTTAATTTCTTGAGCGTGCAGGAATTGTCTGGTTAATCCTTTTGGTGTTTTTGAATTTTTAAAACCATACAACTTATCTCCTGCTATTGGGTGCTGTAAATAAGAAAAATGACACCTTATCTGGTGGCGTCTACCTGTTTTTATTTTAACTTCTAACAATGTATAATTTTTGAAATCTTCCAAAACTTTATACTCTGTTATAGCTTCCCTGGCTGAGTCCGGGTGAGGTTCATTCTCTAAATAAGCCTTTTGCTTTCTCCCATCTTTTTTTGACCTCCCTACCAAGGTATGGATAATTCCACTGTCTTCCTTAATATTTCCTTCAACTAATGCAATATACCTCTTTTCAACGTTTTTTTCAAGCCCCTCTCTATTTTTCTTGTCCGCCAAAGCCTTGGCGCCGGCGGAAAACTGTTTTTGCAAAAAAATCAAGCCCTCTGTGCTCTTTGCCACTAATAAAACCCCCGAAGTGTCTTTATCTAACCTGTGTGCAATTCCATATCTGGGTACACACCCTGTGTGTACAAGCTCTGGATATTTCTCTATTAACTCATCAATTAGTGTACCAGTTTTAGTTTGCCCTTCGGGGAATACAACAATTCCAGCCGGCTTATCTACAACTAAAACATCTTTATCTTCATAAATTACTTTTATATCCATGGTGGGCGTGCCAGGACTCGAACCTGGGACCAGACGTGTATAAGACGTCCGCTCTACCAACTGAGCTACACGCCCAAAAACATATTGTGCCCGAGGCGGGAGTCGCCCGGTCATGCGACCGGGCGCCCCGTCGAATGACGGGGCGAACCCTTTTCCTTGCATGTGCCCGAGGCGGGAGTCGAACCCGCATGAACTTTCGCTCAAAGGATTTTAAGTCCTTCGTGTATACCATTCCACCACTCGGGCTTTTCGCTTCACTCAAAGTAAACATTTAATTTTGTTTACCCTGAAGAGCCTCATATTGAGGCGATGAAGGGAGGCACGGGCGGGAATTGAACCCACGTATAAGAGTTTTGCAGACTCTTGCCTTACCACTTGGCTACCGTGCCATCTTTTATTAATTTACTTTATTTCTTGATTTTTTTCAATGCTTTCGGCTGTAGCTTTAGCTAATAATTCTTCAATTCTGGCTGCTTTACTAATTTCTGTTTCTTTAATAAATTTTATTTTAGGAATTGGTCGCATTCTTAAAGTCCTGTTAATTTTATGCTGTATGTCGTAAACCGATTTATTTAGCGCATTTAAAATTCCGTCAGATTTTGTCTCTGGAAAAACAGAAACAAAAGCCTTAGCTTCAATTAAATTTGCGGTTGTCTCAACTCTAGTTAGCGTTACTAAAATTTCTGGAGAAAAAGCAAAATCGCGAAGAAGTATTTTCCCAATTTCTTGCTGTAACAATGAATTAACTTTTTCTATTCTGTTTGACATTATATTTTTTGTTTGGTAATATAATTTTAGTTCTTCTCTGGCAATCATGCCATAAAATGGAAAGGCCAACCAATGTCAGCGCCCATCACGTTAGAAAACCTTCGAGCAAGAGCCACCTGTCAGGAGATGTCTCGCCATCGAAAAGGATGTTTCTTCGTCGTCCCGCCAGTGGAACTAGTGTGCACGGAGGAATGCTTTTGTAGAGACGGGACTCTTGCCATAGCAGTGGGAGAAGTCGTTCACGCGCATGCGTTTGATGAAACTGGACCGTATCCCCGCCATGTTCACTTGACTGGAAAGGTTTTCTGGTGGGATGTCCGTCGTTTTAACATGGCTTAGTCTTTCCCTTTCCTTCCTGCCTTGGCACCTGCCCGGGCTCTTTTTTTACAACTCTCCTTTTTTGTGCGACTCAACGTAAACTACCAAAATATCCCCTTTTTCAATTTTTACATTTCCCTCAAAAAGTATTCCTGCCTCGTCACCCTTTGTAAGTTTATCAATGTCCTTTTTATCTCTTTGCAAATTAATTATTCTTCCTGCTCCAACTTTTTTCTCTTCGCGAAAAACTTCCAATTTTAATCCTTTTTTTAATTCACCTTCGGTAATTTTCCCTCCAACAATTTGTCTGCTCTTTTCTCCCCAAAAAACCAAAATTGTTCTTAATTTTCCAACATCTGTACGAACGGTTTCTGGCTCTAATGTTTTTTCTAATCCCGCTCTTACGTCTTGTATTAATTCGTAAATAATATCAAAAGTTTTTATCCTTAGCCTTTTATCCAAATCGTTTTTCATAAACTTCAAAACAGACGGACTAATCTTTACTCGAAACCCAATTATTGCGGCTTTAGACATTTCGGCTAATTTTGCATCGGTTTCATTTATCTCCCCCACTTCAGACTTTAAAATTCTCAAAGCAACTTTATCTTGCGGTAAATTTTTTAACATTCCGTCTATTGCTTCCAAAGATCCAAAAACGTCTCCTTTCAAAATTATATTCAAAACTTTTTTGTTAGGATCTCCTTCCAAAACTGTCGAACCAATGGTTCTTTTTGGCTCTTCTTTTTTTATTTCTATCATTGCCTCTTCTACGGTTTTATAACTTTTCAATTTTTCACCAACCGCCGGGACTTTCTCAAAACCCAAAATAATAACTGGTTGAGCGGGGTGCGCTTCTTCAATTTGTTTTCCTTTAAAATCTTTCAAACATTTTACTTTAGCCAAAGCTAAGTCAGTTGCAATAATGTCTTTAGTTTTCAAAATACCTTTTTTTATAATGGCTGTTGCCACTGGCCCCTTAGAGCCGTCCATATATGACTCAATAATTAAACCTTCTACCGAGCAATTAACTTCTGCTTTTAAATCTTGCATTTCTGCAACCAACAATATAACCTCCAACAATTCATTTATTCCAATTTTTTCTTTCGCAGAAACCTCAACCGACGGAATTGTTCCGCCAAACGATTCAACCAAAACATCAATTTTTGATAATTCTCCTTTTATTTTTGTTGGATTAGCTGTTGGCAAATCAATTTTATTTAACACAACAATCATTGGAATTTCTGCTCTTTTTATTGCAAGCACAGCTTCTTTTGTTTGTGGTTGAACGCTTTGCGCAGCATCTACCACCAACAAAGCAATATCAGCAACTTCTGCTCCCCTGGCTCGCATTGCTGAAAACGCCTCATGACCTGGGGTGTCAATAAAAGTAATCTTCTTTCCTTTTTCTTCAATTTCATAAGCTCCAATGTGTTGGGTAATTCCTCCCGATTCTTTTGAGGTTATTTTAAAATCTCTGATTGCTTCAAGTAAAGAACTTTTGCCATGGTCAACGTGCCCCAAAACCACCACCACCGGGGGCCTATTAGCAACAATATTTTTTTTCGTTTCTTTCTTCATATTATTTAAAATTTACTGCTCTCTCTATTGCCTGCGTTTCTTCGTTTGACAACGAGTATTCTGATTTTCCTTGCTTTACTGTTTTTGTATAAACTCTACTTCCTTCTTTTACAAATAAACTGGAAATTATAAAGCCATTATTCTTATTATCTAAAAGAGCAATAACAAAGCTTTGGTTTCCACCCATATCGTTGAATGGATTATATCTTACCACTCCAACTTTCCTTATAGTTTTTTCACTAATATCTTCTAATTTTTCAATTTTTAAAAATGCTTCTTTAATTTTTTCTTCCAAACTGTCATTTTTATCCTTTTGAGACAAGAAAATATCTTTAAAATCTTTTATTTTCCCCTTCTCTAACAACTGGTCTATTGTTTTCCTTGTCTTGTCAAAATACCAAAACAAAATAGCGTTTATTACCAACAAAATAACAACAAACGCTAATGATATAATCAAAAAAATAAGGACGTTAGCCATATTGCTTATATTACCTTAAATTTGACAAAACTTCAATGACTGTCGGTTTTATTTAGGGCAGTCCAAATTTCGGGATCTTCAACTCCCAAAACCCACGCCGAAAATCCTCTAAAATTATTTTGCTTTATAATATCTGTTCTGCTCTCAAAACCTTGCTTGTCTTGATACCAAAGTTGATATTGTTTATTTTGCCAATTATATGTTAGACATGCGGCCCCCAAAGAAGCATCAAAATTTATACTATGGCTAAAGTTAGATATAATACCCAAAAGTCTGCTATATGTTCCGCTGGTTGTAATTTTTTTAAATGGTTCTGTACTCCACCCCCAATAATAGAGAGGAATTCCCAAAGACAATTTTTCTGACGGAATTTTGTCTTTTACATAATTTAATACTTTATTAATAAAGGGTAACGAAGCAACCGGGCCAACAGACTCCGGGTCGTCATAAGTCATTAAACTTATAAAATCTACTGCTTTAGCCAGTCTTGCATAATCAAAAACGCCTCCCCAATTTTTAAATGCGTCTGTGTCTTCATAATCAACACTTCGCGAAACTACTGCCACGCTTAAAATTAAATTATTTTTATGTAACGCCTTAGCGGTTTTTTCAACAAAAGCTGAAAATAAATCTTTATCTAAGTAGCTTATATTTTCAAAATCAAACTGCCAGCCAATGTAACTATTTTTTTTCGCTAAATAAACAAGGCCGTTTATTATTGCGTCTTGCTGTTTTGGTGAAACCAACAAACTGTGAATTATGCTTTGCTTAAAACCGGCGTTAGCCACCAGTGGCATTACTTTTAGGTTTTTATTTTTTAACTGCGCTTGGCGAATGGTTTTCTTTAATTCAGAGCTAAGCCCACCAGTTAAACCCAGCTTTGCAGAAACCGCATAAAACTGCGGAGCTATAATATCAATTTTTTCGGAATTATTTTTCAAACTGATAATCCCCTCTTTCTCTCGCAACTGCGACATATAAAAAATATTTTCCCGCGCAGAGCAAAACAGCGGGAGTGTAAATAAAACCAAAAATAAAATAATCCCAAAAAATCTTTTCATATTATCATTCTACCAAAAAATCGCCTTTTAAGCGATTTTTATTTTAAAAAATTTCCTATTTCTTTTTTTACTTCTTCGACGTTTTTGACTTTCATTAAATTTTCGCGTAATTCTTTGGCTCCCCTAAATCCTTTTGTATATGCATGGAAATGTTTTTTCATACTTTCAAAATGGCCACCCAAAGAAGAAAGAAGTTCTGCATGTTCAACAATAACATCTAATCTTTCTTGCAAACTTGGTTTTTTACCGCTAAAAAACCAAACATCCCCAACAACTGCCCTCCCAACTATAATGCCATCTAACCCGGTTTCTTTTATTAATTTCTCAGCTTGTAAAAGTGACTTTACGTCGCCATTCCCCAAAAGCAAAGTTTTAGGTGAAATTTTGTCGCGCAAAGCTACAATTTCTTTTGCTACCTCCCAATGCGCTTTAGAAAAATATAATTCTTTTTTGGTGCGAAAATGCACAGTAAGAACTGCAATTTTTTCTTCCAAAATTGGCTTAATCCAATTCTCAATTTCAATTTTATTATACCCAAGACGTGTTTTAACTGAAACCGGAATTCTTTTTTGTTTACCCTGAGCTCCGCGAAGGGTGGCCCTAATAATTTCTTTTGCTAAATTTACATTTTTAATTAACGCAGCCCCTGCCCCCTGCTTTTCAATTGCCCTGTCGGGGCAACCCATATTTATATCAACTCCATCAAAACCAAGTTCCTGCATTAAGCTGGCGGCTTTTTCAAAATCTGAGGGAGCTGACCCAAAGAGCTGAGCAACTATTGGTTTTTCTTTTGGTGAATGCTCTAAAATTTTAAGACAAAAAACTTTACCCCTGGAATGAAACAATCCTTGTGCTGAAACAAATTCAGTCCAAAAAACACTGGGCTTTCCGTATTTTAAAAACATGAGGCGAAAAGCCTCATCTGTTACCCCAGACATTGGAGCTATGGCCATTATTGGCTTTTTTACCTTTTTCCAGAATCCTAATTCCATTTTTTATTTTACTAGTTGAGTACAATGAGCGCATCTCTTGGCCTCAATTGGAATTTCACTTAAGCATTCCAAACATTTTTTAGTGGTTGGGGTAGATAAAGTTTTTTTAGATGTTTTAAGAATAAAAAAATTCATTGGCAAAATTACAAAAAAGTAGATAGCTACTGCCACTAGCAAAAATGAAATCAAGGCGTTTATAAATTCTCCGTAAAGAAATTTACTGCCGTTTAATGTAAAATAAAGTCCTGAAAAATCTGGGACCTTAGCCACAGCTCCAATAAATGGAGTCAAAAGTCCTTTAACCAAAGTATTTACTACTGTTCCAAATGAAGCTCCAACCACAACTCCAACCGCCAAGTCAACGGCGTTGCCCCTTAAAATAAAATTTTTAAAACCTTCCAATATTTTATTCATAATTTTAAGTTTAATTGATCGGACGCTTTTTGAACTTCTTCCTGTTTTTTTAAAAAAAGGTTTTTATCACCTAATTTCTCAATCTCATTTGAACATAAACTTTTTGAAAAAATTAATATTTTTTCATTACCCATGTCTTCTACTAAGTAAGGCTCTTCAATCATACCAATTTTTCTGTAAAGGTTTACAGCGTCTCGATTATCAATCAAATCCGTGTAAAGACGAAAATTTTTAAAACCCATTTCTTTAGCCTTTTCCATTGTTAAAAGCAATATCTCCTCTCCATACCCCCTCTTCCTGTGCTCGGGCAAAACACCGTACCAGCCGAGCCATGCATCATCTGGAAGATATCCACAATAAGAATAAATTCCAGTAATACCTACAATGTCTTCATTTTCATTTTTACACAACCAGAAATCAAGGGTTTCTCTATACTTTCCACCATAAAATTTTACCATAAAATCCTGGTCTACTGAAAATTTTAAATTCAAAGCCCCGTTCTCCTTTGGAAAAATAGAATTTTGTATTTTTATTGCCGTTTCTAAATTACTTTTTGTAATTTTTTCAAAATTTATCATTAATCAACTAATCTTTATTTTATAGTGTCTTCTCCAAAAAAATACTCAATTCTCTTAGAGGCTTCTTTTCATTATCCCAAAAGTAGGTCTTAATGCCAACAGATCGAGCACTTTTTACTGCTTCTGGGTTATGTTCGAAATAAACAACGTCGTCTAATGTCAAATTAAAATGCTCAAGCATTTTTTTATAATATTCTGGACTAGTTTTTTCTGGGTTGTGTTTGAGTGTAAAAACTTCATACGGCATTTTGTCTAACCCAAATTTTTTAAATTGTTCGTCGTCAGCTCCAGTGAGAATTATTTTTTTATTTGGAAATTCATCAAGTATTTTTTCCATTGGTTTATAAATCTCAAAACCATTTTCTGTTCCTATAACGAAAGCATCTACAGCATCAACTAAAATTATTTTCATAAACTATTAAATTAAGTTTTCCGAAGGCGGGCAACTCGGGTTAAGTGCCCGAGAGCTATGTATTTCCTAAGGGCAGTATAGCACTTTGAGGGTAAATTTTCCAGATGTAAGTTGAAGCTCGTGAGTCGCTATCTAACTTTTAGGGAATGTTACACTTTGAGACACGGAAAGCCCATATTTTTATTGTATCACATGAAACAGTGACGCGTAACACTTTACGAACAAAATCACTTAGAATCCTCGATTATCTTTGAGAATTAAAGTGTCTCACGGCAAGATTAGTGAAAATGGTAGGAACTGACATCAATTGCCTTCACAACTTCACCAGTTTGAGGGTCTTTTGTTAGTGTATCAATCATCTGTATCGTAGTGCCCGGGATATAACTATCTAATGAATATGCTTGGAATCGCTGAAGCCCTTTTCCCGACAATTCCAAGCTTTTAAAAAGATATCCTATAAACGAACCCGTAAAACGATAGCAACGTATGCAGGATAAGATTCTTGGCTCTAAATCGTCGCTGTGTCCACGCCAGCGATAAAATGTCGGACAATATTCAATCCATTGCTGGGCTATTTGTTTTAATAAAAAAACCAGCTTTTGCTGGGCCCGAATATTTCCCTTTTGAGCTATTCTGACTAATGGAATAGCTATTGCATCTCGCAACCTTTTGTCTTCATCGTTAATGGCCGCAATAAAAATATATAACTTCTCTTTGTAGTTTTTAAGAATTATATCAACCTCTTTTTTATTACGGTATAACCTTACTTTTTGAGGTTTATGCCTAGGTGGGATCCAAATTCGCTGAAATCTTTTATCCAAAGAAGATATGGCTTTGTCCCAGTCTATATCTCCCACTTCCGTCCTAACATTTTTAACTATATATTGATATACATTTGGCGAATGTTCCGATATCCACGAGCTACGAAAAGTGAAAGGTTTTTCTTTAGAAAGTGTGTCGCCTAAACTATCAATTGCTTGCTGAAAATCCATTTTCTTCTTTCTTGGCCAGAGTTTTTTTGATGGCTTCTCGCATGAGTTTGTGACCTATTGTTATTTTATCTACTACATTTTCTGATTTGTTTAAAAAATCAGAGAGTAAATCTCTAGGAACTTTGTTTCTAAGTTCAAATAAAATTTTCTGATGACACTTCCTAAATACCATTTTACTTCCACAAATACACTCCTCATGTCCAGCTGTAAAACTATTACCAACAATCATTTTCAGAAAATCTAAAACAAGTAACGGGTCTTTAGTATTTAATTTTTCAAAATAAAATACAATTTTCCCATCAAAGCTATGGGGCCAGTCGCCGAATGGCCATTTCTTTTTCTTTTCAAAGTAAGATTGGCTAATAAAAAAATCCCTAACAGGACCACTTAAGAAAAACCTTAAATCAAATGGTTTATTCCCATGTTCGAAATACCAATCTTCCGGCAAAAATAGGCATAAATTACTATTTAACTCATTCACATGACGGTCCTTTATTTTTGGTAGTCTGCCACCCATTTCTCTAACTTCGGGTAAACTAGAAGGAAAGTCGTTTGGGAAAGAGATTTCAACAAAATAACTGTCAAACTGCTTACCTTCCTCAGTTAACTCAAGCCGACCCATAAAAATAATTCTGTTTTTTACTGTTTTGAATTCGAAATAAGGTAAATCTTCCGAAAATATTTTCCTAACTTTAGCTAATAATTCTGGATTTTTTTCGTACCAAACTGACATTACGCGTATGGTTTAATTTTGGTTGGACTTTTTTGAGCAGATTGACTGAGTATAGCTATTTTTTCTACTTCGCCCAGTGATTTTGTTAATCCGAAAACGCTTTCCCAACCATGATTCTTAATTAATTCAAGGGTATTTTCTGAGGCGAAACTCAGGCTATCCTTTACAGAATCGTTGAAGCTATCTGACAAATCGTTCCCAGATGGATTCGCAGGATCCTCTACTGCGGTATTTTTGACGTTATCTTTAACATTTCCCCAAAATTCAGTCAGGTTGGTCTCAAAATCATCTTTATTCTCTGCGCCATCCAATAATTTTATGACTAATAGCTCTATAATAAATGTTTTAACATTTAATCCGTATTTGATTTTCCATAACTTAACCAGGCGGATAAAGTCATTCAGCTTGCTGTCTCTAATAAAAGATATTTGCACGTCGGGTGAAGTCCGGATATATTCCTTCTCTGGGCCGTTCCAGTACATATTCGCATATTTTTCTTTTTCATCTTCAAATTTACCGACAATAAAATCAATATGATAATCAGTTTGGTTCTCTTTATCCTTTAATCTGAGCGACAGTTTTTTACTTTCGTCAACGAAATAAGAATCAGCTAAAAGTGTTTTTACATTTTCTCTAATCTCTTTCAGTGTCTTGCCAGCACTGTTGTCGTCAAATTTGAAGAGGCAGATAATATCCAAATCATAGCTCTCCCTTATCATTGTGTGCTTTGCTTTTGAACCTCCATAGATAATTTTTGGCGAAGCACCGAATTTATCCCTTATAATTTTTTCAATTTTCTCTCTGTGGCCTTGCAACTCGCCAACTTCGGGACTGTCATCAGTTATTTTTTCTCTATCAAGAACGGATTTTAAATATTCGTTATTTTCCATGTTTTTTATTATTAATTGTAAAAATATATTTAAATTTATTTTTATTGAAACTGTTAAATATTTTAAGGCTAGGGTCAGCATTCTTATTCAAAGACCGACCACAGACAACAGCCACTGGTGCTGGTATCGCTGGGAATAATTCAATAGACTTTAATCCTTTATGTTTGCTTTTTATAAAGCTTACCGCCGTTGTATATTCTTTCTCAAAATTGAACAAATCCTTTTCTGTTCTTAGGAAGTTATAATTTGGGGTGGGCTTTACTGATAACTCATAAACATAGTAATCTTTTTTGACTGCCTCCGGTAACAAATTTTTGTCTATGGAGCCCGACAAAGATAAAAGGAGGGCAACTTTTTCGACACGCTTTCCTTTATTTACAATCCTAAAATCATATTTGGCTATAGCTGTACCTTTATTCCATGCCCAACTTTCTCCGTCTCTATGCCGTTGAAAAATTTTTGTTTTTACTTTGTTATTTAACTTCCAACCCAAACAAATAAGAAGTGGAATGGGTCCTATCGCAAAAATGGAAACGTGGTCTATTTTATTCCTTTCCAAATCAGAATGGAATTTATTCAATTTTTGTTCAATCTCCTGCATCTTAGATCTCCAGTATGCACCGTTACCCAACCCAGACACACTAGTATAGTCTATCTCTTCAAACTTATCTTCGCAGGGACACAACTTCTCGCTCATTAGAGCATTGACAATATCACCATCGCCGACTTTAACTATTTCGTTACTAATATTCGCAAGCATTTTCAATATTTTTGTTTGCCGATTATTGCCAAAACTGGTTGCCGTTCTGACTCTTTGTTCGTGCTCAATCTTAGCTCTTTTTAAATATTCAGGCGAGTAATATTTAGCCAGCCCATTTTTATCAATTTTTTCATGACAATCGGGACAGGCGAGTAATAAATTTCTTATATCATTATCGTGCAGCTTGTCTTTTTTTGCTCTTGCTCCTCCTTCATGAAAGGCGTATATATGAGCAATCTCACCCCAAATAATGTCTTTATTAGTGAATAAATCCTTTATAACTGATTTGTTGCACACTTCGCATCGTCCAGCGGCCACTGCAAAAAGAAGAACCCTGACAGCCGGGTCAATTTTTCTTTTAACTTTTGAAATCAATATTTCTTTATTATTCTCCTGTGGCATTTTTTTCTTGCTTTTTAATAACACCGACAACAACGCCATTAACCATGTAGTCCTGAAAATCTTCTTCCCTAATATAAATAGGTTTAGTTTCGAAAGTGGATTCAGACTCAAGGCGTATCTGCTTATTTTTACTATCCTTGTAGAATCTCTTTAAATTAGCCATTTCATCTATTATCGAAAGCACATACTGGCCATTTAGGGGTGACACATTGTCGCCGTCTATTACTACATAGTCTCCCGACTCTACCGGCCCGCCCTTTATATTTTTTGCAGCGTTTAAGGAATTACCATCTGCTATAACAATAAAAAGTCCTTCCTGTCTTTTCTTGCCAATTCTTTCAGAGGGCACAGCAAGGTATCCCAGCAAGTTTTGTTCAGCGCGCAGGGTGGCAGGACCGCAATTTGCGGAGCCAAAAATAGGTAGCTTGAGCAAGCCTTCTGAAAAATTACTTTCATACTTCTCAATACTGACAATGCCCGTTTTTTTATCAATAGAAATAAAACCCTTATTTTCCAGCTGCCTCAAATGGTGTATAATATTTTGGGGATTCTCAATTTCAATAATCTTCCCGATTATTCTGGGATTCTTGATATTTATTTTAATTTTCTTTGCCAAATTCAATAATTTTTGTTGAGTTGAATGCATGTCTTAAAATGAAAAGCTAAGAATAATGCGACGATTAATAGCTACTCGACATAGCTTGGCTATATTATACTCCAAAGCACAATTGAAAGTCAAGCTTTTTGTAAAGGATTGTAAACCCTCTTGACAGGTTAGGCAGACATGGAATATACTAAAATAAGATAAGCAAATATGGCAGAAGAAAACAAAAATAAACAACACGGAATTTTTGTCACAGACGTAATGATGCATACCACAAAAATGACCCACCCTACTCCATGGCATCGAGCCGTATTAAAATCGTTTAGAAATATGATGCCCGGAAGGATTTATTCAAACCAGCAAATAAAGTTTTCTAATTGGAAAACCGAAAACGGGGTAACCACTGCACATTTTAGCATGCCGCTACCCGAAGGATGGAAGGAAAAAATTAAAGAAATGAAAAAGCAAGGAAAAGAATTTAAGATTTTTATCCCGGAAGGAGGTATTCCAATATATGCCGGCAAAGATATGGTAGAATATATTAATGGCAGGAATAACCACTGGGCAAAAAGGATTTGGCAGAAGTACACTAAAAAATAAAAATCAATAGCGAAGAGTACCGCTTATTTTGGCTAAAAACCAATAGGAAATACGATCTTAACTGGTCGTATTGAAGAGGCTTTGCCTCGGTCGTGCCCGCTCACAAAAATGGCTTAATGTTTAGGCCCGTTTTGTGAGCGGGCATTTTTTTTGCAAAAATGCGGCGGTCGACTACTCTTCCCTACCAATAAAGAAGCAATTAATAAAAAATAAACAAAAAAATAACATGAATACAGAAATACAAAAAACAAAATTAAATATAGTTTACGTTCCAATTAATGAGCTAAAACCAGCGACATACAATCCAAGAACCTGGAGCAAAGACGCTTCGGCTAATCTCAAGAAAGGCATCCAAGAACATGGACTTGTGGATCCCTTAATAGTAAATTCGGCTGAAAGCAGGAAAAATGTCCTCATTGGGGGCCACTTCCGCCTCTCTGTTTTAAAAGAGCTTGGATATCAAGAAGTGCCAGTTGTCTACATCAATATCCCGGACATAGAAAAGGAGAAAAATTTAAACCTCCGATTAAACAAAAACGTGGGCGAGTTTAATCTGGAAGCATTGGCTGATTTCAGTGAGGCATTCTTAACTGAAGTTGGTTTTTCTTCTGAAGAGCTAGATAACATCTTCAAAATTGACGAAACGCCCGAAGTCTTTGATCTTCAAAAAGAGTTGCAAAAGTTAAACATTAGTAAAATAGAAGTGCAGAAGGGTGACTTATGGCAGCTCGGGAGTCATCGTTTAAAATGCGGAGACTCAACTATTGAAGAGGACGTCTTGGATTTGATGCAGGGCGAGAAAGCTAACATGGTTCTAACCGATCCACCATATCTTCTAAATTATTTGAAGGGCAAAAAGAAAAATGGCAATCCTACCGAAGGGTTCGGACTAAAGCGTGATCGTAAATATTTAGAAACCGATGTCTTGCCTGATAACTTTACAGAACTTTGGATGTCGAACATGGCTAAAATCCAAAAGCCAGATTTCTCCATCATAATATTCGAGAACCCAAAAAATTTAAGAACTATTTGGAACGAGCTCGAAAAACATTGGAGATATAGGAACACGATAACCTGGCACCTGCCAAACAGGGTTCAGGGATTTGCTTCGAAGTACAAATTCTTTAACAAGACAGATATTGCCTTGGTCGGGACTGGCGGAGATGTCGCGCTCAATTTAGAGCCAGAAGGAGAACTGTTCCAGCAAGAATATGAAAATGCGCTGTTCGCAACGTCAGGAAAGCCTCATTGGGAAAATTACGAGAAAGGGAAAAAGATTTGTCCAACAGATTATATTGAATACATAGCCGCAGATGAGAAAAGTTCAGGGCAAGGGATTATATTCGGCACCAAACCCATAGAAATCCTCATCCCCTACTTAAAAGTTCTAACCAGACGCGGAAATTTAGTTGTAGAACCGTTCGGGGGTAGCGGTAGCACCTTAGTAACAGCGGAAAAATTAGGTCGACGCTGTTATCTCATGGAAAAGTCGCCAGTGTATGCTGAAGTAATTAAAAATAGGTTTTTTAAGTTGACAGGCATAGAACCTAAACTAATCAAACATGGAGGAACAAAATAAAAAGGAATCAAACCCAGCAAAACTAAGACAACCAAAAGAGAAAAAAGAATTAGTTGAGCAACTTAAAAAAGTGCCTATTATCCAGATAGCCTGCGAAAGGGTCGGCATAAGCAGGCCGACCTTTTACCGATGGAAGGCGGATGACGAAGATTTTGCAAAAGAAATAAAGGATGCGTTGTCTGAAGGAATTGTGTTCATAAATGAATTAAGCGAGTCGCAAGTTATAGCTCTGATAAAAGAGAAAAACTTACCAGCGGTTCGTTTTTGGCTGAGACACAATCATCCAAAGTATGCTCAACGAATTGAAATTACTACCAAGGAGCCTCAAGAAAAATTGGACCCAGAGCAGGAAGCTGTAGTGAAGGAAGCTCTACGGTTAGCTGGGATAACTCCCGCTGAAGAAAAAATGGCCGATGATAAAAATATACAAGTTAACGTTCAAAAAGAAAATGGAATCAGCGAAAAATTGCCAAACGAACAATCAGCCGAGGGAGGAGCAACCACAAAATCAAACTCTGGCGTTGAACCCGGCAACACAACCGACAAACCAACAAACCCTACCACCTGAAATTTTAGAGGCGATGATCCGGGATCGAAAAATCCGCACAGCAATAGTGAGGGAAAGCCACTACATGTTCTTTAATTTATACTTTTCTCACTATGTTAAATATCCTACGGCAGATTTTCAGAAAGAATTTTTCAATTTAACTGAAAGCAATGACATAAAAAAGATTTTTATCGTCGCATTTCGCGGGTCGTCTAAATCATCCATATTCACAATGTCTTACCCTGTTTGGGCGATACTTGGCAAGCAACAGAAAAAGTTTGTCTTAATTATCTGTCAGACAAGGACTCAGGCAAAACAACACATGATGAATCTAAGACGAGAATTAGAAGGTAACAATCTATTAAAAAACGACCTTGGGCCATTTCAAGAAGATGATGAATGGGGTTCTGTATCATTAGTCTTTACAAGACAGAATGCCAGAATTACGGCTGCTTCCTCAGAACAAAGTATTAGGGGCTTAAGGCACAATCAGCACAGACCAGATTTAATAATTGGAGATGACCTTGAAGATTTGGCGTCTACCAAAACAAGAGAAAGCAGGAATAAAACCTATCAGTGGCTGACTGGGGAAGTTATTCCGGCAGGAGATAAAGATACAAAACTGGTTCTTATAGGAAACCTTTTGCACGAAGATTCTTTGCTGATGCGGATTAAAGATGAGCTTAATTCCCAAAAAATTGATGGCGTCTTTAAGGAATACCCTCTTGTCTGCCAGGGAAAAATATCTTGGACGGGAAAATATCCCACAATGAAGGATATTGAAGAAGAAAAGAGAAAATTAGGAAATGATTTTGCATGGGAAAGAGAATATATGCTTCGTATTGTTCCCAGCGATGAACAAGCAATCCACAAAGAATGGCTACAATATTGGGACAAATTACCAGCCAAAGGTCAAAAGGATCGCTATGATTACACGATTAATTATGTAACTCGTATTGGTGTTGACCTGGCAATTTCCCAAGAAGATTCGGCTGATTATACTGCAATGGTTCCTGCTCTTCTCTACGGCGATGGTCCAGATACTGACATATATATTTTACCTGGAGTAATTAATAGGAAACTTACGTTTCCCTCAACTGTTGACCTGTGCAAAGATTTGAAAAAAATATATGACGAAGATATAGGTCACTATACAGAATTTATTATTGAAGATGTGGCGTATCAGAGATCTTTACCTCAGCAGTTAGAAAGAGAGGGAATCACAGAAGTAAAAACCACACGACCGGGAAACCAAGATAAACGCACACGGTTGGTATTAACTGCCCATATGATAAAAAATGGAAAAGTGAAGTTTCCGAAACAAGGAGCTGAAGAACTCATTAGTCAGATTGTGCATTTTGGAATAGAAAAACACGATGACTTGGCTGATGCCTTTTCAAACTTAGTATTAAGCGTAGTTGAAGACCCGCCGATTGTTCCAAGGATATTTTTTGCTTGAAAAATGGGCATAAATTATAAAAATAGAGAGCATACTTATTCCTTGACATATAATATGTGATTTGGTATAATATATGTATGCTGAACATTGTGTTTGGCCTGCCCCGCTGAGAGGCAATCCCAGCAAGCACATTGTTACGTCCCGCTGAGCGGGACAGAAAGGATGGCTCCGATGTCAATAACATTGGCTCCGTCAAAAGTTACTGCACGTGATCCGAAAGGTCTCAAGTTCATGTCGGTCGTGGAGGCAGCCTACAACAAGGCCGGTCTCACCGACGGTGCGGATGGTGAAGCTCAGCGCGTGAATGACGCGCCTGGTCTCGCCGACCACATCGCCTCATGGCTCGAAGAGCACCGCACCACGAACAGGTTTAAGGACGAGGAAGTCCGGGTGGCCTATGGCTACCCCAAAGAGTACAAGGGTCCCAAACCCATAGAGCAGCAGATCAAGGCAATCGCCGAGATTTTCGGCCTCGACTCGGCTCTGGCTCTTGAGTACGCTAAGAAACTTCCAATCCTGCCCGATGGCGCCGAGGGATGGTTCGCCATTCCGTCGGTGGATGCGCTGGCCCAAAAGCACTTCCCAGAGGTCGTTGACCTCGCCGAGAAGTACTGTCGGGCGCTCCAGCTCGTTCATCAGAAGATCGCCACATCGCGTTCATTCTACAACTACCGCGACGGTCAGATTGACACGGCCCACATCAAGGTTTCGGCTCGCACGCTGGAAGCGTTCAAGAAAATCGCCGAACAGCAGAAGGGCGACATCTTGATTATCGCGGCTCAGCTCGGCAAGCGCCACGGCGGACGTTCGGTTCGCCGGACACGCGAGGTCTTCGTGGCCACCGAGTACGGCCTTACCAGCGTCGCTGGCGGTTCGATCGTTCTGGTTCATCCGGAACGCCTTGTCCGCTGG
>Ga0247842_10003504_pt1 | contig 21031 bp, 20 predicted proteins | sample LaCruzMarch2015__3_FD_192411 | JGI IMG/M metagenome (GOLD analysis project Ga0247842, IMG submission 192411) | Freshwater microbial communities from meromictic Lake La Cruz, Castile-La Mancha, Spain - LaCruzMarch2015_19m | ecosystem: Environmental > Aquatic > Freshwater > Lake | place: Spain...
CCGGCAAAACCTATTCCTGCCAGACTGAACTGGTCGGCAATAAAATTATGAAGCTGCGCGGCTATATCGGCGTCAGCCTGATTGGCAAGACCAGCGAATGGACAAGAACGCAATAGATATTGATATAACTATTTATAATCAGAGCTTTGTTTTAATCCTGCAATAGAAATCTAACTTAAGCTTAGTTTAAACAACGGGAATATCTTGCCCACAGTGATATTATCGTCATTCAGGTTGGGTTTGATGTGATATTTTGCCAGTTTTGTGTATTCGTTCTCTGAAAGCAAATCCAGTTCTTTGAGGACTTGCATAGCAGCCATGGAAGCCATCCCCAACATGCCGTCTTCTATTTTGAGGGCTATGCCGAGTTTGGGTGCTCGGATGCCGATGCAATAAACACCCTGAGCGCCAATTTTGCCAATCAGCCTGCCCTGCGTGGCTTTCATCAGTTCAGTGCAGAAACCGCCTGTGCCTGAGACCATTTCCGGATGCTTATTCATAGCAGAGAAAATCCGTTCAGCAGCAGCTTTATACTTGGCTGGCAGGAATTCAGGATTGGCAAAACGGACAAAACCCAAAGCCATATTGTAAACAGGCATCCCGAACACAGGCACGGAACAGCCATCAACCCCAATGGCAATCTTATCTTGGGGGTAATCACAAATATCTGCCATAATCTGCAGAATGTCCTGTTGCAGCGGATGTTGGGGGCTTAAATATGAATCCAGCGGATAACCTTTATGTTGGCAGACGGACAGCATTCCGCTATGTTTTCCGGAGCAGTCGCTCAAAATCTTTTGGGGCGGAATACCCTGTTCCGCAGATCTGAAAGCGACTTCTTCCGTTAAAGGTCGTGCTTTTCCACATAAAAGGTATGTCTCATTCAAACCGATTTTGCTTAAGATGGAGCGCACTGCTGACAGATGAAAGTCTTCCGCATAATGCGAGGAGCAAATCACTGCCAGTTCCTGTTCTGAAAGACCAAACCTGTCTGCCGCACCCGAAAGAATTACTGCCATTGCCTGAATTGGTTTTGCGGCTGACCTCAGATACGTAACTTTCATAGGGTCTCCGCATTGAGCGAAAATTTTCCCATCCGGTTTTACCACAACAGCATCACCCCGATGGATTGATTCAACCAATTCACCCCGGGTTTTATGAATGAAAATCTCTGACATCTTTTTGCTCCTAATTCTGCCAAGTTGTCATCCTGATCTTGTCCAAGGATGACCTGCAACAATTCTGACCGTCCATCCTTCGACAAGCTCAGGATGACATATTTTGGTGCTGATGACACATTTTGCTACTCATGATGATATATAACAGGCTAATGTCAAGCATTTATTTGACAAACCCCGCTTCATTAGCCATCAGAAAATCACCTGTTTCTGGTCAATTTCTCATTTTTTGCTTTTTTCTTTCTCTTAAGGATTAGTATAGTTACAGTATATCATCTGTATATTATCAGGATACTAACTGTATTATAATATACTGATAATATACTAATATTACACTGTTGATATATGTATAATCTATTTAACTTTAAGGGAAGGAAATTATGGACAAATGAGGAGATTTTCGCCACAATGTTACAAAGGAACAAAGAAAAATACCTGAATCAAGCTGGAAGACCGCCTCGTCAACGGTCTGAATCCCGTTGGGATGTAGGTAGGGGATTGTTAGGATATTATTTGATTTATCAATTCCTGGGGTTGACACCCCAGGCTATGATATTGCACCTCTCCGAGGTTTGTCAACAGCCTACGGACTTTCCTTTCTTAACCTCTGTGTCTCCGTGACTCTTTGTCTCTAAATAGCAAAAACTCTCATCTCTCCTTCCTCTCTTTACCCTCCATGTCTCTGTGTGAAGAAGAACTTGACACCATAATGGATTGGAAATAGCCTGAAACCAAGATGAAACTGTCCGACCTCGTAAGACTGGAGGATGCATGAAGCATCTGTATATCGGCATATTGGCAGTGCTAATGGCTCTGAGTGCTTGCAGCAATTCGCGCGACGGGCTTGACCTCACTGCTTACAATTACAACGACACCAAAAACCTCGTACGTTTTGTTCACAACGCCGCTCAAAAAATTGAGAAGGATGGATTGGCTGCGACCGAGGAATACAAATCTCCCAAAGGCATAAACAAGGATTTTAACCTGTATGTTTACGATATGAAAGGAATTAACCTTTTTCATGCCGGTACGCCTGAAGTGCAGAACAAGAATCTGCGCAACATCACTGATATTGCAGGTAAACGCGTTATAGACCTTGTCTTTGAAGCTCTCAGTAATCCTGAAAACCCGCACGGCTGGGTGCATTACACCTGGTGGGAACCGGGCAAGTTTTATCCTGTGCCAAAGTCTTCCTGCCATTTCAAAGTTAGGATGCCGGATGGACGGGAAGTATTTGTCGGCAGCGGTATCAATTATCCTCTGGAAGAAAGCGAATTTGCCCGGATTGCAGTGGACAGCGCCGTAAATCTGATAACTGCCAAAGGCAGCGCTGCCCTGCCTGTCATTGAAAATGCCACATCGTCTTACAACTTCCGCGAAGTCAAAGTTTTTGCTTTTCGCCCGGATGGCAGAATCGTTATCTCGCCGATTTTGGGAGACAGTCTGGTTAGCACAAACTTGCTTTCCTGCGTGGATGAAGCAGGCACTAAACCCTTTGAGCATGCGTTGAAACAATTTGGGAAACAAACCGCTGTCTGGCAGATATTCATGGCAAAAAGCCGCTATGAACGCCAGCTTGTGAAAAAAACACTCTACCTTAGAAAAACCATGCTGAATGATGAGCCATTATTTGTGGGTGCTGTAACAGACCTGCCTCAAACACCCTAAGGAGAAAAGATGCCGCAGAAATATGAATATACAGTCAATGAAGTGCCCCCGATTCCGCATCTGCTGGTTTTGTCGTTTCAACACGTGATGCTGATGTTTATCTCCATCGGCTTTCCCATCATGCTTGCCAATCAAATGAATGCTTCAATCGAATTTACTGCTTCTCTGATTACGCTTTCTATGATTGCCTGCGGATTTGGCTCCATTATTCAGTCCGTCGGCATTCCGTATATCGGCTCTAAATACCTTTGCCCCAATCTGGTTGGTCCCTCATATTTCAGTCTTTCCTTATCTGCAGTCTGGATTGGGGGAATTCCGCTGATGCGCGGGATGCTTATCCTGGCAGGACTAATCGAAATGTTTCTGGCACCGGTCATTCAGAAGCTCAAGAATATCTTTCCCACCTATGTGGTCGGTCTGGTTGTGTCGATGGTCGGAGTCAGCGTCATTCAGGCTTCAGTCTCATCTTTCTTTGGTCTGCAATTCAAGGGTGACGCCATCAATAGTCTCGATGTTGTTATGGGCATGTTCACTTTGCTTACCATGGTTTTTTGCAATATCTGGGGCAAGGGATTTGTGCGCATGTATTGCCTGCTAATCGGCATGCTGATTGGTTGGATTGCGACTGCATTGATAATCCCGGAATATCGCATAGATAGCGTTTTATTACAGGGAAAACCATTGTTTGCCCTTCCCAGGCTACTCAGCGGTATCTGGGATATTAAAATAGATATGAAAATGGTTATCCCTTTCATAGTAATTGCCATCAGCAGTACGCTCAAGACCTTTGGTAATCTGATTGCAGCCCAAAGGATATCTGTGCCCGACCAGAAAGAGCTTGATTTCAAACCCATCAGGGAAGGATTGATGGCAGATGGGATAGCCACGGCAGCCTCAGGTTTAATTGGAGCCATGGCGGTTGATACATCTTCCAGCAATATCGGACTTGCCGGCTCCACCAAAGTGGTCAGCCGCTGGCTTTCTGTGGGAGCCGGAGGCATTTTTATAGTTCTGGCTTTTTTGCCCCGCTTAGCCATGATTTTGTCTCTTATCCCGAAACCTGTGCTGGGAGCAGCTATCATCTATACCGGCTGTTTTATGATTATTGCCGGATTGCAGGAAATGTTTGTGGAGCAGTGGAATATCCGCCGTACTTTCGTAATCGGCATCTCACTGTTTTTTGGACTGAGCACTGCTTTTCTGCCGGGTTTATATGCCCGTGCGCCTCAGTTTATCCAGTCCTTTTTTACTGACCCGTTGCCGACTGCTACTATCATTGCAGTAGTGCTGCATCAGGTGGTTAATCTGGACAAACTGTTTAAAGGAAAGCAGAAACCGGGCATAGGATAAGCTTTAAACAAATTCCGCTTGACAAAAAAGAAACTCTGATTATCTTGTTGTGCATATACAGATAATCCAAGCTTATACGATTGTATAAACCTAAGAATTACCTAAACACAATAACTAAAAACATATACCACTTGACTTTATAGGCATTCCTATATGCCGAAGCAGGAAAAGTAGATTTACGATTGGAGCTGATATGATCAGAAACGTGGGACGTCTGACCCCCGATGACATCAAAGTCATGGATTCACACATTGACAAAATATTCAAAGCGCTGGGCAAAGAAAATCCCGGTCTGGCTGAAAAGAAAATCCTGGAAATGGCAAATACACCCAACTATTTTACGCGGGAAGAACTGGGCAGGCGACTGGCTCAGTATGAAGGTAACGGCGAACTGGACAAAATCTGCAGCGCCATGCTGGAACACAGGCTATACGGTATCCGCGCCACCGCCCTTTTTTATTATTATTACAAACGTCAGGACAATCCCGTCGTCATCATAAAGACCATCGAAAAGACCATTGAATCCGTGCCCTGGGAATCTGAAACCATCGCTTTCGAGATGTGGAAACGCAACAGCGAAGTTATGAAAGAGCAGATGCCGTTCTGGGCTGAATCCGATAACGAAAAGAAACGCGCTATGTCTATGCATGGCATGGAAAACATAGCCTCCAAAGACCCGCAATATATCATGAACTTTATCAATAAACTGCTCGATGACGAAAGCGATGAAGTGCAAAAGAAAATCACCCACGTTTTGACCCAAGTGGGCAGAATGCGTCCTGTGCAATGTTATGACGCCATCCGAAACTGGCTTTTGGACGCTGACGAAAAGCGCATCCGCACAATTTGGATGACAATGAAAAAGCTGGCAAATATCCTGATGCAGCGCAGTAAACGTGAGAAATCTCACGACTTCATCAATATCACTCAAAAAACAGTCAAGGAATGGAAAAGCGACCCCAATCCCAATGTCGCACAAATGGGCACCAAGCTTGCCCAGATAATGAACCGCACCTAATTGTGTGTATGTAGTTGTGCCTTCAGCGTCACTCCCGCGTTGGTGGGAATCCAGTTCAATATATGTTAACGATTTGTCACTTAAACAAAACCGCCAGCGGAACTACATACAGTCTGCAAATGAATAATACTGCTCTTAATAACATCTACATCATCCTCGTTGAACCCATCTATGCCGGAAATGTCGGCGCTGTTGCCCGTATTCTCAACAATTTCTGCATTCCCAATCTGCGCATTGTCGGCTCCATCCCGCATAAAAACGATTTCTATCTTGCCATGCACTCAGAGCATATTATTGAAAATGCACCAATTTTTGACACTTTGGCAGAAGCCATCCAAGACATGGACAGGGCAATTGCCTTTTCCAGAAGGGTGGGAAAGCTTAAACCTGTGGACATGAATCCCTGGAGTCTGGGCGAATATTTTTATGGTAATCCGCATTTGAAACTCGGACTTGTCTTTGGCAGAGAAACCTGGGGACTCACAGATATTGAAGCAAATCTATGCGGACTGCGCTGTCATATCCCCGCCAATCCGGAGTTTCCCTCCCTCAATTTGGCGCAGTCTGTGGCGTTGGCAGTTTGGGAGCTTTGGAGCTATCCGGTGCGCAATGCCAATCAAAAAATTATCGGTAGGCAGGTTTCACCCGATACGGAAGGTCTTGATGCTCCGGCAGTTAATCAGGATGAGCTGAGCAAGGTGCAGACCTATATGAAAGAAGTTTTGCAGTCCATTGGTTTTTTTCAGGATTATGAAAACACCAATTGGGACGTTTTCCTCAAAAAGATGTTTCACCAGCTCAATCCTTCCAAAGAAATGGTCTATCGCTTCCGGCAGATGTTTAACCGCATCCACGTCCTCTTTCACGGCAAGGGGAAGGGGTACAATTAGCATATAATCGCCCCATTTTTACTTTGCTTATTATCTTTTTTTTGCCAAAGATTCACATCCACTTATATTATCTTTTGTGACTAAATCAGATAACGATAGGATGTAAAAATGCTAAAAACCAAGTATTTCCTCATGATAATCACCCTTTTCTTGCTTGTAAATCTCTATGGCTACCAGCAAAGCTTCCTCAATCTCGTCTCCCCCTCCGAATTGCAAAATCTGGAAACTGAAATCGGTATTTCACATAGGTTTAACGGTAAATTTGATGACAAGCCTCTTGATACCATGTTTGGTCTGGACAGCGGTGCCAATGTCGCCGTGCATTTGCGTCAGGCTCTGCCCCGTAATTTTGAGCTGAAACTCGGCTTTATCAGAACCAACCACGAATATCAGGTCGAATTATCCAACCATTTCACCCCGGTTGACTTTCCGGTTCAGGCTCAAGCCGGAATTCAGTACTTTTCTTTCCAAGACATTTTTGACCCCGCTCTCAGGCACAAAAATCTATTGTATCAGCTTTCCCTCCAAAATAAACCAATTTTGGACAGGCTGATTCTCAATATCAATCTGGGTTATGACAGCGAGTATAAAAGGTTGGGAAATGGCTTCGGGATTGGTCTGAAAGCCACTGACAAGATGACTTTAATAGGTGAATATTATCCGGTCTGGGACAGGGATTCAGCACCTCAGAAGGTCAAAATTATGCTGGGAAAATACGATTGTTACGCCATGGGCGTCAAGCTTGACACTTATGGACATCATTTTATGTTTATGCTCAGCAATAATGAAAAAATTACTCCGAGGCATCTTTCCATGGGCTCTTATTTCAAAAAAGACCTGAAACTCGGTTTCAATATCCAAAGACAAATGAATTTCTTTTAAACGACAAACAAAAACCAAGGAGAAAACAATGAAAACAGCAATCATATTAATAACAATCCTGTTCAGCCTGAATCTGCTTGCGGCAAATGGCAGCAAAGATATTCCCTACGAAACAGTTACAATTGCGGGAGTCACTCTGAACTATCGGGTCACGCCTGATTTGAATAATCTGGACTGTCAGATGCTCGGCTCAACCACAGGCTGGGTGGGAGTCGGCTTTGTTCCGGGACAGGGCATGCAGTCTGCCAATTTTATTATCGGCTATGACACAAACGGAACCACCCATATCAGAGACGATTGGGGAGTTTCTCCCAGCTCGCATGCATCCGATACATCCCTGGGAGGAAGCAGTAATATCATCAGTTCCTCTTCTTCTGAAGCTATGGGCACAACGCAAATCAATTTCATAATTCCTTTGAATTCAGGTGATAGTTTTGACAGAGTTTTGGCTATCGGGCAGACCTACAATATCATTTTGGGACGAGGACAAGCCGGTACAGACAATTTTACCGGAACTCATGCAGAAGTTGGCAGTGCTCAAATAACCTTGGTTCAGCCGGTGGGCAATCAGGATGATAATCTTGGAAGTCCCCTGTTATCAATATCTTCCTACCCCAATCCCTTCCAAACAAACACGAATATCGTGTTTCAGCTAAAGGCTAATTCTACAGTTGGCATCAGTATCTATAATTCCAAAGGTCAATTGGTAAAAGTTCTGACTCCAACCATTTATCAGAAAGGCGGACATCAGTTGGTCTGGAACGGAAGGGACGATGGTAATCAGCTTTTACCCGCGGGAATTTACTTTGCTCGTATTTCCGCAGGGGGAAAAACGCAAAACCTCAAGCTGATTTTGATTAAATAGCAGTAAAATTTATTTTTATGATAAGTTCTATAGAAGGGACATGGAAGTGTCTTAGAAATTCTATAGAACATGTATCTATCCTCTTCCTCCCTTAGTATCAAGCGTATATCAAGCGTAATAATATTACGCTTGATATACGCTTGATATTGATGTAAGATAATCGTTCCCGACTGTGGTTTCCTGATTTTGGTTGACAACTAAAGGTAGGATAGTCGCTCCCGACGGTCTAAACTAATGGCTTGTTATCTGATTATCTTTGAGAGAAACATCCTTGTTTCAGGGATATGGAAAAGAGATTGGCATAGTTTTTAGCGGGGAGTATGGGTCTGCCCTTGATACGTTTGTCCACGTTTGTCTCCCCTTATTGCTATTTCACCTGATGTACAACGGGTTCTGTGGTTAAACTTGGCTATTCTCCGTCACTCGTTAATATTCTAAAGAATTTACAATTGTCCGTTGAAATATTCATTATTGCTTCAGGATTAGTGGTTGTTGTGATATAGTTCTCAGAAGTAGGTGTAAAATCAGGATTTGGGCTACCGTAGATTTTATAGGAAATGCCGTTCACTTCCGGATATGAATTTCCTTCCCAGGTGCCTTCTGTAACTCCATTCCAATTGAGTTGCAGTTGAGTGTCAGATATTACTGTCAGTCCCAACAGCCTGGCAAAATTGGGGGGAATATTATCCACCGAATAACCGTTTGCCGGGACGGAAGTCCAAAACCCGTTTTGGTTATGATAGGCAACCATCAGGTCAACGCTGTGTGTCCCTGACGAGGAGGAATCCTGAATAGTCGGTACGATTAGACCGTAATCTGCTAAGTTCATTGCCGGAACCTGACTCATATAATACCAGATTCTTTCCCCATCCCGCCAGTAATAATCCTGCCCCTCAACAATACTAACCGGAATATCTGCTGGACTGCAGAGTTCAATTCCTTCTACATTTCGAGCTCCATTCTGGCGCCATATACTGTAATAGGCATTGGGATAGAAACTTATATCAAACTCAGAGGATTTCCAGGTAAGGTCAAGTTGGTGTCCCTGGTCGGGATAAACATCGGAAACAGCAGATATAACCGGACGCCTAAGAAGAGGATACACTCCCATATCTATGATACTGCCATCCGGGTCATTTGGTGAAGCGGGATTTCCGGTATCAATGCAGGGAGAGTTATATTGAAGACGCCAATTGGCATTAATGGCATCATAAGTATATCCGACATCAGGAGTAGGGTTCACAAATAAGGGATCGGAAGATGTGTTGTTATGATAATTGATTGGAGCAATGCCGTTATCTGTCACACTGCCAATCCCCCCCTGTATGCAAGAATGGTTTATCAGCAGTGAAGCCTGATTGCCAACATTCCGGATTGCAGCACTATTTCCATAAACAATAGAGTTCTCAAGATGTAAAGAGGTGTCATTTGTATAAATTCCCATGTTATTATTAACAAAGTCGCTGTTTAGGATATTAAATTCGCAATTTAAAGACCTGATAGCAGTGCAACTGTTGTTTGCCACCAGGCAGCGGTTCATATTGATATCGCTATTATTGGAATTAATGCAACCATAAGTTGAATAAACAGAAGGAATCTGATTGTTAGTCATTTTGCAATCCTGAATAATTACATCCACTACTCCGGATACATATATTGCTGCCCCAGAGTAGTAAGCACTATTATAAGAAATGACAGAATCGGTAATCCTGACAAAAGGGCAGTTAACTATAGTAATGCCTCCTCCCGAGCCGCTTGTCACATTATTTGTAATAGTGCATCTTTCAACGATACAAACGCTGTTGGAATAATACAATCCACCACCGTTAAGGGTTGTATTAGTTGCATAAACACTGCTGTCCGAAATCCTTAATTTATTAAAATTCTCCACCCTGATACCTGAAGCAGAACATCTGGAAATATCGGCAAAAGATATCAGCGATGAATCGTTCGAAGCTGCAGTTGACGGAAATTCAATCCCATGCCAGTACTCAGTTTCAGAATTAGCAGGATAAAAGCAGACCTCGTTGTCCTCAGTACCATTGACCAGTAGCCTTCCGTTTACATACACTCCTTTAGCACTTGCCATGTTCAAAACAGCCCCTGCCTGAAGAGTAAGAGTACGACCGTTGGGTATAATCACATCCCCGACCGGGAAATATTCACCAGACGCCCAAGTCCCGCTTCCCAATGTATTGTTATAAGTCAGAACAACGTCATCAATATACCAAAAATCCAAATCGCTGTTGTTTCCCGTGAAAAAAAAAGCAAGATTGGTAGAAGCGGACATACCTTCAGAGTAGGGGATATTAACGGTTACTTGTGTTGCCGCAATATCTGAAGTACCGGTGACAGACCACAATGTAGTCCAGGTGGACATATTAACTGAAATCTGGACCCCAATTGTATAGGTATTGGTTGTAGTATAATCATCTAGTTTATGCCGGAAAGTCAGGCTCATATCATGAACCTTGCTCGTATTAATGGAAGGGGATATTAATCTGGAGGTTCCAACATAAGTTGGGGTCCATGTCAATCTGGCTTCACCGGCTGTTCCACCTGCTAGGCTGGTATTTTCAACTGACCAGGCAAGTGCTTGTGCTCCTGCTATCGTCCAGCCCGTCGGGAAAGCCGGAGATGTGGAAAATCCCTCTTGAAGTAAGGTAGCGCTATATGCGGGTACAAACAACAAAAAAATAGCTAATGTAATGAAGCATAGTCTCATAATTCCTCCATACTTATGGTCTATTACTCGTTTCTTGTTACAAAGAGTATCAGAAAACAGAATATTGAAATACTGGTCTACATGCTAAAAACAGGACAGCTAAACTTTAAGATGGCTGAATTATTTGTCAACGCTTTTCTTTATCAGGTGTTAATATATATGCTTACTAAAAAATTAAGTCTCGCTATTTGATTATTTTTGAGATAAACATCCTGGTTTCGGGAATATCGGAAAATAGGTCGGTATAGTTTTTAGCGGGAAGAATTGTTTTGCCCTTGATGCGCTTGTCCACGTTTGTCTCGCCCCAGTTATATGCTGCCAGAGCCAGACTCCAGTTGTTGTCATACCGTTTCAGCAGATATTGCAGATAAAGGGCAGAGATTTTCAGATTGTAAAAGGGCAGAAAGAGTAATCCCCGTTTATGCTTTTCATTGACATAGCCGGCAGTGTCTTCCTTGATTTGTCCCAAGCCGATTGCCTGTTGAGAAGAAACAGCAAAGCTGCGAAACGAGCTTTCAGCACCCACTAAACGGTAAAAAATGCCGGGGTCAAGCTTGTAATAGATGGCAAAACCGAGGGTCATCAGACGCAGGGAAACAGGATTGTAAAAGAGGACAACCACCATCAGAACAATCAGAATGAGCCGGAGAATGAGTTTTTTTACTTTTGACTTCTTTGCCATACTTTGCGGTAGTTACGCTTAAAGCGGTCATTATCAGGGCTTAGCTCCATAGCTTTTGCAAAAGCAGCCATCACATCAGCTATGGGGTACTTCAGTTTCAGCATCAAAACCCCCATATTGTTTTGCAGAGCTGCGTCTTCCGGGGTCAGTTCGACTGCTTTTTTCAGTAAATCAAGCGCAGCTTGCGGTTGTTTGGCTTCCTGCAAAAGTGATGCCTGATACTGATAATCCAGGGAAGTGACAAATTTGTCCCTACCCACCGGGTCTTTTGACAAAGCTGCGAGCAGCTTCAACAGGCTGTTCTCAGGATTAAAGGAAAGCAGATGTGAATAGACTTCTTCTGCTTCAGTAAAGCGTTTTGCCAGCATCAGACATTGGGCATAGGTTATCCCTGCAAAGAGCTGGTCAGGAATTAGCTTATGAATCGGTTCCAATAGCTCAATCGCCTGCTCATATTCCCGCAGATTCATTTTGCAGAGGGCAAGATTGAATTGGTTCTCCGGTGTGGGAGACCATCTGCACAAAATATTGAACAGAGCCAGAGCCCTGCGCCTTTTGCCATACAGCAAATGTCTCTGCGCTTCAATTCTGAACAGGGGGTGGATAAGTCTTTGCAAGAAATTCATATTATACTCACGGTCATTTCTTTAGGACAGGCAAAAAATGTCAAGCAGGATGCAACTCCTACCAAAATAGTATTTGTTTTATTCAAGGTTATGAGATATAATATGGGTAAGACACAACAATAATATGCTTGCCACAAGCTATCGGGAGAAAATAATGAAAGTACTGGTTTTGTTTTATTCGACATACGGTCACATATATCAGATGGCAAAAGCCATCGCAGCAGGCGCTGAGAAAGTGGAAGGCGCAAAAGTCGTCCTCGGCAGAGTTCCTGAAACCTTACCGGACAATATCTTACAGATGATGGGAGCTGTGGATGCTCAAAAAGCCTTTGCGCACATCCCTGTTATCAAAACTGAAGAACTGGCGGATTATGACGCCATTATCTTTGGCGTACCCACCCGGTTTGGTATGATGCCTGCCCAGATGAAAGCTTTCCTGGATGCGACCGGCGGACTTTGGGCAAAGGGCGCTCTGATTGGGAAAATCGGCAGTGTTTTCACCAGCTCAGCCACTCCGCACGGTGGACAGGAAAGCACTATTCTCAATTTTCACACCGTGCTTTTGCATCATGGAATGCTCATAGCCGGCTTACCTTTCGCTTTTCAGGGTATTTCCAGAATTGATGAAGTTACGGGGGGTTCACCTTATGGCGCTTCAACCATCACAGGCGGAGACGGTAGCCGTATGCCTTCTGAGAATGAGCTTGAAGGAGCGCGTTTTCAGGGTGAACACATTGCCAAGCTTGCCAAACAAATGACCTGCTGCAAAGAGTAAGACAGAAATATTATTGACTTATCCCGGCACATAAATATTATGTGCCGATGAAATCGCGGAACGATAAGAACAAAGTTTCCTTTTTGGAAAGGATACCTCTCAGTCCCAAACAAAGCCTGGGAGAAGAGATTGCCAATAGCATTACACATGGCACAGGGGTCGGCTTAAGCATTGCAGCTTTGGTCATTCTGGTTGTTTATGCTTCCAAACTGGGTGATGCCTGGAAAGTGGTCGGCTTCAGTATTTACGGTGCCATGCTGATTGTTATGTATCTGTCTTCCACGCTTTATCACGCTTTTCCGCAGCCGATGGTGAAACGCTTTTTCCGAATACTTGACCACTCCAGTATCTGTCTGCTCATTGCCGGAACTTACACACCTGTCACAATTGGAGTTATGCGCGGCGGTTGGGGCTGGACTCTGTTTGGTTTAATCTGGGGGCTGACCCTGATTGTCATTAATCTGCAAATCTTTGCCATGCACAAGCTGAGATGGATTGGCACAGTGATATATGCGCTGATGGGCGGCTTGATTATTATTGCCATCAAACCACTGATGAGCAAGGCTCCGCCTGAATTGCTCACCTGGATGCTGATTGGCGGAGCATCATACTTGCTCGGAATTATCTTCTATGGCTGGAAAAAGCTACCCTACCATCACCCTATCTGGCATCTTTTTGTGCTGGGCGGCAGCATCTGCCATTTCTTTGGTATGCTGCAACTGGTCTGATAAATCTTTAACAATATACTAACCTGAGAAAACCGCATAAATGCGGTACTACATACTTATCACGTAATCCTTGACAAATCTTTCCTTTATTACGATTGGTATCTGCTTATTTGATTATTAGTTGTGAGGTACACAGATGAACACACCACGTCATAAAGACATCAATTCTTTGATACAACAGCTCAGCACACTTAAAAACAATCTTTACGGCAACGACTTTCTGCTTACCTGGGATAAGACTCAGGAAGAACTGAAAGCTGTTATGCTGGCTGCTGAAACCCTGCAAGCTCTGCATTGGCAGGGCAAATCCATGCGGACTTTTAATCATGGTCTGGCGATTTCCATTTTCAGGGATAACAGTACCCGGACAAGATTTAGCTTTGCCTCGGCTGCGAGCGCTTTGGGACTCACTCTTTCCGACTTGGATGAAGTGAAGAGCCAGATTGCCCATGGTGAAACTGTGCGTGAAACCGCCAATATGATTTCCTTTCTAACGGAAGTTATTGGCATCCGTGACGATATGTATCCCGGCGAAGGACACACCTATATGCTGGAAGTGGCAGAAGCGGTTGAACAAGGCTTCAAAGAAGGTCTGCTGCCTTCCCGTCCCGCTTTGGTAAATCTGCAATGTGACCTGGATCATCCCACTCAAAGTCTGGCTGATCTGCTCAAACTGAAGGACTATTTTGGCGGTCTGGACAATCTGAAAGGCAAAAAGATTGCCATGAGTTGGGCATATTCACCCAGTTACGGCAAACCTCTATCCGTCCCGCAGGGCGTAATCAATCTGATGACCCGCTTTGGTATGGAAGTTGTTCTGGCACATCCGGAAGGCTATGACCTGCTGCCCAAGACCCTGACCTCTGCCAAGAGTTTTGCCAATCAGTCCGGTGGTAGCTTCCGCACTACCAGCGATATGAAAGACGCTTTCCAAAATGCCGATATCGTTTATCCCAAGAGTTGGGCTCCGATGGCAGTGATGCAGAGGCGCACAGAATTACTCAAAGGCGGAGACAAACAGGGTCTGGTCGATTTGGAGAAGCAATGTCTGGCTGAAAACGCCAAACATACAGATTGGGAATGCACGGAAGAAATGATGGCTCTGACCAGAGGCGGCAGTGCCTTATATGAACACTGTCTGCCCGCCGATATCACAGACGTCAGTTGCAAACAGGGCGAAGTTGCGCAGCGCGTCTTTGAGAAATACCGTTATCACACCTATCAGGAAGCCGGCTTCAAACCCTTTGTTATTGCGGCTATGATTTTCATGTCCAAAGTGGCAAATCCCGTCCAAAAACTGACCGGGTTTAATATATAAAGATTAGATCACGGAACATACGGAAAAGACGGAAAGAACGGAAAAAGAAAAACAAAACCCGAAGTCATTCCTGCGCAGGCAGGAATCCAGCCTGTTTTGTATAAACAAATTTTTGTGTCTCCGTGACTCCGTGTCTCTAAATAGCTAAAATTAGGAGCATATATGTCTAAAATAATCGGAAAGATAAATGAGGAAGTGCGCAGCCGCACCGTTAAACGCTGCAAAGAGCGCAATATCACCCTGCCTACCTACGAACAGCTCAGAAATCCGGAGCTGATTCCGAAGGAGATAAAAGACCAGCTCAAGCCCATCGGGTTTTGGGATGTCAATCCTTTGAACCTCTACCGCATCACCTGGAAGAATAATACTGAAACAGGTCTGTTTGGCGATGTGAACTATCTGGAAATCCCGCGTGAGCTCACTGGTATCAAAGCCAGAGTTATCGGTCTGGTCGGAAAATATTTCCCGACCGGCGCTCACAAGGTCGGTGCTGCCTATGGCTGTCTGGCTCCCCGATTAGTGACCGGTGAATTTGACCTTGATTATCACAAAGCAGTCTGGCCCAGCACCGGAAATTACTGCCGGGGAGGCGCTTTTGACAGTGCGCTTCTGGGTGTGCATACCATTGCCATTTTGCCTGAAGAAATGAGTCAGGAACGCTTTACCTGGTTAAAGGAAATCGGAGCGGAAGTGATTGCCACTCACGGTTGCGAATCCAACGTTAAAGAGATTTACGACAAGTGCGACGAACTCAGGCTTGACCCTCACAACCTGATTCTCAATCAGTTTGATGAATTCGGCAATCCGCTCTGGCATTATCATGTCACAGCTCCTGCCATGGAAGAAGTTTTCAATTCTATAGACAATCCCCACAAGAGATTTGCCGGCTATGTTTCTGCCACCGGTTCAGCCGGAACCATCGGTGCCGGAGACTACCTCAGAAAGCTCTATCCTCATCTGAAAGTGGTCGCCACCGAAGCTGCCGAATGTCCGACCCTGCTCAATAACGGCTTTGGCGGACACCGCATTGAAGGTATCGGCGACAAGCATGTGCCCTGGGTGCATAATGTCCGCAACACCGATGCAGTGGCTGCCATTCGGGATGAAGACTGCATGCGGCTGTTCAGACTGTTTAATGATGCTCATGGCAAGGCATATTTGCGTCAGCTCAATATCCCCGGTGAAACCATTGAAAACCTGTCTCTGATGGGCATTTCTTCCATCTGCAACCTGTTGGCTGCCATCAAAACCGCCAAGTATTTTGAGCTGGACGAGAATGACGTCATCTTCACCATCTTCACCGACTCGGCTGAAATGTATGGCTCACGGCTGGAAGAACTGACTACCGAGCGCGGTTCATACACACCTGTCAAAGCTGCGGTTGATTTTGCCGCCTGCCTTTTAGCCCAAAGCTATGACAACTTCCTTGAGCTCAGTCTCCAGGATAAAAAGCGCATTCATAACCTGAAATATTACACCTGGGTAGAGCAACAAGGCAAATCCTATGAGGAAATCCAAGAGCAGTGGAATCCAGCCTATTGGACAGATATCTTTGAAAACAATGTTGAACAGCTTGATGCCCTGATTGAAGAGTTTAACGCATTGGTCAAAAAGTAAAGTGTTTGTAGTTCTGCCTTCAGGCAGGTCATTAAGCAAAGCAGGTTGCTATATGATAATAACCTGCATAAATGCAGAACTACATAATTCATTATGCAGATAATCGCACTCATCCCCGCAGCCGGAAAGGGTTTCCGTTATGGGATGCCCAAGGTTGATGCTCTTTTCAACGGTATCACTTTTTCCCAAATGATTTTGAATACCCTGCAGTCAGCCGGGATTGAAACGAGTTACATAATCCGGGACATCGAAACTCCCGATATGCTTGCCAGCCTCAAAGTTGGGATGAATTCATTCCATTCCCAAGACGTTCATCCCGATGGCTGGCTTATCTGGCCGGTTGACCATCCCACCGTCAAAGCTGAAACAATCAAGTTTATGCTTAGTTTTTTCTCTGCCCACACCAATAGCATCATCATTCCCCGTTATACTGACAAAAACGGACACCCCATCATCATTCCCGGCTCTTTGGTTCTTCCCGACCATCCCATGCCCAATGGACTGAAGGATGTCATTATGCTCTCTCATTTTCCGGTTCATTATATTGAAGTGGACGACCCTGCCATTCTGCATAATATAAATACGCCCGAGGAGGTGCATTATGTCTGACCTCAGCCTTTATTACAAAAAGCTGTTTACAGTCATTGAAGCGGGCAATCCCGTCTGGCAGGCAAGCGTGATTGAAACAGACGGCTCCACTCCTGCCCGGGTCGGAATGAAACTGGCTGTGCCTTTGACCGGCGAACCCTTTGGCAATCTCGGTGGTGGTGAAATGGAATATCTGGTCATCAACACCATCCGCCATGACCAACCCACAGCCATTGTCAAATGGAACTATGCTTTGGATGAACAAGGCAAAACCGTTCCTAAAGCAGTAGTTACAGACGCCCCCGTCTGTACAAACATCCCTACCGCCATGATTTGCGGCGGCAACGTTGAAGTCCTGATTGAACCGCTCTTTTCACCTCATCCGTTGTATATCATCGGAGCGGGACATTGCGGCAGAGCTTTGGCAGAATTTGCCGTCAAAACCGATTTTCAGGTCACAGTCATCGACAACCGTCAGGATTTATTGCAAACTGATGCCTTTCCGGCTGAATGTAAGCTGTGTTTTAATGATTATCTCTCGCTCGAAAGCGTGATAAACTTCAATCCTTCCGCTTTTATCGTCATCATGACCTATGGACATGTCCACGACCGCCAGGTTTTGGAATATTGCTTGGGAAAGCCCTTCCGATATTTGGGTATGATTGGCAGTAAAAAGAAAGTGGCGGAAACCCTGGAACGGGTCAAAAACAACGGCTTTAACGATAACGATATCCGGAAAGTCCATGCCCCCATCGGGCTTCCCATTTACAGCCACACCCCCTCTGAAATCGCCGTCAGTATTCTGGCTGAAATTATCCAAATCAAGAACAGCTAATCCCATCCCGTAAAGATGTTTAGTATCAATTAATTGGTCGCTTAATGAAGTCCAAATTGCCATGAGTTTTGGAAGTCAATAAAGTTGGCGTTATGCAATGTGGACTCCAATAAGCTTAGTTTCCGCATAGCCTCGGAGGCAGGAATCCAGTAAATGTTCAGCAGCATCGGCATGCTGCTCTACCACCTCGCTTTCATATATAAACTCAACCGGCAGTGTCGATAATCTCCAGCCTGTGACTGACAGTTGGATTGTCTTGCGAAGGACCTTCCACCAGCAAAGCCAGCCCTTCCGCCAGACTATTTGCGTGCAAAAATGCCTTGATAAATGCTTTCCAGTCCTGAGGAGTGCGGATGGCATGAATGGGGTGCACTCCATAAGAGAATTGCAGATGCTGACAGGCAGCTTCATCATTGCTGACCGCAGTAATCCAGAGAGGCAGCCGAAAACGTGAAATCATGCGGGCAGTGTGTCCTGTGACCGTATGAGCTATTACTGCAACGGGATTCAGATGCTCAACCGTGTGTTCTACATTGTGGGAAATTATGTCAGTCAGGTGAAAAGCTCCCGGACGATAAAAATCACTCGCGCGTTTGTGAGACGAACATTCCTGTCTGTGGGGTTCGGTGTAGGCAGCAATCTTTGCCAGCATTTGCACGGCTTCAAGCGGATAATTACCCATTGCAGATTCCTCAGAAAGCATGATGCAATCTGTTCCGTCTAAGATGGCATTTGCCACATCGGTGGCTTCAGCTCTGGTTGGACGCGGATTATCAACCATTGATTCCAGCATTTGGGTGGCGGTAATTACAGGTTTGCCAAAGAGATTTGCCCTGGCGCTGAGCTGTTTTTGGACAACTGCAATGCGTTCAATCTGAATTTCCACACCCAGATCGCCTCTGGCAATCATGATGCCGTCTGCAACCTGCAGGATTTCGTCAATCCTGTCCAAAGCGCCGGCACGTTCAATCTTGGCAATAATGAAGGGCTTGTAGCCAAGTTCCAGAGCAGCTTTACGCACAGCTACCACATCCCCCGGCTCATCCACAAAGGACTGGCTGATGGCATCCACTCCGTTTTCCAGAGCGGATTTCATGCATTCATAATCATAATCGGTAAACGCTCTGATGCCGAGTTCGATATCCGGAAGGTTCAACCCTTTGTGAGAGCGTAATTCTCCTCCGACCACGACTTTGCAGTGGACATCCTGTCCGTTGACCTTTTCCACTTCTATCTGGATTATCCCGTCATTCAGAAAGATGATATTTCCGGGTTTAACCACCTCAGCAAGTCTTTCAAAACTGACGGAAATCCTCTTTTCATTGCCAATGATAGTCTTAGTGGTCAGAATGAGCTTATCGCCTGATTTCAGTTCTATCGGCTCAGATTCCAGCTTTCCAATCCGCATTTTGGGACCGGGCAGGTCTGCCATGATGGCAAGCCTTTTTCCGGCAAGCCTGGCTGCATCACGCAGGTCTTTGACCACCTGGGCATGGCTGGCAAAATCACCGTGAGAGTAATTCAGCCGGGCAATATTCATGCCGGCATTTATCATTTTGAGCATCATTTCAGGACTGTTTGATGCCGGTCCTATCGTGCAAACCAATTTGGTTTTATGAGTCTCTGTATGCATCTTTGCCTCCAGATTGTAGCTTGAGACTGATAGTATCTAATCAGGATTGAAGTCAAGCAAAGAATTTTTTAGAGCGGGCAGGCACGATTGAAACATCCTGCTCAATCAAAGCCCCTCAACCTGTGCCAGACCTCCTGCTGAAATGTGACGCCCGGGCACCACATTCATAACGGTGGCATATCACATCTTGACGGGAGTCAATTGAAGTGGATATGGCAGGGATGATGGAAAGTGTGTGAAGTTCTGCCTTCAGGCAGGTTTGCTCAAAATATTAACGGCGTTACAACTTCAAAGAACCGCATAAATGCGGGACTACAAACAGTCCAAAGATTTATGCCTGCGCAGTAATGGCGGGATTGGCATCCTGCTCTGCTTTACCGCATTGATGACGAAATGGTATAAACGTATAAAAAATGTGAAAATAACGAGGATAAAAGGAAAAAGAGGTTGATTTTGGGTCAACCTCTTTATCTGGGGGATTTGAGCTTAGGTCTTATTTTGTATTTTCGTCTAATTCCTGAAAGGCTTGAGAAGCTTTGAACTGGTTGTAAAGAGCCTCTTCATTGCGGATTTGGTTTGCCATATTTTTATTGACTTCGGTTTTGGGAATCATCATTTGAATAAAGGTTTTGTAGCGTTCGCCATCTTTAGTGGTGACAATGATGGTCTCGGTTTTGCCGGGCACAACATTGGAAAAACGGGCATTGGAGATGGCTTTGACCACTTTCTGGGAAAGAGCCAGTACCTGCGGGTCTTTGACTCCGGCTTCTTCTTCGTAGTTTTTAATCATTCCCTTGACATTGATTTCCACATACTGGGCAGCTTCGAGAAGTGCATTGGCTTTGGCAGCATCCATAGAAGCGGTCTCGCTGACTTTTTCAGCCTGACCGTAAGAGCAAATATGGGTTTCGCTGGGTTGAGAATTCCACCAATCCGGACGGTAGATTTTTTTGTTGCCGGAAGTCGGCTTATTGGCATTGCCGCTACATCCCCAGACAAATAACAACACGATGACAAACACCAGCGTCAAAATTACTTGAGAGCGTTTCATTTATATCCTCCTCTGAGACTTTCAAACTTTGGTCGAAGTTTTCTAAAAGGGGCAAAAGATGTCAAGCTGAAATTACTTCCCATAGATTTGCTTTTGCTTGTTGAGGTGCTCTGCATAAGTTCTGGAGAAGACATTGCGTCCCTTAAAATCAGCAAAGAAATAGAGATATTCGGTTTCTTGAGGATTATACACTGCTTGCAGGGAAGTGACACTGGGATTGCAGATGGGGGTTGGTGGCAAACCGCTGATACGATAGGTGTTATATTCAGACTCAATCTTGAGGTCGTCAAAAGTTAACCGTTTGCGTTGAATCCCTTCCCGCTCCAAAGTGTAGTCAACCGTGGGGCAGCTCTCCAGCTTCATCTTCTTTTTCAGCCGATTCAAATAGACAGCGGCAATCAAAGGTTTCTCATCTTTCATCACAGCCTCCTGCTCAACAATCGAAGCCAGCGTCAAATCCTTGTAAAATTGCTTTTCATCTTTGATAACTATGCCGGCTCCCGACAGTCTGGTAAAGAACTCTTTGGTCATGATTGCAAAAATTTCTTCAGGCTGCAAATCAATATCAAACGCATAAGTTTCAGGGTAGAGCACCCCTTCCA
>Ga0247842_10003505_pt1 | contig 21005 bp, 18 predicted proteins | sample LaCruzMarch2015__3_FD_192411 | JGI IMG/M metagenome (GOLD analysis project Ga0247842, IMG submission 192411) | Freshwater microbial communities from meromictic Lake La Cruz, Castile-La Mancha, Spain - LaCruzMarch2015_19m | ecosystem: Environmental > Aquatic > Freshwater > Lake | place: Spain...
TTGGTATTTGGCCTGAATATTTCCCCGGGGTACAGTTTGCAAAAGATCCGGAAACGCTGAACCAATATTTTCGGCAAATGACACCCAACACCGGACCTTTTGATCTGGATGTGATATCAGATGCCGTTTCCGCACTGTTTAACAAAATCGGGCAGGGAATCCTTGTCACTCACTCGCAATCAGGTGGTCCCGGTTGGCTGACCGCTATTAAAAATCAGCAGGTAAAAGCAGTCGTAGCGTATGAACCCGGAAGCAATTTCGTTTTCCCCGAAGGAGAGGCGCCTCCGCCCATACAGAGTTCTGCAGGCCCTCTGACGGCAATCGGCGTACCGATGTCCGATTTTATGAAGCTCACGAAGATCCCGGTTATCCTTTACTACGGGGATAATATCCCCGAACGGCCGGTGGACAATCCGGGCCAGGACGGCTGGCGGGCACGTCTTGAGATGGCACGGTTGTGGAAGGATAAGGTAAACCGATACGGTGGCGACGTAACCCTGGTCCATCTGCCCGAAATCGGCATCCATGGAAATACACATTTTCCATTTTCGGATTTGAACAATGTGGAAATCGCGGACCTGTTATCCGGATTTTTGCACGATAAAGGTTTGGACTGAGCGGAGTTCTTTTAAGAAACAAGTTCTAAATTGCGGCTGGAACAGGGGGTTTTTCCTGGTTAATTCTTCAAAACCCCAAGGTGATCCCCGTAATGGTAATTTTGACGCAGCAAAGACTGGTCAACGTGTGCGGTTTTTCAAGGTTTCCGGATGAACCTGTCCAGGTTTTGATGTTACAATTTAGACAGATTGATAACCATCACCGGTACTTGTTCCGGATTGAAAAGCATCTCTTCATACCAGGCTGCAGGGTTTATTGCCGGTGTTTCAATGCTGTGTCTAACCATTATCAGGATCATGGAGGCCTTTTGCTGGCTGGCATATGATCTGAGTGCGACCTGATACGAATTTTTCAGGTCAGCTGATGAGGTTGAATTCGAAACCTGGTCATTATTAAGCCTGATGCTCAGGCCATTAGTGAAGATCGACAGTCGATTATTAAGTTCCGGATCTTTTTCGTTGGGCTGAAAAAAGAGTATTTGAGAATCAAATAATCGGGCCACTTGCTTGATTATTTGCAACTTATCATCGATATCATTATCATCGATGAGTGGAACCACAATTTTTCCGGTTTCATTCATGGGTAGGTTCTGCACAACAACCGTTGGTACCGATGACTCATAAACAACTTTAAAGATATCGCTTCCAAGCAGGTACTGCCATCCCTTCTTCCCGTGGGTCCCCAATACCATCAAATTTGCCCCAATCTCCGTAACCGTTTCGTTGATAGTTGTATAAATTTGGCCTGTCCGCTGGATGGTATCAACCTGTACGTTTACTGTTTCCTTATACAAATCCTGGTACGCTTTAAGCCTGTTATCAATAAATCCGGGGCCTGTCTCCTTTTTGTTAATTCCGCGCCTGGTTTTACTATTAATGATATGGAGAATGCAGACTTTGCTGCCTGAGGCGTTCGCAAGGTTGACGCCAAACGAAACCGCATTGTCACATGCCGGCGAGAAGTCAGTCGGGACAAGGATGGTTCCTGAACGAAATAATACGTTTGAGTTCATTTTTACAGGATTTATGCCAATATTAATAGTATCATATGATACAGGTTTTAGCCCGCATTATTCACAAATCCAAATATCGATAAAAAATGATGAATCTGGCATGGGGAGACAGAAAATTATTTTTACCGATGGGATGATGACAAAGGGGTATCAGAATCGATAGGAGTCGGTATTTTACTTTCACTTTTCAGACCATCCTGATGTTTCAGCCACGCTTGGTAAAACAGGTTCCTGGTCGGGTCAGGTTCAGCTTTCGCATAAAGTGTTCTATGTCTTGTAAGTGCGAATTGATTTCATGGAACCTCGTTATCGGTACAAAGTTACGGGGCATATTTTTGGAAAAAATTGGAAATCAAAAGGTTCAGATTCTTTATTTATTTTGAAACATCAGGATTCATGATATTCCCCATAAACAAGATGGTGCCAGTAGTATTATCTTTAATTATGAACAAGAATGGGTGATCAGCATTAAATTCTTTCAAATCTGATGAAGGGCGGGCTGACATTGCTTTCATGATTACTGCGGTCGCAGCAGCGGCCTCAGTTCCCTTTTCATCAACATTGATAAACGCCTGATGGATAACCTCACTGATACATAGGTTTCGCTTCCCTGTCATCCCGGAAAAATCGGCATTGGTGGATGAAAAAGCAAGTGGCATACCCATTTGAGAAAGAGTACTGCCAAGATTGATTTTAAAGGTTGTTTGAAATTTTGGCAGCGATAAACGAATATCGGTGATTTGAAATGATCTGATGATATGCTGATAATATTTGTAATCAAATGATTTCTTGAATTTTCCTATCCCAATGTTTTTATGAGGAAGGAAGATCACAATAGATGCTTTATTTTCCTTATATGGGACCTCAATCACTTTGAGATTTGAATCTTCAAAGTAATTATACCGACCAAGCTGATTCATAAACGGTACATTAATCCGGGTTTTATCGGATAAGAAGAAATCTTTTGGTGCTGTTGACTCTTTCTTAAAAGGCACCTCCCATTCACCGTAAAAATAGATGGCATTAACGAGCACTAGTTTTGTTAGTGATGAAAGGTCACCCTGGCTTATTAAGTTCTTTATTTTTTCATTTGTCTGGTTCTCCACCCAGCCATTGATTTCTTTTCGGGTCTTTTCTCTTTCTATATCATCATTGAAGTCAACATTTTGTAGAACCGAATGGTAATTTGACTTGACAATGTCGAAGTAAGAATCAAGAAACTTGAAATTTTTTTGTGCCCACAACCCGTTTGCAATATTCAATTTGATCTTCCCGTCAGTTCCTCCATTCATCAAGTTCAGTAAATATTTGTAATCAGAATGAAACGTATTACCTGGTCGAAAATTCATTGTTTGACTTATTTGTAAAGCGGTTTCATTCCGGGCACCCGCATAAGTCATTGCCAGTGCAGTTGAAATGCTGAATGGAGAGTAGAAAATGTTTTTATCAGCTCCACTTTTCACATTATCAAAGAGTTTGAAGGCGAACATGTTGTTACTTTCATTAATTCCCTGGGGACCATTGGCACTGATTACAAGGGGAAGCAACCAGGTGTAGCAAAACAAAATACGAGTTTTCATGTGTTAATTTTTATTTTTTCGGGTCACATGGAATAGCCATAAATTATCATTCACGGATTGCATGAACGTTGTGCTTATGGGTATTGCATGTTGAATTTTTTTTGGTATCTGAACTTAACAGATATCATGCCAGGATATCATGACACTAATCTCAAATGCGTTATTACCCGGATGCAAGCCGTGAAAATAAGTCGTTTCGTGCACCGATAAGCGGGAAAGCCCCGAGCCTTACGAATTTGGCGAGACCAAAATACAGGTTGCTTTTTTCGGGGATGCCATCGGCCTGGTCATGGGAAAGGGGATTGCTACATTCAGCGATTTCGACCGGAAGAAAAGCTCATTGCACGTATAATAATTATTTTACATTTTCCACAAACTTTTCCTGAATTATTTATATTTGATATATATTCCTCAAATAAATCTGATTGATAATTAAATCCACAGCTCTATGAAAAAAAGACAAGAATTTGAGAAAAAACTCATCGAAAAAGTCATGAAAGATGAAGGCTTCAAGAAAAAACTAATCGAAAATCCGAAGGAGTCCCTGAAAAACGAATTTGGGATGAATTTTCCCGAATATCTTGAAATTAAGATTATTGAAGAGGAGGCCAAAAAAATATATTTCGTATTACCCTATGTTCCCGACACAGTTTCAGCAGAACAACTGAGTGATATGGAATTAGCAAAAGTTGCCGGTGGGGCCGGTCAGATGGGAGATGAATATACCTACCACATGATTTGTGTCTGGTAAGAATTCACTAGGCTGGCATTTGATTTTACCTGGTCCGGATTCATTAAAGATAATGTAACTGTCCGTCAGTGTTACTATTCCGGAATATTGTACAGCCTGCAAACCTCCTTGTACGACATACGCTGCAGTTCCTGTTCGCTCCTGTATCCGGGTGTTCCTGCTTTTAATGCGGGTATGGTGCCGGGTATGGCGACAAACCGGAACTTATTGCCGGAGGTAAGCGGCCGCGCAAACATGTCGGAGGTGAATTCAATGCTTCCATACTCGTGGATCAGGAAGCTCCAGTTTGCGCCGACAGCATAGGCAGGCAAAGGGCGTAATGAAGTTCCTTGGTAAACATCATCGGCCAGCCAGGCATAGGCGAGTACCACGCCATTTTCAACAATTTCCTGGGTTAGATCTGGCGCGCTGGCCGCGAAATACCAGTCACCTGAACCTCCCAACCAGGCTGTGGGGGAGAACCACTGGGAATAATAGACCGTGGCATTTTGTCCGTCGAGTCCCTGAGGTCCCTGAGGTCCCTGAGGCCCCTCCTTTTCACATCCTGTAAACACAAGAGCCGAAATAACTGCAAATAAAAAAAATGTTCTGAATTCTGTTTTCATATTATCAGTATTTAGTGGTTATGCAAAGGTGCCCTGATGAGTTCATCACTGTTGTCAATACAAATGAGACATAAAAAATGAAACTGATTCATGCTTTATGACCAATTGATTTCCTTCCACCAAATATAATGTAATATGATGAACAAAGAACAACTACTTAAATATTTGATTGATTGGAATTACGACTTGGCATATGCCCACCCGAACAGAGTGGGAAAATGTTGATGCAATTGGTCATAGTTATTGTTTTTGACCTATACTCCAAAGAATCAGTTGCCGGCTTGTTCCACATCAATATCATATTTATCCAAAAGTCCGCTGATGCCCGCCAATGAAAATTTCGCCTTTTTCATTCGGTTCATTTCAGGATCGATGGAGTAATTGTATGATGTGCGAAAATCCACTTGTTCCAAAATAGTATGATCAAATGTCGCCCTTGCCAGATCGCAATTGTCAAAAACGGAACCGGTCAGGTCAGTTTCGGTAAAATCGGTTTCCTGCAGGGTACAGTTTTTAAAATGGGTTTTTTTTATGTTCTTTTTATAAAACGAGGAAAAATTAAGATTGCAGCCGTCAAAATCGATCGAGAAAAGGAAATCATTGCAGTTTTCAAAATGCAGACCCAGTAGTTTGCATTCCTTAAACTTCACATCCTGTAATGCCGTTTTGGTTAATTTTACCATGCTCAGGTTGCAGCTGTTGAAAACAGATTCCGTGAATTTTATGGCGGAAAGGTCTATTCCGGAAAAATTACAATTGTTAAAGACGCAATTCTCGTAATCGCCCGATGCAAATCCAACGGCTGAGAAATCTGTCTTTTCAAACATTTTTTCGAAAAAACAATCTCTACTCATATTACAAGTGTCTTTTGCCTGGGTTTGGTTAAGTTTTCAATACAAGGAATAAAATAACGAGGGCTATCTACTTGAAATGTGTTAAGACAGAACTGTTCTATTCGTGTTCTATAGGCTTGTCGAAATTATCATGAACCGCATGTTTTCGGCAAACAAATTCTTAATAACAACCAGTGAACAGGTCAGATTATTTCTTTAAAGTACGCATGTAGGCAACCAACGACCAACGATCATTTGCATCAGGAATTTTCTTTTCATATGCCGGCATTTCATCACGTCCTTTGTTCATGCGATAGAAAAGTTCGCCGTCAGTATATGCCTTAAATTCAGTAGTCGTAAAATCACCCGGTGAGGTTTTTAATGACGCTCCCTTGGGGCCATCACCCATACCTTTAGCACCATGACATGATTTGCAATGTTTTGCCCACAGGTCTTTGCCATTTGCAATTACCCCTGCGTCTGTAAGCTTGCTGGTCGATTTAAGCGCTTTATCTTTGTCAGGGACCGGCCAGGGTTTTGCTTTTACCTGGGCGTTAACCATCAGACTGAGAAAGAAGGATGCAACAACAATAAATGATACAACTAATTGGGTGCTCTTCTGCATGATTTTCATAATGTTAGATTTAATGAAATGGTTAGTATTTATATCACTGTTATCTGATAAAAAGGTAAATATAAAAGAGATGTAAAAACCATCCCGGCTGATTCGGGCTACAACCCCTGGATGTATCCTATGCTGAGTTTGTAAGCATTGGTCGAACCCTGGTTGCTACTGAAATACTGGTTGACCTGAATATACAGGGTGCTTTTTTTAATCCTTTTAGCAAGCCCCAGTGCAATATAACTGGCCACACGCGAATAATTATGTTTGATAGTTGTTGCTTTTTGGTCCCATTTCTCCTGACCGGTACAATAATAGGCACTAAATGCTGGTTGAAGCCACCAGGTGTCGGTCATCCTGAAATTGACAGAAGCTTCGAACCCGAATTGTCCTTCCTGATATGAATTGTATTTTGTAGTATCCGTATCAATATACCGGTAATCCCGGTAAGCGGCGTTGGCATATTCTCCCCAGACTGCCAGGTTAATATCAATTGAGGGAATAACCTGCTTGCGGATTACCCACCAGTTGATCCAGCCTTCATACAGGGAGGAGGAGGAGCTGGGGTCAAGCAGGTTAAAACTTTCCTGGTCATAATTGTCTTTCGTATACGAAAACTCGATATCGAAAATCCCTTTAACTGAACCACCCACACCAGCAGAAAAACCATATAAGCCGTAGGTTTTCTCTCCCCCGGCGCGCAGGGTAATTCCGCTTTGTCCCTTTTCCAGGTACCGAGATACCTGGGCACTGACTCCTAATCCAAGGCAGATCATGATGGTTGTAAACAGTATTTTTTTCATAAAGTTTGTTATTATGGATACTTAATTGTCTTTTCAAATAGGTTCTCCCTCTGTCTGAATAAACAAAAATACAGTTTCCTGATTTATTTACCGGAATTAATATTAACTGGCCATTTGATTGGTTGAAAGAGATAAGGTTAGCCGGGCCTGAAACCTTCAATTTATCGGATGGACCGAATCGGGCAGAATGGTGCAACAAGTTTGGTGCAGTAATCCCGCAACAGGATACAGGAGCACAACCCATAACTAAGGTTATAAAATTAATTTTTTTTCAGGATTTGTTGCAAATCAGGGAGATTTGTTATTACCTTTAATGTCATGATTCCCTTCAAAGGCTACCAGGGTGCATGTAGATCCCTGAGTTGGTTTTTAATGGGTAAGAGTGTGGCAGAACCGGATCATGGTCAAGCGTTTCTGTTTTGCCAATGATGTTTCTAAAGGTTGCTGGTTAAAATGACAACTACACTGGTCATCACCCTCATTTTATCTGTGCTGTTTCAAATATCAGCAGCTTTTTGTGCCCTTCGTCTTATCAAACTTACCGGAAAGACCTATTCCTGGTTGTTGATTTCTTTCGCCCTCTTTCTAATGTGCATCAGAAGGATCATACCATTGTATTGTTTTCTTTTTGACATGCATTATGATGTTGATTTTCTTAACGAAATTATCGGGCTGGTTTTATCCATATTCATGTTTTTTGGGGTTTTTAGTATTAAATCGATTTTTATCGAACGCAAGCGTGTAGAGGAAGAAATAAAACAGAAAAACGAAGAACTTTCCAAAATAAATGGACAAAAAGACAGGTTTTTCTCCATCATTGCTCATGATCTGCGTAACCCGTTTAACAGTCTGCTTGGGTTAACCCAGTTATTGACGGAAGAGCTGTCAACTTTGACCAATGACCAGATTCGAAGGAGTGCCATGACAATGAGAAAAGCTACAACTCAAATGTACAGCCTCCTCGAAAATCTTTTGGAATGGTCGCGTATGCAACGTGGGATCACTCCTTTTAAGCCTGAATCAATTGAGGTGCTGCCAAAAATATCTCAGAGTCTGGCTTTGTACTCTGAAGTAATTACATCCAAGAATCTTGACATCATCGTTGCAGTCCCGGAAAATCTAAAAGTGGTAGCAGATCACTACATGTTCGAAACCATTATTCGCAATCTGATTTCAAATGCGATTAAATTCACCGATCGCGGAGGAAAAATAATCATTGCTGCAAAACAGGTTGCTGGTCATTTAATAGAAATTTCCATAAAGGATACGGGAATTGGAATGAGCCAAATCCTGTTGGAAAATTTATTTTCTCTTGATGTTCAAACTACCCGTACCGGAACTGAGAATGAGCCCAGTACAGGGCTGGGGCTGCTCATCATTAAGGATTTTGTAGAAAAACACAACGGTAAGCTAAAGATAGAAAGTGAAGAGGATAAAGGGAGTACTTTTTCCTTTGAATTGCCCGCCGCCGATCCATATTAATGATGCCAGCGCAGGACACATGCCTGTTCTGGGGATTTTACTCACTTTTAATTCTCAACGGCAGGTTGTTTAAACAGCGATCATTTGGGTTTATGCGAAGCCATCAGTCCATTGCCCATTCTTGATTCGTACCTTTTTCGTATCTCTGATTCCTTGCTTTTATCTGAAATAAATATTGTAGTTCTTCCACCATCAAGAATTACGGGATATTTATCAGCGGTTGACCCAGTCAATATTTTTGAATCGGGGATTTTTAATCTTTGCCGTTCCATCATCATCCTGTATTCCATGGTATCTTTTTTCATTTTCTGAATGTTTTTTACAACGTGTAAACAGTAATATTTTTACAAGATACGAATCTTTTCCATTACCAGGCAGAATTAGTTTTGAAAAGCAGGTTGTTTTTCTTGTCATTTTTTAAGATTGTTGTAAATTTATCCTGTCCCTTAAATGTGCAATCAACTATTAAGTTGCAACTGTAAAAAACCAAATAAAATGAAAACACTCATGAAAGCCTTTTTGCTTGTCCTGCTTTTTGCAGGTTTCTTCTTTTTTTCGACCGATGCCCAAAAGTTCCTTGCTGGTGCCAGCATGAACGGAAAATGGGGTTTTATTGATTCCAACGGGAGTTGGGTAGTCAAACCCGGGTTCGATGAAGTGCAAAATTTCTCGGAAGGTATGGCCTGTGCCAAGTCGGGAGATAGCTGGGGATTTATTTTATCGACGGGAGCCTGGACTATTCAACCGGTATATAAACGTGCTGAAGATTTTTCGGAGGGACTCGCCCGAGTCATTGACAGGAATGCTGGAAAGTGGATTTATATCGATAAAACGGGGAAGCAGGCATTTACGGAACAATTTGAAAATTGCATGAACTTTTCTGAAGGACTGGCTGCCGCCAGGGCCTCCTCAAAATGGGGGTATATTGATAAAAGCGGGAAATATGTTATTCCCGATAAATATGAGCATGCCGAGACTTTTAGTGAAGGAATGGGGCGTGTTGCCATTGATAAAGTTTATGGTTTTGTTGCACCCTCGGGCGAATGGGCGCTTAAGACCAGCATGGAGAATATTCGTGATATGAATGACGGAGTTGCCCCTGCAAAGGGGAAAAAGGGCTGGGGTTTTATTGACCGGACCGGAAAAGAGATCGTACCTGCCATCAACGAGCATGCTGAGAATTTTTCGGAGGGGTTGGGCCGATGCCGACTCAATGGCAAGTGGGGTTATTATGATGTGACCGGAAAGCTGGTCATTCGTTTTGCATATGATAACTGCAGGAGCTTTTCTGAAGGCATGGCTGCTGTGAATACCGGAAAATCGTGGGGATTCATTGATAAAACAGGCAATCTGGTCATAAGCGCACAGTTTGATAAGGCGCTTGATTTTAAAGGTGGCCTTGCACCAGTTAAAACAGGAAAAAACTGGGGTTATATTGACAAAACCGGCAAGATGGTAATCCCGACCCAGTTTGATGATGCCCTGCCCTTTGCAGGGGTCGATTAGCCTGGAATCGTATAACGGCGGGTTTTCCTGGCGGGAGCGAATGAAAGGTTGTGTTACAGAAAATACCAGGCTTACAGATGAATATATTCCCGCTTATTCGAATAACACGAATTCGCCGTCAACCAGTTCCTGCAATACCGGGAGGTGAACTGGATTGCGACTGGCATCGAATGAAAATGTTCCCAGGATCGTTGGCACATTCCGGGTATTGACCAGCGCATTGCGCAATGCTTCGCTGTTCAGTTCCTTTGTCCGGCTCAAGGCATCAGCGATGATATAAGCACTGGCGTAAGCCTGAGCGGCAAACTGATCGGGAACCCTTCCAAACAACCTGATATAGGTGGCAACGAACTGTTCATTGTCTGGCGTGTCCTCGGAAAAGATCCAGGCGCTGCCGCAAATGGCGCCCTGGGCGGCTGTTCCGGCCTGCTTCCATAGTTTTGATGTATTGAAGCTGTTTCCGCCAATAAACCTGACATTTTCAGGGATGCCCAGCATCCGGGCCTGGACCATTAGCCGGGAAGCCTCATTGACCAGGGCAGCGAGTACGATAATGTCAGGATTCGAAGCTTTCACCTGGTTTAGCTGATCCGTAAACAGGGTATCTCCCTTATGAACGATCTGGGTATTAACAATGTTCACGCCTGGCGTATTTTCAAAAGCAGTTCTGAAGGCTTCGTATGCCCCGATGGTATAAGGATCATCGTCCCCGTAAACAATAGCTATTCTTGAATATCCAAGTTTGCTGTGCGTCACCTGAACCGTATTGGGGATCACAGCCGATTCGGGCAGACTGTTTCGGAAGATATAATCACCCATTTCAACAATTCCCGGGACCGTATTGGAAATTCCCATGACCACCACCTTGTTGTTTTGTGCAACGGTATCGGCTACGAAGGCGCTATTGGATGAAGTTGGACCTATGATGACCAGCGCTTTGTGATTGAATATCAAATCCCGGAATATCCTCCTGCAGGTATCCGGTATTGACTTATCATCCATGAAATCCGGGACGAATTTTATTCCCGTAACGACCGAGCGATTGTTTAGTTCAATAAAAGCAAGTTCAAGCCCGTTTTTCTGCATGATCCCGTAAGGGCTGAAATTACCGGTTAGGGATAGGGCAATCCCGACCGGGACCTGGACAGGGGGTGGGGAATCGGGGTCATTTTTCTTGCAGCTGGTCATTCCCAGAAGCAATACAAGTATCATCAGAACCGGAAATTTATATATTTTAAAAATATTCATTGTTGATAGTTAGTTTTTCAGGATGTCACTGGAAACGTATTTACAGGTAAAATATTTTGATTTCCCTGTTTTACCCGGGTTGCAAAGGTAAAATATCCTGCATTATTATTCCATGCGATATAAACGGGAGCATACAACTGGATCCAAAATTCCTGGTTTGGAAATGAAGGAGAAGGTTATTAGTTTTACTGACGTGAAAAATATGGTTTTACCAGGATTGATCCTGCTGTTATTCATGCAGGTTTCTTGTTTTTCCCAGCAGGGAGAATCCCGCTCCTGGCAGCTGAAGGGTTACCTCAACGATATGCAGATGGTGCAGTTCAGCAAGATCGATGATCCATGGACCCTGGATAACCAGATCAACAACCGGCTCGATTTTACCTGGAGCCCTGGAAAGGTATTCAGCATGGGCATCGGGATGCGCAATCGGTTTTTATTCGGGCAGACGTTTACGACCAACCCCGACTACAAAGGAATGCTTTTTACCGACAACGGGCTGGTCAATATGACATGGGATATCTGGTCGGGGCAATCATTTGCACTGGTCAGCGAATTCGACCGGGTGTGGATGTCGGTCACAACGGGTAAAGTACAGTTTACGGCCGGCCGCCAGCGGATCAACTGGGGGCAGGCCATTGTGTGGAATCCCAACGATATCTTCAATACATATTCGTATTTCGATGTTGATTATCCTGAAAGGCCGGGAAGCGATGCCGTGCGGCTGCAGTTTTACCCCTCCTCCACCTCCACCCTGGAGGTTGCCTCCAAATGGAACAGCCAGGGAAAGATCACGGTGGCGGGACTCGGCCGGTTCAATGCCGGGGGGTACGATATCCAGTTCCTGGCCGGGCTGGTGGATGACCAGGATTATGTGGTGGGTGCCGGGTGGTCGGGAAACATTGCTGGTGCCGCATTTCGTGGGGAGCTAACCTATTATCAGCCAGTGAAGAGTTTTACCGATACCTCTGGGGTCATGCTCGCCACAATCGGGGCTGATTATACCTTTTCGAACTCCCTCGCACTAACTTTTCAGGTATTTTATAACCAGCTTCCTGCCGGATTCCAGCCGACTAACATGCTGAGCATTTACCAGGCGCCCGTTTCCCCTAAAATGCTCTCCTTCACCGAATGGAACCTTTTTCTAATGGGATCATATCCTGTAACACCCCTTTTTGATGTCTCCCTTGGATGCATGTATTATCCCGACCTGGCAGGTTATTATATCGGACCGACATTGAATTATAATCTCAGGCAAAATATCGATCTGAGTCTGTTTATTCAGTATTTTAACGGGCGATTTGAAGCGGGCGGAAAGCAAATGGAAGATGTTTATTTTCAGGCCTTTTTAGGGGCGTTGAGGTTGAAGTGGAACTTTTAAGTCGGGACACGGGACACGGGACACGGGACGAAAAATCGGGACACGGGACACGGGACACGGGACGAAAAATCGGGACACGGGACGCGGGACACGGGACACGGGACGCGGGACGAAAAAACGGGACGCGGGACGAAAACGGGACACGGGACAAGGTAGCAAATGACTAATGACAAATGACAAATGACAAATGACCAATGAAGAGAATTTTTGTAGTTTGTGTTTTGCTTGGCGGGTTTTTTACCGGGTTTTCGCAGGATGCAAAGGAGATTGTGAAGAGGGCGGATGACCTTATGCAGGGGGCTACCAGTCAGAGTGAGATGGAGATGACAATTGTACGGCCTACATGGCAGCGCACTGTTTCCTTCAAGAGCTGGGGGAAGGGGCGTGATCTCTCTATGACTCTTATTACAGCGCCGGCCAAGGAGAGCAGACAGTCATTCCTGAAACTGAAGAACGATATGTGGAGCTGGAATCCGACCATCAACCGGATGATCAAACTGCCGCCCTCCATGATGTCGCAGGGTTGGATGGGCTCCGATTACACCAATGATGATATCCTTAAGGAATCTTCCATCGTGCTGGATTACATCCATAAGATCATCGGGAGTGAAACCATTTCAGGATATGATTGTTACAAAATCCAGCTTGAACCAAAGGAAAGCGCTGCGGTGGTATGGGGCAAGATCATCCTCTGGATCAGCAAGGCTGAATTTTATGAACTGAAAGCCTCCTATTATGATGAGGATGGGAACATGGTGAAAACGCATGTACTGTCGGATATAAAGTTCATGCATGACCGCAAGATCCCGACGCGTTTTGAGATCATCCCGGAGGACAAGCCAAATCAGAAGACTATTGTGAAGATCCTCAGCGCCAAATTCAACATCCCCCTGCAGGATTCATTTTTTTCACAACAGAACATGAAAAGTCTCAAGTAATAATTGATTGTGCCTACTCCGAAAAGACAATTTAACGGAAAACCGGACACTGAGCGAAGTCGAAGTGTCCTTATTGTTAGGTGTTTGCATCCTTCGACTCCGCTCAGGATCCAATTGATTTTACTTTTCGGAGTAGGCTCTTGATTGAGATTTTCTTTCTAAAGAACCAAGAAATCATAGATACTTATGCAGGATGTTTTTTTTTCTGAGGTATAACATAAGTGCAAAATGTAACCAATGATGGAGGTTATACGGATAGCCTGGCGTAACCTGTGGCGCAACCAGCGGAGAACACTGATCACGGTCGCATCGGTATTCTTTGCCATCTGGTTTGCCCTGATCATGCGCTCCTTCCAGTTGGGTAGTTACATTCTGATGGTGAACAATATCGTGCATGCTTACTCGGGCTATTTCCAGGTGCATGCCAGGGGTTACTGGAATGACCAGGTGCTGAATAACGCGTTCGTTTATACCCCGGAACTGGAACAAAAACTAAAGGCTACAAAGGGTTCAAACGGGTATACTGTCCGGCTGGAATCCTTTGCCCTGGCCTCTTACGGAATGCAAACCAAAGGAGTAATGGTCAACGGGGTGGATCCGGAGGCGGAAAACGGGCTTACCTCTCTTCGGAAAAAGATGGTGAAAGGAAGTTACCTTGAACCCGCTGATGAAGGAGCCCTGGTGAGCCAAAGGCTGGCTGGTTACCTGCGGCTCGGAATCGGCGACACCCTGGTGATCATCGGGCAGGGATATCACGGGGCAAGCGCTGCCGGGGTATTCCCGGTGAGAGGTATCGTACGTTTTCCTTCACCCGATCTCGACAGCAGGCTGATCTATCTTAGCCTGCCTGCTGCCCGCAACCTTCTTAGCGCTGAATCTATGGTTACCTCCATCGCCTTCAACGTAACCGATCCCAAACTGTATAAGGAGGTAGCTGTCTCGCTCCGGAAACAACTCGCTCCTGAAGTATACGAGGTGATGACCTGGGATGAAATGATGCCTGATATAGTTCAGCAGATCAGGGCTGACAGCGCCTCGGGGCTCATCATGCTTGGGATACTATATATGATTGTGGGATTTGGCATTTTCGGAACCATGCTGATGATGCTCAATGAACGGACAAGGGAATTCGGGATGATGATCGCCATCGGAATGCGAAAGGGTCAGCTGATGCTGGTGCTTGTAACTGAGACCCTTTTTCTTGGATTGTTAGGGATCGTTGCCGGCCTGGCAGCCGCCATTCCACCAATCTACTACTTTTATATTCACCCCATTCCGCTCACGGGCAGTCTGGCTGAATCAACCGAACAGATGGGTTTCGAAGCCCTGATGCCCACTGCATGGGAACCATCCTACTTTATTGCGCAGTCGTCGGTTGTTCTGGTGATTATCCTCGCCGTGATGCTTTTACCGGTGATGCGTATCCGGAGGCTTAAAGTCATGAATGCAATGCGTCATTAAAGAATTGTTATGATCTGGATCGTTGCCTGGAAAAATATATGGAGAAACAAGATGCGCAGCCTTGTGGTGGTGATGGCCGTTGCGCTTGGTTTGCTTGGAGGGATATTTTCCTCAGCTGTATTTAAGGGGGCCAGCGACCAGCGGGTGAGGGAGGCTGTGAGCCGCGAAACCTCGCACATCCAGATCCATAATAAAGCATATACCGAAGACAACGAAGTTCAGTATGTCATCGATGGAGAACGGGAAAAGCTTGAAGGGACGCTTGATACAATCAAAGCGATCGGGGCCTGGTCGGCCCGGGTTAAGTTCATGGCCATGGCCGGCAGCGCCAATGCAGGGACCGGTGTGATGGTCACGGGCATGGATCCTGAAAAGGAAAAACAGGTCACCGAAATATATTCTCTTATCAAGGATACCTGTGGCAGCTGGTTCAGCCAGTGCAAGGGGATGCCGGTTGTTGTCGGACAGGCCCTGGCTAAAAAGCTCAAGGTTCGTCTTCACTCAAAGATTGTGCTTACATTCCAGGACATGCAGGGGAATCTAACCGGCGGCGCCTTCAGGATATGCGGCATATACCGAACCAGCAATTCGGTGTTCGATGAGATGAATATCTTTGTGAATCGGGATGATATTATTCCCCTTCTGAACGCTGACCCCGGCACATGTCACGAAATAGCAATCCGCATGAAAGATGCCGGTAAGATCGGGACGGTGCAGAATACACTTAAAAGACTTTTTCCTGCACTGCTTGTCAAAAACTGGAAGGAGATCGATCAACTGACGGGAATGATGAATGACATTATGGACCTTTATCTTTACATCTTCATGGGCATCATTATGCTGGCCCTGGGGTTTGGTATTGTCAACACCATGCTGATGGCGATCCTGGAGCGAACCAGAGAACTGGGAATGCTTGCAGCCATAGGGATGAACAAACGGAAGATCTTTTTCCTGATCATGCTCGAGTCAGTGTTCCTTTCGCTTACCGGCGGAATCATCGGGATCATTATGGGAATTCTGCTTACATTGTATACCCGTCATACCGGTATCAACCTCGGATCTTTAGCCGAGGGATTTGAAAAAATCGGTTACAACCCCATGCTGTATCCCTCATTAGATATACTCTTTTTCTTCAACCTTACCCTGATGGTGATCGTTACCGGGATACTGGCTTCGATATACCCGGCCAGGCGTGCCCTTAAACTGAGACCGGCAGAGGCCATCCGTAACGAATGAACATGAATCATAAAGGCATATGAAGGAAAAATCATTTAACAAAAGCTACGAATAAACCTGAGTTATGAGCATCATTTCCATAAAAGACCTTGTGAAGAGCTACCACGATTCGGTCGTGGAGGTGCATGCCCTGAACGGGATAAACCTTGCGTTTGAACAGGGAGAATTCACTGCCATTGTCGGTCCTTCAGGATCGGGAAAGACCACGCTGCTCAACATGATCGGCGGGCTCGACAAGCCCGACAGTGGTACCATCTTGATCGGGGATGTAGACATCACCCAACTCGGCAGCCGCAAGCTGATCGACTTCAGGCTGCATAACATCGGCTTTGTGTTCCAGTCGTACAACCTCATCCCGGTTCTTACAGCCTTGGAGAATGTGGAATTCATCATGCACCTGCAGAAAGTGCCAAAAGCTAAGCGTATGAAGCGGGCCATCGAGCTGCTCGAGGCTGTTGGCCTGGGTGAACGCATCCACAGCCGGCCATCGAAACTCTCTGGTGGTCAGCAGCAGCGAGTGGCAGTTGCACGGGCCCTGGCATCACGGCCACGTTTCATCCTGGCCGATGAACCCACCGCCAACCTCGATTCAGTGTCAACCCGGAATCTCCTTGAAATCATGGAAAAACTGAATCACGAAGAGCATATCACCTTTATTTTCTCCACCCATGATAAACGGGTTGTGGATAAAGCCCACCGGGTGATCGTGCTTGAAGACGGAAAAGTTGTGAAAGATGACCAGTTTCAAAAAAATGCGTAATCTTACAATGCAAAAAAAGCAGGAATGAAATTTTCATTAATTTTTTCACTTCTCCCGGTCTTATTTCTCTTCATGTCATGCACGCAGACAAACTCACCCGATACGGATGAAACGCGTGATAAACGCTGGAAGAAATTACAAGAAAAGGCCTTGGCCTGGAACAAGTCCAATTCAGACAGCATGCTTCATTATGCCAGGCAACTCTACAAGGAGGTCGTGGAAGCAAATAACCTGAAATGGAAGGCCAGGGGATTAATGATGTTGGGTTCATCATATTCAGGCAAGGGCAATCCCGACACAGCATTATTACTATTCCGGCAGGCCATGAACCTTGCCGACTCCATCAGGGACAGCGCACTCATTGAAAGGGCCCACAACTACCTGGGATTCCAGTATTTCGAAACAGGATTGTTCCAGCTGGCCGAAAAAGAATACCTGACCGGACTTGCCTATGCGGAAAAACTGCATGATTCGGATAAGATTATCCATTATTACAATAACCTTGGGAGTGTGGCCGAGAACACTGACAATCTCAACAAGGCTCAGTTGTATATCAACAAAGCCATTACACTGGCCGAAAAATCCGGGGATACCCTGATACGGGCAACTTCTATGCGTAACCTGGCCTATGTGATGACAAAGAGCGGAGATTCGGCAAGGGCAATTTCCTTTTTACGGTCAGCGCTCACACTGCTCTACAGTATTCACCATGAACGCTGGCAAGCAACAATATACAGTGATCTGGGTATTCATTACAGGTATATTTTTCCCGATTCATCCTATTATTACTACAATAAGGCCCTTGATTATCACACATCTCATAAAAATGAGGGAAATGAGATGATTACCCGGTTCAACATGGCTAACCTGCTCTTTGATAAAGGAAAATACCGTGATGCAGAAAAAATATTTTCCGGGATTTACCAGAAATCTGTCCGGCAAAATAACCTGATCGGCCAGGCATACAGCAGCATCATGATGGCGGCAGTTTATGAGCACCTGAATGACTTTCCGAATGCCACCCGTTATATCACAATCGCAGAAGCACTGGCATCCCGGTGGAACCAGCCTGATTTCACCCAGACAGTATTTCAGCATAAGATTGAAATCAGCAAAGCAGAAGGAAAATACAAAGAAGCGGTTGCATCCTTTGAACAATTAGTAAAACTAACGGACAGCCTCAACGCTGCTGAGAACAAAAACAAGATTCTTGAGCTGCAGAACCAGTTCGAAATGGAAAAAAAGGAATTTGAAATCACACAACTAAAGCAGCAGACCGCAATCCAGCAAGACAAATTGCAGGACCGGAACATTCTGATTTTCGGCCTGGTTGCAATTATTTCGCTCATAACCCTGTCCCTGTTTGTAATTCTTTACTATTACCGGAAAAGCACTTCGGCCAATCAGAAGCTCACCGGGCAAACGGAAAAGTTGAAGAATGAGATACAGATACGTGAAAAGATCGAGCAAAACCTGTCTGAAAGCGAAAAACAGCTTATGAAAAGCAATGCTGCAAAAGATAAGTTTTTCTCCATAATTGCCCATGACCTCAAGAATCCTTTTAATACCATCTTTGGATTTACTGATCTGCTGTATTCAGATTTACAGGAGTATACCATTGAGGAAACACGGCAGTCACTTGAAAAAATAAGCGAAGCTTCAAAACAGGCCTACTCACTTCTGGAAAATCTGCTGATCTGGGCCCAGACCCAAAGTAAGAACATTGAATTCAAGCCTGAAATTCTTGATCTGCAGCACCTGGTAAATGATGCAATAGGAATGACCGAATCACAGGCAAAGGCAAAAAACATCACACTGGCCTCCGCTGTTGGGGACCAACAAAAGGTTTTTACTGACGAAAACCTGTTCGGAACCATTCTGCGGAACCTGCTGACCAATGCAATCAAATTTACAAATCCCAATGGCAATGTGCAGATTTTTGCCAGACTGCAAAACAATCATGTTGAAATTTCGGTGAAGGACAATGGATTAGGTGTCGCAAGAGATCAAATGGATCATATTTTCAAGATAGAAAACAAAATCAGAACCCTGGGAACAAACCGGGAAAAAGGAAGCGGGCTTGGACTTATTCTCAGCAAGGAATTTGTTGAGATGCAGGGAGGAAGGATTTGGGCAGAAAGTGAACCCGGAAAGGGGAGCAGGTTTACATTTTCAGTTCCGATAGCCTAAGACTGGAATGTAATCAATTCAGGTAATGATCGTATTATAAAAATGCCGGCATTAAAAGTTAACACAAGCTAACCCAAGGATTACCTGGTTTTATTTGAGGTGATGGTAAATCCATCGTGAGCCTTCATAAAAAGCACGTGGAGCAACAGCAACGTGTACAGTTCCTTTTGATGGATCGTTTGCGACCGGGGGCCATGCCACGTATTCAATATTAGAGAGTCCGAGGTCGGTAAACCTTTTCTTAGCCACTGTGAAGTTTCCAAACGGCACACAATCATCGTTCTCGCAGTGCCACAACAGCATTTTCGATTTCGGGGTCCAGTTAACATACGAATTATTTTCGTACATGAGCTGGCGAGCCTGGCTTTCCGGGTTTTTAAGGGTATCGATATAGGCAGTGGTAAATACATTTTTCAGGATTTTATCGGCAGGCATTTTGCTGTTGACGACCGTTTCATCATAAAACCCGGTAGTGTAAAGCGGAATATTGGTTTTATAGGGTTCTTTCAGCATGTCTTCATAAGTAAACGTTTCAGGATACATGGTGTTATAGCCCACCAGCATCATAGGCAGAAAATAGGGGACCGGGAAGGGATTATCGCCCAGCATTACACTGAGCATGGTGCCCGAAAGGTCGTAGGGGCCATCCATGCAAACCACGCCATCAAGACTGACATTTCTTTCTTCAAGTTCACGCGCGGCGGCCATGGTCACATATCCACCTTCTGAATAACCATAAAGGAAGGTTTGTCCGTTCCATTTAACATAAGAATGGTTGTCGCAACCGCAGCTATTTTCTGCTGCCATGACCATATCGGCAGTCGCATTTGCCAGTCTGTCGCGAATCACATAGGGATGGTTTTCGTTAACATCATCTCCCATTCCCTGGTAATCGGGCATGATGATGATCCACCCGTACCATACTGCCATCACATCGGCAATGGCCATTTCCGGAAAGTTTTTCCAGTCGCTCCATTGAGCGCTTTCCCATTTTGACGGTGCGTATTTTTTCATGATCTGGGTACCATGATTTATAGAAACAATGGGGGCACTCACCTTACCAAACGGGCTCCAGGGATAGATAAGGAGGCCGGTAAGCTCTATCGGATTTCCTTCGTTATCGGTTGACTGATACCTGACCACTTCATGGGCAATGGGCCTGAGCTGCGGGGCGCCGGGCAACTCGCCCTTTGTGTCATCAAAAAAATCATTGTAATCATATTCCAGTGAATCATCCGGCAGCAGGGCCATCTGATCCATTACCTCCTGGACGGTTCGTTCGTTATGGGAAACCACCAGCATTCCACCTTCCGTTATGCCTGGACATGGGGCGGGATCGGGATGCTTTTTCTTGCAGGCAGAGATCACTATAAGCATGGCCAGTATCATCAAGAACCAGGTTGCAGGTTTTATCAAACCGTTTTTTTTTCTCAAAATCCAGGATCTGTTTTTCATTTAATCCTCCGTTTATTATTGATGACATTCAATCTTAATTGTGTTAGTATAAAGACAATCAGGATATCAAATAAGTTGCCTGCGACTACCGGAATTTTTCGAAACCTTACTTTTTTTCTTCGGCTGTTTGAGTTTGCGAGAACAATCAAATTTAAAAGTTCAGGAAATCGTGGGTTCAGGATTTGTTATTTTGTTTTTGCTTTTTACCTGAAAAATAGTAACGCCAGTCGAAGGCCATACGCAAACTGACAAACCAGGTGGTTTTAAGTTCAGGATCGTTATTGTTATCGGGATCTTTATAGACAAGGGTTGATTTAAACGGGATGTCAATTCCTCCGATGATCTGGATCACCAGGTCGGCACTTTGCCTTGCAGAAAAGGTTCTGAATGGCCTGTATTCAAATATGGGAAAATCAAGTTGTGCTGAATAAAACGACATCAGCGCAACTTTATCAGCGTCTTCTTTGTCATCAGGAACCAGCATGGCATCGCCAGCCTTATCGACGCCATAAATAGCTACCCCGATT
>Ga0247842_10003513_pt1 | contig 20969 bp, 13 predicted proteins | sample LaCruzMarch2015__3_FD_192411 | JGI IMG/M metagenome (GOLD analysis project Ga0247842, IMG submission 192411) | Freshwater microbial communities from meromictic Lake La Cruz, Castile-La Mancha, Spain - LaCruzMarch2015_19m | ecosystem: Environmental > Aquatic > Freshwater > Lake | place: Spain...
CTGGCGGGGCTGTCCATGGGGTTTCCGCACCCGGACCTGCTGGTGGGCAACGCCACGGCGGATGACGCGGCGGTGCTGCGGCTGCGTGACGATCTGGCCCTGGTGGCGACCACCGATTTCTTCATGCCGATCGTGGACGATGCCTTCGACTTCGGCCGCATCGCCGCCACCAACGCCATCTCCGATTGTTACGCCATGGGGGCGACCCCGGTGCTGGCGCTCGCCATCGTCGGGATGCCGATCGCCTCCCTGCCGCTCGGTGAGGTGCGGCGTATCATGGCGGGCGGTGCCGCGGTCTGCCACGCGGCCGGCATTCCCCTGGGTGGTGGCCACTCCATCGACTCGCCGGAGCCCATCTACGGCCTGGCGGTGATGGGCACCGTCCACCCGGAGCGGGTCAAGCGCAACGATACCGCGCGCCCCGGGGACCTGCTGGTCCTCGGCAAGCCGCTCGGGATCGGCATCCTGAGCGCGGTCTTGAAGAAGGGTCTGCTCGATGAGGCTGGCTACCAGTCGTTGCTCGCGACCACCACCCAACTCAACCGGCCCGGCATCGCCTTCGCGGACTGGCCCGGGGTCCATGCCATGACCGACGTGACCGGGTTCGGCCTGCTCGGGCATCTGCTGGAGGTCTGCCGCGCCTCCGGGGTCGGGGCTCGGGTCCATTTCGAGGCGGTGCCGGTGTTGCCGGCGGCCCTGGGGTTCGCCCGCGAGGGCCACGGACCCGGCGCCATCGAGCGCAACTGGGCGAGCTACGGGGCGGAGGTGGCCCTGGATACGGCGCTGCCCTCGTGGGCCGCGCGCCTGCTGTGCGACGCTCAAACCAGCGGCGGCCTGCTGCTCGCCTGTGCGCTGGACACCGCGCCCGCGGTGCTGGAGCACTTCCGGGCGGAGGGCTTCGCCCAGGCCGCGATCATCGGCGAACTGTACGCCGGACCGACGGCGGTGGCCGTGGTCTGAGCCGCCCCTGGACCAGCGGGTAACAGCGCGATGACCGACACGACGACCACGCTGCCGGCGGATGCGCCAGGGCGCCCGGCCGCGGTCCCGCAGGGCGATCAGGGGCAGGCCGAGCGGCGGCTCACGATGGCCATGGACATCACGGCGCTCAAGGAGGCCGAGGCCGGTCTGCGCCAGGTCACGGCGGCGGCGAAGGACCGGCTCCAGGCCATCATGGACGCCATCCCCGACCTCATCTGGCTCAAGGACCTGCAAGGCGTCTATCGCGCCTGCAACAGCACCTTCGAGCGCTTTTTCGGCGCCGCGGAGGCCGCGATCGTCGGCCGCACGGACTACGACTTCGTCGAGCGGGAACTGGCGGACTTCTTCCGCGCCCATGACGCCGCGGCCCTGGCGGCGGACGGGCCAAGCGTGAACGAGGAATGGCTGTCGTTTGCGGCGGACGGTTACCGTGGGCTCTTCGAGACCATCAAGACCCCGCTGCGCGACGCCGCCGGCCAGCCCATCGGCGTACTCGGGATCAGCCGGGACATCACCCGGCTGCGTGAGACGCAGGACGCCCTGCGCGAGCGCGAGCAGTTTGCGCGCGCGACCCTGGATGCGCTCTCCGATCACCTGGCGATCCTCGACGAAACCGGCACCATCATCGCTGTCAACCGCGCCTGGCGCGAGTTCGCCCAGGCCAACCCCCCGGTCCCGTCCAACATCTGCGAGGGGACCAACTACCTGGCGGTCTGCCGCGCCGCCGCCGGTCCCGCGGCGGTGGAGGCCGGTCCAGTCGCCGCCGGTATCGCGGCGCTGCTCGCCGGTGCCCAGGACGACCTGGTGCTCGAATACCCCTGTCACTCACCCCAGGTGGAGCGCTGGTTCTCGATGCGGGTCAACCGCTTCCCCGGTGTCGGACCGGTGCGCCTGGCGGTCGCCCACCATGACATCACCGAACGCAAGCGCCTGGAGCTGCAGCACGAGGCCGAGCGCAGCACCCTGGAGCGGCTGGCCCGCGGCGAGCCCCTGACGGCGGTGCTGACCCAACTGGCGCTGGGCTACGAGGCGCGCTTCCCCGGCATGTATTGCTCGGTGCTGTTGCTGGACGAGGACGGCCGGCGACTGCGCATCGGCGCCGCCCCCAGTCTGCCCGCGGGCTTCTGCCGGGCGCTCGACGGCCTGGCAATCGGCCCCGCCGCGGGCTCCTGCGGTACCGCCGCCTACACCCGCCGCATCACCGTCGTGGCGGATATCGCCACCGATCCGCTGTGGCGGCAGTGGCGGGAACTCGCGCTGGTACATGGACTGCGCGCCTGCTGGTCGGTGCCGATCCTGTCCATCCGGGGCGAGACGCTCGGCACCTTTGCCATCTATTTCAAGGTGCCGCGGGCCCCCCGTGCACCTGAACTGGCGTTGATCGAGCGCGGCGCCCAATTGGCCAGCGTGGCGATCGAACGCGCCCGCGTCGAGCGCGAGCTCGACCGCCACCGCAACCATCTGGAGACCCTGGTGCAGGCGCGCACCGCCGCGTTGGAGGTCGCCAATCGGGATCTCCGCCGCAGCGACCAGCGCCTCAAGGCGCTGGCCGATCTGAGCGCCCGGGCGCCCCTCCTCACCGAGCACGACCTGTTGCAGATCGGCATCGACACCGCGGTGGCACTCACCGACAGTGCCATCGGGTACCTGCACTTCGTCAACGCGGACCAGGATGGCCTCACGCTCAACTGCTGGTCGACGGGCACGCATGCGCTCTGCGCCGCGCCTTACGACAGCCACTATCCGGTCTCCCAGGCCGGGGTCTGGGCGGACGCGGTACGCACCCGCGCGCCGGTCATCCACAACGACTATCCAACGCTCCCCGAGCGCCGGGGTTACCCGGCGGGCCACGCCCCGGTGCTGCGCCACCTGGGGGTCCCGGTGACCGAGGACGAGCGGGTCCTGATGCTGATCGGCGTGGGTAACAAGGCGAGCGATTACGACCCGTCCGATGTGCAGCAATTGCAGCTCGTGGCCGATGAACTGTGGCGGATCGTCGTGCGCCGCCGGGCCGAACTGGCCCTGGCCCAGGCCAAGGAGGCGGCCGAGGTCGCCAACCGGGCCAAGAGCGCCTTCCTGGCCAATATGAGCCACGAGATCCGCACCCCCATCAATGCCATCGTCGGGCTGACCTATCTGCTGCGCCGGGCCTTCAACGACCCCAAGCCCCAGGGGCAATTGACCCGGATCGACGAGGCCGCGCGGCACCTGCTGGGCATCGTCAACGACGTCCTGGATCTGTCCAAGATCGAGGCCGGCCAGTTGGGCCTGGAAGAGGTCCCGTTCGACCCGGTCGAGACGATCGATCATGCCATCGCCCTCCTGGGCGAGCGGGCCGCCGTCAAGGGCCTGAGCCTGGAGCGTGCGATCGATCCGGCCCTGCCCGCCCTGGTGCGCGGCGACCCCCTGCGCCTGGGGCAGATCCTGCTGAATTACATCGGCAACGCGATCAAGTTCTCCGCGCGCGGCCGCATCGAGGTGAGCGCCCGGGTGGTGGAGGAGGCAGGTCAGACCCTGCTCCTGCGCCTGGAGGTCGCGGACCAGGGCATCGGCCTGACCCCGGCCCAAGAGGGCCGGTTGTTCCAGTCCTTTACCCAGGCCGACAACTCCACCACCCGCCGCTTCGGTGGCACCGGTCTCGGCCTGGTGATCTGCCGCCGGCTGGCGGACCTCATGGGAGGGGAGGTCGGCGTGACCAGTGCCCCGGGTGAGGGCAGCACCTTCTGGGCGACGGTCCGCTTGACGCGGGTCGCGGGCCCGCGGGACCGGCCCCCGGTCCCGCGGTCCGACCCCCTGGCCGCGCCGTCCGGCCCGCCGCCGCAGGAGGGCCTGGCACAGACCCTGGCGCGTGACTACCGGGGCCTGCGGCTGCTCCTGGCGGAAGATGACCCGGTCAATCGGGAGGTGGCCGGCGAGTTGCTGGGCGGGCTGGGTCTGATCGTGGATGTCGCGACCACCGGGATCCAGGCGGTCGAGCGCGCCCGCACCGGGGCCTATGCCCTGATCCTGATGGACGTGCAGATGCCGGAGATGGACGGGCTGGAGGCGACGCGGCGCATCCGCGCGTCCGCGACCGGGGCCGCGCTCCCGATCCTGGCCATGACCGCCAACGCCTTTGCGGAGGACCGCCGACTGTGCCTGGCCGCGGGCATGGACGACCACATCGGCAAACCGGTGGAGCCGGAGCGGCTCTACGCGGCCCTGCTGCGCTGGCTGCCGGGGCGTGCGGCGCCGGACGCGCCGCCGGCGTCGGCGCCGTCCCCCGCCGCGGCGCCGGAGGAGGCGGCGCTGCAGGCGCGGCTCAGCGCCATTGCCGGTCTCGACCTGGCGGCCGGGTTGCGCGTAGTGCGCGGCAGGCTCCCAAGCTACGCGCGCCTGTTGACCCTGTTCGCACAAGGTCACGCCGGGGACCTGGCGGCGCTGCGCCGCGCCCTGGCCGCGGATGATCGCTCCGCGGTGCAGCAACTCGCCCATGCGCTGAAGGGTTCGGCCGCCACCCTGGGCGCCGAGGGCGTGCGGCAAGGGGCCGCGGCGCTCGAGCAGGCCGTGCGCACGGCGGCGCCCGGGGCTGAGCTTGAGACCAGCATGGCCGGGCTGGAGGGGGCACTCACCCCGCTGTTGACGGCGCTGGGGCAGTTCCTGGCCGCGGACCCGCCCCCGATGCCGCCGAGCGCGAGCGAGCGCGACCGCGCGCTGGGTGTTCTGACCCGGCTGGAGTCCCTGCTGGCCGCGGATGACACCCGTGCCGGCGACCTGTGGCTCACCGGCGCCGTGCTCGCCCAATCCGTCCTGGGCCCGGATGCCGCGGCGCGCCTGGGCGGCGAGATCGAGTCCTTTGCCTTCGACGCGGCTTTGGCGACTCTGCGCGCGGCGATGAAGGATAAGGTGTCCGCATAAGGAACGGTGCCGTTAGCGCTAAGGTCGTTGTCGTGGTCGTTGTCGTAATCGAGGTTATCGTGGCGCCCTGGATTCTCGTATCCACGAATTGCATCGCTTTTCCGATTACGACAACGACAACGACAACGTTGGGTTTATTCGCCTTCATGTGCGGACAAATACGCTTTTCTCGACTCCTGATTCCGAGGATCAATCCATGCCCGTAACCGCCGGCGGCCCGCGGCGCCATCTCTGGCTGGCCTGGGCGACGCTCGCGTTCGGCCTGCTGCTGACCCTGGCTGCGACCCTCTATACCCTGGCCGCGGTGCAGTCCGTCAACCGCCGGGACTTGGCCGAGGCCGGTGTCGTGATCGCGGCCAAGGTCCAGGCGCGTCTGCACGCCCATGCCCAGGTCCTGCGCGGCGGGGCGGCCTACTTCGCGGCGGCGGGGGAGGTTACCCGTGGTCAGTGGCAGACCTTCATCGAGCGCAGTAAGGTCCAACGGAATCTGCCGGGGGTCCAGGGGGTGGGGTTCGCGCGCCTGATCCCCGCCGCGCAGTTGGCCCGCCAGGTGGAAGAGGTCCGGGCGGAGGGCTTCCCCGACTACCGCGTGTGGCCGCCGGGTGAACGCGACCCCTATTCCGCCATCGTTTATCTGGAGCCCTTCAGCGGCCGTAACCTGCGCGCCTTCGGTTATGACATGTTCGCCGAACCGGTGCGCCGGGCCGCCATGGAGCGGGCGCGCGACCAGGACCGGGCCACCCTTTCCGGTCGGGTCCTGCTGGTGCAGGAGACGGACCAGGACGCCCAGGCCGGGACCCTGATGTATGTCCCGGTCTACCGCCCCGGACTGCCGACGGCGACGGTTGCCGAGCGCCGCGCCGCCCTGCTCGGCTGGGTCTACAGCCCCTATCGGATGACTGACCTGATGCATGGCATCCTGGGGGACGGGGTCCCTGGTGTGCGGCTCGCGGTCTATGAGGGCGATCGACCCGGACCGGAAACCCTGCTGTTCGATAGTGAGCCGGGCGCGGCGTCGGCCGCTGCCCTGGGGGTGGGCGCGGCACTGCGGCTCCCCGTCGATTTCAATGGGTCGCGCTGGACCCTGGTCATCGCGCCGTCCGGCCCCCCGGCAGCGGCGTGGCGGGATCCGCGCGTCTGGCTGGTCGGGGGCGGCGGGAGTGTCATCAGCGGACTCCTCGCGGCGCTGGTGCTGGCCCTGCGCAACACCCGCTTCCAGGCCCTGCGGTTGCGGGAGGCCGAGCGCCGGTATCGCGAGATCTTCGAGACCACGCCCGTGGGGCTGTACCAATCGACCCCGCAGGGCGTCTATGTCAGCGTCAACAGCGCCTTCGCCCGCATTCTCGGCTTCGCCACGCCGGCGCAACTGCTGGCGGAGGTGACCGATATCGGTTCCCAACTCTATGCGGACCCGCAGGACCGGCAACGGCTGCTGCGTCTGCTGGCGCAGCAGGATGCGGTGACCGGCTACGAAATCCAGGCGCGCCAGCCGGACGGGGCGACCCTCTGGGTCTCCATCAACGCCAAGGTGGTGCGTGATCCGGCGGGGAACATCACCTGCTACCAGGGGGCGATGCTGGATATCGACGACCGCAAGCGCGCCGAGCAGGCGCTCGGCGTCGCCCTGACCAAGTACAAGACGCTCTTCGACACCCTGCCGCTGGGTCTGACCGTGACCGATGCCGCGGGTGCCATCCTGGAGTCGAACCCGCGCGCCGAGACCCTGCTCGGCATCCCCACCGCGGAGCAGCGTCAACGCCGCCTCGATAGCCCCGCCTGGCGGATCCTGCGCACCGACGGGACCCCGATGCCGCCCGCCGAATACCCCGGCATGCGGGCGCTCCAGACCCGTGAGGGGCTGCATCACTCGGAGATGGGTGTCGTGCGGCCGGACGCGGCGGTGACCTGGATCGAGGTCACCGCCGCCCCCTTGCCGCTGCCGGGCTACGGCGTGGTCATCGCCTACAGTGACATCACCGACCACCGCTACGCCGAGCTGGCGCGCGACGCGGTCGGTGCTGTGGTCAGTCTGGCGGTCGCGGCGGATTCCGCGGATGCGTTCTACCAGGCCGTGCCCCGGACCCTGGCGCACCGGCTGGGGTTCCCGATCGTCGTCATCGAGACCTACGACGCGGCGCAGGCCGAGATGGTGTTCGTCGGCGCCGTCGGCGTCGGCGATGGTGCCCCGCTGCGGGTCCCGGTGGACCAGACCCTGTCCGGGCTGGTGGCCACTAGCGGCGAGGCCCTGGTGGAGTTGGATGCCGGCCACCGTCCCGAGTACCGGTTTGCGCCCCTGCGGGCCTTAGGCGTGGTGACCTTCGCGTGCGTGCCCTTGCGGTCACGGGAGCGGCTGCTGGGGACCCTGGCCATCGCCGACACCGAGCGCCGCCCGGAGGCCCGGCGCCTGCTGGAGGCGCTGCGCACCATTGCCGACACCGCCGCCGATGCCATCGAGCGCCTTGAGACCCAGGCGGCGCTGCGCGCGAGCGAGCGCAATTACCGCGGTCTGGTCGAGAACCTGGACGCCGGGGTGGTCGTGCATGGTCCGGACACGCAGGTCCGGTTCGCCAATCCCATGGCCTCCCGGTTGCTGGGTCTGACAGTGGAGCAGATGCGCGGCAAGGCGGCCATCGACCCGACCTGGTGCTTTGTGCGGGAAGACGGTTCGCGGATGACGCCGCCGGAGTATCCGGTCAATCGCGCCCTGGCGACCGGTGAGCCGCTGCGGCAACTGAACCTGGGCATCCTGCGGCCCGACCGCGCCGCTCCGACCTGGGTCCAGTGCGAGGCCCACCCGCTGCTCGATGACCAGGGGGCGGTCCGGCGGATCGTCGTCACCTTCTTTGACATCACTGAGCGCAAGGAGGCCGAGCTCGAGTTGGAGCGCCACCGCGATCACCTGGAGTCCCTGGTCGCCTCCCGGACCCGGGAGTTGCGCGAGGCCCGCGATGCGGCCGAGGCGGCCAACCGGGCCAAGAGCGCCTTCCTGGCCAACATGAGCCACGAGATCCGCACGCCGATGAACGCCATCCTGGGGCTGACCTATCTGCTCCAGCGTGAGACCCCCGCCCCCAAGGCCCAAGACCGGCTGACCAAGATCGGTGACGCCGCCCAGCGCCTGCTCGGCATCCTCAATGACGTCCTGGATCTGTCCAAGATCGAGGCCGGGCGGGTGGTGCTGGAGGATCTCGACTTCGCCCTGAGCCAGGTCCTGGACGGGACCCTGAACCTGTTCGCCGAGCGGGCGGCGCAGCAGGGCCTGCGGCTGGTCGTCGCGCTGGACCCCGGGGTCCCGGCCTACCTGCATGGCGATCCGCTACGCCTGGGGCAGATGGTCGCCAACCTGGTGGGCAACGCGGTCAAGTTCTCGCAACGCGGCGAGATCCGGGTGCAGGTGCGGGTCCTGACCGAGGACGCCGCGGGCCTGCTCCTGCGCATCGAGGTGGCGGACCAGGGTATCGGTCTGAGCGCGGAGCAACAGGCACGGCTGTTCCAGCCCTTCGTCCAGGCGGACAGTTCGACTACCCGCGAGTACGGCGGCACCGGTCTGGGCCTGGTCATCGTCGCGCGCCTGGCCGCCCTGATGGGTGGCGAGGTGGGGGTGGACAGTACCTTAGGGGTGGGCAGCCGTTTCTGGTTCACCGGCCGCCTGGGTCGGGCGCCGGGTGCGGCGGGGATGGCGCCGTCCGTCGCCCGCGAGCCCCAGGAGGAGACGCACGAGCAGGCGCTGCGCCGCCGCTGTCACGGCGCCCGCCTCTTGGTGGTCGAAGATGAACCGGTCAATCAGGCGGTCACCTGCGACCTCCTGGCCGATCTGGGGCTGGTCGTCGAGGTGGTGGACAACGGCCGCGACGCGGTGGGGCGGGTGCGCAACCGCGACTATGCACTGGTGTTGATGGACGTGCAGATGCCGGTCATGGATGGGCTCGAGGCGGCGCGCCAGATCCGCCGGCTGCCTGGCAAGGCGTCCCTGCCGATCCTGGCGATGACCGCCAGCGCCTTTGCGCAAGACCGGCAACGCTGCCTGGAGGCGGGGATGAACGACCATATCGGCAAGCCGGTGGCGCCGGAACTGCTCTACAGCGCCCTGTTGCGCTGGCTGCCGCCGGACCCCGCGCATCCCGCCCCGCAGCGCGCGCCGGCGCCTGGTGACGAGGCGGCGGCCCCACTGGAGTGGGGGCGGGCGCTGGAGGTCTTGGGTCAGTTGGAGTCGCACCTGGCCGAGGACGATACCCGGGCCGAGGCGCTCTGGTGCGAGCAGCGGTCACTGATCGCCGCGGCGCTCGGTCCGCACGCCGCCCAACTGGGCCGGGAAATCGAGCGCTTCGACTATGACGAGGCGCTCGCGACCCTGCGCGCCTGGCGCCGTGCCCGCGAGACGCCGGGGCCTGCCGGGGGGGCGACTGAGCCCGAGGTCGCCCCGGGGCCTGGGCCGGAGCAGGCCTACCACCGGCCGGGTGGGCCCCAGGGTGGTCCGTAGCCCGCGGGAGCGGCCGGGAAGGGGCCGTGGCCAGGCCCATACTGTGGGTATCCGGGACCAGCCGGGTAGGTGGGCGGGTAGGCGGGCGGATAACCGGGTGCATACCAGGGCGGGACATCAGGCCGGAATTGGGGCCAGCCCGCGGGCGGGGCCATCCGCGGGCGTCCTGGAACATTGGTTTGGGGTCCGGTGGCGGTGCCCGCCGCGGCGCGCTCTTGGATAGGCTCCGGTGGGGGGGCCGCCGGCGCGGGGCGCGGCGGTGTCGTCGCGGCGGGCGCCTGGGCTGCCTGAACCGGGGTTTCAGACAGCGGGGCCGGGGTCGGGGCCGCCTGGACCGGGGTTTCAGGCAGCGGGGCCGGGGCCGGGGCCACCTGAACCGGGGTTTCAGGCAGCGGGGCCGGGGTCGGGGCCGCCTGTGCCGGGGGCGCCGGTAGCGGGGCCGGGGCGCTGGTCGGCTCCGGGACGCTGGCCGGCTCCACCGCGACGCTGGGCGCTACGACCACCGGCACCGGTGCCGCTGGTGCAGCCGGCAGGGCCGCGGGAACCGGCGCCGTCGGCGCGGCGTGCTTGACGGACCCGACCGGCGACAAGCGTGTCGCCAGTCCCTTCGGGTCCGGCGGTACCGGTTGGCGGGTGTGATTGGACCAGACCTGGAACAGCGCGGCCGTGGTAACGATAGCGACCAACCAGACCATGAGTCGGCCCAGGTCTCTGGGCTGACGCTGGCTCGGGGCTTCTGCGGGGGACATAGGCACTCCTCAACTCGCGAGCGATTCCGGCGCCCCGCGGGGCAGGGCTGAATGGCCGAACGCACTGGGAAGCAAAGTCTGCACGTCCCCGCGGCTCGACGCAAACCCGGCGTTCTCGCGAACCGGGCGTCGTTGTCGTAATCGTAATCGTGGTCGGATTATTCGATTACGACAACGACAACGACAACGACAACGACAACGACAGCGTACCCGGAATCTCGGTCACCACATCAGCGCTGATCGCACCCGCGCCGCGGGCACCAGTCGGGCGCGTCACCCGCAATCCCAAGAACCCAAATCCGGCAATTGCTCACGCTAAGCCGCCAAGACGCCAAGAAGACATAAAGGGATTTGCGCAGCAGTCGGATTGCCCGATGGGTGAGCCAAATTACTTTCAAAACACCTTGAAATTCCTTGGCGAGCTTGGCGCCTTGGCGTGAGCACTTGCGGGACTTTAGGATGAGGGGGTTGCGGCCGCCGTCCGCCGCAGCGTCACCCTCACCCAGCGCTCATCCTTATCGTGTTCCAGTTGCGGCACGGTGCCGTTGAAGGCGCGCATCGCGCGGATCATGCGCGGGTAGCCGCTGCCGCGCTGTTCCATCAGGCGCAGGTCCCACAGCACGTTGGCAATGGCTTCATTGCGTGAACGCGGCGTACCGCCGGCCAGGACCGACTCCGGGCGCTTGTGATTGGGCAGGGCGCCCGGGCTCGTCACCACCACCCGGTCATCGAAGACCTCGACCAGGACCCGCGAGCCCAGGATGCTGTAGTCGCGGTGCGCCACCGCGTTGACCACGCATTCGCGAAAGGCCGACAGCGGCACCGGCCATTGCTCCGTGCGCTCGATCCCGGCATACCGCTCACCGTGCCCGAGCGCGCGCAACCAGCCCTCGGCACGCTGCACCTGCTCGTCGAGCCGGCCGCGCGCCTCCCCTGCCAGCAGCACCTCGGCGCCGCGTTCGGTGCCGGCATAGGCGACCAGGTCCACCCACAGATTGCGCGTCGGCGGATACCCCTGGGGGTCCTTGCCGAAACACAAGAGGCCAAACAGGGTCGCCCGCAGTGCGCCGTCGAAGTCGCGCCCCAGCACCTCGCGGTTGTAGAGGTCGGTCTCCAACGCCATCCCCGGCTCGGCGTCCAGGTCCACGCCCTTGCGCTGCATGTAGTCCCGAAAGGCCTGCGGCGCGATGGCGTCCGCGCTGGTGCCGGGCACCACGCGCTCCTCGGTGAAGACCAGGCCGTAGGTGTTGTACAAAGTGTTCCCCCTGATAACCACGCTCGGCATCTGCCGGTACCGATAGACAGCGTCAGTTGTCGCGTCTGCCCTGTCAAGCGGTTGGCGGCGCGGCAATGTCGGCGGGGCTGGCCGGGTCGCCTGGCCAGCGACTTGGAGCGCCAAGAGAACTTCGACGGCAGAGATACTGGCGGTTTGCATTTCTTGCGTGGCCGGGCCAGCATAAGCCGATTCCGGCCAACCCGGGCGTTGGCTTGCGCACCCGTGTCCCTTGGCGGAGCCGTCATGCTTGAGCAAGAATCGATCCGGGAAGCCATCGACCGGCTTGCCGCTGCCGCCTCGTCGCCTGCACGGATAATCCTGTTCGGCTCCTACGGTCGTGGCACCGCGGACCCGGGATCGGATTTGGACCTGGAGGAAAATGGCGCCCTAGGTTCATGTTTTTCGACTGGGAGCCCCATGTGAACGATCGGTCTGACGTGGTGATGCGGCTGGATGGACTGCACGAGCGCCATACGGGCTTAACCGAGAGTATCAGTGGGACCTATCTTGAGGCGGCGTCCGTCTGCTTCAGCAGACACCATGACTCGCCGGTAGATCTGACTATTGCGTGCGATGGCGAATCCAGCGTGGAGGCGGTCGAATTTCCCAGGCCGACCGATCGCGTCATGAAAGCCTGGGCCAACCGAATTGACACAACAGAAGCGGGTGCATACGGAGTCAGCCTGGCGGCGGTCGAGGTCAAGAGCCAACTGGTTGCGGTGCGTCGCGCTGAGACGCTGACCGGCGCGGACTGGTACGTTGCTCCTATCGGATCTGATCCTGATGACCTCGAGAATTGCTATCGACTTGAGATTTCGGGGATCGATACGGGTAACCAAGCGGTAATGGCCGCACGCCTGCGGCAGAAGATCGAGCAAACCAGGAAGGGCGTGAGCAACCTGCCCGCAATTGCGTCGGTCGTTGGATTTCGGGAGAAGGCAGTAGTAATCCAGACAGTGGGTGACCAGCGATGACCTGGACTGAACTTCACAAAGAGAGTGAGCGGTTTTCCATCGAGGCTCACCTGGCCCTTGATGTGGGTGACAAAGATCGAGCTTATGATTTATTCAGGGAGGCAGCGCAAGTCGAAAGGCGCGCTTTGGAACAGCTTGATCCATCGAAAGCTAGAACACGGGGGGTGACTGCTGTAAGTGCTGTGGCTCTGTGGTTTAAAGCTGAGCGTTACGATCAGGCTGAGCAGCTTGCGTATTCCATGCTTGCTGATCCCAATATTCCTGAGTTTGCGCGGACAGACTTAAGAAACCTTGTACAGGCAATCTGGACGGAAACAGCAAAGCGTAACGCGGGCGTGACTTTTGTTCCTGGTCAAGTGTTGGTTTCGGTTCAGGGCGGCGAGGTTGTAACGGGTGGCGCGCCTCTCGAGTTAATCGTAGACAAGATGCATACGATTCAGTTAATGTTCTACAGGACTGTTGAGTTCATTCAAGGTGTTGCCCATCGGACGGTCGGCAACCCATCCAAGGAAATACAGGAGTCATGCCGGCCTTGGCTTTTCCAGTCTCCCCCTGGCAGTTATCAGTTCTCTGTCGCCATTCAGAAGCCAATGCAACAGGACTTTTTCAGAGAGGATGTCGAGCCGGAGAGAATCGCTCAGCATTTCCTGGAAATCGTGAGAGCATCCGCGGCGGATGACTCCGCCGAATTGGAAAATCTCGTACCTGACAAGAGCTACAGAAGTACCTTCCTGAAACTCGCACGGAATCTGGCTCCGACTGGCAAAACCTTCGATCAAATTGAGTTCCGAACCACCGGAGACGACATTCCGGTTCGTCTCGGCGTTGAGTCCCGGGGGAGCATCAATAATAACCTACGCGAGATTTCTCCCCCACAGGCCAAGGTCCCCGATGTTCCGGATGAGCTTCGCGGCACTCTGCGTGCCTTGCACTTGGACCGGGACTGGCTGGAGGTGGTTGTGGATGACGAGCCAATCCGCGTCGAGGGCCTTCAGGACGCGGTCGACGACGTCATAGGGCCGATGGTCAATCGTCTGGTAGTGGTCAAGACCACGCGTAATCCCCAGAACAAGATGAAGTTCGTTGATATTGAATTGATCGATTAGTCGAATATACGAAAATCTGGTATCGTCCCCAACACCACCTACCGCGGGCAGCCGGAGCCCCGCCGGACAAGGACCACCAGCCATGTCCCTGCACCACGTATTCATCAGCTACAACAGCCAGGACGCCGCCTCGGCACTGGCCTTGGCCGTCGCACTTAAGGACCGTGGCCTCGATCCGTGGTTCGACCAATGGCACTTGCCGCCGGGCCGCCCCTGGCTTCGGGTACTGGAAGCGGGCCTCGAGGCATCCGCCGCCGTTGCCGTCCTGATTGGCGCCCACGGCCTGGGTCCAGTGCAACAGGAGGAGATGTCCATCGCCCTGCACCAGGCCCGCCGCCAGGGCAAACCCGTCATTCCGGTTTTGTTTGCCGCGGCGACGCCGCTACCGTCCTTCCTCGCCCTCTACGGCCACGTGGACCTGAGCAACGGGCTTGACCCCGAAGGCCTCGCGCGCCTGGTCTGGGGCATTACGGGTGAGCGTCCGGTGCCAATTGCCGCACCCCTGATCGCCATTTCCGCGCTCGGCCCGGACTATGACCAAGGACTTCGCACCATTTTCGCGCAACTCGCGCACCAGGTTTCGGTGGCTGAGATCCGTGCCGTCTGTCTCCGGTCAGCCGCCCTGAGCCCTATAGCGGACTGGCCGCGGGAGCCGACACATGCGGCCTGGTGCGATTGGCTGCTCGACCGGGCGCCGCTTCGCAACGGGCGTCACCCGCTCTACGACATCCTCGCCTTTCTCAAGTCCCGGGCCGGGGGTGAGGCGTTGCTGACGCGCGATATCGAGGACGCCATGCGGCGCCTCGCTGCCCATCACCCCGGATTGTGCATCGACCCTTTGCCCGAGGCCGTCCCGGCGGCAAGCGCCGATCCCGCCCTGGTGGAGGTCGTCTTTCTGTCAAGTAAAGGTTCCGCAGTCCCCGGCTACGAGGTTTGTACCTTTTGGCATAGCCCCGGAGGAAGTAAACCGGCGACAGGTCCCCAGCGGGACCAAGACTCGGGTGGCCCACTCGAACTCGGTGTCCAGGCCCAGGTCAGCGAATTCGCCCTGACATTGATGGACGCCAAGGTCGCCTGGGGTGTCGCTGTGGAGGATTGTGTATTCCTCTTCCGCGTCCCGCGGGAGCTGATGCTCCATCCCTTCGAGGACTGGCCGTGCAGTCAGCTCAAGGGCCTGCGCCTGGGCGGTACCCACCCGGTGGTCCTGGGCGCCCGGCGGCGGAGTTGGGGGGACTGCGACACCGGCTGGCGCCGGCTCGCCGCCCTCTGGGGGCGACCCCTACGCGACTGCGTGGCCTGTTGCCCGGGTTGCAGCGAATTGGACTCCGTCGCCCTGACGACCCTGACGGACAGTCTGGCGCAGACTCCCTGCCTGGCGCTGGAGCAAGTCCCCGACTTGGCCGAGTGTGAGACCGACACCCCGATCAAGGTGGTTGAGACCTTGGGCCTGGTGGCGCTGTGGCCGCGCAGCCAAGCAGCCGAGGCGGGATTTTGGGGCGACGATCGACGCCGCCTTGGGAGGCGTCCCGCTGGCCGAGGTGCCCCGGAAACTGCGGGACCTGCGCCACGCCGACGCCGGCCGGACTGAGGTCCACCCGGCGCGTCGGCACCTGACCCTGTTCTGGGACGACCCCAGTCGCAGCGCCAAGCGCCCGCAGGCCAGACGCTTCTTCACCGGACTCTCCTGAACCGCGCCAACCATCCGACGACACCCAACCAGGTCACCTCAAGAGACTCGCCCCATGAACGATATTCCCCAGGCCGACGACAAGCCCCGCTGGTGGATCTTTGGCGCGGACGGCGACCCCGCGCAGCGGCTCGCCCGGCTCCCCGAGCCGCCCCCCTGGCGGCGCTTCGACGACCAGGCTCGCGCCACCCGCGGTGCGCGCTTCATCCTGCGGGCGGACGAGATCGACATGGTCAACGCCGCGCTCTATCTGCGCCGCCCGTTGCTCCTCACCGGCAAGCCCGGCGTCGGCAAGACCTCCCTGACCTACTCGGTGGCCAAGGACCTGGACCTGGGTGAGGTCCTGCGCTGGTCCATCACCACCAGTACCACGCTCAAGGATGGACTCTACCGCTACGACGCCATCGCCCGGCTACAGGACGCCTCGCTGCAACAGACCGAGCGCGTCCGCGGCCAGTCCGGACAGACGGCCGACCAGGGTCCGGCCAGCCCCGAGTCCAAGGCCCCGCCCATCGGTCACTACCTGCGCCTGGGCCCGCTGGGCACCGCCTTCGCCCAATCCGGCACCCGCCGCCCGCGTGTACTCCTGGTGGACGAGATCGACAAGAGCGACATCGACCTGCCCAACAACCTGCTGCACATCTTCGAGGAGGGCGAGTTCACCATCCCGGAACTGGAGCGCCTGCCCGAACACCAGGTGTTCATCCTTCCCTGCGATGCGCCCGAAGACGCCACCCCCGAGACCCACGGCATCCCGGTCGAGCGTGGGCGGGTGCGTTGCGCCGCCTTTCCGCTGGTCGTCATGACCAGCAACGACGAGCGCGAATTCCCACCCGCCTTCCTGCGCCGCTGCCTCAAGCTGGACATGGCCCTTCCGGGGCCGGACGAGTTGAAGGCCATCGTCAAGGTCCACCTGTTCGGGCCCGCCGCGGCGGCTGCGGACCAGGCCCTTTGGGACTCGGACCTGGAGGCGCGTATCGACCGCCTGATCAGAGCCTTCCTCGACCGCCGCGACCAACCCCCGGTGCGTGATCTGGCCGCGGACCAGTTGCTCAATGCCGTTTACATGGTGCTGCGCGATGCCGATCCGGCACGCCAATGGGGCGACCGCCAGGCGCTAATTGACGCCCTGTGGCGGCCACTCTCCGACTAGACGGGAGGATCGATTGGTGTCAGGCACTTGGGCGATCGAGGAGAACCAGCGGGACCGCCGAACCGCCATTCCGAACCCGACCGATTCTGCCGCGCGGGACTCCGGCGTGCCCCGCCCAACTGGGCAACTGGACAAGGGCCTGAGTGGACTCCTGGCCGCACTTGCCGCGGCGGACCTCAATCCTGGCGCCACCGAGTTCGCCGACTTGCTGTGGTTGGCTGCCCATCTTGATATACCGCCGCCGCCGTTGTGCGACCAGGACACCGTGGGCGCGTTTGAAGGCGAGCCCGGGTCCGTCGGCGACCGAAATTCCGGGGATACGCCGCCACCGTTCCCGCCGCCATCCGTTAGCGACACGCGCGCCCCCGGTCGTCGCATTTACCCCGCAACCGCGGGCCCGTTGGGTAGTCGCGGTGCCCTCGGCCTGCGCGCCCCGGCGGCCCCGGCCCTGGGCAAGGCCCTTGGGATCGCACGCGCCCTGCGTCCGCCTGGACGAGGACGCCACCGCCGAGCGCATCGCCGAGCAGCGCCTCTCCGGACACCAGTTCTGGGAACCAGCCCTGGTGCCGGCCCGCGAGCGCTGGTTTGAACTCGCCCTGGTACTGGACCGCGGCGCCACCATGGTGGTCTGGCGCCCGCTGCTGGCCGAATTGCGCCGCCTGTTCGGCTATCAAGGCGCCTTTGCGCGGGTGCGGGTCTGGGGTCTGGACGCGGACGGACCCGAGCCCTTGCTCTATGCCGGACACCAGCCCCGCGGCGGGCGGCCCTGTCAGCCCACGGCGCTGATCGCCGGACCCAGCCGCCGCCTGATCCTGGTCGCGAGTGACTGCATCGGCCGCGCCTGGCACAACGGCAGCGTCATCGGCTGGCTCACCGACTGGGGTGCCGCCCGGGCGCTCGCCCTCTTGCAGCCCTTACCCCAGCGGCTATGGGACGGCACCGCCCTGGGGCGCGGCCTTGAGGTCCGCCTGCGCGCCCGTCGGCCCGGACCACTTGGCGGCGATCTGGAGGTTTTGGGTGCACCCGCGCCGCCGTCGAGTCGCCCGGGGCCGAGTCCAGTCGCCTCCGACCTGCGTCTGCCCATCATCACCCTGGAACCTCCGGTCATTCAGGGCTGGGGCAAGCTGCTCTGCGGACGCCGTGAGGCCTGGTGCATTGGTGTCCAGTTCGGTCCCGAGACGCCCTACGCCCCGCCGGAGTCGCCGGACGCCGCACCACCGGTCGAACCGGATCAGACAGAGATCCTCGCCCGCCTGGCAGACTTCCAGTCCGGTGCGTCACCTTTGGCGCGTCGCCTGGCCGCGCTGCTCGCCGCCGCCCCCCTGACCCTACCCGTCATGCGGCTGGTTCAGCAGACGACGCTACCCGAATCCGGGCAGGGCCACTTGGCCGAGATCTTTCTCAGCGGCCTGTTGCGCCAGGACCCGAGCCTGACTGGCGATGCCGATGAGCCCTTCTACGACTACCGCGGTGACTGCCGTCAACGCCTCTTGGATGGCATCGGTGTGCGCGACTCTTGCGCGGTGCTGCAAGCAGTTTCGGCGTTTGTGGCCGAACGCACCGGCGGAGTGCTGGATTTCGCGGCGCTCATCGCCGACCCCGATGCCGCCGTGATGGGCGGTCAGGCAACACTGAGTGACGCCAATACTCGGTATTTCGCCGAGATCGGTGCCGCCGTTCTGCGTCGCCTAGGCAGGCGTTACGCCCGCCTCGCAGATGGATTAGTGGCCCCGGCAACCGGGGAGCCCGAGGCCATGACACGAGCGCTCGGTGCACAATGGGACGAGGAGACTCCCCAACGACAGGCGGCGATCCAGAACAGCGAGCAACCCCTTCGACGTACCCCCAACGTCGTCTACAGTGCCGCGGTTTCCGCTATAGCGGAGGCGCTGAACCGGATTCCCCCGCTGGCCGCGGCCCTCACAGATCAGCTGGTGGGGCGCCGTGTCACCGAGGTCTCCGAGATCGCGCAATGGCTATGCGCCCAGGACGGGGGCCTTGGCTCGGCTTTCCACGTACTCAATACCGCCTTGCAGGAGGCAGCGAGGGAACTTCACCAACAACAAGGCGATTGTGCGCTACTGCGTGAACAGGCGCGCAAGATCCTGGGTTGGATGTTAGTGTTTGCCGTCATGGAGGGCTACGACCAGGAGGACGCCCGCCTTGCGAAGCGATGGTTTGATGGCGTAGCTTTTAGCATTCCGCTGGGGCGCAGCCCGTGCGTCGAGGTTCTTTCGGCTCGCTGGCGCGACGACAAGGCCGAGTTTAGCACCGAGCCCGACCGTCACGACTACGGCAAGGACGACATTACACCCAATGCATTCGGTGGGATCGGATTCGACGATCCCAACCGGTTGGACCCGGAGCGGGCCGTGGAATACGTCTGGCGCCTGGTCTACCAGAAGGTCTACGGCAAGCTGGCGCCCGACAAGCTGCCGCAGGCCAAGATCGATGACCTGCGCGCCTGGCTGCATACGCAACTTGCGCGTCGGAAACGGCGTCTGCGCCTGGTCATCGACCGTCAAGACTGGGACAGCGCCTACCCCCTCGCCCCGACGCTCCAGGCCATCCATGATGCCCTGCCCCAGATCCATCTCATCGTCATCGACAGCGGCGCGACCGCCGACGACGAGGTTTTCGTCCTGCCCGCAAGTCAACTCGCTGCCGGCATCTACGAGTGTCGGCAAACGATCGAGGCCATCACATGATCTGCGTTATCTCGGCCGAGCAAAGTGAGTTCGCGTTGCCCCTCGGGTGGCGTGCAAACCTCCGAGCAAGCTGGCGGCTCTTGAAGTGGTTCACAAAGCCGAGCTTGAAAAACCAAGAATCCGCATCGTCTCCTGAGGTATGAACCGTGAAACCTACCGTCTATCTTGAAACCTCGGTCATCAGTTACCTCGCCGCCCGCCCGAGCCGAGATCTGATCGTTGCCGCTCATCAACAGATCAGTCAGACTTGGTGGGCGACGCGCGAGGACTGGGACCTCTGCGTATCGGTCCTGGTGGTCGCGGAGGCCCGGTCCGGCGATACAGCGGCGGCGCAACGCCGACTGGCGTTGCTGGGCGAGTTGCCCTTGCTGATCTTGAACGACGCGGCCACCGATCTGGCCGAACGGTTGCTCACCGCGGCGGGTTTCCGACCGCCGATCATCTGTACCCCCGAGGAGTTGCTGGGAGACCGCTATGTGGACTGATCCTATTGTGGAAGAACTGCACCGGATTCGCCAAGCCCATGCGGCCCGGTTCGGTAACGATCTGCGGGCCATCGTCGCGGACCTTCGCGAGCTTGAGGCCGCATGGCCGGCAGCAAAGATTGATCCGGCGCCTCAGCCGGCGACCAATCCGGCGGTCGTGCCAAGGGGTTCTATTGGGGCTATGGGGACTCCGATCCGCGATTGCGTATCTCGTTCGGAGTCTTGAATAGTGTATTGCACGTCCCGCGTAATCTGGTGGGGGATGGGCCCCAACGGTTGCGGCAAGTCCAACGTGATCGACGCGGTGCGCTGGGTCATGGGCGAGTCCCCGGCCAAGATGCTGCGCGGTGAGTCGATGGCGGACGTCATCTTCATTTATCGGGAGTCACTATGCTCGACGACACAACCATCCAGTCAGCCGTCGACCGCCTCGTCGCCGCGGCCTCGTCCCCCGTGCGGGTGATCGTCTTCGGCTCCTATGGTCGCGGTACCGCGGACCAGGGGTCAGACCTGGACCTCATGGTGATCGAGCGGGAGGTAACGGACAAGGGAGCGGAATACATGCGCCTGATGGATGCCCTCGGACCTGTGACATCCGGGATCGGTGTGGACCTGCTGATCTATCCCCTGAGCGAGTTCGAGCGGCGCAGTCAGGTGCCCGGCACGATCCTGTTTCGCGCGCGTCAGGAAGGGAGGGTCCTGCATGACTCCCTTCACTGAGGTTTTCGGTCCTGCTCAATGGCGGATCGCCCTGCCGCGGATCTGCCCTAAGGTCTGCGCTCAGGCATAAACCTGCCTGCCTTCCTGCAACGCCCAATACAAGGCACTACCCGGCTGCCCGCCCCAGCGCGCGACCTCGTCCGTGGAATAGACCAGTACGTCGACCGGGATGCGCAAGGGTCGCAACGCGCGCCTCAACCGGACCATTTCCGCCGCGCGATCGGCTACCTGCGGCTCGATGACCAGCAGGTCGAGGTCCGAGTCTTCTCCCGCATCGCCGCGGGCATAGGAGCCGAACGGCAGGATACGCTGCGCGCTGGCGATCTCGGCCAGCACGCGGACGGCGGAATCGATCTGTTCTTGGCTGATCATCGGGATCGCTCGCTACCGGTTGGGCAGCCCTTCGGGTACCTCGTCTCCAGGGCGCGGCGGTTCACTCCCGGACCTCCCCAGGATGCGGTCGAACTCGGCCAGGTCCGCCCGCTGCGCGCGCTCCCGGAAGTACGCCCCGGTGCCCAGTGCCGCGGCCTTCTCCGCCACGGCCACGTTGATGAACTGATTAATGGTGGTGCCCTCCTCGGTCGCGATCCGCTTGGCCTCGTCGAGCAGCGACTTCTGAAGTCGCAGGGTTGATACAGTCGCTTAAAAACCTACTCATTTCTTATTAACCATCAAAGCTCTAGCAGAACTTGAGGCGAAATCGTTGTATAGTTTGGTTATCCAAGATCGTGGATTTACCACACCTTGGGTCCG
>Ga0247842_10003515_pt1 | contig 20964 bp, 24 predicted proteins | sample LaCruzMarch2015__3_FD_192411 | JGI IMG/M metagenome (GOLD analysis project Ga0247842, IMG submission 192411) | Freshwater microbial communities from meromictic Lake La Cruz, Castile-La Mancha, Spain - LaCruzMarch2015_19m | ecosystem: Environmental > Aquatic > Freshwater > Lake | place: Spain...
GCGGGGCCTGCAGCCGCAATTGCCCCGTCGGCGCCGTGTCCGTCGAAGCCGGGGTAGGCTGTGCCGCCGCAGTGATCAACGGGATGCTGGACCGGCAAAGCTCTTCCTGTTGCTGTAGCGTCGATCCGAAAAATACGTCTTTGGGCAAGGCAGGGGGAACCTGTTGCTCTTGATCGATATGGCATTCAATCTCTCCGATCATCAACCACTAGGAATTTATTACTACTCCGACAGATGATTTTTTACCTTACCCCCACCCAGACGGCGATGTTCAAAATCAGAAAGATGAGGAACTTGTTCCGGGCGCTGAAGGCAATAATTCTGGCGATCATTGTTGTCTGGGCTCCGGACTACTTTTATATCTTTCGTCAGCTTCTGCTTATATGACCTTCAGGATTAACGGGTCATGCCGTTCCGAGGCCATCGGAATGTCCGTCGGGTAGCCGACGATGATCGGCGCGACGATTTCGCAGTCCTCGGGAATCCCCATTTCCTTCAGGACTTCGGGGGTGCGAACAGGGGTTCCCATACCGATCCAGCAGGTTCCCAAGCCCCTTGCCGTGGCGGCGAACATGAAATACGCCACCGTCAACGCCGTATCGACATCCAATGAGCCGACGGCCTTTGGGCCGATGAAATAAACCACGCAGGGGGCGTTATAGAAGACATTGAATTGCTCATCCCTCAGCATGGCCTCATATTTTTTTAGAGGTGACGCGGGATTATTGACGATATCGGCAAGGAAATTGTTCCTGCTTTCCGTGGAGAGCCTCTTCATGAATCCCCGGTCCCGGATAATGATAAACCGGCAGGGCTGGCCGTTGCTCGCCGTCGGGGCCAGGCAGGTCTCCTGAAGCATCTCTTTCAGGACGGACAGGGGAACTTCCCGGTCCTGAAAATCACGAATGGCGCGTCTGTTCTTCAAAAGGGCTTGATAATCCATGTTCTTCCTCCTTTTTTATCTTCTATCCGGCAATGATCTTAATACTGATTCGACGGTTCCCGGCCGTCAGTTAAAACATGAAAACCTAAAAGTTGTCGGTTGAATCATCAATTATTTCAAATTGTTAAAAAGTTCGTAATTACGAACTTTTTTCGGCGCCCGTCGAAATTTCCGGCTGCACAGGCAGTCACTATAATGTTTAGCAAATCTTCCCCCTGCTCCCTTTCAGCGGTTATTGGCCTTCATTTTTTTCACCTACAAGTCAAGAAATATACAATACCTTGGTGTCAAGAATTACAGATTGAAACAGAGTATCGTACAGATCAACGGGAGTGTCAATCTTTTGTCATGGTCCGGTGAAACCGGTGGTTCTCTGGTCGTTTTCAGTCATGGCTCTTTGGTGGATCATTATTACTTTGCTCATGTTCCGACCACGAATCTCTTGGTAGCAGAGGTTTAATCTCATTACTGAATACTTCTCTGTATGAGGACTGAGAAAATCGAGAAGTAACTGCATGTCCATCTAGTTTCCAGTCTCGATCTTTTGTGCCACCCCACGGTATTCTGTTGTTGTCAGTCTTCTGACTGTATTGTGAAAGTGCACGAAAATGCCGTTCAAATGTCTCCTCTCGATTCGTTCTGTTAAAGGAAGCGCCGATCCAATAGCTTGTCAATGCCCAAGAACTGCCTTCTGGTGCAGGTTGCGGAAGGCGCCCTGCGGATCAAATTTCGATTTGAGCTTCCAGTAGGCTTCGCCATTATAGATGCGCCAAAATTCGTTTTCGGTGAAGAAGGATGTCGAATAGAGCGACTTACGGCCACCGAACTCCTGCACGATATGTTCGATGCGGCGATTGAAATGCCCGGCGGCTTTGTCTGAAGAGGTTCGGACACTTCCCCAGAACCCGAAGTTCAGGTAGACTGCGCCCGGTTCCATCGCATAGAGAGTCCAGTTCCCGGCGGCCTCAAGGGGGCACACCGGGCAGATCCAGCAAGGCCGGATGTCGATCTCGCGAAAATAGAACTCGATGAATTCCAACGCTTTCCCGATGGGGATCTCGACATCCTGGATCACCGGTTCGAATAGTTCGATAGGCAAATGCAGGATTTTGCGTATCACGTGTATTCTCTCCTCAAACTTCCATCTCCGGTACAGGGATTGGATTTTCCAGTAGCAACTGGAACGCAGCATCCAGCGTCCAAGCAGACGGCGCAGCAGGGGATTTTGCATGCCAAAGCTCCGCGAACACCAGAACCAGTCCGGATCCCATCGCCATAGGAAGTCCCGCATGGTCATGAGATCCTCACTGCGACTCCGCAGAGATTGGTAGTAGATTTGCAGGCCCTTGTAATCACTGACCGGGCCGCGATCATCGGTGAGTCTTGCCGTGGTGAGCGTAAAGTCATCGGGTGTGAAGGCGACTCCCTCGACAAAGTCCGGTGCATGGGGACTCTGTCCGCAGGCTGCTTCCAGCGCAGGCAGAAATTGCGTGCGATCGGAGAAGCGTTGGTGGACGAGCTTGACAAATGGACTCGCAGGCAGGAGCTTCACGCGCAGGCGAAGAATGTAGCCAAGAGATCCGTAGGAATTCGGGATGGCATGGAAGAGGTCCGCGTTCTCATTGTCGGGACGGCAGATACGGATGGTCCCATCGCCGCAGAGGATTTCCATTTCCTCGACCATCTCGTGAACGAGCCCATACCGGAAGGAGGACGCTTCGATACCAATCCCTGCGACCGCACCGCCGACGGTGATGGTCTTCAGCTCCGGAACCACGGGTGGACGCAGGCCTTTCAAGAGCGTTGCATCGGCAAAGTCCTCGAAGGTGGTCATTCCTTCCACCTCGGCGGTTCTGCCTGCCGGATCGATCTCGATGACCCGGTGAAGGCGTCGGACGTCGAGTCTTTTGGCTGCAACTTCCTTGCGGGTACGGAACAGGTTCGAGGTCTTCTTCGCCAGGCTGACTTGGCTGCCTGACTGGATAGCCATGGCATGGGATAGCTCCCGGCAGGTCTTGTGATAGGATTCCCAGCTATCGAAGAGGTTCGAACGATTCCGGTCCATCAACGGATGCCTTTCCATCCGCCGCGGATTCCATCCTTCGAGAGCACCAACTGCCAGAGCTGAATTTGACGGCTGCGAAATGCGCCTGCACACGAGAGGAGATAATACCGCCACATGCGGTAGAAACGTTTACCATATTCCGCGGAGAAGCGTGGCCAGGATTTCTCGAAGTTTGCATGCCAGGCCATCAGGGTACGATCGTATTCGGTGCCGAAGCTGTGCCAGTCTTCCAGGACAAAGAGATCATCCATGGCTTGACCAAGCTGTGCGGCCGAGGGCAGCATGCCGCCCGGGAATATGTAGCGGTCCATCCAAGTATCCAGGTGATGGACGGAACGGTTTCCAGCGATGGTGTGCAGAAGGAAAATCCCTCCCGGTTTGAGGCAGCGGTGGGCGAGTTCGAGGAAACTCCGGTAGTTCTTGTAGCCTACATGCTCACACAGGCCAATCGCGGCTATCTTGTCGAAGGTGCCCGCTGCCTCCCGGTAGTCCTGGAGGCGGAATTCCACCGGGAGGCCTTTGCACTTGGCCCGGGCCCATTCGACCTGCGCGGTGGAAATGTTGTATGCTATCACCTCTACGCCATAATGTTCCGCCGCATAACGCGCTAAACCACCCCACCCGCATCCGAGTTCCAGGATCTTTTCGCCGGGTGCGAGGGCCAGTTTCCGGCAGATAAGGTCGAGCTTGGCTTCCTGGGCGGAGGCAAGGTCCTTGGCAGCCCCGTTCCAGTAGGCGCATGTGTATTGCATGTAGGGACCGAGCATGGCTTCGTAGAATGTATTGCCAATGTCGTAGTGGACCTTGGCAACCTCGATCGAGAGTTGCTTGTTCTGCAGGTTGAGAAGTCTCGCCTTGGCCACGCCGACGAGTATGGCGGGGCTGAGGGGGACTTTCTTGTCGTGATGGGCGGAAAGTGCCCGGTCGAAGAACTGGTCCAGGGCCTCGCAGTCCCACATGCCATCCATGTAGGATTCCCCGAGTCCGAGCGAAACATCGCCGGCGATGCGCTCGTAGGCGGCTTCATCGTGGCATTGCAGATCCCAGGGGCGCCTGCCGTTGATGCGGATATCCGCTCTGCAAAATAGATCTTCGAGCCATTCCGGCAGCTTGGACATGTGTTCACCAATCTTTTGAGTCGATGAGACTGGTTTCTTCCGATACTACAGGTTGACGTTTATAATCCCCGTTTACCGTCTTGTTTCCCCGGCGGTGTCACAGTACTTCAAGCATTACCGTTTGAACTCTCGCATGGTTCTCGAAATCAGTCAATCATTGAGTATAGGAAAATGTCAGTGGATGTAAGCTTGAACTTTTTTATGATTAATGAAATGATGATTTTCATGGGCTATTCCGCCAAATCCGACGAAAATATATGACCAATCAAATGAACGAGCTCCGATGGACTGACCACTTTAACGGGGATAGCCGCATTATCTTTAAGCTTGTCAAAAAATTTTTGTCTCCCGTGACGAGATAATCCGCACCGCTGCTAACTGCTGACGCCAGGACCGGCGCATCCTTGGCGGCGATCATGCCGATATAGGGTTTCAGCGTCTCTATCGGTGGTATAGGAATAATTTCCAGACACAGTTTCGGAAAATAGGACTGATAAATATCCAGAATTGCCAACAGCCGCGTCTTGATATTCCTCTCTATTTCTATCAGGCTGTATTCTCCGGTCACGCCTTTTACCAGGGGCAGATCCAGGCAAAGGATGTCGAGAATCACCCGTGGGGCGCCTTTTTCGGACAGCAGGGCGGAAAGCAATACATTGGAATCCAGAAATATTTTAATCGCTTTTCTTGCCATAAATGTCTTGGAAAAGATTCTCCCGTTCGTCCTTCAGACCGGCCAGCAACTCAGCCGCTGAATAGCCGGATTGCTTCATAATGCGCCGAATTTCTCTCCGGGCGTCATCCAGTTTGAGCCTTTTAGGCGTGATAATGACGGCTTCATCCGCAGGAATGATCGATACGGCCTGACCCTCTTCAAGATGAATCATCTCTCTTATTTTTTTGGGTATTGTTAGCTGTCCCCGGGCTTTGATTGTGGCGGTGGTGGATTTCATCGGTATTGTGTGCCTCCCTGTAAAATAATTCGAAATCAGAAAAATGGACAATGTTTTTGTTGATCCTTAATTGGGAAAATTATCATTTAATACTTGACAAATTTCTTACCGCTACTTATATTCAGAATCATCAGATAAAATTGATTAAGCATTGTAAATCTGATTATTCAACATGAGGTGAAAAAATGGTTAAAACAGATCAGAAGAAGGAATCCTGTTGTGTATCCGCAAGCGGGGTAACGAGTTGTTGCCGCATCGAAGCGCTGATCAGCGTCGATGAGCGGGGGCAAATGGTGCTCCCCAAGGAATTGCGGGAGCGAGGGAACATCAAGGCCGGAGATAAGTTGGCCCTGATCAGTTGGGAAAAAGAGGGCGAGATCTGCTGCTTGACGTTAATCAAGGCTGACAATCTTGCCGAGCGTGTCAGGGAATTTCTTGGCCCCATTATGAGCAACTTAGGAGGAATAGGAAAATGAAAGCAGAAGAAATCAGGAAGGCCGTGCGGGACCGTTATGGCGACATTGCCGCGAAATCGGGGACATGTTGTCTGCCCGGGGCGGCATGTTGCGGAGGTGAAAGCCTTGTGGGAAATATCAGTTTAGGCGTCGGTTACCGCCCCGAAGACCTCCAGGTCGTTCCCGAGGGGGCGAATCTCGGTCTGGGCTGCGGCAATCCCGTGGCCTTGGCCTCTCTGCGGGTGGGGGAAACGGTCGTTGATCTGGGGGCGGGGGCGGGCTTCGATTGCTTCCTTGCTGCCCGGGAAGTTGGGCCGACGGGACGGGTCATCGGTGTGGACATGACTCCGGAGATGCTCGACAAGGCGCGGGCGAATGCCCGTAAAGGCGGGTATCGGAATGTGGAGTTCCGCCTGGGAGAAATCGAGCATCTCCCCGTAGTCGATAACACGGCGGACATTATCATCTCCAATTGCGTCATCAACCTTTCCCCGGACAAAGAACGGGTTTTCCGGGAGGCTTTCCGGGTCCTCAAGCCGGGCGGCCGCCTGATGGTGTCCGATATCATCCTGCTGAAGGAACTGCCGGCGGCATTGCACGAGTCTGTCGCCGCTTATACCGGCTGCGTTGCCGGGGCGCTAATGAAAGACGACTACTTGCAGAAGATTGCGGCGGCGGGCTTTGGGGATGTGCAAATCATCGCCGAGACCCTGTTCCCCATGCAGGAAATTGTCAATTATCCGGCGGTGCAGGAGACCATCGGCGATGGCGAAACCCGGAAAGTAATGGCGGAACAACTGGCAACGTCCATCGCCAGCATCAAGATTGCCGCCGTCAAGGTATAGGTAGACAGCCGTTATTTTACCAGTGATATGCTGATGAATAGTTACATGGCCGATCTCATGCCCGAAGCGGATGAGGTGATCCTCGCCCACAAATAGAATGCTGAAGCAGGTGACGATAACAAGCAGTGCTACAACCCTAACCAGCCGTCGATAAAGTTTATATGCCCCCCATCTTCCCTTTGCCAAAAAAGGGGGGATGGAGGCATCGGGAAAGGAAAATGAAGAAGATGCCGGAGGCAACAAATACAACGAAGAAATGGTGGGTCAAAGGACTCCTTTTTGAAAATTGCAACTGCCAGATCGTCTGCCAGGGACATATATCCTTCAGACAGCTCTGCAGCCATGAGCGCTGTTTCGGTCACTGGTCGATTCATATCGACGAAGGCGAATTCGAAGGTGTTGCCCTTAACGATCTTAACGTCATAATCCTCTACGACACGCCCCAGCAGATGTCCTCATTCGGTTGGATTGAGACGCTTTACATCGACGAGCGGGCGAATCAGGCGCAGGGCCAGGCGATCGAACGTATTATGATGGGACAGGAAGGAGGACCTTGGGTCGTCCTCAGCCGTTTCGTCGAAAAACGCCATTCCACCCGCTATCTGCCCATCCGTTTCGAGGATCAGGGACGAAAGAAACGGATGTGGGTCGAAGGCATCTTCGACACGACCATCGAGAACATCCGGGGCCAGGACCGAGACAAAGAGGTCGTGATCAATAATATGTTCAACCAGATTCACTCCTCTCACCAGGTCATCGCTTCCGGGGAGAGCCGCTGCGATGACAGTGGGCACATCTTTTCCATGCAAGGAACCCACGCCCTGTACTCCAAATTTTCCTGGATGGTGCAATAGCAAAGGAGAACAATAGTGACGAAAAAGTTGGAAATTACGGATCTGTTCCATAAAGATCGTCTAATCGTATTTTCTGGACTTGCCATAATAACCGTTTTCTCCTGGGCCTACATGATCCATATGGCGATGAGCACGACGGGAACAGGAATGAATATGACCAAGCCCTGCCTGATGCACTGGGGGATAGGGGATATCATCCATCTGTTCATCATGTGGAGCATCATGATGACAGCCATGATGCTACCCGCGGCCGCGCCCATGATCATGATGTTTGCCACCGTCAACGGACAGCGGAGCAAAGGAGAGAGTCCCCTTATCGCCACATGGCTCTTCATCCTTGGATACCTTGCCGTCTGGACGGCATACAGCGGCCTGGCTACGCTGGCGCAGTGGGGGCTTCATCTATCCGCTCTGCTCACGCATCACATGGTTATTACAAGTCCCCTCTTGGGCGGCTTGCTATTGCTGGCCGCCGGTATTTTCCAATGGACGCCCTTTCGGGACGCATGCATGTCCAAGTGCCGTTCTCCCCTGGGGTTCCTGATGACGGAATGGCGGGAGGGACGGCGCGGTGCGATGATCATGGGTTTGAAGGCAGGCCTGTTCTGCGTCAGCTGCTGCTGGCTCCTCATGATTCTCTCCTTTGTGCTGGGTGTCATGAATATGATTTGGATGGCGGCACTCACCGCTTTCATGCTTCTGGAAAAGGTCACGGACAATAAATGGTTCAGCCGGGCGGCCGGTTTGACACTCGTTGCCTGGGGGTTGTGGGTTTTCGCGGGGGTTGTACGCTAACTCAGCTTTACAGAAAAACCATGATCAAACAATTTTTTCTTTCGGCGTATCTTTTTTCGCACCCCTCTCGTCTAAGGTAATAAAAGATATAGAAGGAGGTTTAAAATGGAAAAGATGTTTGGATCAATGATGCAAGGGTTGTTCAGCGGCATGTCGGAGGAGGATAAGCAGGAGATGAAAGCCTGTTGTGAGAAGATGACAGCGATGTGCCCATGCGGCAACATGAAGGATATGCCTGAAGAGGATAAGAAGGCAATGATGGAAAAGATGCGGTCGTTCTGCGGTGACAAAATGGGCATGATGTCCTCTTTTGTCCAGTGTGCGGAACCGGCGAAATAGGCAGTTACTGATTAGCCTGCAAGTCAATGTATAGAGTCGAAAAGAATAAGGAGAAGGAAAGCTATGTGCGGGTGGTGTGGAGATTTGTCGTGGCCCGTGTGGGCATGGTGGTGGGTAGTGCCGCTCGTCGGTATTGCCTTATGCATAACGATGTGCATGTTTTTCAAGTCGAGAATGGGCAACCGGCGTTTCTGCTGCTTCGGTGGTGTCGGTTCCGCCGATCTCGATGAGATGAAAAATGAGATCAGGAAGCTGAAGGTAGATATGGAAAAAATTAAGGAAAAACGAGGAGGATGAATATGGATGATCGGACGAAGAAATTACTGGCGGTGGGGGCATCCGTAGGGGCAAATTGCCACCCCTGCCTGGAATATCATGTCGGCAGGGCGCTGGAATCGGGCATTGACCGTAGCGAGATCATGGAGGCGGTGGAAGTCGCCAAAGGCGTCAGGAGGGGAGCAACAACCAGCATGGACAAACTCGCCCTGAACCTTCTGGGTAATGATCTTACTCAGCAAGCATGCAATAGCCGCGACGCTTCCTGCTGTTGCTCATAACAATAAAATGAGACCGTGAGGATTATGATGGAAAGTGCGGAAATAAGATTTCAGCAAGTTTATAACGAGTATCAAGGAAAGATCTTTCGCTATCTGGCACGTATGGTCGGAGAAAACGAAGCGGAAGATCTGACCCAGGAGGTATTTGTAAAAATCGGCCAGGCATTGGAAACCTTTCGGGGTGAATCCAGTTTGTCCACCTGGATCTATCAGATTGCGACCAATGCCGCCCTAGACAGACTTCGTCGTCCATTTAATCGTCACGCCGGGGAAAAGCTCCTGCCTGTGGAGGCCATCACGGAAACCAAAGAAGATGAAAACATCTGGACAGGTGAGTTGGTGGCTTCCACGGAGCAGCGGGTCATTCGTCAGGAAATGAACGGCTGCATCCGGGAAATCATTCAAATGCTACCCGAGACATACCGGTCCGTCATCGCCCTCAGTGAACTGGAAGGCCTGAGCGACTCTGAGATCGCCGATATCCTCGGATTAACCCTCCAGGCGACCAAAATAAGGTTGCATCGCGCCCGGGCAAAGCTCAGAAAAGAACTGACCACGGCTTGCATCTTCTACCGTGATGATCGCCACGAGTTTGCCTGCGACCGGAAGACCCCTCCTGCAGATTAATCCCCATGCCCGGTGCGAGCACAACGAAGATAGCGCTTTGATATAGAATGGGAATAAATTATTTTTTGAAGCTTCTTCCCTTCCAGAGCATGTAAATAGCCGGGTAAATGACCAGTTCGAGAATCGTGGAGGTAATGACGCCTCCTACCATGGGGGCGGCGATGCGTTTCATGACGTCGGCGCCGGTCCCGTGGCTGAACATGATGGGGATAAGACCAGCTAGAATAACGCTCACCGTCATTATCTTGGGGCGGATCCGTTTCACGGCGCCGAACATGACGCTCTCCTTAAGGTCGGCCAGGGTATTCATTTTCCCCTCTTTTTTCCATTTCTCATAGGCCAGATCAAGGTACAGGAGCATGACCACCCCGGTCTCCGCATCGAGCCCGGCCAGGGCGATAATCCCCACCCAGACGGCGATGCTCATATTATAATTGAGAATATAGAGGAACCAGAAGGACCCCACAAGGGAAAAAGGAACGGCGAGAAGGACAATCATCGTTTTCACCGTTGATTGAGTGTTCAGGTAGATAAGAACGAAGATGATGAAAAGGGTCAGAGGGATGACCATCTTTAGCCGCTCATGGGTCTTAGTCAGATTTTCATACTCCCCGCTCCATGTGAGTCGATAGCCTTCGGGAATCTTTAGGGTCGCCGCTTTTTTCTTTGCGTCCTCCACATAGCCGCCCATGTCACGGCCGGAAAAGTCAACGAAGACATAAGCGGTAAGAAGTCCTTCTTCGCTTTTGATGGCGGTGGGACCCTTTACGATTTTGAAATCCGCCACCTCGCCCAAAGGGATCTGCGTAATGGGAGGTGATGCCGCCATCCCGCCCGCACTAACCGGTGCCGCAGCTGGCCGGTTGGCCGTTGTCATAACAGGCACCAGGACCCGCTTGAGCTGTTCCACATCGTTGCGCAGATTACGAGGATAGCGGACATTGACAGGGTACCGCGCCCGCCCCTCAACCGTCACCGTCAGGTTCATGCCCCCGATGGCCGCCTGGATCACCTCGCCGATATCATCCACGGTGAGACCGTAGCGCGCCGCCTCTTCCCGCTTTATGGCAATGTCAAGAAAATAGCCCGTCGTCACCCTTTCCGCATAGACGCTACGGGTTCCGGGAATGTCTTTTAAATGATGTTCCAAGGCAAGACCGATCTTTTCGATTTCTTCAAGATTCGGCCCCAGGATCTTGATCCCGACAGGAGTCCTGATACCCGTAGCCAGCATGTCGATGCGGGCCTTGATGGGCATCGTAAAGGAGTTGGCCACACCGGGGATGGTCAGGGCGTCATTCATCTCGTCCTTCAGTTTTTCCACGGTCATGCCTTTACGCCACTGCTCTTCCGGTTTCAGATTGATGACCGTCTCGAACATCTCCAGGGGCGCCGGGTCCGTAGCCGTTTCCGCTCGCCCGGCCTTGCCGAAGACCTGGGCGACCTCGGGGATCTTTTTCAGAATGTCATCCTGTATCTGGAGAAGGTTCCCGACCTCAGACACGGCCGCCCCGGGCAGCGTGACGGGCATATAGAACAAAGTTCCTTCATAGAGAGGCGGCATAAATTCCGAACCCAGTTTCATAAACGGGTAAATCGTCAGGACCATGATGATGATAGCGGTAATGATCACCGTTTTCTGGAAACGGATGGCAAAATGGGCCACCGGTTCATAGAGCTTGTGCAGGACCAAACTGATGGGATTTTTCTCCTCGGGTCGGATCTTTCCCGGGATGAGGAGCGTCATGAGCACGGGCGTCAGGGTCACGGCCAGGAAAGACGAGAAGAGCATGGCAAAGGTCTTCGTATAAGCCAGAGGCTTGAAGAGGCGGCCAGCCTGGGCCTGGAGGGTGAAGACGGGGAGAAATCCCACAGTAATGACCAGCAGCGAGAAGAAGAGGGATGGTCCCACTTCCTGGGCGGCTTTGATGATGACATCCGCCCGGCTTCCCGGCTGCCCCTCGTGTTCCCACTCCTCCAGCTTCTTGTGGGCGTTTTCCACCATGATGATGGCGGCGTCCACCATGGCGCCGATGGCGATAGCAATGCCGGAGAGGCTCATGACGTTGGCGGTGACGCCGAGATAATACATGCTGATGAAGGCCATAAGCATGGCGATGGGTAAGGTAACGATCACCACCAGGGCGCTGGGCAGGTGAAAGAGAAAGACTATACAGACCACGCTCACCGCCACGGTCAGCTTGATGAGCTCCTCTTTGAGGGTAGCCATGGAGCGCATGATGAGGTCCGACCGGTCATAGGTCGTGACGATCTTCACCCCTTTGGGCAGGCTGGGCGCGATGTCGCGGTTGATCTTTTCCTTCACCCGTTCGATCACGGAGAGGACATTTTCACCGAAACGGACGACCACAATCCCGGCGGCCACTTCGCCGCGACCATCCAACTCCGCAAGCCCGCGCCGGATTTCCGGACCGAGCTGAACGCGGGCCACATCCTTCAGGTAGATGGGCGTGCCGCCGGGGTTCGCACCCACGGCGATATTCTCCAGGTCTTGCACACCCTTGATATATCCCCGCCCCCGGATCATGTATTCCACACCGGAGAGTTCAAGAACGCGCCCTTCCACATCCCGGTTGCTCTTTCTTACGGCCTCCATGACCTTTGTAATGGGAATGCTGTAGGCTGCCAGACGGTTGGGATCGACGGTGATCTGATACTGTTTTACAAAGCCGCCGAGACTCGCCACCTGGGAGACGCCGGGAACACTTTCCACACCCAGCTTGATGATATAGTCTTGGATGCTGCGCAGTTCGGAGAGGTCATGTCCACCCGTTTCATCAACAACGGCATAGGAGAACCCCCACCCGAGGCTGGTGGCATCGGGACCGAGGACGGGATTGACGTCGGAGGGAATTTTGTTCTTCACCGCCTGGAGGTATTCCAGGATCCGGCTCCGCGCCCAGTAAATATCGGTCCCTTCCTCGAAGATCACGTAGATAAAGGAACTGCCCAGAAAGGAAAAACCCCGCACAGCCTGGACTTTAGGGGCAGCGAGCAGCGTCGATGTGATGGGATAGGTAATCTGATCCTCGACAAGATCGGGGCTCCGACCCGGCCATTCCGTGTAGATGATGACCTGCGTATCGCTCAGGTCGGGAAGGGCGTCGAGGGGCGTATTCTTCACGGCCCAATAGCCCCAGACAATGGCCAGCGCCATCATGAGAAAGACGGCGAATTTATTCCGGGCGCTTAATTCGATGATTTTAGCGATCATGGGGAGACCCTTTCGCTTTGTTTAGGGTTTGGAAAGGGGCTTCACGCCTTTGAGCTGAGCCTCGGAATCGATGAGAAAATTGGCCGCCGAAGCCACCCGGTCCCCGGCCTTGAGACCCCGCAGGACTTCCACGGCGCCTTCAGCCCGCAGGCCGGTTCGGACCTCCCGGGGTTCGAAGACGCCGTTCCCCCGATCCACATAGACCACTTGGCCCTTGCCCGTATCAATGACGGCGGAGTCCGGGATGGATAGTCGCCTGCCGAGGCCGATCCGGATCTCCACGTTGGTGAACATCTGGGGTTTCAACTGGCCGTTCGCATTGGGCAGGGTCAGACGGACTTTCGCCGTCCGGGTTTCGGCGGAGAAGACGGGGTAGATATAGTCGATCCGGGAAGACCATTCCCGGCCCGGGAAATAGCTGAGGGTGACGGAGACGGGCTGGCCGACGCGCACGGCGGACAGCTCATACTCATAGATGTCGGCGATGATCCAGAGGCGGGAAAGATCGGCCACATCGAAGAGTTTTTCACCGGGCATGACCCTCATGCCGGAAATGGCCATCTTCTGGGTGATGTACCCACTGACGGGACTATAGAGTGTGAGGGTCCGGACGGGCTTTCCCGTTTTTTCGATCCGTTGGATCTGCTCGTCCGAGATATCCCAGAGCCGCAGTCGCTGCCGTGCGGCATCGAGGGTGGCGGAGGCGTCTTTCTCCAGCATTTTTTGCAGGTCCGACGTGGCATCCGGCAATCCGTCCGGCACCGCATGATCGTGACCGTCCTGAGCTTTTTTACCGGTCTGCCGACCGGCCCATTTCAGGGTATTGAGAAATTCCTTCTGAGTCGCCAGAAGTTCGGGACTGTATATATCCGCCAAGGGTTCCCCTTTCTTCACATAGCGCCCCGTATAATCCACATAGAGTTTCTCGATCCATCCTTCGACCTTGGCATTGACCGTGGCCTGGTTTCGTTCGTCCACTTCGATCCGTCCCACTGTGCGGATGATCTTCTGCAGGGGCCTGGCGGTCACCGTGACGGTCTTGACGCCGATGCGTTGCATCTGCTCCGTGGAAAGTTCGATCTGGGGAACTTCTTCCACCTTTTCCTGGTCATCAGGCGCTTTGGACTGCGGGGTTGCAGCGGCCTTGGATTGTGGGGCAGCGGCTTTGGGCGACGGGGCGGCGGCTTTGGGCGACGGGGCGGCGGGCGGCGCCGTGTGCCCGGCATGGCCCTGGGCGTAAAGATTGAGGGGCGTCGAAAAAAAGATTGCCGCTGTTATCAACGCAGTAAAACCTGTAACAGTCATTGAGGAGTGGTTCACTTTTTTGCACCTCCCGATGTCGCTTCCAGACCCTGCGTGATCGCATGGAGTCTCGCAATGGCCTTCTCCCTTTCCGTAAACTGCACCCAATACTGGTTCTCATACTCCAGAAGCGTCTTGACCCGTGAGAGGATCACAATGGCCTCCGTTTTGCCTGTGGCATAGCCCGAGAGGGCCGACTCGACATCTTGGGCGTTTTTGGGGATCAGGCCGTTCTTATACAGGTCCATGAGCTTGTCCGCCGATTTGACCATGGAAAGATTGTCCCGGACGGCTGCGTCAATCATGAGCTTTGTCGCTTCCAGTTCCTGCTTGGCCTGCGCAAGGGCGGCTTTGGCCTCCAGGACGGCCGGTTCCTGTTTCGTTTTGTAATATAAGGGGATATTGATCGCTGAGGCCAGCCCCCACATGTCCTTGTAAATGCCCGTCCGATTGAAATAGCCAGCGTTCACGCTGAAATCCGGAAAATAGTCTTTTTTGGCCAGCGCGACCCTGGCGTTGGCGGCGTCGATCATCTTGTTCCGGGACTTGATTTCAGGCGAATGCTGGAGCGCCGTGTTCACGGCGCCGTCAGCTTCATGGAGAAAGAGCCGATAGGGCAGATTCTCGGGCGGCCTTCCCAGCGGCGCCCCCCCCTGCCGGCCGACCGTCGCCCGCAGCATGGCCTCCAGGGACTGGATCTTTTGACGGAACATGGCCTCTTTTTCGAGGAGCATGTATTTCTCCGTCTGGGCCATGAGGACCTCCTGCTGCATCACCTTCCCGGTGCTGTACCGGGCCAGGGCCTGGTCTTCGATGCGGATAAAAATATCCTCCCGATTCTTCAGGAGATCGATATTCTTGTGGGCCAGAAAGAGGTCGTAATAGAGTTCCGTCACCCGTGATACGGTCTTGAGCTTCAAAAGCTCGTACATGGCCTCCTGACTTTCGGCGTCGCGGGCCGCCATCTCGCCTTTCAGGGCGCGCTTGCCGGGGAAGAGAAACTGCTGGGACGCCCCGAACATCCACTGGGAGCCCTGTTCATCGCCGTAGCTATAGCGGTCGAACCCCTCGTTCTGGTATCCGAACGTCAATTGGGGGTCGGGGAGGCTTTTTGCCTGGGGAATCCGCTGTTTCGCCGCCTCGATCCTGGACTGAAAAGCCTGGATTTCGGGGCTGTTTTTCAACGCCTCGCCAACCAGATCATCCAGTTTCAAATCCTGGGCCAGGACAGGCGTCGTCAAAAGCAGCAATATCTGCAAATATAGGATGAATTTCAAGCGGTTACTTGACATCCACATTTAATTTCACCGCCTGCGTCTTTCCCGCCCGCGTAATCTTGACGGTTATGGTCCAGGAACCGGACATGGGGAAATTCAGGTTTGCCACATACTGCCTGTCCCTCAGGCTTGTGCCTGACTTGTAATTCATGGCGGGCATGCCGGGCATGGCGGGCATGCTGTAATCCACCGCGACTCCGGCATCGGTGACATCCTTGCCGCCGGCATCCTTGATTCCGACGGTCATTTTATTCGGACCCGTCACAGGCGGGTTCTTGTCGATGGCAACCAGCACCGTGTAAGGCCCGGCCTTTTTCGTCAGCTCATAGTCTTTGGCATAGGCCAGCCCCACCATCAAAAACAACGCGCAAACAACTAGCACCACTCGCTTCATTTTTATACCCTCCCGATATTGATTCATGTTCACTTTCCTCTTGATAACCTATTCAATCTATTCAGTTTTACACTATACAAACAGTTTTCAATTGTCAAGCGCCTTTTATTTTTCACATTTGTACTTGAATTCTGAACAGGTCTGTCTGCCATAGACATTTGGTGCAACATGCCTTGACTCTCTGATGTTGCAGCAGGCATAGCGCCATGATCATGGGTATGCTGCGGAACGGCGTTGCCAGACCACAAAATCGTTGAGGCGGTCAATACGATAACCAATTGTATTCTCTTACCTAAATTTGACACCGCATAGGCCACCACCCACCCTGAAAATACAAAATACCGATCATTTCCTACCATCCTCGCGCTGCGAGCAGTTGTCCTTCCGGAATTTCAGAGATCTCAAGACCGGGCATTGCGTCGCCAAGATTTATGGATGCCTCAAGAACCTTAACCGGATCTTTATAGTAGGCAGTTGCCTTGACGATAGCACGGGCACGACTTGCCGGGTTAGCCGACTTGAAGATGCCGGAACCGACGAAGACGCCGTCGCAGCCGAGTTGCATCATCAATGCTGCATCTGCCGGGGTGGCAATACCACCGGCGGCAAAGTTGACAACCGGCAATCGTCCCAGTTCACGAACCTGCAAGGCAAGTTCGTAAGGGATACCGTTTGTCTTGGCAAAACCGGTCACTTCTTCCTTGGGCATGTGAAACAGTTGTCTGGTTTCCCTGTTCATTGCTCTCATGTGCCGGACGGCCTCGACAACATTTCCCGTTCCCGCCTCACCCTTGGTCCGGATCATCGCTGCTCCTTCCGCGATGCGGCGCAGGGCCTCTCCGAGGTTTCTCGCTCCGCATACGAAGGGAATGGAAAATTTTATCTTGTCGATGTGGCATTCCTCGTCCGCGGGTGTCAGCACCTCGCTCTCATCAATATAGTCGATTTTCAGCGCTTCCAGAATTTGCGCCTCCACGAAATGACCGATTCTCGCCTTGGCCATCACCGGAATGGTGACGGATTTCTTGATCGCGGCGATCATGGCCGGATCGGACATCCTGGCAACACCGCCGTCTCTGCGGATATCCACGGGAACCCGTTCCAGCGCCATTACCGCCACGGCGCCCGCCTCCTCGGCGATCTTTGCCTGCTCCACGTTGGTCACATCCATGATGACGCCGCCTTTCAGCATTTGCGCCAACTGAACATTCAGTTTATATCTCTCTTGCTGTTCCATGTGATGACTTTCCCTCTATTCCTTGAACAGCCAAGTGGATAGATACCGTTCTCCCGTATCGGGGAGGACGGTGACGATGAGTTTCCCTTGGCTGTCCTGTCTTTTTGCCACTTCCAGGGCGGCCCAGAGAGCGGCGCCGCTCGATATGCCGACCAGGATGCCTTCCTCCCTGGCCAGACGCCTTGCCACACTGCCGGCATTTTCATTGGAAACCATGATCACCTCGTCGATAATCCCCCGGTTGAGCACCTGGGGGACAAAGCCGGCGCCGATCCCTTGAATCTTATGCGGTCCCGGCTGTCCGCCCGAGAGCACCGGCGATGCCTCGGGCTCGACGGCAATAGCCTTGAATAATGCCTTTCTTTTCTTGATCACTTCGGCGACACCGGTAATGGTTCCCCCGGTGCCGATGCCGGCGACGAGGATATCCACCTGGCCGTCCGTATCGTTCCAGATCTCCTCGGCCGTCGTTCTTCTATGAATCTCGGGATTCGCCGGGTTATTGAACTGCTGGAGGATGACTGCACCGGGGATCGTCGCCGCCAGTTCCTCAGCTTTTCTGATGGCGCCTTTCATGCCTTCGACGCCCGGCGTCAGGACAAGCTCCGCTCCAAAAATTTCCAGAAGCTGCCGCCTTTCCAGACTCATGGTGTCCGGCATGGTGAGAATCAGACGATAGCCTTTCGCGGCGGCAACAAAAGCCAGGGCGATGCCCGTATTGCCACTGGTAGGCTCGATGATGACGGCACCATGTTTCAGTAGTCCCTGCTTTTCGGCGTCTTCGATCATGGCTACGCCGATCCGGTCCTTCACACTGGACAAGGGGTTGAAGGACTCCAGTTTCGCTACCAGCCGGGCCTTTGTCCCGGTGGACATTCGATGCAATTCGACGAGCGGGGTCCGTCCGATGGTCTTGGTAATGTCTTCGTATATTTTCATTTTTCCACTCCCTTTCTTTTCGGGCAAGGAGAAAGCTTTTATGAGCCGGTCTGCCCGTTTCCTGCCCGGGATCATTTAATCGTCCTCGTTAGTATCACTCAGACAGCCGCCTGTTTCAGGGCCTGATCGATGTCTTCCTTAATATCTTCCACGTTTTCCAGACCTATGGAGAGGCGGATAAAATCTTCCGTTACGCCCGTTACTTCCTGTTCTTCTTTTGTCAATTGCGAATGAGTCGTGGATGCGGGATGAATTACGAGGCTCTTGGCGTCGCCGATATTGGCCAAGTGCGAAAGGAGCTTGACGGAATTGATGAATTTTTTTCCTTTTTCCAATCCTCCCTTAATGCCGAACCCCACCAGCGCCCCGTAATGACTGCCGAAATACTTTACGGCCAGGGTATGACTGGGATGATCCACCAGTCCGGGATAATTGACCCAACTGACCAGGGGATGTTTTCTCAGGAATTTTGCCACTTCCAAGGCGTTTTGCGAATGCTGTCGCTGTCTCAGGGGCAGGGTCTCCAGCCCTTGGAGAAACAGGAAGGCATTGAAGGGACTAAGAGTCGCCCCGATATCCCGGAGCAATTGCACCCTGGCCTTGATGATGAAGGCCACATTGCCCAGGCCGGGGAAGTTGCCGAAGACGTCCCAGAATTTAAGGCCGTGATAACTCGGGTCCGGTTCGGTGAACTCCGGGAACTTTCCGTTTCCCCAGTTGAACTTTCCCGCGTCAACGATCACCCCGCCGATGGAAGTGCCATGTCCACCGATGAACTTCGTCGCCGATGTGGCCAAGATATCTACCCCATAGTCGATCGGTTTGATCAAGCCGACTCCGACGGTGTTATCGACGATGAAGGGAATTCCCGCCTCATGGGCAATCTTCGCAATCGCTTCATAATCGGGGACATCCAACTTGGGATTGCCGATGCTCTCGGCGTAGATTGCCCTGGTCTTTTTCGTGATCGCCGCTTTGAATGCTTCCGGTTTTTGGGAATCCACAAACTTGACCGTCCGCCCCAGCTTGGGAAGGGTATAGTGAAAAAGCTGATAGGTTCCGCCGTAGAGATTGTCTGCCGAGACGATCTCGTCTCCCACCCGGGTAATGTTCAGGATCGCCAGCGTTTCGGCGGCCTGTCCCGAGGACACGGCCAACGCGCCCGTCCCTCCTTCGATGGCGGCGATCCTTTTTTCAAAGACATCCGTTGTGGGGTTCATGATCCGGGTATAAATGTTGCCGAATTCCTGAAGGCCGAAGAGGCTTGCCGCATGGCCCGTGTCTTTGAAGACATACGAGGTCGTCTGATAAATAGGTACGGCCCGGGCGCCGGTCGTAGGGTCGGGACTCTCCTGTCCCGCGTGTAATACCAATGTTTCCAATCTTCTTTCCGTCATTTTCTTTTCCTCCTGTGTTTTAATTTGTTTGTTGTCAAAAAATAAAAAACCCACCAACTGTTGCGTATCGCTTCCGGTGGGTGGGTTTCGTCGTCTTGTATAACTACTATGACTGTTGTTGCTAGTGAATTACATAAACGAACCTCCCCAGTTCCGGCGGCGGGTATGCATCGGACAACACATCATCATGGGCAGGCGGGCAGGGTCTTCGTCTTCACGAAGACCCTGTCTCGCTGTAGTGACTCTCTGCAAAGTTAAATGATCCTTCATGGTTTCGTTAACCGCACCTTGTACGGCCTTTCACTGATAATTTCACAAAATCAACCAGGAAACAGAATGTCTACTGTTTTAATGGGAATAGTAGATAATTCATTAAAAAGTTTTTGTCAAGAAAAAAATGCAATCGTTCAAAAAAAATTTCTCGCCGAATAATCTCTTTGCCAACTCAAAAAAGCATAGCGTCCATTGATGCAATGCGTCAACCTGCGGTCACATATCCATGGGGCATATTGTTATTGACATGTTCCTTGGGATTGTCTATAAGCTCGCCGTTACATTATGCTTTTTCTGGATGGATTAAGAGTGAAATCAATGAGTTATTTATTGTTATTCTTCACACCGTTAATATGAGGCGCTGACAGAGAACCCGGGTGGTTCTCCGTACAACGCCGTCCTGCCGTTTTTCCGCCCTTGGCCGATTAGCCTCCTGCTGGTCATGTCGCGGTGAATGCGGCATGGCAATATCAGGAGGTAGAATTGGTTAATCAGCATCCAGACCTCTCTAATTATTTAAACAAAATCAAGGACTTTTTCCATAAGGGCTGGTCTATCCCCGGCCCTACCGGATTATCCGTTATTGAAAGCGCCATAGCATTTAGAATGCGATGCGTATTTATATCAAAATTGGAAAGGAGAATGTGTTTTATGAAAAAGTGGGTTATCTTGGTTGCGCTAATGCCTGTTTTAACCTTGGCTGCGTGCGCCGGAGTGGGGACATCACCCAAAGGTCTGGAAACGCCGATTGAAAAGGCGTCTATGATACTCGGCACCGATGTCAAAAGCGGCGGCTATAAGTTGATTGATGCGGAAACCTTAAACAAGTGGCTGACCGAGAAAAAGGGAATGATTTTGATCGATTCTCACCCGAAAGAGGATTACGACAATGCCCATATCAAAGGGTCGATCAATTGCCCTATGCCAAAAACTGAAAAAGAATTAACCCCTTACAACAAAAAGACGATACTGGCTGCTGCGGGAGCGGATAAAGAAAAGACGATCGTTGTCTATTGCGGATTCACGGCCTGCCGAAGGAGCCATTGGGGAGCAAAAATCCTGGTAGAGAACGGATATAAAAATGTCTATCGTTACCCGGGCGGCATTACGGGATGGCTGGAATATGGGTATCCTGCCGAAGTGAAGTAATGACCGCTTGAACTTCAGGGGCGTCCGGGCCGATCTGTAAGCTGACAGATCGGCCTAACGCACCTAATAATTCACGTATGTAATTGACCTTCCCCCCGGAAACTGATCCATTTTCAATTGGAGTCCTTCCTGATAAAGAAAAACCATACAAGGGAGGACAGCGTAATGAAAGGGAAGCGATTTTCACTGGAGCAGATCATCAGGATCATC